>Ga0335075_10005453_pt1 | contig 19773 bp, 19 predicted proteins | sample Lox_Sample_24_FD_206723 | JGI IMG/M metagenome (GOLD analysis project Ga0335075, IMG submission 206723) | Soil microbial communities from Loxahatchee National Wildlife Refuge, Florida, United States - Lox_Sample_2.4 | ecosystem: Environmental > Terrestrial > Soil > Wetlands | place: USA...
GAATGCGATCCCGGGTGTGATCTGGTTCGTGATAAAGCTGTGGTTTTTCTTCTTCCTGTTCGCGATGGTGCGCGCCTTCGTGCCGCGCTACCGCTACGACCAGCTCATGCGTCTGGGCTGGAAAGTGTTCCTGCCGACGTCTCTGCTGTGGGTATTCCTCACAGGACTCTGGGTCGTTTATGTCCGCCATGGAGGCGTGTGATGGCCAGTCTTGATCGCACCGCGCGCCAAATCTTCTTTTGGGAATTCCTCACCAGCTTCGCGCTGTCGCTGCGCTATTTCTTCGGCAAGAAGGCGACGATCAACTATCCGTTCGAGAAGGGGCCGATCAGCCCACGCTTCCGCGGCGAACATGCGCTGCGCCGCTATCCGAACGGCGAAGAACGCTGCATCGCGTGCAAACTCTGCGAAGCGGTATGCCCAGCGCAGGCCATTACCATCGAGGCCGAGCCGCGCGAAGACGGTTCGCGCCGTACGACGCGCTACGACATCGACATGGTGAAGTGCATCTATTGCGGCCTGTGCCAGGAGGCGTGCCCGGTCGACGCCATCGTCGAAGGCCCGAACTTCGAATACTCCACGGAGACGCGCGAGGAGCTCTACTACGACAAGGACAAGCTGCTCGCGAACGGCGACCGTTGGGAACGCGAAATCGCGAAGAACCTCGAACTGGATGCGCCCTACAGATGAGCCTCGCGGATATCCAGGCACGCGCCATGTCGAAGATGGGCCGGACTTCTCCGGGCGCCCGCAAGGGATACTTTGCGGCGGCCGACAAAGCGCGCCGTGACGCGAACCTGAAAGCCGACGGCTATGTGATCCCGTTCTCCGAATGGATGGGCCACAACAACGGACCGGACTGGTTCTCGAGCGAGCTGTATCTCGAATATTGCTGGACCAAGGCGCATGCGAAGGCGTGGGCGCCGCCCAGCCAGGAGATCGGTGTGCGCCGCGCGCGCAAAGCCGAGGCCATCGGCATGAGCTATCGCGACTACGTTCTGGAGATCCTGGAGCACGGCCGTTACCCGCAAGGGGAGACGCAGCAATGATCTTCCAGCAGATCGCGTTCTATCTGTTTTCGGTGGTGATGATCGCGGCGGCGTTCATGGTCATCGCTGCGCGCAACCCGGTGCATTCGGTCCTGTTCCTGATCCTCGCCTTCTTTAACGCCGCCGGCCTGTTCGTGCTGATGGGCGCGGAGTTCCTGGCGATGATCCTGGTCGTCGTTTATGTCGGCGCGGTCGCGGTGCTGTTCCTTTTCGTCGTGATGATGCTCGACGTCGATTTCGCGGAGTTGAAGAGCGGCGCGCTGCAGTATCTTCCAATCGGCGCGTTGCTGGGGCTGATCCTGCTCGCCGAACTTGTGATGGTCGGCGGCGTTTGGGTGATGGCGCCGGCTTCGCAAGGCGCGCTGATGAGTGCGACACCCACAGGCGTGAGCAACACGCAGGCACTCGGTCACATCCTCTATACGGACTATGTCTATTACTTCCAGATCGCGGGCCTGACGCTGCTGGTCGCGATGATCGGCGCCATTGTGCTGACCTTGCGTCATCGTCCCGGTGTGCGCCGTCAGTCGATCAGCCGCCAGAATGCGCGCACCGCTGCCGATGCGATGGGCCTTGTCGATGCGAAGCCGGGGGAGGGCGCATAATGGCCATCGGGCTCGCACAGTACCTAACCGTCGCCGCAGTGATGTTCACCATCGGCGTATTCGGCATCTTCCTGAACCGCAAGAACGTGATCGTCATCCTGATGTCGATCGAACTGATCCTGCTCGCGGTGAACATCAACTTCGTGGCGTTCAGCGCCTATCTGCACGATCTCGTCGGACAGGTGATGGCGATGTTCGTGCTGACTGTGGCCGCGGCAGAGGCCGCCATCGGGCTTGCGATCCTGGTCGTCTATTTCCGCAACCGCGGCACCATCGCCGTGGAAGACGTCAACGTGATGAAGGGCTGAGATGTATCAAGCGATCGTCTTCCTTCCCATCATCGCCTCGGCCATCGCGGGCCTGTTCGGGCGTATCATCGGCGCGCGCGCGTCGGAGCTTGTGACCACCGGCGCGCTGTTCGTCTCCGCCGCGCTGTCGGCGTACACCTTCTATGACGTCTGCTTTCTCGGCCATTCGGCGATCATCACGATCGCACCGTGGATCCATTCCGGCGCGTTCGCCGCAGACTGGACAATCCGTGTCGATGCGCTGACCGCCGTCATGCTGGTTGTGGTGACCGGGGTGTCTTCGCTCGTGCACCTTTACTCCATCGGCTACATGGCCGAGGACGACAGCCGCGCGCGGTTCTTCTCGTACCTGTCACTGTTCACCTTCGCGATGTTGATGCTGGTGACGTCGAACAACTTCCTGCAGATGTTCTTCGGCTGGGAAGGCGTCGGTCTCGCGTCCTATCTGCTCATCGGCTTCTGGTACAAGAAGCCGGAGGCCAATGCCGCCGCGATGAAGGCGTTCATTGTCAACCGCGTCGGCGATTTCGGCTTTGCGCTCGGCATTTTCGGCGTCTGGTTCATCTTTAAGACGCTGGATTTCGATGCTGTGTTCGCGGCCGCGCCGTCGATGGTCGGCAAGACGATGCTGTTCGGAAGCTGGCATGTCGACGTGCTGACCACGCTCTGCCTGCTGCTGTTCGTCGGCGCGATGGGCAAGTCGGCGCAGATCGGGCTCCACACCTGGTTGCCCGACGCGATGGAAGGCCCGACTCCGGTCTCCGCGCTCATCCATGCCGCCACCATGGTGACCGCCGGCGTGTTTCTGGTCTGCCGTTGCTCGCCGCTTTATGAACTCTCAGGTTCGGCGCGCGAATTCGTGACGTTCATCGGCGCCACGACCGCGTTCTTCGCCGCGTCCGTCGGCCTGTTCCAGAACGACATCAAGCGCGTGATCGCATATTCGACCTGTTCGCAGCTCGGCTACATGTTCGTGGCGGCAGGTGTTTCGGCCTATGGCGGCGCCATGTTCCACCTGTTCACGCACGCCTTCTTCAAGGCGCTGCTGTTCTTAAGCGCCGGCGCGGTCATCCACGCGATGCATCACGAGCAGGACATGCGCAAGATGGGCGGCCTTTGGAAGGCGATCCCGTTTACCTGGCTTATGATGCTGATCGGCAATCTGGCGCTGACGGGTGTGGGCCTTCCGATCCTCGGCATTGGTCTCGCCGGCTTCTATTCCAAGGACGCTATCATCAACGCGGCCTATGGCGGAACGAATGGCATGGCGCACTATGCGTTCCTGCTCACCGTGATCGCGGCGCTGATGACCTCGTTCTATTCCTGGCGCCAGTTCCTGATGACCTTCCATGGCCGCTATCGCGGCGCCGACGACGGTCATGACCTCGCGCATTCGGACTCGCACACCACGCATGACGAGCCGCTGGAGCATGATGCCCATGCGCATGACGATCACGGCCACCACGCGCCGAAGCTGGAGGAAGTCCACGAAGCGCCGCTGGTGATGCTGATCCCGCTCGGCGTACTCGCGATTGGCGCGGTGTTCGCCGGTATCGTGTTCGACCGCTTCTTCATCGGTCCGGACTCGCTGGGCTTTTGGCACGGCGCGCTTGGCGCCATCGCCGGCAATGGCCTGAAGCCGATGCCGGAAGAATTCCCGATGTGGGTGGAGTTCGCGCCGTTCGTGATGACCCTGATCGGCTTCCTGATCGCTTACTACTATTACATCGTGCGGCCGGAGCTGCCGCTCCAGATGGCCGCGAAGAAGGGGCTGCTCTACACGTTCTTGTACAACAAGTGGTACTTCGACGAGCTCTACGATTTCCTGTTTGTCCGTCCGGCGCAGATGCTCGGCCGCTTCCTGTGGAAGAAGGGCGACGGCTTCGTCATCGATGGGTTTGGGCCTGATGGCATCGCGGCCCGCGTGGTCGATGTGACGCGCGGCGCGGTCAAGCTCCAGTCCGGTTATATGTACCATTATGCATTCGCGATGCTGATCGGCGTGGTCGTAATTGCGACCTGGTTCCTGTTCGCGGGAGGCACGCCGTGAGCCATCTTCTTTCCATCATCACCTTCCTGCCGCTGGTTGGTGCGGTGATCATTCTGCTGCTGGCGCGCAGCGGCTCAAGCGAGAGCGTCGCGCGCAACGCTCGCTGGATCGCGCTCATCTTCACGGTCGCCGATTTGATCCTGTCGATTGTGCTATGGACGAAGTTCGACGGTAGCTCATCGGCGTTCCAGTTCGTGGAGCACGCGCCATGGCTGACCGGCGGCATTTCCTACCACATGGGCGTGGACGGCATTTCGATGCTGTTCATCGTGCTGACCGGCGTGCTGATGCCGTTCTGCATTCTCGCCAGCTGGGAGTCGATTGAGAACCGCGTCGCCGAATACATGATCGCGTTCCTCGCGCTCGAAACCCTGATGATGGGCGTGTTCGCGGCGCTTGACCTGTTCCTGTTCTATCTGTTCTTCGAGGGTGGCCTGATCCCGATGTTCCTCATCATCGGTGTGTGGGGCGGCAAGCGGCGCGTTTATGCCAGCTACAAGTTCTTCCTCTACACCTTGCTCGGGTCGGTGCTGATGCTGCTCGCGATCCTCGCGATGTATCAGATGACCGGCACGACCGACATCGAGACGATCATCAACACCGCGCATTTCCCGGTCGCGATGCAGACCTGGCTGTGGCTGGCGTTCTTCGCGAGCTTTGCTGTGAAGATGCCGATGTGGCCGGTGCACACCTGGTTGCCGGATGCGCATGTCGAGGCGCCGACGGCGGGTTCGGTCATCCTGGCCGGCATCCTGCTGAAGATGGGTGGTTACGGCTTCCTGCGCTTCTCTCTGCCGATGTTTGCGAGTGCGTCCGTGACGTTCGGGCCGATGGTCTTCGTGCTGTCGATCGTCGCCATCATCTGGGCCTCGCTGGTCGCGCTGGCGCAGGAGGATATGAAGAAGCTGATCGCCTATTCGTCGGTCGCGCATATGGGCTTCGTGACCATGGGCATCTTCACGCTGACGCATCAGGGCATCGAGGGCGGCATCTACCAGATGCTTTCGCACGGCATCGTCTCAGGCGCACTGTTCCTTTGCGTCGGCGTTGTCTACGACCGTATGCATACGCGCGAGATATCGGCCTATGGCGGCCTCGTGAACCGCATGCCGATGTATGCCGCGTGCTTCATGGTGTTCACGCTCGCCAATGTCGGCCTTCCGGGCACCGGTGGGTTCGTGGGGGAGTTCCTGACCATGCTAGGCGCGTTCATCCACAACACCTGGATCGCGATCTTTGCCGCGACCGGCGTGATCCTATCGGCGGCCTATGCGCTGTTCCTCTACCGCCGGATCATCTTCGGCGATCTGGTGAAGCCCGCGCTCATGACGATCAAAGACCTCTCCATGCGCGAGATCGCGATCCTCGCACCGCTCGTGATCATGACCATTATCATGGGCGTCTATCCGAAGCCGATTTTCGACATCACCTCGGCCTCGGTCGCGCATCTGATCGAACAGAACAATGCAGCGCTTGCCTATGACAAGGGTCCTGCGCCGAAAGTCGCCTCCGTGAAGCAGGGGGGCGTGCGATGAACATTCAGAACGATCTCTATGTTCTGATGCCGGAGTTGATCCTCGCGATCGGCGCACTGGTGCTGCTTGTCATTGGTGCGGTGCGCGGCGACAAGAGTGCCAACTTCCTGACCATCGTCTCCGTGTTCCTGATCGGCGCGTCGGCCTATGCGTCGATGGTGATCGGCGACGGCACCGCGTTCCACGGGGCCTTCGTGATGGACAGCTTCGCGCGCTTCACCAAGGCGGTGGTGCTGTGGTCGGCCGCGGCCTGCGTCCTGCTGGCGCATCGCTTCTTCGACATCGAGAACAAGGCGCGGTTCGAGCTTCCGGTGCTGATCGTGCTGGCCAGCCTGGGCATGTCGTTGATGGTCTCGGCCTCGAACTTCATTGCGCTTTACATGGGCCTCGAGCTGCAGAGCCTCGCGCTCTATGTGCTCGCCGCGTTCAACCGCGACTCCGTGCGGTCCTCGGAAGCCGGCCTGAAGTATTTCGTCCTCGGTTCGCTGTCGTCGGGCATGATGCTGTACGGCATCTCGATGATCTACGGCTTCACCGGCACGATGGATTTCGTCGGCGTCGCTCATGTCATCAAGGCGAGCGGCGTGCCGCTCGGGCTGACCTTCGGCCTTGTGTTCCTGATTGCCGGTCTCGCCTTCAAGATCTCCGCCGTGCCGTTCCACATGTGGACGCCGGACGTGTACGAGGGCGCGCCGACGCCGATTACTGCCTATCTGGCGACGGCATCGAAGGTTGCCTCGGTCGCGCTGGTGCTGCGCGCCATCGTCGTGCCGTTTCCCGATGCGTTCCACCAGTGGCAGCAGATCATCATCTTCATCTCGGTGCTGTCGATGGCGCTCGGCGCTTTCGCGGCCATTGGCCAGACCAACATCAAGCGCCTGATGGCCTACAGCTCTATCGGCCATATGGGCTATGCGCTGCTGGGTCTCGCGGCGGGTACGCAGCTCGGTTTGCGCGGTGTCCTGTTCTATCTCGCCTTCTATTCGCTCACGAACATCGGCGTATTCGCCTGCGTGCAGGCGATGCGGCGCGGCGGGCAGGCGGTCGAGGATATCAAGGATCTCGCCGGTCTCGCGCGCACCAAGCCGATGCTCGCCTTCGCGTTCGCGTCGATGATGCTCAGCCTTTCCGGCCTTCCGCCGCTCGCCGGAATTGTCGCCAAGGCGTTCATCTTCCTCGCTGCGATCCAGGCGCATCTCTATGTGCTCGCGATCTTCGGCGTGCTGACCAGCGTTGTGGGTGCCTACTATTACCTGCGCATCGTCAAGGTCATGTATTTCGATGAGCCGGTTGAGCAACCGTTCGACGGCAATATGGGCTGGAGCGTTGCGGCGGTGGCCGGCATCGCGACCGTGTTCACGCTGGTGTTCGTGCTGCGGATCGACTTCCTGCTCGACTACGCAGGCATCGCAGCGCAGTCCATCCTGAAGTGACCTCCTGGCCTGCCGGCTATGGCCTCGTCGAATTCGATGAGATCGACTCCACCAACGAGGAAGCCAGACGCCTCGCGGCAAAGGGCGAGCGCGGTCCCGTGTGGATCGTGGCGGGCCGTCAGACCGCAGGCCGTGGCCGCCGTGGACGCAAGTGGGAGAGTCCAGCCGGCAATCTTGCGGCCACGCTTCTGCTCAATCCCGGAAAGCCCGCGAGCGAATGCGCGCAATTGTCGTTCGTGTCGGCGCTGGCGGCATCCGACACGATCGCGAGCTTCTCGCCGGATATCGACATCAAGGTCAAATGGCCGAACGACGTGCTGGCAAATGGCAAGAAGATTTCCGGCATTCTTCTGGAGTCCGCGAGCCAGGGCGCCGATCCGCAATTCCTGATCGTCGGCATCGGGATGAATTTGAGATCGCATCCTCCGGATACGGAGTTTCCGGCAGCATCCCTGACCGCTTTCGGCCTGGAGCCGCCGCTGCCGCGCCACGCGCTGCTCGAACTCGCGGGGCCGTTCGCGAAATGGTATGACGTCTGGCGTGCGGATGGCTTCTCGCCGATCCGTGACGCGTGGCTTTCGCGCGCGGCGGGTCTCGGCACCCGCATTCGGGCGCGGCTGACGAATGAGGAGACGGTGGGCATCTTCGAAGGCATCGACGAGACCGGCGCGCTGCTCCTGCGCGAAACGAAGGATCGCGTCCGCGCCATCGCGGCTGGCGAGGTGTTCTTTTGAGAGGCGCGCTTCTCTTTACCTCCCCCTCTGTGGGGAGGTCGGAAATGCGAAGCATTTCCGCGTGGGGGGGCCGCTCCGTCCGCAACACCGTCCTCCACCCGACGTGCTCGCTTCGCTGCCCGCATCTACCTCCCCACAGAGGGGGAGGTTAAGTAGATGCTGCTCGCCATCGACGCCGGCAATACCAACATCGTCTTCGCCGTTCACGACGGTAAGGAATTCCGCGCGCAATGGCGGGCTGTCACGAAGACGGCGCGGACGTCCGACGAATATGCGGTATGGCTGAGCCAGCTTCTCTCGCTTGAAGGCCTGAGCTTCGCCGATCTGAACGACGCGATCATTGCGACCGTGGTACCTGCGGCGTTGTTCGATTTGCGCGACCTTTGCCGCACCTATCTCAAATGCGAGCCGCTTCTGGTGGATAACACTATTGTCGGCATTGGTATCAATGCTGACCGTCCCGCCGCTGTTGGCGTGGACAGGCTCTGCAACGCGGTGGCAGCGCATGAGCGTTACAAGGGCGCGGCAATCGTTGTCGATTTCGGGACCACGACGAACTTCGACATCGTGGCGGCGAACGGCGATTTCGATGGCAGTGTGCTGGCGCCCGGCGCCAATCTTTCCATCGAGGCACTGCATCAGGCCGCTGCGATGCTGCCGCGTGTTGCGATCCATCGCGCGCAGAAGGTGATTGGTCGCGACACTGTCCCGGCCATGCAATCCGGAATCTATTGGGGCTATGTCGGACTCATTGGTGGCCTGATCGACCGCATCAAGGCTGAATACGGAAAGCCCATGACGGTGATTGCGACGGGCGGCCTTGCGAACCTGTTTCAACCCGATATTCCGACGATCGATCACATCGACCCCGATCTAACCATTCGCGGCCTGATCCTGATCTATCAGCGCAACATCAAGACGCGCCGCGCGTTGAAGTCTTGATGGCAAAAACCTCGCGTGACGATGAGTTGGTCCTGCTTCCGCTTGGCGGCGCGGGCGAGATCGGCATGAACTTCAATGCCTACGGCTTCGGTCCCCCGGACGAGCGCCAGTGGATCGTGGTCGATTGCGGCGTTCTATTCGGCCGCGAAACCACGACGCCAGGCATCGACATCATCATGCCGGACATCCGCTATCTCGCAGAGCGGCGCGAGAACGTGCTCGCCATCGTGCTCACCCACGCACACGAGGATCACATCGGCGCCATCGGGCATCTGTGGCCGATGCTGCGTTGTCCGCTCTATGCGACGCCGTTCACCGCGCGCCTGATCGAAGGCAAGCTGGAAGAGGCGGGATTGCGCGACCGTGTGCGCGTGAAGCCTGTCCCGCTCGGCGGCCATCTCGATATCGGACCGTTCTCGATTGATTTTGTTTCCATCACGCACTCGATCCCGGAGCCCAACGCGCTCGCTATCCGCACACCGCTGGGCGTCGTCGTCCACACCGGCGACTGGAAGATCGATCCCGATCCGATGCTGGGCGAGGTCACCGACGTCAACGCGCTTACGAAACTCGGTGACGAGGGTGTCCTGGCGACCGTCTGCGACTCCACCAATGCGCTTGTGCAGGGCCATTCTGGCTCCGAAGCGCGCGTGCGACAGGCGTTGTCCGCACTGATCGGTTCGCTCAAGGGCCGCATTGCGGTGACGGCGTTCGCGTCCAACGTGGCGCGTCTGGACTCCGTGGCTAAGGCCGCGCGTGAGCATGGCCGCCAGATCGCACTGGTCGGGCGTTCGATGCACAAGATGGTCGCTGCCGCGAAAGAGACAGGCTATCTCACCGACTTTCCCGCGACGCTCGACGAAGCGGAGGCAGCACAACTTCCGCCGCGCCGTGTGCTCTATCTCTGCACCGGCAGCCAGGGCGAACCGCGCGCCGCGTTGCCGCGTGTCGCAAACGGCGATCATCCCACGATTAGTCTTGGACAAGGCGATGCGGTGATCTTCTCGTCGCGCGTCATCCCGGGCAACGAGCTCGGCATCTTCGAACTGCACAACAAGCTCGCGGAACTCGGCATTGAGGTGCTGACGGAGCAGGACCATTTCGTTCATGTCAGCGGCCATCCCTGCCGCGACGAGCTGGCGGAGATGTATCGCTGGACGCGGCCACAAATTGCCGTCCCCGTACATGGCGAGCTGCGCCACATGAGCGAGCACGCACGGCTCGCGCGCTCGCTTCAGGTGCCGCAAGCGGTGGTGATCGAGAACGGCCACATGCTGCGCCTCGCGCCCGGCCGCGCCGAGATCGTCGATGAAGTGCCGTCCGGCCGCATCTTCCTCGACGGCCGCGTTCTAGTGGAGGAGGGTGCGGGGTTCTCGCGCGCCCGACGCGCGCTCAGCTACGCCGGCATCATCGCGATCACCTTGGTCGTGGACGGTAAGGGAAGGCTCGCCGCCGATCCCGCCGTCATCATCGATGGTATCCCGGAGCCGGTGCATGCCGCGATCCGCGAGGCCGCCGCCGACGCCGCCAAACGCAGCCGCAAGGGCGACGAGGATGCGCTCAAGGAGAACGTCCGCCGCGCCGCGCGCCGCGCCGCCCAGGACGCCTGGGGCAAAAAGCCCGTGACGCGGGTTGAGATCGCGTGGGTCTGATGCTTGCCGTTTGCAGATTGCCCCTTAATCTGACGTCAGAGCTATCGAGGATAAGTACATGATTGGACGGTTGAATCACGTTGCCATCGCGACCAGCGACATCAAGAAGGCCGCGAAGGTCTATCGCGATGTGCTGGGCGGAAACGTCTCCGAAGAGGTGGCGCAGCCCGACCACGGCGTGACCACCGTGTTCGTCGATCTCGGCAACACCAAGATCGAATTGCTGGAGCCGCTGGGAGAGAACTCGCCGATCGCGAACTTCCTCAAGAAGAACCCGTCCGGCGGCATGCACCATGTCTGCTATGAGGTCGACGACATCTACGCCGCGCGCGACAAGATGAAGGCCGAGGGCGCGACCATCACCGGCACGGGCGAGCCGCGCATCGGCGCGCACGGCAAGCCGGTGATCTTCCTGCACCCGAAGGACTTCGTCGGCACGCTGGTCGAGCTCGAACAGGCGTGATGTTCGCCGACACCGATGCGGTAGTCATCCCGATCGTGCACGGGTCGGTGTTGGTCGGCGCCTATGTGATCTTCTGGTTTCTGGCGCTGTTCTGTTTGCTGCCGGTGGGCTTGGGCGAGGTCGATCCCGAGACCGGGGCGCCCCTCCGGCCAATGCTCCTGCGCAAAGCCGCCATCGCCACGGGCGTCGCAGCGGCGTTGTGGGTGGCGTTCTACGTTCTGATCGCCACGCACATCGTGGATTTGTGACGGCGGCCTCGCACTTTTTTTCGCCGCATTCTCCCATATCATTGCCTGGCTAGGGAACGGTGGAGACCGCGTCATGGCTGCGCCACGCATTCGCTTTCTCCCGGATGATGGATTTCGCACTGCGGTTACGGCCCGCGTCAACGAATACTTCGCACAAACGGGAAAAGCGCGGACGGCCGGACCGGCGATCTACGCGAAAGCGATAATCTACGGGGCATTGGCGGTTGTGGCGTATCTTGCACTCCTGACCCTTCATGGTGGTGCTTTGGTTTCGCTGGGCCTGGCGCTGGGGTACGGCGTTTCGATTCTGTTTCTCGCGATGAATCTCGCGCACGACGCCGCGCATACCGCGGTGACCGGCCATCGCCGCACAGACTTCTTGATCCAGCGCGCAGTGTTCGTCTTTCTCGGTGTCGACGGTTATCTATGGCGGATGCGGCATGACGGCTCGCATCATGTGTTTCCCAATGTAAACGGTTGCGACATCGATATCGATCAGAACCCGATCCTGCGATTGTCCCCCAATCACGGTGCGCGGCCGTGGCAGCGCTATCAGCATCTCTATGCGGTTTTCGCGTACATGCTCACGCTGCTGCATTCGATTTTTGTCAGCGACCTGATCTATCTGCGCAAGACGTCGCTCGCCAACATGCGCGGCATCCGCCATGCGCGGGGCGATGTCGCGATGTTCTGGGCCGGAAAAGCAATTTACTTCACGATTTTACTGTGGGTGCCGCTTTCCATGCTCGATCTGCCGTGGTGGCAGGTGCTTCTCGGTTACGTTCTCGTGACCGCGGTGCAATCGCTGATCTTCGTGTTTCTGCTGGTCGGAACGCATTTTTCGATAGAGGCAAGCTTTCCGAAGCCCGATGGGTCTGGGACCATGCCGACGAGCTGGGCGGCGCATGCGATCGAGACCTCGGTCGACTGGTCGCCCGAAAGCCGTCTGGCGCATTTCTTTTCGGGCGGTGCCAACGCACACGCCGCGCATCATCTGTTCCCGCGCGTCTCCGCATCCCACTATGCAGCGATCACCTCCATCGTGCGTGCGACGGCGAGGGAATACGGCCTGCGCTACAACGAAACGACCTTCCTTGGCGCGATCGCGCGCCATTTTTCCTATCTGAAGAGCCTCGCGCGCGAGGAATCAGCCGAGCGCGATTTTCGCGATGAATGCGAGTGCGATGATCGCGACGGCGGCGTTTACGTCTCGCCAGCGGCCTGAGACGATCTTGATCGCGGCGTAGGCGATGAAGCCGATGCCGATGCCGGCGGCGATCGAGTAGGTGAAGGGGATCGCGAGCGCTGTGAGCAGCGCGGGTGCGGCTTCGGTCAGATCGTCCCAGTCGATTTCTTTCAGGCCCTTGGCCATCAGCGCAGCGACGAAGATCAGGGCCGGAGCTGTCGCAAACGCAGGAACGGCAGCGGCGAGGGGCGCGAAGAACAGGCTAAGCACGAACAGCACGGCCACGACCAGCGCGGTCAGCCCCGTGCGGCCGCCCGCCTGAACGCCGGTGGCGCTTTCGATGTAGGCGGTGACGGGCGACGTGCCGAGCGCCGCGCCGACCATCGTGCCGAACGCGTCGGTTGCGAGCGCGCGGCGGGCGTTTGGGAGGTGGCCGTCTTTGTCGAGCATCTTGCCCTGTTGCGCGACGGCGGTGAGCGTTCCCGAAGTGTCGAGCATGTCGATCAGCAGGAACACGAAGACGACGGTCGCGATGGCGCCTGTCGCAGCGCCGGTGAAATGCATCTGCAGGAATGTCGGCGCGAGCGATGGCGGCAGGCTGGCGACCGCGGTGGGTGCAGCCTGCAAGCCGAACGCGATGCCGGCGATCGTCGCCGCTATAATGCCGATCAGAACCGCGCCCATAACGCCGCGCGCAGCGAGGGCGAACATGAGCACGAACGCACCAGCCGCGATCAGAACTTTCGGATCGGTGAGCGCGCCTTCCTGGATGAGTGTTGCGGGGCTCGCGACCACGAGACCGGCGTTGGCGAAACCGATAAGGGCGAGGAAGAAGCCGATGCCGGCGGCGATGGCGAGCTTCAGGCTTTTCGGAATGGCGTTGATCAGCCACTCGCGCGCAGGCGTGATGGATAAGATGACGAACAGGATGCCCGACAGGAACACGCAACCGAGCGCAAGCCGCCAGTCACCGCCGAGCGCGGGCACGACCGTAAACGCGAAATAGGCGTTGAGGCCCATGCCCGGCGCGAGCGCCACAGGCAATCGTGCGAACAATCCGATGATCCCGGTCGTGATCGCGGACGCGGCGCAGGTCGCGACGAACACCGCGCCCTGATCCATTCCGGCGGCGCCGAGGATTTTCGGGTTGACGAACATGATGTAGGCGAGGGTTAGGAAGGTCGTGAGCCCGGCCACGATCTCGCGCCGTGCATTCGTGCCATTCGCGCTCAGCCGGAAAAACCCGTCCATCGCCGCTCCAAAACGAAAGGCCGGTTGCCCGGCCTTTCGCGTCTCGTCCCCGAACTTGGCCGCTCTGGTTGCGGTCCCTCAGCGTTACGCTGTTATGGAACCGATAGGGGAAATTTGCGCAAAAGTCACGGGGCATCGGGTGCAAGAAAGTGACAGGCGAACTGCTTTCAAGGTTACCGGTCCCGGCGCGGCTTGACTTAAATCCCTGCGAATTCGACCGTTCTTCCGTGGTGGGTAGCGTTTTCCGGAAGGCCTTGACGGCCCTGGTTTTGTGCGGGCTGGCAACCGGTGCGCACGCCTCCGGCACGTGGCGAATCACAAAGGATCACTGGAGCGCAGAGGACGAGGCGGGGTTTGGCCGGTTCGTGGCCGCGATCGGCGCCAGCGACTGCAGCTCTTCCCAAAGTTGCCTGCGCGATCCATCAAATCCCTATCGCAAGACCGACCAGCATTTCATCGACATCGATGTCGACTGCGCGAAGTGGCCATACCTGCTGCGCGCGTATTATGCGTGGAAGAACGGTCTGCCGATGTCTTACGTCGACGGCGTGAGCGGTGAGGGCGGCGATCTCCGTTTTACCAAAACCGCGAACCGCGCGACCGGACGGCACGATATTGTGGATCACGGCAACGGCATCGACGCCCCAGCGGTCATTCACCAGATGCTCGATACCGTATTCTCCGGCACCTATCGCACCGACGCCTCGGAGAAGCATGGCGTGCTGTCGGATTTCTATTCGCCCGCACCGCAGCCGGGAACGATCCGGCCTGGGACGCTGATCTATGACGTCAATGGCCACGTCGCCATCGCCTACAAGGTTGATGAGGACGGACGCATCTTCTATATGGACGCGCATCCCGACTTCACCGTCACGCGCAGCGTCTATGGCGCGCAGTTCGGGCAGAGCCCCGCGCGGCTCGGCGGTGGATTGAAGAACTGGCGGCCGTTCAGGCTCGTCGGCGCACATCGCGACAGCGCTGGTCATTTGCTTGGCGGACATATGGCTTTCGCGGAGAACGATCAGATCTCGGATTTCTCACTGGTTCAGTATGCGGGCACGGAGAAAAACCCGGGGCTCGATATCAAGAAGGCTCGGTTCCTCTACAATGGTGCCGAACTTGGATTCTACGAATATGTCCGCGTCGCGGTGTCGGGCGGCAAGATGTCTTTCAATCCGATATACGAGCTCAAGGCGACGATGAAGACCTTGTGCAACGATCTGAATGATCGCGCACAATACGTTGACCTCGACATCAAGGATGGAATCTCGGTCAAAAACCATCCCGGCCGTTTGCCGGAGAACATCTACGGTTCCGACGACAAGGAGTGGGAGGAATACTCCACGCCGTCGCGCGATGCGCGCATCAAGGCCGCGTTCGTGCAGTTCTACAAAGACCTGAAAGAGATGATCGGTCTTTGGGTCAATCGCGACGAACGTATCGTCTATGATGGTCTGTTCCTGCAGAAAGATCTGCGCGAGGCGTATGAGGAGCAATCGACGGCGTGCACGATTACTTACTTGAGCACCGACAAACGCCCTGTGCCGATGACGTTCGACGATATGGTGCACCGGCTGTTCAAGATTTCGTTCGATCCCTATCACTGCGTGGAACTGCGCTGGGGTGCGCAGGGTGACGAGCGCAAATCCTGCCCCGACAGCAAGACCAAGCTGAAGTGGTACGAGGCCGAGCAGCGCCTCCGGAACCAGCCCGACCGTACCTACGATCTCCAGATGGGCTTCGGCATCGACGAGTTGAACCACCACGTCAAAGGCACCGGCATCAACGATCCGCCACCAGTCGATATCAAGGCGCTGATCGATTCTATGCCCGATCAGGTAGCCTTTACGCCCATGAAGCCGGGTGACCGTTAGGCCGTTTTTCGGCCAAATTTGCCCTCCCACGCGGGCTTCCGTATTAAGGTGCGCCGCAGCAAATCACTGGTTCCCGGATGCGCCTGTCACGCTATTTTCTGCCCCTTTTGAAAGAGACGCCTTCCGAGGCGCAGATCGTGTCGCATCGCCTGATGCTGCGCGCCGGCATGATCCGTCAGGAGGCCGCGGGCATCTATGCGTGGCTTCCGCTGGGCTTCCGCGTGCTGCAGAAGATCGAGCAGATCGTGCGCGAGGAGATGGACCGCGCCGGTGCGATCGAGATGCTGATGCCGACGCTTCAGCCGTCCGAACTCTGGAAAGAAACCGGCCGCTACGATGCCTATGGGCCTGAGATGCTGCGCATCAAGGACCGGCACGAGCGCGAACTGCTCTACGGCCCCACGAACGAAGACATGATCACGGAAATTTTCCGCGCTTATGTGAAGTCGTACAAGGCGCTGCCGCTGAACCTCTATCACACGCAGTGGAAATTCCGCGACGAGGTGCGCCCGCGCTTCGGCATCATGCGCGGCCGCGAGTTCCTGATGAAGGACGCGTATTCGTTCGATATCGATCAGGAAGCCGCGCGGCGTTCGTACAACCGGATGTATGTCGCCTATCTGCGCGCCTTCACGCGCATGGGCATCACCACCATTCCGATGCGTGCGGAGACAGGCCCCATCGGTGGCGATCTTTCCCATGAGTTCATCGTGCTGGCCGAAACCGGCGAGAGCGAAGTGTTCTGTCACAAGGACCTGCTCGACATGCCGGTGCCGGATGAGAATGTGGATTTCAGCAGCGATCTCGAACCCATCGTGCGCCAGCGCACCGCACTCTATGCCGCGACGTCGGACGTGCATGACGCAGCGAAATTCGAAGCCGAAGTGCCTGTCGAGAAACGCGTCACCGCGCGCGGCATCGAAGTCGGGCAGATATTCTATTTCGGCACCAAGTATTCGGTGCCGATGAAGGCGACGGTGCAGGGCCCCGACGGCAAGGAGACGCCGATCCATGGCGGCTCCTATGGCGTCGGCGTGTCGCGTCTTCTGGGTGCGATCATCGAGGCGAGCCATGACGATGCCGGCATCATCTGGCCGGAACCTGTTGCGCCGTTCGACATCGCGCTGGTCAACCTGAAGAGCGGCGACGCCAAGACGGATGCCGCCTGTGAGGACCTTTACAAAAAGCTCACATCTGCGGGCAAAGATGTCCTCTACGATGACACCAATGAACGCCCTGGCGGAAAATTCGCGAGCATGGATCTGATCGGCATTCCCTGGCAGGTCGTGGTCGGACCGCGCGGTCTCGAGAAGGGCCTCGTCGAAGTGAAGTCGCGCGCCACAGGCGCAAAGGAAGAAATGAGCCTCGACGCCGCGATCAACAGGTTCACGCACTGATGGCATCGGCCACGCGCCCGTTCTCCCGCTTCGAATGGATGCTGGCAGGGCGTTATCTGCGGCCGACGCGGAAGGAAGGGTTCGTTTCGATCATCTCGATCCTGTCGCTGATCGGCATCGCGCTGGGCGTGGCCGCGCTGATCATTGTCATGGCGGTGATGAACGGGTTTCGGCACGATCTCCTCGGCCGCATCCTGGGTCTCAAGGGCCACATCATGGTGCAGGGCGTAAGCGGCTCGCTCCCTGATTTCGATCAGGTGCTGAAACAGGTGCGCGCGGTGCCCGGCGTGGTACGCGCCGCGCCCGTTGTGGACGGCCAGACGATGGCGACGTCGCAGGGGCTTTCGCTCGGCACGCTCGTTGAGGGTATTCGAGCGTCCGACCTGAAAGATCTCACTGTTGTGTCGAGCACGCTGACACCCGGTGCGCTCGCTGCGTTCAAGGGCGACGACGTCGTCATCATCGGTGAGGGGCTGGCAGAGCGGTTTCGGCTCGCGCCCGGCATGGCGATCACGCTGATTGCGCCGCGTGGCAACGTTACGCCGTTCGGCGTCACGCCCCGCATCAAGACCTATCGCATCGTCGGCACATTCAAGATCGGTATGTCGGAATACGACAAGAGCTACATCTTCATGCCTCTGGAAGAAGCGCAGCTCTATTTCAACATGGGCGCGACGGTCAGCGGCCTGGAGGTGATGATCACCGATCCGGACAAAGTTGGCGCATTCATCAACCCGGTGGGGCAGGCGGCGGGGCCCTATGCGCGCATCTACACCTGGCAGGACATCAACTCGTCGTTCTTCGATGCGATCCAGGTCGAGCGCAATGTGATGTTCCTGATCCTGTCGCTGATCGTGGCGGTGGCAGCCCTGAACATCATCTCAGGCCTCATCATGCTGGTGAAGGACAAGAGCGGCGACATCGCCATCCTGCGAACCATGGGCGCCACACGCGGCGCAATGATGCGTGTGTTCATGATCGCGGGTGCGAGCATCGGAGTCGTCGGCACGTTCACCGGATTCATCATCGGCGTCGCGTTCTGCTCGAATATCGAGAACATCCGTCAGGCGCTCTCGAAACTCACAGGCACGACTCTGTTCGACCCGACGATCTATTTCCTCGAGCGCATGCCCGCGCGCATGGAGACGGACGAGGTCGCCGCCGTGGTCATCATGGCGCTCACCTTGTCGTTCCTGGCCACGCTCTATCCTGCCTGGCGTGCCGCGCGGCTCGATCCGGTGGAGGCGCTGCGTTATGAGTGATGCACTCGCCGCTGCCGCGCTGCGCCTCGACAGGGTTGCGCGCGTCTACGCCGAAGGCACCGGCACCACGCTCGAAGTCTTCAAGAATGTCAGCCTGACTCTCCAACCGGGCGAGGTCGTTGCGTTGGTTGGCCAGTCGGGCACCGGCAAGTCGTCGCTGCTGCACATGGCCGGGCTTCTGGAAGCGCCGTCGGACGGCGACGTCTTGATTGATGGCGCTGCGGCATCTTCGCTCTCGGACCGCGAACGCACGCGCATTCGCCGCGACACGCTCGGCTTCGTCTACCAGGCGCATCATCTGCTGCCGGAATTCAGCGCGCTCGAGAACGTGATGATGCCGCAGCTCATCGCGGGCAAATCGAAAGCCGTTGCGGAATCTGAAGCGAAGCGTCTGCTCGATATCATGGGCTTAAGCGGACGTCTGACGCACCGCCCTGCGCAGCTTTCCGGTGGCGAGCAGCAGCGCGTCGCCATCGCCCGCGCGCTTGCCAACCACCCGCGTGTGCTTCTCGCCGACGAGCCAACCGGCAATCTCGATCCGCGCACAGCCGCTGCCGTGTTCGATTTGCTGGTTGCCGTGGTGCGCAAAGAAGGCTCCGCCGCGCTGATCGCGACCCACAACCTCGAACTCGCCGCCAAGATGGATCGTGCCCTGGTCCTGCATGACGGCAAGCTGATCGACGGCGGAAAGCTCGGAAGGAACACATGAGCGAGAAACTCTGGGCCGACGTTGACACCTATCTGGAAGACGCGCTGCTCGGCGACGATCCGGTGCTGGATGCGGCGCGCAAGGCGAGCCGCACCGCGGGACTGCCGGATATCGCGGTGTCGCCGGCGCAGGGCAAGTTCCTGCATCTCATGGCGCGGATGATCGGCGCCAAGCGCATTCTCGAGGTCGGCACGCTCGGCGGCTACAGCGCGATCTGGCTGGCGCGCGCTTTGCCGGCGGACGGCCAACTCATCACCCTGGAGTACGACCCGAAGCACGCCGACGTTGCGCGTTCGAACATCAGGAACGCCGGGTTCGCCGATCGCGTGGAGGTCATCACCGGCGCGGCGATCGACACGCTGCCGACGCTCGGCGGGCTGTTCGATTTCTCGTTCATCGACGCCGACAAGAAATCCAATCCGGATTATTTCCACTGGGCGCTGAAGCTCTCGCGGCAGGGCAGCGTGATCGTCGTCGATAACGTCATCCGCGAAGGGCGCGTCATCCAGACCGGTACGAACGATGCGAACATCGAGGGCATCCGGCGCCTCAACACGATGATCGCCGCGGAGCCCCGCGTCTCCGCCACCGCGCTCCAGACCGTCGGGAACAAGGGCTATGACGGTTTCGCCGTTGCGCTGGTAATCGCGGACTGAGCCTAGGGAGCCGCCGGGGGTACCAACTCGAATATCGCTCCGTGAGGCCCAACCGCGTTGTTGTAGGTCATGCCGAAGAGATTCCCCGACGCATCCGCGAGAACTTCACCATAGGGCTCGTTGCCGTCGCTGCAATTGTCGCCCTTCTTCCGCTTGCAGAAGTTGTAGGTCAAACTCGTCGTCCCGCCGTCGTAATTGTAAACAGCACCGCCGCCATATTTCCCGCCCTCGCTGACGACGCCAATCACATTGCCGTTCGCATCAAGCGTGGGACCACCTTCGGGGGCGTAGCCATCCTTGCAATTCTTGTGGGAGCAGAACTGTTCAATCGTCTGGAAGGCCGAGCCGTTCCACTGAAAGGCGGTCCCACCCCCGCCGCCGATGACTTGGGAATTACCGCCCGCCTGCGTCGCGCCAAA
>Ga0335075_10005454_pt1 | contig 19768 bp, 12 predicted proteins | sample Lox_Sample_24_FD_206723 | JGI IMG/M metagenome (GOLD analysis project Ga0335075, IMG submission 206723) | Soil microbial communities from Loxahatchee National Wildlife Refuge, Florida, United States - Lox_Sample_2.4 | ecosystem: Environmental > Terrestrial > Soil > Wetlands | place: USA...
GATCCACCGCCTCGGCGTCCTGGCGACCCTTCAGCGTGTGGCGGGGCCGGCGATAGCGAAAGCCCCCTTTTTACGAAGCGCCTTGGAGAGCTGCGATCTGGAGATCGTGATGCCCTCGCGCGCCGCTATCTCATCGGCCAGACGCGCCAGCGTCCAGTTCGCTCGGTTCGTCACCGGCGCCGACAAAAGATGCTCGGCAACGCGCAGGGCCGCTTGTGTCTTTGCCGGCTCAGGCCCCGGCAAGGATCGGGTTTCCAGGGCCTCAACGCCGCCGTTTATGAACTGGCTTCGCCACAAGCGGACGGTGTCCTCACGCACGCCGAACGCTTCTGCAAGGCGTGAACTGGCCCAGCCCCTGATCGTCAAAAGGATGCTTCTGGCCCTGTCCGGCTCGGCCCGGTCCGCCCCTCTCGCCTTCGCCTCAAGCAGCCTCACCTGCTCTGCCGTCGCCCTCACCGCAGACTTGCCCGCCATCCTCAACACTCCGATTCGCCCTGTTCGAGCGAATCAGAGAAAACCTAAACGTTGGATAACCTGCTCAACCCTGCTTAGCAGGCTGCTGAAAAAGACGCCAGACAAGGCGCTGGTGCTTGTCGCTCTCGCATGATTCCCTGAGGATTGTGGTAAGCGAATCGCGAGGGATCGATGCGGGGTGAGGATCGGACGAGCGGGGCGTTGTTTTCTTACGTCGACATCGAGGCGCGCATCGGAGCGAACCATCCGCTGCGGGCGATGCAGCGGCTGATCAACGCGGCTTTGGCTGATCTCGACGCGAGGTTTTGCGCGCTTTACGAGGGGATCGGGTGCCCCGTCCATCCCGCCGGAGCGCCTTTTGCGCGCTTCACTTCTGCAGCTTCTCTATTCGATCCGCTCGGAGCGGCAGCTGGTCGAGCGGCTTTAAGTTCGACATGCTGTTTCGCTGGTTGGTCGGGCTCTCGATCGACGAGAGGGCGTTCGACGCCTCGACCTTTTTAAAAGAACCGCGACCGCTTTGCTCACCCACGAGATCGCCCAAGCGTTTCTGTGTTCGCTCATCGGCCTGCCCGAGGTGAAGAGGCTCATGAGCGCCGAGCATTTTTCGGTAGATGGGACGATGTTGAAAGCCTGGGCGTCGATGAAGAGCTTCCGTCCCAAGGCGCGGGCGCGCCTTCATGCCCCCGCTCATGGTCGGCGTCTTTGACGCCGAGACCCGGCTGTCGCTCATGGCCCGCCATGCGCCGGGCGGCGACGAAGTCGCAGCGACGCTCGGTGCGCTGAAAGCCGTAACCCTCAAGGGCTGCACCGTCACCGCCGACGCGCTTCATTGTCATCCGGCGATGGCCGAAGCGACGCGCGCCAGGGGAGGCCATTACGCGCTCAGGCTCAAGGCCAACCATGGGCCGCTGTTCGCCTGCGTTAAGAAGGCTTTCGCCAACGCCGACGCCGCGGCGGCCTCGCTGTCCACGAGCAGTCCGACAGCGGACATGGCCGCTGCGAACGACGAAGGGCCAGCGTCATCCCGGTCCCGCCCGGCGCGCCGGCCTTTCCCGGCCTCACCGCTTTCGGCTGCATCGAAACCGAACGAACCGTCGGCGGCAGAACCGCGGCCAAGGTCCATTACGCCGCCCTCTCGAAGGCTCTCGCCCCGCGGCGCTTTTTGCAAATCATGCGAACGCATTGGAGCGTCGAGAACCAGCTTCACTGGCCGCTCGACGTCGTCTTCCGCGAAGACGACGCCCGAACGCGCAAGAACTACGCCCCGCAAAACCTCGCTGTCCTGCGCCGCATCGCCCTCGACATCTTGCGAGCCCGTCCCGACACTAGTGGCGCGATATAAGGCCAGTTTCCTGCCGAAGCCGGAGGAGTTTAGCCGCCCACCTGCGCGCCTCGGCGCATACCGAACGGCTTGACGCCCAGGCCCGGCGCTTCTTGACCGCCGCCCGGGATGGAGAACATGCCCGCGAGCGGATTGCCGCTCAACCCCGAATTGTCATAGAGCAGCGTACCGGTCATGTTGTTGTCGGAATCGTTGGTCGCGAAACCGCCGATCCCCTCGCCGGTCAATGTCCCGGTCCCCCAGATCAGCGGCGGCGTCGTGATCGCGCCGCCGGAGCCCGCTGTCGGCCCGGAGGTCACTGTTGCGCTGCCGCTGCAACTCGCGGCGCCGCAGTTGATGACATAGGTTCCGTTGATGCCGTTGAACGGCCCGGAAACCACCGTCGCGCCGCCAGGGATATTCGTTCCGCTCAAGACCTCGCCGGGCACGATGGCGCCTGGATTGCTCGCGGACGGGGTCGTCCCGACGCCGGTCACAACCATGTTGGCGAGACCGGTCCCTGAACTATAGCCGCTGATGTTCCCGGTGAAGGTGAAGGAAAGCGGGAACGTGCAGGTTCCGAAGTTCGAACTTCCGATCTGTGTCGGGTAGGCGTTGATGATCGCTCCGCCCGCGATGTTGAAGCCCATCGCCGGCGCTTGCGGCTGATCGCCAGCCGACGTGTTGAGCGCGCAGACGCCGCCGGTCACATAATTGCCGTTGGTGTAGCCCGATCCAGCCGTGAAGGGCATGGACTGGCCGCCCGGATAGCCCATGATGCCGGTCGAGAAGCTCGCGGCGTTGTTCGGATCGCCGTAGGCGGCGTAAGTCCCCGACGACAGCCATTCGCCTGTCGACGAGAAGGCCCCGTTGGAATAAATCGGCCCATGCACGCACTGGACGACCGTCGCGGCCACGATGTTGCAGGTGAAGGCTTCGTTTTGGAAGATTTGGCCCGCGATTCCACTGGTCGCCGCCGAGCCCGACCACTGGCCAGGGTCGATGCCGAAGTCGTAGGCGCTTCCGAGGCCGGCCGAACTCGTGAGCTGGATATCCATCGGCTGATATGACCCGATCCGGAAGCCGCGCACGAAGGCGCCGATTCCGGTCGGAACACATTTGCCGTTTGGGTTGAGATAGGACGACGCGGTCACAAGATTGGTGTTCGACCCTTGCATGTTGTTCACGCCGCAGGTCGAAAGCGCCGCGGCCGCGCCATAGGTTCCAGTGGTATTGATCTGAAAGCCGAAGTCGACGCAGTTCGAACCGGTTCCAGCTGTGCCCGAGCAGCCGCCAGTCAGCGTCCCCGATCCGCCCCCGCCGATCGCGGCGCTTGCAGCGATCGTAAACGTCTGACCGATCTGGCCATAGCCAGCGCCAGTCGATTGAGTAGGAGGCAAAGATACAGACAGAGCGACCAGCCCGCTATTGCAGCCAGAGCAGGAAAGAGCCATCCCAGGCACAAATGGACGAGCGCCTGCACTCAAGCCTCCCGTGATCGTGAACGTCGAACCCGACCAGGTCGCACTGTGCGAGGCCGCATAAGTATTACCGACGTCCAGGCATGGGCTCGTGGTCGCCGAGGAATCGCAGCCCGAGAACGTCGTGCGGATGAGCGACGGCGGCGACCCCTTGCCCGGATTGCCGGATATGGCCGCCGCGGCTTCGATGCCCGTGCGCTGGCCATAGCGCAGCGCGCCGATGGTCCCGCCAGACGTCTCGACCGCATAGCCGCCGCCATAGCCGTTGCCGACCGCGAGGTCATTGTTCGGCCCGACATAGGCTGCGGTTCCCGGCGTGTAATAGAGCGCATTGTGCAGCGCTAGCGCGCCACTGCCGGACGCGGTCGTGAAGGACGCGATGTCGGATTGTACATTGTAGGTCGAGCCGCTCGCGCCCCATGTCCCGCTGGCGAGTGAAACGATCTCGGTCCCGAGAGGAAGCGGGCAGCTCGCGCTATAGGGATTGCACTCGAGGACTTCGCCTTCCCACAGCGTTCCGGTGGCGGCGGAAGTGAGCGTCAAGACGGCCGTATAAGGCCCCGATCCGGCGGCGCTCCCGATGGTCCCGGAAAATTGCGATTTCGCCGCTTGGTCCTGATTGAACTGCTCATTGTCCTGGTTGATTTCGAAGGCGAAATAACCGATCAACGCCTGCGATCCGATGCCGCGCCATTGCCCTGGCTCGAGCAAAGGCTGCCCGGCTTGGCCATTGTGAACGCCGGCCATGCGGGTGTTGAAAAAGTAGTTCTGCTGCCTTGCGTAGCCGACGATCGCATCGGGATATGTCGAGGGTATTTGCTCGCCGTCGAGATAGGCGTTGATGCCGCCGGTCTTGGCTGCGATTGCGGCCAGAATCCCGCTCGTTGGCGTCGAACCGCCGGTCCAGTCGACGTTTTCATTGCCTCCCGCATTGTTGAGGGTCATGATGTTCGTCCACTCGGCGACGATCGCCGCGCCGCTCGCCGGAGCGCTGGTGAATGTGATCGCATAGGAGCCATCGACGTAATTCACCCAGCCGCTCACACCTGATCCGGTGCAATTGCCGACCTGGATGTTATAGGCGAACGTGCTCGTATCCGAGCAAACGACCGAGCCGTTGACGAGGACTTCGAAGGTTCCCGCCTGAATGACCGGATTGGCGCCGTCGCCTCCAGCCGCCGTCTGGACCGGAATGATGGTGGGTTGCTGCTGCGTCGACGGCCAGAGCGCGCCGCCTGGCGGAGCGACGTTCATCGCAGCGCTCGAATCGCCGTTGAGCGCCCCGCTGCTCAGGCGCCAGGTCGAGCCTACTTGCAAGGCGCCCATGAGGCTGCATCCGGTCAGGCAAGCAGAGAGCGTCGCGCTGTTCGTGCCGTCCGAAACCGTCAGCAACGGCGCCATGACGCCGTTGGCGACCGCCCCGACGGTCAGCACGCCGCTGGTGACCGAGCCGGTAATTTGCGCGCCGAAGCCCCATGCGCCGGTGAATTCCAGATTGTTGTGCGTGATCGTGATCGTGGTCGAGGAAACCGTCTGGCTCGGCGAGACGGTATAGGTCCCGTAGCCGCCGCTCCCGGTCCCGAAGCCAGTGATGATGGTTCCTGCAGCACACGAGCCGCAAGTCACCGCCTGGCCAGGATTGATATACGACCATCCTGTCTCGGACGAGTTTGTGGTCAGGTTCATCGTGTTGCCGGTGATCGAGCCCGTCATCGTGGAGGAGCGGGCGCCGCCGCTGGTCGATACCGTACCGCCATAGCCTGCGCCGGACGAGAACGTCGTCGACGAACCGTCGCCGACCCCGATGGTCTGCGATTGCGTCACGCCGCCATAAAACTCATTCTGGAATCCGGTCCCGTTATGATAGCCGTCATCAAAGCCGAAGATGGCGCCGTCGAGGACGGTGTTCGCATTGACCGCCTGCTGTCCGGCGCCGTCGTTGAGCGACTGAAGGACGCCATATCGATCGGTGAGCAGCTGCAGCGGCGAGCTGGGCGCCCATCCGTTGACATACGGGGCATAGACGGCTTCCGCCGCCTCGCCGGATATCGGAGCGTCGGCCCCCGAGAATCCGACGCTGTGTGTATAACCCTGAAAGTAAGTCTGATTGGCTGTGCCGCTGGTCCCGATGTAAACTTGATCATCGGCGTTCCCCTCGCCGAAGCCCATCATGTTCGCGCCGACAAAGACCGCGTTCGGCAGCGTGGCGTAGGCGGTTCCGTTCGCCGCCCGGAAGGAGACCCAATAGGGGCCGCCGGCCGGGATATTGACGAGGCTCCCGCTCCACGTCGCCGACCCGATGGTTGAGCCGGAGAGATTCGTCCACGCGCAGGCCGAGCAACCGCTGACCGGGGAGCCACCCGGGGTCGCCGACACCTGCGCCTGAATGGCGGACGGATTGCCGCCAAGAAGCGAATTCGAGAACTCGCCGGTGAAGCTCATCGCGCCGAGCATCGATCCCCAGTTCGTGACCGGATAGATCGCGCCAACGCCGGGGCTATCGACTGAAAGCGCCGCTCCGGGGGCGACGGCCCCGCCGCCCATCATACCGGCGATCGTCATCGTCTCAGAACTGGTGGTGATGCCGCCCGGATTCGAGATCGTGTAGGTCCCGCACATCGGGAAGCCGGTCGTCGCGCATGGCGTGAGCGTGCCAGCCGCCATGATCTGGACCGGCGTCGTAATCCCCGCGCCAAGTAGATATTGGCCCGGAATGAGCGCCGCCGAAGTCGAGTACATCGTCTCCGGTCCAAAGGCGGTATGATAATAATTGAAGCCAGCAGTCCCGTAGTTGACCGTCCAGGGCGAGGACGTGGCGCCGGTGATGCAGAGCGGCGCTTGCGGACTGATGTTGACCCCATCATCCCAGATGCACTGGCCCGGCGCGATCGTGCCCGTGGGCGAACTGGTGGTGAGATTATTGTTCGTGTTTGTGCCGTTGAAGGTTCCGGTAAACGAGGCGGTCGACGATCCGCCGAACGCGGTCACAGTCAATGTCGAGCCGGAAATCGAGGCAGTGATCTGCTGCTGGGAAAGCGGCGCGGCGGGCTGGTAGGCCCCAGCCGACATCGCTTCGCTCGAGATCGAAAACGAACCGCTGAGGGTGTACGAGCTTCCCGACCCGCTCGATATCGTCGGGCAGGAACTCGACGCGCAAAGACCGGGTCCTGAGATGACTGTTCCGGCGGGGAGGGCAGACGTCGATCCGAACTGCGTCGAGGCGACCGTCAGCACATTTCCGCTCAGGCTGCCGGTGAACTCGGCGAGCGAATGATCGGCCCAAACGCCAGGATCGTTGAGTTTGTAGAGCGAGCGCCACGCGCCGCCATTGTTCGAAGCCCAGGTGTAGGGATCGGCGGTTTTCGTGCAAAGCTGATCGAACGCGGCGCTCGACGGCGTCCCGTTTGTATTGGGGAACGGCGCGCCTTCGAACATGCCGATGTTGGCGATCTGGCCGCCAAAACCGTCAGCATTGCCGACAAGGCCGCTGATGGCGCTCGAGTTTTCTGTGCCGAAGAAGTGGATGAGATCACCGATCGCGGCCTGCGTGCGCGCGGTCAAGCTCCCCCCGCCCGCATTGGCGGTCGTCGGCGCCGCGGTGAAATAGAAGCCGCCGAAGGTGAAAATGTTGCCGGGCGTTCCTTCCGTGCTCGTCGCCCAAAGGCCGCCCGTCGTGGTCGCGGTCCCCGACGCGAGGCCGGTCGACGTGTTGACCGTGTAGGTTCCAGCGCCGCCGGCGCCGGTTCCGAGCGCCGTGATGGCGTAGGAATTGCTGTTGAGGGTGAAGTTGGTTCCCGGGACCAAGGGCGTCGTCGGCGTGCCGGTCACGGTGATCGTGGTCCCGGATACCGACGAGACGGTGAAGGTGAAGGTCGCCGGCGTCGCGGTGATCGCATAGGTTCCTACGCCTCCGGTCCCCGTACTCCCGTACATCCCATAGGGGCTGATGTCCGCCGAGCCGGTCGCGCCGAGGATCTGCATTCCGGGCATGATGACGCTGACCATCGAGCCGCCCGACACATACGCGCCTGGGTTGCTCAGCGCCTGCGGGAGCCGCACGGGCCCGGCAAGCGGGTTGCCGACGATCGTGGCACCGCTCGTCCCAGAAACCGCGACATAGGTTTGATTGAAGCCGGAGGGCGAAACGCCGCTCACCGTGAACTCGGAGCCGACCACGAAGCCGGGATTCGAGGTCAGAGTGAAGGTGACTTCGCCCTCGCTATAGACGGCGTTCGAGATCGAATACGAATTCATCGCCGTCACGGTGAGGGCCGGCGTTCCCGCGCCTTGTGTGCCAGTGACCAGATAGCCGGTGAAGTTGGCCGTTCCCTGGTTGAGCCAGGGCGAAACCGCCGGCGAGCCGGGCAGGTCGGCCCCAGTGATGTCCGTGTACTTAGCGAATTGAGCCCCCGGAAAAGACGAATCCGAGCCGAGTTCGCCGAACATGCCGCAGACGCGTTGGCCTGGATTGACCTGGATGCCCGTCCCACCTTGCCGCCCGGCGCCCCATGTGGCGAGCGGCGGCGCGGTTATGGTGTAGGAATCGCCCGAGCCGCCGGTGAGGTTAACCGTATCGGACGATGCTGGGCAGGTCCCAGTCCCGTTTGCATACGTGCCCTTGAGCGTCGTTCCCGAAGTCCCGGCGACCGCCGCATAGGTCTCGTCAAAGCCGGTATTCGTCGCCCCGGTCAGAACGAATTGCTGCCCCGGATTGAGCCCATGCGCCACGCCTGTTGTCACGGTAACAGTGAACTGAGCGCCTGTCGGCGTGCTTGAGGCGCAGGTGAGCGCTAAGCCGGTCTGTGCAGTGCCCACGCCTGGCGTCGCCGCGAAATTGACTTGCGGCGCCTGACCGCTCGAATTCTCGCCGCACAGAAAGCCAGGGTCGAGATTGTAACCGACAACGTACTGGCCGCCGATCTGTACGACGCCGGTCGGTTCCCGCGCGCCGGCGCCATTGGCGCTTGTGCAGCCGTCAACAGCAGAGACGGTGTAGAGCCCAGCGTTATACCCGGTTCCGCTATGCCCGAAGCTGAAGCCCGAGCTAACCCAGGTGTTGATACCCACGGTCGGCAGCCACCACGGCTGGGAATTTGGGGCGTCCTGCACGTAGATCGCCGGCGCGCCGCTATTCGCGCCGCTTAAAATTTCCCCGGAATAAAGGCTTCCGGTTCCGAGGACATAACTGAGTCCATTGGTCGCGTTGTTCGCGAACTCATGGTAGAGCGTGAATGAGCACGTCGGGCTCGTGCAGTTCGGCGTCGTTGAGCCGGGAAGCTCCAGCGCGCCGGCCGTGCCGCCGTTGGGCTGCAATCCCTGGTTGACCGTGCCGTAGGTGTTCGATTGCGAGAATGAGGTCGAGGGCTGGGGCGTCAGCGCGGGCGGCGTCAGAATTCCAACGACCACCGCTGCGATACCGCCGACGCCAAGCGTCGTCAGCTGCGCCCAGGCCGGCATCCGCCAGATCGGCCCGAGGAGGGCCACAGTGAGGAAGGAGAGGAAGCGCTTCATTATGGCCTTAGTGGAGAAAGAGGAATTCGGGATTGGGTGCGGTGCAGGCCTGCGCAACACTCAGAATTGGGTGTAGCTGACGCTGCCGGCCATCTGCACAGCGGCGGACGTGACCGCGCAGAGCGCGTTGCCGGCTGGCACGACGAGCACCGGTCCCAAGCCGTTCCCCTTGGCGATGCCGAATTGCGCGGCAAGGCCATAGGCGCCGGTCAGTGGCGTGGCGCCGGCGGCGCAGTTTAAGCCCGTCCCATATTCAAGCATGAAATTCCCGGTTCCGGCTGCGATCACGTCCCAGGCGGTGACATAGATCGCCTTGCCGGCGACCGCGGCCACGAGCTGTGTCGTCGTGGCGGTTGAGATGTTAATCGGAACCGAAGCGCCGGCCTGGATGATGGTGGTCAGGCTTCCGCCGGTGTTGGCGGCGTTCGTCGGCAACGGCACGCCCCCCGTGACCCCTTGCACGGCCTGTGCGCTGGTGGCGCTCGCGCCGGCGGCGGTCACTTCCTGATTGGCGGCCGTGGCGGCGCCGGTCGGCAGAGCAGACGAAAGGACGTCGGCGTTGACGCCAAGGACGTTGAGACCCGTTGGGGCTGAGCCCCAGGCCGAGCCAGACGCGCCAACCATGTTGCCGCCGCTGACCAGTATGCCGTTGTACGTCGCCGAGCCCGGTGCGGCTGAGCCGGTCGATCCAACCGAAGCGTTCGAGCTCGAACCGCCGCCTCCCCCGCCGCCGCCCGTGCCCGTCGGCAGGCCCGAGCCGCCCAAAGTGTTGACGGTGGTTGTTCCGCTCGATGTGACGCAGGTGAGCTGTGTCGCCGAGCCGACCGTGAAAGCGAACCATCCGCCGCCTGGCGCGATCGGCTGCCCGGAGGTCGAGGCGGTCGAGCCAAGCTGGCAGTAGGCGATATTCGTTGCGCCGACGTTGCTGGCGATGACGACGGTCCCAGACGGCAGGCTTTGCGTCGAGCCGGTGGTGACGGTGGTCTGCGCCGATATCGGCGTTCCGACCGATCCGCTTGCTGAGGGCTGAAAGCCGCTGATCGTTGCTGAGAATGAGCCCGAAATCTTGCCTGGGTTCGATGGCGTGAACAGCGGCCCGACGCCGGGTTGGATTGGCACCACGCCGCGGACGTAAGTGCCGCTCGAATCCTGATAGGTTTGGGCTTGCGCAGGCAAAGCGGGACCGATCGCCAGCAACGTGGCGAGGAATAAGCGTTTCATGTTTCGGATGCCCTTAGAGAGAATAAAGATCTATGCGCGGATGTCCACGTTAGAACGCGAGCGCAATCGTGGTTTCCGTGCCGAAGCGCTGAGTTTCGAGGGGCGGAAAAAGCGTCGTTCAGGAGGATTGCGACATCGTGGTCTGTATGACCCGCAATTCCTGATAAGAGGCGTTCATGTTTGACCAAGCACACGAAGAGGACGCGCCTTCAGCCGCTCCCCTCAGATACGAGAGACGAGCGCCGACAGAGCAATCCAAATCGCTCGCGCTAACCTTCCTCAGTCGCGCCGCAGAACTTGCCGAGCGCGTCGAACGCCGCCCGATGCAGCCACGCAGTCCGGGTGACGCCCTGGCGCGCGGCGGCCGCATTTACCCTTGCGAGCAGCGCGGCGTTGAATTTTAGCTCAACGCGCACCTTGCTCGCCACAGCGTTCCCAGATGAAGGGGTCGGCTTGTTCGACCTTGCAATGGCGACCACGGGATTCTGGGTGGAATTTGCCGTCTTCGCGGCTTGGCGTGAACTGACTTGAACCGCAAACCTCGGCGCGCGATCCATCCCGAGCCGAGAGAGGAACGCTGCAATAGCTGCAGTGGCCGGGCGCTTCATAGTCTAAAACCTCAATCGAGAGCAGGATCGGCGTTATGCCGCCGACGGATTGGCTAGCAGGTACGAAATCGATAGCCGCACTTGGCCGCCGGCGAACGAACCGCCGGCCGCTGTGATCGTAAGAGTTGTCGCCGAATAGAAGGCTGTCGGCCCGATGAGTCCGTAATTGGTCGATCCGGCCGATGTCGAAAGCAACGAGCCGAATTGCGACAGGTTGCCCGCCACGCCGACCTCGTAGGAAGTCGCCCCGGTGATCGCGGTCACCACCCGCGCGCCGACAGAGAACACGATGCAGTTGGCCGGGATCTGAAGCGACGCGTTGGTCGATGAGCCGGAGAGCGTGACCAGCGTTTCAAGCACGCCGATCTGGATCGTGGCGCCATGTGCGGCGGCGGCGATATTCGCGAGCGCCGGCATGAAACCCTGATCGATAATCGTCCACTCCCCGGCCTGGTTGCTCTCAAGGCCGATGAAGCCATAAGGCACGTTAAGGACGGCGGAAGTCGCGCCGTCGATCACGTCCGCACCATTGGGTGTGATGGTAAGCGTCTTGATGGGCGAGCAGTTGCCGGTCTCGTCAACGATTACGAGGCGCGTGCCGGTCGGATAGGCGGTGGAGGCGGGCAGGGTCACTGTTCGCGCGGCGCTGAGCGCGGTGTAGGCGACCATGCGATCAGTCGCGAGCACGCTATAGGCCGCGTCGCTGACCGCCGTGCGGGTGTTCGTGATGACCTCGGATAGCTTCGCGGCGGGCCAACCCCCGGCGGTCGAGCCATCATTGACGACCAGGCGGTTGTTGGTCGTATCCATCACCGTCTCGCCCTGCGCGCCGGTGAAGGCGGCGACCTGACTTGCGGCGCCGCGGCGGAGTTGAAGTTGCTCGCTCAACTGGCGTCCCCTTTCATATGATGTGATTGTCTCAGCACGGCGTTTCTGTAGTGCACTTGCGTGCGCCGAGAAAGGCCTAAGGCGCTGTCCCCAGATTGATCACATCGACCACGGCATCGTTGGTCGAACCGAAATCATCCGAGACCGAGACCGCGCCGGTTATCAGGCCTAGATCGAGCGGCGTTCCGCTCAACAGTTGGGCCGCGATCGAGTGCGTCACGGTGACCGTGATCGCGCCGAGATCGATGGCGTCAACGACCGGATCGGCCGACACCTGCCCAAAATCGTCAGATACCGTCGGCGCCGCGCTCGCTTGGCCGAGATCGAGCGCGAACCCGGTTGCAAGCTGCGCGGCGATTGGGTGGGTCACGGGTGGCGCCGGCGCCGTGAAGGTGTAGACGGCGCATGTCGACAGGTCTTCCGCGCCGCCTCCAAAGATATTGAAGCTTTGAAGTTTAAAATAGAGCGTTTGACCGGCGAAATTGGCCGGCAGGTTGTAGCGGATCACGGCGCCGTCGATGCGCGCGAACGGCGCCCCGCTTGAATGTGCAGTCGGCGTCGAGCCCCCTTGACCGCGCGACAGGCCAGTTAGCTGGTAAGCGTTGCTGGAGACGAGCGTCGCCGATTCGTAGGCCAGGAACTCATTGTCGACGATCGATAGCGTTGCGCCGGACTGCGCCGCGGATTGGCTGGTTCCCGACAAGGTTCCGCCGCTCTCCGCCAGATTGACGGCCAGGATATTCACCGAGTCCCAGCCCGCAGCGGCGGCGAGGCTTGCGGTCAGGAACCCCTGGCGCAGCGGCGCGGTCAAGACGGCGACCTGCGAGTAGGTGATATCGTCGATCGAGACGTAAACGTTGGCGCCGCCCCATTGCGAGGCGCCGCCGGCGTTGATCCCCGACGCCCCCACCCACACTTGCGCCACACCGCCTGTCATCCCGAGCGGCGGCTGCACGACGAGCGGGGTGTTGACCGGCACCGCCGGCACGCCCCAATTCGGCTGAAACCCTCCCAGGCTGGCGGAAGGATAATAGGCCGGCGTCGAAATGCCCGAGACCAACTCTTCACAGGTGAACGCGAGCAGGCCTTTGTCGTCCTCCTCGATCTGGATTATGCGCACGGGATAGTTCGACAGGCCGAGGTTCGCATCTGTGATGGTGACGATGTCCATCGGATCGAGCAGGCAATATTCCCAGGAGAGCTTGAACGTGAACTTCGTTCGGACATAGAGCTCGCGCTGCAAGATCGTCTGGGCGACGAGAGGCCCCATGATATATTCGTCGCAAATCTCATGCGCCTGGATGGTCGACCCCACGCGAGGTCCGAAAATCTCGATCTGGCTTTGGTCCCTCGCCTCTACCGGGATCGCCGCATATTGATTGTCTCGAGCCAGCACTTCGACCCGTTGAATGGTGGGTAAAGAAAAAACATCGGCCCTTTCGACCTGGACCGGGTCTTTGTTGCCTCGCTCATCGATGAAGTCCGAATCGGTCAGGTTGTAGACCGGCGTCAGATTCGGCGCGTATGTCGCCGCGGCCGCGGTCGTATAGGTGATGATGACCGGCTTGCCCTGGTCCGCCGGCCCGAAGATGTACGAGCCGGCCACCGACATCCCGTACTGGCCGGCGACCGACGGTATGTTTGCGCCAATGAAGGTGAACGCATATGGCGCTACGCCCGGCTGCGGCGATGCGGCGTAGACGACGCCGCCATCGGAGACGAACTGCGCCGGCGCCGAAACGGTGACCACAGCCGGAAGCGTCTCTCCGGACGAGACTGGGATCGGGACTGGAATCGAGAGTTCCTGGGAGACCGTTTGCTGATCGCCCTGCGAAATCTGCGTGTCGCCGTAGGGAATGAATTTGAGCAGGCCGCCACTCCACACTGCGGCGATCGTCAGGATCTGCAGCCATCGCGTCAGGGTGCTCGATGCCTGCTCCTGGCTGACCAATGCGGGCGAGAAGGCATAGCCCATGGCGCGGCAATAGGTCTGCACCGACGCGTCCCCGCCGGGCCCGAACAGCGTGGTGGAATCGATGCTCGCCGGGTTGAAGCCGCAACCATATTGCGCGTTGGTCAGGAAGTCGTTGATGACAATAGCCGGGTCGGCGTCGGTCCCATTGACGCCGGTCCCTGCAAAGATGCCGACGATCTCAAAATTGTGGTTCCCGATCGAGGCCGAGTCGCCGAGGTTGTAACCGGCGCCCCAAGCATACGCCGTTCCCTGGTAGGCGAGCGCATTATAGGGGTAGATCGCCGCAAGATAAGGCCAGACGGCTTGCGGCGTGGTTCCGTTTTCGATGCCGAGGCCGAGCTCGAGCGCCGCATAAATGGACAAGTCCTTCCAGATCAGCCCGGCGCCGGCGATCGGCCCCTCGCAGAGGGCCATGATGAGGTCGGCCGTATAGGTGTAATCAGCGCCCGCCGCGGCGCCGCCGCCGAACAAACCGCCCTTGCCGCCGATGCCCTTGCCGCTGCCGCCCGGGACCGCCTGAAAGTTCGCATACCAAATGAGGTTCGGGGCGATCTTATTGCGGCCCCAGACAATGGGGATCGGAAGGATCGATACGGAGGTCTGGAGTTGGAGCGCGGTGTAGTCGGGCTTGGCGTTCTCACTGCGGCGAAGAAAGCCCATGAATCAGCGCCCGTAGTAGCGCGCGCGCACATAACCGTCGCGCCGCCGACGCCCGGCTACGCTTGCGGGCCGCCAAAGAACGAACCCATCCATCCTCTTGCGTTGCTCGGGCGGAGCGCAGTCCATCGTCAAGCGGCGCGGGACGCCGCTCGACCAAAACTGTCCAGTCATCGTTTCAGCCCCAATAGCTGGCGAATTTCGCGGCGCTGATCCGCCCGGCGAGTTCCGAATTATGAGAAACCACGTCCTCAACCACGCAATTCGCGTTGGCAAAAGCATGGATGATCATTAAAGGCTCGACCTGCGACACGATCCCGGCATGGGCGAAGCACCGGCCCAGGCGAAAGACAACGGTGTCACCAAGGCCAGGGAAACGAACCTCGCGCGAGCGCGCGAGGAGAAACCCCAAATAGCGCTCCTCGTTGCGATGCAGGAACCAGTCGCGCGTGTAGGGGCGAGGATCGAACGGCTCGACCAGGCCAAGGTCGCAATAGACGCGGACCAGCAGCATGGCGCAGTCAACGCCGTGGCCCTTGACGTCGGCCGTATGATGATAGGGTGTTCCGATCCACGACCGCGCCTCCGTGACGACGGCCGCGCGCGCCAGAGCCGTCATTGCCCGGCGGCCGCTCGTCTATATTCGCCGCACGAGTAAGCCGGCGAGACCTGCGGGTGATCCGAGATGGCGGTGAACCCGCCGTTTGGCATGGGAAAGATCGCGACGGTCGGCGGGTAGCGGCGGCATTTCAAACCTCCCGCGTACGGAGTGAAGGAATGTTTGCAAGATGAGTACAGTCCCTGCCGAGACATCGAGCGCCCTCAATAAGCAAGCTGCGGCGGCGGCACATACGGGAAGCCGCGAAAGTTGATCAGGTTGTTGAATTTGGACACGCATGTGCTTTGCGTGTGGTCACAGCCAAATGCGACATTGAAGGCGTCGCCTGTCGCTGGAGCGAAGGGCAGTGGATACATCAGTGTGTAGGAGACGCTGGCATTGACGCTGCGAACAGTCGCTCTCACGTTGGCGTTGGCGCCGGACGTAAAGACAATCGATCCTTGAGCATCGCCCGCCCGCGCGCCCGAGAAGATGATGGTGTTTGAGTTCGAACCGGCTCCACAAGTCCCGGTGATAGAATAGGCGCCGCGGATGACGCCGCACCCGGCGTCGTACAGGACGTGAAGGCAGGTCGGCGAAAACAGGTTCTTCGGCATGTCGTAATCGAGGATCACGAGGTCCGAGGCGACGGTCAGCGTCGCTTGCGTTCGCCCGACATTGTCGACGGTCGAAATGCGCCCTTGAAACATGCGCACGCCGCCCACGACAGTTCCATTGGGAGCGGTCAGGAAGACTCGATCCCGATAGACCGGGGCGCCATCAAACGCGCCGTCGCGCAACGCGATGAGGAACGGCGCGCCATTGATCACGTCCGTCGGGCGCGCGGCGATGGTGATCTGTTGCTTGTCGACTTCCAGTCCAACCGATCCCTTGTATTTGAGGCCGGAAACGAGCGGACCGCTCGCGCTGAACACGAAGCCGTTGTAGGCGATCTCATAGTCGACATTCGTCCACGTGTATTGCGTTCCCGCCGTGGTGATGAAGGTGAAGCACTCGGCGAAAGCGATCGGCGCATCCGGCGACGAGCGCGCGGCGTTGATGAGGTTCGTGACGGCGCTGGCGGTCTGTTTCATGACCGGAACAATGTCCGCGGTCCAGCCATGAGCAAAGGCGCCGCGGCGCTGGCCAGAAAAACGAGGGCCCGGGCGACAAGCATCACGACGTCCTCACCGACTTGAACTTGACACTGTCGATCCTCCACAAGTTCGACATGAATTCTTCGAAGTCCTGGTCGTCGGAATCGAACCGGCATTGGAAGGCGTAGGTGAAAGTCGCGGCAATCGGCGCGCCGGAGGCGGGCGGCGATGTGAACACAAGCGAGTTGGGCGTCGATAGCGACCAGCCCGACGGCTGATTGACGTTGTTCAAGAACACGTTCGAGACGCTCGTCACCCAGCCGACCGGCTCGAGGAACGCGCCCATATAACGGGAGAAGGTGAAGGTCGTGGTCGTTCCGTCGCCAGTGGCGAAGGTCGCATTGGTCGCCGCGCTATCGGTCGGATCTGGGTAAAGGAAGGTCCCGAACTGACCTTGCATTTGCAGGAAGAATCCCATCAGGGCCTGCATCGAATTCGCTCCCAGTCCCGGATACGAACTCGCCGACGACGAGAGGCCGTCGAATGTCAGCTCGAACTGCCAGATCGGATTCTGATAGAGGGCGTCGCGAACCTCTCGCCCCGACACGTGGCTCGCGACCAATGTCGAAAACACTGGCTTCTTGTGCACGCTCCAGCCGAGGCCGGCGAGTGTCGGGAAGCTCGGCGGCGTCGTCACGGTCTCACCGTCGATAACCGCAGCGTCCGGAGCGCCCAAAGCATGGTCATGAACTCCTCGAAGTCCTGGACGTCCTCGGCGAACCGGCAGAGCCAGAGAACGCCAAAGTCGGCGCTGATCGCAACGCCCTCGCCTGGGGCCAAGGCGAAGGTGATCGCGGGCAGATATCCGCCTGAAACGGACCATCCGGCCGACTGCGACACGCCGTCGAGATAGGCGGCCGAGACGCCCGGCGTCCCATAAACAGGCCCGCTATAGCCGCCGATTGACGCCACGAGCGGGAAGACGGTCGTCGCGCCGTCGCCGGTTCCGATCGCCTGGCCCGTGACCGGGCTCAAGCCCGGCGGCGCAACCCAGAACGGTTCGTCCGCGCCGCTCGCCTGCTCGAAGAACCCCGCGATCGTCTGCAATTCCTCGTAGGCCGCAGCAGAGCGCAGAACCTCGTATGTCAGTTCAAGGTCGAAATAGGGGTTCGCGGCGTGTTGGGCTCGCGTCTCGCGCCCAGATACATGCCCGGCGATCAGAGTGGAAAACTTCGGCCTGATGTGGGCCGACCAGGCGAGCGTCGCCAACGTTGGGAAGCTGGCGTAAGCGCCGGGCGTCGGCGGCGGGGTGGGCAGGGGCGGCGGCAGGACGGTGCGCAGACCATTGGTCCATAAGCCTTGTTGCCAATTTCCGGTGTCGCCCCATGACTGATTTTCGATCGGAAAGGTTGGAAACGGCCGCGCATCCCAATTCCAGACGCAGCAGAAATTCCAGTTGAGCATCGGCAAGCCGCCGACGGTCATGTTGGCGCCGTCGACGTTCCAATATTCGTAGACGGCCTCGAGCGCCAGCGCCTGAATCGTGTCGTCGCGCCGCGGCAGATAGCCGAGGTCGTTGGCCGGATCCCAGATCGACCAATAGGCGGTGAAGCTTTCCGTCGATTTTGGATCGAAGAAAACGTTTGGCTGATTGGTCGCCCGGTCGCACGCGGCAAAACCGTACTCCAGCATCAGGATTGACTTTGAATTCGGGACCCACTCGGTGTTTGGCCCGGTCGGAACCCATGCTCCGCCTGAAGCCGCCGTGGCGTAAACCGCCTGGTGAGGATTGTTCCACCACCACCGCAATTGTTTATTGGCGAGCAGCTCCTGGCCGGCGAAATAGGGATTGCGAGCCTGCGCGAGCCGGTCGCCTTCCGGCAACGACACCTGCAGGTCGGACCCGTTCGGATCGAGGCCGCGGCCGAGGTTGTTGCTGTCGTCATAGAACCAGTTGAAATATTGGCCGCCCTCGATCCCGGCTTTGAGGTAGGGCGTCGAATAGATCGTCGGCGGCCCGCTCAGCCCCAAACCGCTCATCGCCGACGGCGATGGAGGCCACGGCCCGGTCGGCGCCGGCTGCATCCACTCGGAACCGTCGAGGCCGCCGTTGCCGGCGGTGGTCCAGTCGGTCAGCGGCAGGTAGTTGTCAAACGAAACGAAGTCGATGTTGGCGTTGGCGTAGAGCTGATCGAGATGCGGCCACTGCCCGTTTTCGCCCGGGTGCTGCCAGCCCATCCAACTCGACCAGTCGGCCGAGTAGCAAATCAGGTTTTCGAGAGTCGTTGTGTTCTTGGTGAAGCCGGCATTGTCGAATGTCGTCCGCACGTCGTTGGCGAGCGTGCTGAGCGCCGCGACCATCGGATAATCCCAGATCGCGTTTCCGCTCCCGTCGGTCGCGCCCGCCTTCGTCCATCCGGGCCCGCGGAGAGTTTCGAGCCCACGAAGCTCCGACCCGATGACAAAGAGGTTGACCCCGCCCGCGACCGTGCAAAGGTTCGCGTAATGCAGGATCATCCGCCGGTAGGTCCAATCGAACAGGTCGCCGGAATAGGCGACCGTCAGGTTTGTCGAGTCGGGCGTGAAGTCGCCGACCGTCGCCGGACCCATGAAGGTCGCGACATCATTCGTCGCCGTCTGGCTGAGGTCCCCTGACGACGTGATGCGGCCCCGCCACGGGAACCCGGCTCCCGTCCCGAGCAGGAACGGGTAGAAGACGACCTTGAACCCGCGGCTCTTGAGATCGCGGAGGCAGCGGACGACGCTCGGATCGCTTGGCGTACCGCCATAGACAAAATTGGTCGTTCCGGACAGGTTGGGAAGCGGAATGACGCCCGGATAATCCTGCTCCGTCAGGCTCGACACCATCCAGTGAACCGGCGCCCAAGCCCCGCCGTTCCATTGTTCGAACTCGCCGAGCAGGAAATTGGTCGAGGGGTAGACGTTGCAGGTCGAAGCGTCTTCCGAATTGAAGAACCATGCGATGACCAGGCTGACGGTCGCGCATTCGGGATGCTGCGACTGGAGCTGGCCGATGGCGTTCGAGTAGTCCGTCGGAGCGCCCGGCGAACTACTGAAGAAATTCATGACCGTCGCATTGTTGAGGCCGCTCGATCCGCGCTGAAACGCGATCGCCGAGATCGTGTCGTAGGCGAACTCGCCAGTCGAGGGCAGCAGATGCACGCCGGTAAGATTGACGGAGGCCATGGGCGAGCCAGGCGTCAGGCGATCGGAAACAGACGGGTCAAGCGCGCAATCATCATCGCCGGCGCCGCCTATCCGCGCAGTCTCTTCAAGCCCAGCGCCGCGCCGTGGCGCACCGCCTCGTCGAGGGCCTTGGCCATGCCGGGACCATTCGAACGCATCCAGGAAGCAACCGAAGGTCCATCGATCGCCGAGACATTGAAGTGCGTGGTTGGATGAATGGCCACCGACGGGCCGGCCGAGCCGCCGCCGCTCGCCGAGGTTGTCAGCATCGAGCGAAAGGCGCCCGCTTCCGCCGCCGGCATGATGAGCTCGTTGTGATGAATGAGGGTCAGCATGTCTTGCGGCGCTCGCCACATGCCGATATCGGCCGACGCCACGGCGCCCGCCATGCCAGCGACCGTGGCCTGGGCCGCCGCGGCCGGGCCGATCGCCAGCGGGCCCATGAGCGGCGCCAGAAATCCGAACACCCCGGCGAAGGTCTCCGCCGCCGAGGAGAGGATCGACCGCACCATCGCCGCGCCCTGCGCGCCCAGCGACGCTGCGGCGCCGCCCTCTTCCGCCGTCGTGCGGGCGGCGACGCCCGCCGTGGTCGCGGCTGTCTTCATCGCCTCCGCCAGGACGTAATGCTCGACGGTCGTTTCACACCACTCGATGAATTTGACCAGAAGGTCCTCGAGCACATTCCTAAACGCATTGTGCCAGTTGGTCGTCCCTGTCAGGAGCCCGCGCA
>Ga0335075_10005455_pt1 | contig 19768 bp, 15 predicted proteins | sample Lox_Sample_24_FD_206723 | JGI IMG/M metagenome (GOLD analysis project Ga0335075, IMG submission 206723) | Soil microbial communities from Loxahatchee National Wildlife Refuge, Florida, United States - Lox_Sample_2.4 | ecosystem: Environmental > Terrestrial > Soil > Wetlands | place: USA...
ACGCATGGGTTCGTTCTTCTAGTGTATCACCCTGCCGCGTCTATCCGTTAGTCCATTGCAAGCATTCCAATAGCACGCTTTTTACCGGAGGCGCGCTTCGCGCCCCGACTCCTGCCGGAACGAGTGCCTGACTGAGTGCCCGTGTCAACACCCATACCAGGAGATCTGCAAAAAGGAGGTATTCGGCATGATATCGCGCCATATAATGAACACAGCTCCACTGTCGTCGTTCCGACAAGGACCGGTTGGCCAAACAGCTTTACACCGTGGGCACACCGATCCTTACGTCGGACTCTGGCAAGCGCCCGGAGGCGCTCCGTCAGGGTCCAGCAGGTACGGGCGCGTCCGGCAGAATGAGCGCGCGCTTCTTCAGTGTGGACCAGAGATCCTCGGGTATCGCAGCACGCAAGTTGGCGGCGTTCGCTGCAACCATTTCGTGCGAGGTAGCCCCTGGAATCACCGCCGCGACGGACGGGTGGGCCAGCGGAAATTGCAGCGCCGCCGCTTGCAAGGACACTCCATGTTCCTTACATGCCTCGAGGATACGTTGCGTTTTGTCAACAATTTCAGGGGGGGCGCCGTTATAGTTGTAGACCGCCCCTGCTATCGGACCGGTGGCCAGAATTCCCGATGCGTAAGGAGAGCCAATCACGATGGCGATTCCGCGCTGCAGGCATTCCCGGAACTCGTTGCGCAGCGGCGTCTGGTCGAGGAGCGTATACGGCATCGCAACCAGGAAGAAGTCCAAATCGAAGCGGTCCAGAAAGTACCTCATGTCCGAGCTGCTGTTGATCCCGGCGCCGACGGCGGCGATTTCCCCGGACGCGCGCAACCGCTCGAGCTCAGTCCAGCCACTCCCTTCGAGCTCGGCCCGGTGGCGTTGCAGTAGATCTGCCTGGTGGTAAATGCCGTCGAGATCGTGGATCACCAGGCAATCAACGCGGTTGATTCCCAAACGCAAGAGACTGTCTTCGTAGGACCGACGGATTCCGGCGCCGCTGTAGTCGAACTGCAGCTCGAAGGGCAAGCCCCCGACCCATGGCTTGGTAGAGAAGCCGCGCAGATCCGCGGGTCGGCGATAAACCCTGCCCACCTTGGTCGAAACGACGATGCTGGACCGCTCGACGTGCCAGAGCCCTCGGCCGAGGCGGTGCTCGCTCAATCCATGCCCGTACCAGGGCGAGGTATCGAACAGCGTGACTCCCTGGTCCACCGCTTCCCGCACGATGGCGTCGGCGCCCTCCTCCGTGAGAGTCTGGAAGAGCTCTCCGAGCGGAGCGCCGCCAAGGCCGAGTACAGTAGGCATCAGGGCAGTACGTCCCAGCTTTCGCAACGGCAGAGAAGAACGATGATTGGCTGTCATGTTGCCACTGAACAGTCATGAGGATAAAAGACTGGTCCGCACGATACGGTGAGACGATGGCAACGTCAAACCGGCTGCCGAAAGACAGACCTGTAATGGATTCTTCACCCCTCCGGGCGATCCGCTTGTGAGTGTGATGGCGTCGGGCCTTCTTTTGGTGGTGCTGGGTGGCGTGGTGAACGGCAGTTTCGCCACGCCGATGAAGCTCATCAAGAGGTGGTCCTGGGAGAGTACCTGGCTCGTCTATTCCCTAATCGGGTTGCTCGTGAGCCCGCTCCTTGCCGCGGTCCTCTCAGTGCCGCATCTCCTGCTCGCATACCGGCAGGCGGGCGCCTATTCGGTCACGGTGACCGCGCTCTTCGGCCTCGGGTGGGGGATCGGGTCGGTCTTGTTCGGCCTCGGAATAAATGCAGTTGGATTAGCGCTGGGATTTGCAATCATTCTGGGACTGACGTCAGCGCTCGGAACCCTGATTCCCTTGGTTGCTCTCACGCCGGGCTCCATTGCAAGCACCAAAGGCATCGCCACCATCGTAGGACTGGGGATTGTCATTGTCGGGATCTCGCTGTGCGCAAGAGCGGGCAGCCTGAAGCAAAGGGCCACCAGCGGCGGGACGGAGCTGGACGGGGACCAGGCCGAAGAGAGGAAGGCCACCCAGTACTCCTGGGGAATTCTCATTTGCATCGCCTCGGGGATACTTTCCTCCATGCTCAATCTGGCGCTGGCCTTCGGTCAGCCCGTTGCAGCCGCCGCAAGGCGCACCGGCGCGAACGCCGCGGGTGGAGCGAGCGCCATTTGGGCACTCGCCGTGGGCGCCGGCAGCCTTTGTAACATCGCTTTCACGCTGTTCTTGGTTGCAAAAAACGGCCGCTGGAAGGAATTCTCGATCGGCAGTGGGCGCGAGCTGCTGGGCGCTATCATCATGGGAGTGCTCTGGATGGGCGGGACCACGATCTATGGCGTGGGAGCGAGTCGCCTGGGGCCCTCCGGGGCCGCGTTCGGCTGGCCCTTGTACATGACGGCGTTGATCGTAACCGGAAACATCTGGGGACTGCTGACCGGCGAATGGGCAAAGTCGCGGGTAGCGCCTCTGGCGCTGAATGCCGCCGGTGTAGCGGTACTCATCCTGGCGATTTTCGTGATCGGCCTGGGGGGTGCGGCTTAGATGATGCTCATCGATATTCGACAAGCGCCATCGCGAAGACCTGGAAAGGATTAATGTGAAACTGAACGTATTCTCCGACCGTAGTGAACGTGCCGACCGGGGACGGTTAACCGCGGCTCATGTCAGCATCGTCGAAGGCCGAAAGCCATTGCGCCAGGCTGTCTCGTTCTGTCGTAACGGAACCGCGAGCAGCGCGTAGTAATCATCGGCCAGGTAACCTTCATAGCCCCCGAACGTCCCATCCCATTGCCTCCAGTCGGCAGAGTAGCCCCGCGCATTCGTCCCTGCGAAGCGGCATTCCCCATAGGACTCGAGCATGGGGAAGAGGATTGCGTCGGCCTCGGTCTTGCGGCCGAGATCATAGAGGGCGGCGATGGTAAAGAAGGCAAGTGCGGCGGTAGCTCCGCCATTTTCGTAGTGCTGGAAGCCGTCGGCATTGTCCGCTCGAGAGCCGCAACCCCAACGGATGACGCCAGGCATGTCGGCGCAGTCCCTCAATGCCACAGGAACGAGATTGCCGGGGAGTCCCAGAGAGAAGTTGTGGTAGCCGACTTCCTTCATCTTGGCCATCAGTGCGTTCATGATGGCGTTTGCCTGCGACCGCTCCACCAGCCCGTAGTGAATGGCGATGCCGTTCACCCAGAGAAAATAGTAGTCGTGGAGGCGCCCGTCGGCGCTACGCCATCCGCCCAGCACCCCGGTGGCCGGGTCGAAGAACCGCGTGAAATAGGCGTCGCGAAGCTTCCCCGCCGCCCTCAGGTAACGCTTTGCGTCATCGACGCGGCCGCACCGCCGCGCCATCATTGCCATATCCGGTAGAGCGCGGTAGGCGAGAGCATTGGCGTAAGCATCTTCGTAGCCAAAGCCGATGTCGTCCCACCAGTTCGATGGCCTGAACAGCGGCGCCTCATTACGAGCGAACTTCCAGACTCCGGAATCGCCGCTTACGCTGTATTTGATGAGCCCGTTGCCATTCGTATCCGTGGCAAGCATGGATTCAGCCCAGTCGCGCATACCCGCGTAGTTCTCATCGAGCCAGCCGTCATCCCTGCCGCCGCCCGCGCGAACACAATCCGCAGCGGCAATCATCAACGAGGGGTAGGTGTCGGCGGACACGCTGGGATATGCTCCATATCCGGGCATCCCGTAAGTCTTCCCTCCGGCAAGGATCCTGTCCAGGCTTTGCCGCATCAGGTCGCATGCAGTGAGACCCTGGGCCAATGGCGGCGTCAAGGCCGCGATGTCCCCATACTCGAAATAGGTGAATCCGCACGTATCGCTCGCAGTATTGTTGGCGAGCGCCGGAAAGGAAGGATTAAGCTGCAGGATGTCGAGCCAGTTTCGCCGGAAGGCATCGAAGCGCGAGTCGTCGTCGATACCCCGCACGGGGGGATATATCGCAGTTACCTCTAGCGTATAGATTACGCGCCGGTGTTCCGCCGAGGCGGCAGGAAGCGACAGCGCCGCCGTCTCGTCGAAGTGGAAGTGGTACCCCTTTGGGCGGTTGGAAGTATAGGTCAATCCAACCGCAGGCAGGTCAGAGGTCAAGCGCAGAGAGCCTTGTCCCGGAAAATGCACAAGGGCAGGCGGCGCGAGCAGCTTGTCCCGTCGGAAAACGCCGAGCACCGTGCTATGAACCTGCTTCAAATCGAAATGGAAGACAACTGGCGGTGGCACGAACGCCGCGGTCCAGTTGGAAGTAAGCGCGATTCGCGAGCCGCTCAATTCGAATGTCCACGCCGGCGGAGAATCGGCACGCGCCGCCAGAGGGCGATACTCGACCTGCCGCGCGACACGCGGGCCGGAGACAGATGCCCTGTAGCCCCCCGACGGACCACCCGTGCCGATGACATCGGGACCCCGCTTGCCCTTACCCAGGCCGTCCACGTTCAAGGATACGAATGCCGGCGCCGTTGCCGACAATGCGAGCTCGGCATACTCGGAGGTGAAACGAATCTCCGGAGGGTGAACGCCGACGACTTCGGCCAAAGCGTTCCGCGAACGGGTGAGCGAGACGGCCGCCGATGCTCCAACCGCCTTCAGGAACTCTCTGCGTTTGTGCATCTTGTCTCTCTCGATGGATGGCTGCGGCGGAATTCTCCTGCGATCGAAACGAGCCACGATGGTCAGCGCGTCAGCCGCGGAGATGGCAGACCGGGCATCTCCGCGGCCCCCTTCTCCTTGATCTCGTCGGCTCTCTCATCGCCAGCGTCGATTTGCCCTTGCTGTTCTCTGCGTTGAGTGTCGAGTTATGGATCCGTTGCAACCGGCACCGTCGGGCTCTTCCACCGCTACGCCATCCAGCCTCGCACCAGGTCGCGCATTGCGACCGTTTCGGTGAGCACATCTTCATACACCGTATTCATGTAGGACTGGTGCACGTATTCGATCGCAAGCGTTCGGTCGTAGCCCTGGCTCCTCAGGAGCCCCAGCATCGCGTTGAAGTCGATAACCCCCTCAGCGAGCTTTGTCTGCAAGTACCCCGAACGGGCCTGACGTAGATGAATGTGCGCGGCATACGGAGCGAGCACATCGATCTGCGGTTGTGTGAATCCCATGCAGATGAAATGTGCGTAGTCCAATGTCAGCCGCAGGCCCGGTACCTCCTTCAAGAGCTCCAGCACGAGATTCGGCGAATCGAGATAGGAGTGCACATGCGGCTCTATCGTAAGAACCAAACCATCCGCTTGAGCGAGTTGTACCAGCGTCGATAGGGCGCGCGCAGAATTGGCGAACGCCTCGCGCTTTCCCTGGCCAGGATTGGTGACTCCCGGCAGCACGAATATGGTCGGAATGCGGGCGGCTCGGCAGAATCGGATCACCGAGCGGAACTCGGACGCATTGCGATCGAGGCTCGCCGCATCGGCGAGATTCCGATCGGCAATCGCCGTCCCGAAGAGGTGAAAGAAGCAGGGAACCGGAATCGCGAGCTCGAGCACTTTGCGCGCCATCGCCTCCGGGTCCGCAAGCAGCGCGCCCTTGTCGAGCGCCGGGCGATAGAAATAGCCGAGATCGAGTGCGCCTATGCCGAGCGCCTTGCTGATGGCGATCGACTCTGCAAGCGTGCAGGCCGGAAAGGACCAGGATGTGATTGAGAGCTGCATGATTCAGGTCCCCCTCTAAAGCATCATCTGCCCGCCATTCACGTGCAGCATCTGGCCGGTGATGAACTCAGATGCCCGACTCGCCAGAAATACGCAACAGCTCGCGAGCTCTTCCGGCTCTGCCGCCCGTTTCATCGGAATCATGCTCATGAAGCCGGCCAGAGCCTCGGGCGATATCCCATCGCGCAACATCGGCGTGTCGACCGCGCCCGGGGCAATGCCGTTGACCCGAACCCCCCTGGCGGCGTACTCGCGGGCGAGCGACTTGATGAGCGCCGTCACGGCCGCCTTGGTCATCGAATAGGCTGCGGAGTTGACGTGACCTCCTGTATAGGCCCCTATGCTCGTAAAGAGAATGATGGAGCCGCCCTCGCGCGCTGCCATGAGCTGCGCCGCCTTGCGAGCCACGAAGAACGACCCCCACATGTTGACGGCCGTGGTGCGCTCGAGCGTCTCCATCGTGACCTCGTCGGTCGGTTGCCGAATCATCATGGCGCCCGCATGGACCACAATGTCGAGTCCTCCGAGACGCGTAGCTGCTTCCTCAACCGAGTCTTCACATGCCCGGCTATCGGCGAGATCGAAGCCGAGGGCAACATGGCCGCTACCCCGGTCGGGGAACGTCGAGATCACCCGGCCCACGGCCTCCTGATGGAGATCCGCTGCGGCCACGCGGCAACCCAGCCCAGCGAATGCACCCGCCACGGCTCCGCCGATGCCCCCGGCCGCACCGGTCACGAGGGCCCGTCGTCCGCTCAATTCGAATTCTGATTGCTTCATGAGAAGACCTGCCTGGAACCGGTGCCTGTCGTGACGGCACTGGGTGTCGCGGATTCAGACACGCTCAAACCGCCCACTCGCGGCCGAGCGGTAGAGCGCATCGAGCGTTTCCACCGCGCGCTGACCCACGAGGCCCGGTGAATCGTTCTCCAGAGTCTCGCCGGCGCAGAGGCGGATGAAGGCATCAATCACCGGCGCAGGAGAGTACGCGCCCGCGTCGGTGGTCAGGTCCACCACCGTGTCGGCGCGGTCATGGCGCCGGACCACCAGACGAACTCGCTCGATGTCGAGCAGCAGCATTCCCTGCGTTCCAAACACTCGCAAGTCGATTTGGAATCCCCACGGCTTCGGTACCGTGGCGGCTCCTGAAAGAGCGCCCTGAGCTCCATTTGCGCAGCGGATGACCGCCGCATCGTACGCGTCGACGCCGGCTCGCGAAGGGCGCGTGATGGCGAATACCTCGGTGGGGGCTAACTCGGTGATCCGAAAGAGCAGCCCCAGGGCATGCGTCAATTGTCCCCACCCATAGCCTCCGGCCTTGCGCGGATCCGCCCATGTGGAGCACGCGGGCTGAAACATGTGGTCTCGAGCCTCGACCAGCCCCTCTCCGGAGAACAAATCCGCAGTCGCAGAAGCCATGTGAAGGCTCACGTGTTCGATATCGCCGATCGCGCCTGACTGCACGAGTCGCCGGGCTTCCCGCGCTAGAGCGGTGAAGTTCCATCCGTAGGGCACGAGAAGATGTCGCTGCGCTTGCCTCGCGAGCTCGACAAGCTTGCGCGCATCGGCCGCCGTGGTCGTCATCGGTTTCTCGACGAGAACGTGAGCGCCCCGCGCGAGGGCCGCCGACGCATGCTCGAAGTGAAGCGTGTGCGGGGAGGTCACGAGCACCGCGTCGAGCTCGACGGCCGCAAGCATCTCCCGATAATCCCCGAACGCCGCGGTGGCCTTGAACTCCCGCTTCACCCGCTCGAGCTCGGTGGCACCTAACCGATTGATCGCCGCGATCTCGACGCGCGCATCGGCTGCGAGTAACGGCAGATACGCCGCGGTCGCCCACCATCCCGCGCCGATCACGCCGACGCGGACCTTGTTCGAACCCTGGGGATGATTGCTCATTGCCGCGGCGCTCACGGTTTGCTCGCCGCTGGCGTTTCCGCAATACCCCTGCTCCCCAGGGCGGCCCCCGCGGGGGGCTTCGCGAGACCAAGCCGTTCGTAGACAGCGGCCGGTACATCCTCGACCTGCCGATAGAGCCTCCAACGGCACACCGCCTTGCCATCATTGGGATAAGTGGGCGGGCCGACGACCGCGTGACCGCGCGCCTCGTCGAAGAAGTCGATGAGTCGCTTTGCAGCGTCCCAATCGCCCGCGGTCAGCGCCTCCTTTATCTTGGTATATGTGCCATCAGTAAGACTTCTCGGCGGATCGATCCGCACCTGGCGCCCGAGGATATCGCTCCTGCCCAGCAGCTCGCGCGTCATGGAAAAATCCTCCGAGGGTCTTCCAAGATCTTCTGGAAATTGCCGAGGAACTGCGCGGCGGTGGTGCCGTCGATGACCCGATGATCGCACGACAAGGTGCAGGTCATGAGAACCGCGCTTGCCAGCATCCCCCCGCGTACCACCGCGCGAGGCTCAGCCTTGCCCACCGCCAGAACCGCAGCCTGAGGTGGATTGATGATCGCTTCGAACTGCTTGATGCCGTACATCCCCAGGTTGGAGATGGTGAAGCCGCCACCCTGAAATTCCTCGGGCCGCAGCTTCTTATCGCGGGCACGCAACGTCAGTTCCTCCATCTCGTGGGAGATTGTCGCGAGATTCTTGAGGTCGGCGTCTCGAACGATGGGCGTGATGAGCCCGTCCGCAGTGGCAACCGCCACCGCGATGTCCACGTGCTCGTAATAGTGTATTGCCTCATCCGTCCACGAGGCATTGATGGCAGGTTGCTCCCGCAGTGCAAGCGCGGATGCCCGGATGATGAAGTCATTGATGGACAGATGTCCGCCTGCCGCGCTTCGATTGAGACGCTCGCGCAAACTCAGGACGGCATCGAGCTCGCAGTCAAGGCTCAGATAGAAATGCGGAATGCTCGTTTTCGATTCAACGAGCCGTCGCGCGATCGCCTTGCGAGTTAGGGTATGGGGTACCGCCTTGACGCTTGCAGCACTGTAGTCCGCGGGCAACGGCTTTGGTCGCATCGTTCCGCGACCGGCGGCTTCCGATCCACGGGCCGCCGTCTCGACATCGGCGCTCTCGATTCGACCGAGAGGACCCGAACCCTCGAGCTTCTGCAGATCGATGCCCAGTTGGCTCGCCAGCCGGCGCGCGCGGGGACTTGCAAGGATGCGAGCTGCGGATGGGGCGGTGGACGCGGTCGTTGCACCCACCGCCTGTCCCGCCAGGTCGCGAGCATCGAAAAGAATGGCGATGGGCTGATCGACCTCGACGCATGCTCCGCCCGCCGGCGCGATGATCTTCCCGAGCGTTCCCTCCCCCGTTGCCTCGATCTCGAGAATCGCTTTATCGGTCTCGACCTCCGCAATCACTTCGCCACGCTTCACGCGATCGCCCTCCTGCTTCAGCCACCTCACGACCTTACCTTCCCTCATGGTGGGTGAAAGCGCCGGCATGAGAATCGAGATGGGCATATAAGGAGGCGACGCGTTACCGGCCCCGATCACCCAGGGTGGCGCGCACCTTGGCGGCGATCGAGTCCACACTCGGAATGGCTGCATCCTCCAATTGCGGACTGTAAGGCAACGGCCAGTCGGGGAGTGTCAGCCGCTCAGGCGGCGCATCCAGGTCATCGAACGCCTCGGCCACGACGCGTGCAACCACCTCCCCGCTCCAGCCGCCTGGTGCATGATTCTCTTCGACGACGAGGAGTCGCCCGGTGTTCCTGACGCTCTCGAGAATGGGCGCGAGATTCAACGGCCGAATGACCCTCAGGTCGAAGAGCTCGGCGGATATGCCCTCACTCTCGAGACTCGCTGCAGCCGACTGCATCCGCTCCACCATGGCGAGCGAAGCGACCACCGTGATGTCCTCGCCCGAGCGCAGGCATTTCGGCCCATCGACCCCGGGCACCGCCTCCCCGAAAAGAGTCACTGGACCGCTGCGGCCAAAGAGCAGTTTGTGCTCGAGGACGATGACAGGTTTGGGGTCGCACACCGCTGCGCGGATCATGTGGTATGCCTCGTTGGGCGTACTCGCTGCACACACTTTCAACCCCGGCACGGGCAACAGCCACCCTTCCCCGGTCTGCGAATGCTGGGCGCCAAAACGTGTGCCCCCTCCGCCCATGGCGCGGATCAGCAAGGGCACCTCGAGCGCGCCGCCCTGCATGAAGCGGTGCTTGGCGATGCCATTGACGATCTGGTCGAAGCACACCCCCATGAAATCCGCAAACATGAGCTCGATGATGGGGCGATAGCCGGTGAGCGCCATGCCCATTGCCGCCCCGACGAAGGCCTGTTCCGAAATGGGAGTGTCGCGAACGCGCGCCGTACCGAAGAGCGCCTGCAGCCCATCCGTTGTCTTGAAGGGCCCTCCTGCGGCGCCGATGTCCTCGCCCATCAATATCACACGTTCATCCAAACACATAGCGTCCCGCTGGGCGGCGACGATGGCATCGCGGTAGGTCATCTCCTTGATTTCAGCCATGCCCACTCCCGCTCAGGGCTTCCGAGCTCAGATCTCGAACTTCAGGCCACGGCGCTGCCGCCGCCTTCTCGAACGCGTCATCGAGCTTTTGAATGACCTCTCGCCGGATCGTTTCCAGGTCCGCAGTGCTGAAGTGCACGGCTTTCAGCGCCGCCTCACAACGAACGATGGGATCCTTGGCGAGCCACGATTCGAGCTCACCCGGCGGCCGATACTTGCAAGGGTCGCTGCGGGAGTGCCCGCGGTGCCGGTACGTTTTGCACTCGATGAGGCTCGGCCCCCCTCCCCCGCGTGCGCGCTCGACGGCGCTCAGAGTCGCGCGATATACAACCGCAACATCATTCCCATCGACGATCTCCGCCGCCATGTTATAAGCGGCCGCTCTGCGGGCCAGATCCTCGAAAGGGGTCGTGAGGAGAATCGGCGAGTATTCCCCGTACAGATTGTTCTCGCAGATGAAGATGAGCGGCAGCTTCCATACCGCCGCGAGATTCATCGATTCATGGAATGCGCCGATGTTAGTCGCACCATCTCCAAAAAACGTCATTGCCACCTGACCCTTGCCCGCCAGTTGCGCGGAGATCGCAGCCCCGGCCGCCACCGGAATTCCGGCGCCGACAATGGCGAATGACCCGAGCAGGCCGCGGCTCAAATCGGCCAGATGCATGGAGCCGCCGAGGCCTCTGCTACAGCCCGTCTCGCGACCGAAGATCTCGGCGAAGGCTGCTTCGGGACTCATGCCTCTCGCCAGCACCTGTCCGTGACCGCGGTACGTGTAGGTGAGTGTGTCATCGGGCCGCAGCGTCTCGATTGCTCCCACGGAAACGGCTTCCTGCCCCTGGCAGAGATGGGTACTCCCGAAAACGAGTCCCTTCTGAAACGCCTCGTGCACCCGGTCTTCGAACATCCGGATGAGGAGCATCTTCTCGTAACAACGCCGCAGTAACGCGGTCGACATTTCAGCGCTGGAACTTTCGATCATATCCTCATCCCACCACGTCGGCCCGCAACGCACTCACTCATTCGGCACGTGTCCTCGCAATCACGGCTTCGTCGAGCTCGAGTCCCCAGCCGAAGCCTTCGGGCACCTTATAGAACCCCTCCTTGAAAGGGCCACGGTTCGCGACCAGGACGTAAAAGAGAGGATCCCGGTCAGGGTGAAAGACCTCGAGGCACGCACTATGGCGAATGGCCGCCAGCAGATGAGCCGCTATCTGAGGCTCCTCGTGATGTCCCATCGTCACGCCAAAGGCTGCGGCCATGCCGGCAACACGCCGCCACTCGGACGGACCTCCGCCCCAGCTCGCATCAAAGTTGCAAAAATCGATCGCGCCGTCCACCATAAGGTCGCGACACCCCGCGCGGGAAGTCTCGCTCTGCCCTGCTGCGACCGGAATCCCCCCGATACGACGCACATCGGCCATCGCCCGCCGGTCGTTATACCAGCGGCAGGGTTCTTCGAACCACATGATATCGAACTCGCGCACGCGATTCGCAAATTCGATCGCGTCGCGCGGCTCCCAGCCCTGATTTGCATCGACGCAGATCTTGAATTCCGGGCCAACAGAGCCTCGCGCCGCCCGCACCCGTTCGGCATCCTCGGCCGGCGAACGGCCGCCAACCTTGAATTTACATCCGCCCAGACCCATTGCCTGCAGATCCTGCATCTCCTTCGCGAACCCCTGGAGCCCCTTGCCTTCTTCGTAATAACCGGCGATGGCAATGACACGCAAGCGATCCTTGGCCCCGCCCCACAGCCGATAGAGCGGCTGGCGGACCGCCTTGCCGAAGGCATCCCACACCGCACTGTCGATGCACGCCTGAGCGGCGAGCGCAAGTTTGCGGTCGCGCAGAATGTTGAACGTCGGCGCCAGCGCAGCTTCCCAACAGACCTCCGGCGATGCCGCACTCAATCCAATCAGGCGTGGCGCGATCTCCTCCCGGAGAATCTTGAGCACGGCTGGCTGCGTCTCGTATTCGTCGCCGTTGTAGCACTCCCCGACGATGCCGCCCGCGGTGTAGATGCGCGTGACGATCGTGCAGCGATGCGTCATGAAGTAGAAGCTTCCGCGGAAGGTCTTCGGCAGCGGCATGACGAGCGGAATGAACTCGAGGCGCTCGATCTTCAAGTCAGCCACGAGGTCCGGATGAAGGCCGGACTCGCGATGTGAGGCCCTTACCCCTTTTGCAGTCACGCCGGCTCCTTGAAAACGGTGACATTCCCGGGAACGATACCAGTATCGTTTAATGCTATATTGCCGTCAAGAGCAAGCGTCGGTCAGCAGCCAAGCGGAGTACACCTTTTGAGCCTTCCACAGCGCCCCAAGATTATTGCGCTGCACCCGTATTGGGCCTTCTGGGAGAAAGCCTATTCAGGGGACCTGCGCGCCGACAAGTCGGCGCTGCTGCAGAAGGCTGTTGCGGCGGTCCCGACGGTTGAGTTCATCGCGACCGTCCTGCTCGATGACGTTTCCGCGTGCGGCGAGCTGTTGACCCACGTGGCGGGCGCGCAGGCGATTCTGGTCATCCAATCGATGGCGGCTCCGCCGGCGTTGACGATGCAGATCCTGGCGCTCAGAGCGGACTTGCCCATCGTGGTATGGGCAACGCAGCAGCGCGACACCCTGCCCAATGACTTTGGTCATTCGGACATTACGAGCGAAGGCGCCACCGTCGGAACGCCGCAACTCTTGAATCTCCTGCAGCGCCAGCGACGGGACCCTGTGGTGATCGTCGGGCGCGTAGGCGATGCGGAATGTGGGGTGCGGGTCGCTCAGGCACTGCGCGCCGCAGCGGCGGCCGGAAGACTGAAGCGAGCCCGCCTGGGGCGCGTCGGTCAACCGATCGCAGGATACGGCTGTGTCGATGCCGAGGATCACGAGCTTGCGCGCGCACTGGGAGTCACCGTCGTGCGGATCGAGCCCGAAGCGTTGCGGCAACGCGGCGCACGGGTCACGGAAGCTCAAATTAACGCGGTGGCAAGCGAGGCACGAGCACAGTTTTGCATCGACCCGGAGCTAGAAGGATCTCTCGGCCTCAGTCGATCCATGCAACTCGCGGTGGCGCTCGAGGAGCTCGATAACGAGCTCGGGCTCGACATGGGTGCCATGAACTGTCATGTGCCGGAGTTGCGCTTTGCCCCTGACCCCGGCATCGCGCCGTGTTTTGCACTCGGGCGGGAAACCTCGCGCGGTATTCCCTGGTCGTGCACGGGCGATGTGCTGACGCCCATCGCCATGCTGGTCACCAAGCTTCTTGCCGGGTGCGCCATCTATCACGAGATCGAAGCCCTCGATTGCGCGAGCGACGAAGCGCTGCTTGCGAACTCCGGCGAACATGACCTGGGATGGCCTCCTTCGGCGGAACCACCACGACTGCATCCAAATCCATGGTTTCGTACCGATGAAGTCTGCGGGGTGTGCGCCACGTATGCGCCCGCCGCCGGTCCGGCAACACTGCTCGCCTTCACCCCTCATGCAGCGGAGCCGAGCGGTTTTCGTTTCGTCGCGGCCGAGGGTGAGCTGACCCAACGGATGTTTCGCCGGACTGGAACTGTCAATGGCGCCTTTCGCTTCGCAGCGCGCGGGGCAGAGCGTGTTGACCGGACCTGGGCCAAGTGGGCCGAAACTGGCGTGAACCACCATGCCTCGCTCGCGCGCGGGCATCTGGCGTTTGAGGTTGGTCTCATCGCACGCCTATCCAACGTAGGCTTCGTTCAGGTAACGTAGCAGCATACTCCGACGCGCACCTTGAGGTACATGCAGACATCATGAGCACTCGTCCGGGGAATCGAACCGGAATCCGCGAAGTCGCGCAAAAGGCCGAAGTTTCGGTCTCCTCGGTCTCGCGCGTGATCACGGATCATCCCGATGTAAGCGCGGCAATGCGCGAGCGTGTGCAGGCGGCGATCAAAGCGTTGGGCTACGAGCCGGACATTCTCGCCCAAAGCCTGCGGCGGGGCTCGACCCGAACGATCGGCTTTCTCGTCAGCGATATCTCGAATCCGCTGTACTCCGAGATCGCGCTCGGAGCCGAGCGTGTCCTCAACGAAGCCGGCTACGCGATGCTCATCGCCAATTCCCAAGGCGCTGCCGATCGCGATGCCGTACAGTTGCGACTACTGAGCCAGCGCCGCGTTGATGGCTTCATCCTCTCGCTTTCCGACGAGACGGACCCGAAGACGATCGCGCAGTTGAAGACCCTGGATTGCCCGTTCGTGCTGCTCGATCGCGAAGTGGCCGGCATTCAAACGGCGGCCGTGCTTTCCAATCACGCCGAGGGGATTCGCGCGGCCGCCCTGCACCTCTTTCATCTTGGCCACCGCCGGATCGGATTCATCGGCGGGAATCACACTGCGCGGCCGACGCGTGTCCGCAGGGATACCCTGTTACAAGTGGCTGGGGAGCATCGCGGGGTGCGTGTCTATGTGGAGGACCGATCCTTCACGGCGGCCCACGGAGAGGCGGGTGCGAGCGCGCTACTTGATCGGGTCAGTCCGCCGACGGCTCTCATCGCGGGCGGTAATCAAATCCTCGTCGGTGTCCTTCGGGCCATCCGCCGACGTGACCTCGACGTGCCGGGAGATCTGTCGCTCGTGACATGCGATCGCGTGGCTTTGTCCGAATTCCTCGAGCCGCCGCTCGCCACGCTCGAGCGCGATCATCACCAAATGGGCCGAGTCGCCGCCGGACATCTCTTGAGCATCCTCGGGGGCAAGCCACCCGGTACGCAGGTCCTGCCGGTGACGTTTGATCCAAAGGACAGTTGCGGGCCTCCGAGCGTCGTTCGTCAGCAGAAGCGCCAGAAGGCATGACACGCCTGGGCTGGTGCCGGCAGGCTCAAGCACCCGCACCGCTACGGTTCGTGTGGTGTGAGTACAGTTCGAAGAACGCGCGCACGACTTAGATCATCAAGGGCAGCGTTCACTTGCTGTAGAGGCCGGACATCCTTCACGAGATGCGACACATCGAGCGCGCCACTTAGGTACAGCTCGATGGCGTCCTGGATATCGGCCGGGAGAAAGCCGCGCGAGCCCATCACGCTCAATTCGCGCCAGATGAGGTCGGTGGCCTTCAGGCTGAACGGATCGGTTGAGACACCGACGAGTACGACACGGGCGCCGGGTGCGGCGATTTGAACCGCAAATGCATCCTGTTCCGACGCTCCGGTGCACTGCAGTACGACCTGCGGTCCATAGCCCGCCGTTACCGCGCGCAATCGCTCGACGATGCCGTGATCCTCGGGTGAGGCGACCTCGTCGGCGCCCAGAGCGCGTGCAAGCGCACGCTTGGCCTCGGAGCGGGCAATCGCAATGACCGTGGCGCCAAATGCCTTGGCAACGCCGATCGCGGCCGAGCCGATCCCGCCGATGCCGAGGATGGCTACCGATTCGCCGGCTTGGATCCTCGCGATCCGCTTCAGCGCGTGGAGCGGGGTTCCTACGGCATCGGTGAGCACCGCCAGCACCGGCGGCGGAACCGGCCGAGGCGGCTTGATCAGCGCCTCGACCGGCCGCAACACGAAATCAGCGAATGCGCCGTCTACATCGACCCCCATGCGCCGCAGATCCGGACTGCGATTGGGGTAACCAACCTTCGCCCAGGGGTCAGCCGGTGGAGTCGAAATGTAGTACAAGGCGACCTGATCGCCGACTTGCCATTCGCTCACCCCGGGACCGATCGCGTGAATTTGACCCGCGGCCTCATGACCCGGAATGATCGGCAACGGAGTGCCGAAACCGCCCTTTTGCAGAAAGAGATCGGAGCCGCAGATGCCACACGCTTGGACCTGCACGCACACCTCTCCAGGACCGGGGACAGGGATCGGACGGGAAGTCTCGATCAGCGGCTCATTGAACCGGCGAAGCTCGAACGCCTTCATCGCAAGCGGCACCTTCAGTCGATCAGAAAGCCGCCGGTGACATCGACGATTTCACCCGTGATGAACGAGGCGTGCGCGGAGCACAGGAAGGCCACGATAGCGGCCACATCGTCGACTTCACCGTATCGTCCCACCGGTATCTGACTGCGCATGTCCGGCAGCCCCTCAATCATCGGGGTACGGATCAGCGCTGGCGCGACTGCGTTCGCAACGATACCGGACGAGCCATACTCGTTTGCGATCGCCTTCACCAGAGTCATGATACCTGCCTTGGACGCCGCGTACGCCGCGGTGTTGCGCTTACCGCCGGTTATCCCGGCGGACGAGCCCAGGGCGACGATCCTGCCGTAACCTCTTTCCCGCATTCCACCGATCACCCGCTGCGAGCAGAGGAACGCGGCATCGAGATTGACCGACAGGGTTCTGCGCCAGGAGGCGAAGGTCGTCTGCTCGAAGGGCTCCACGATGTAGATTCCGGCGTTGAGGACCAGAATATCGACGGGCCCGAGCCGCTCCTCCGCCTCGGTGAAGGCCTGCTCGACCTGCGCCGAATCCGTGACGTCGCAGTGCAGGCCCAGGGCTCCCGGTATCGCGGGCTTTTCGAGATCCAGGGCCGCCGTCCGGGCGCCCAGCGCCGTCAGCGTCTCGACGATGCGCCGCCCGATCCCCCGGCCCGCCCCCGTCACCGCGGCGGTGCGGCCGGCGAAACCCTCCAGCCGCATCCGGGTAGCATCGTGCAACACTGAGCCCATCCGTCCTCCATGAAGCCTGCGGACACTTTCAGTCGCTGGGCAGCCCTGCGCCCCGGCGGCCGCCCGGCCGATCAGAAGAAGTCCGCGTGCGCCTCGACCAGGAGGGTTCTTCCGATGATGCCCTGGTAGTAAAGCGTCGTCTGCCCGGCGAAACCGCCGTTGACCGAATCGGTCGCAAACAGCGGCGGCCGCTTGTTGAACACGTTGCTGACCACCACCCGCAGGCCGATGTCGCCGGTGATCTGGTACGCCACCGAGGAATTGATCACCCACCAGTGGTTCACATCCATGACATTGTAAGTATTCGCCGCGGCACCGCTGTAGATTTGCATGCCGCTGATGTACTGGCCCTGCCAGTACCAGGAGAAAGGCCCCTTGAGGTATGTGGTGGAGAGGATTCCACGGCTCTTGGGTACGGGCACGCCGACGTTCACCCCAGCGAGCGCACCCGCTATGTTATTGACCGGAGCCTCGCCGACCTGCATTTTAAGCGTCTTCGTGTCGAGGTAGTTGCCCGACCACTCCACGGCACCCAAATTCCCCGGCAGCAACGTCCGATAGTCAAACTCGACCGTCTCACCCTGGAAATGCAACAGGCCTGCATTGACGAAGCCATCATTGTAGGTCGTGATCTGCCCGGCCGCATTGCGTTTGAAGTGATCGCACGAGGGCACATTCGGATAGGCGGGTGAATCGTAACAGGCGGCGAGCAGGTCGTTGAGATCCAATTCCGAGATGGCGCCGGTCAGATTGATGTCGAGGTAATTGAAGCTGACGCTGAGGTGCGGGACCCAGCGGGGCGTGAGCAGCACTCCCCAGGTGTAGGAATGGGCGACCTCCGGCTGCAGGGCCGGATTGCCGGACGTCGTACCCGGCACGGTCGCGTTGACCGCAAGCGAGTGGAAGGTCGCAGTGTTCAGGCCCGCCGCAGCGCAATTCTTGGTCGTCAGGGCCGGATCGGGCTGCAGCCCAACCTGGGTGGCATCGCAGGGGTCCAAGCCGAACTCCTCCGATACCGCGCTCGGCAGGTAGAGCTCGGTGATCGCGGGAGAGCGGATCGAGGTCGTCTTGTTGATGCGAAACATGATGTCGCGCGTCGGCGCCCAGCGCAGTCCGGCGGACCAGGTATTGGAGCCACCGGACAGCGAGCTATCGACACGCCGGATGGCGCCCTCGATCTCGAGGCGATGGAGCGCGGGAATCTGCAGCTTCGGCTCGAACAGCGGGAGCAGCGTTTCGGTGTAGACCTCGTTCGTGCGATAGGCACCCTCGATCGGTGTCGCCACGGCTCCAATGCCGTAAACCGGCGAAGGGGACGCCGCCAGGAATGAATCGGGCGCGAAGACCCCGGCCTCGCGCCGATTCTCGAAGCCCAGCGCGAATTTCCAGGCTCCGGCGGGGAGATCGACGATTGGCCCTGTCAGGTTGGCGGTCATATCGCGCTGGGTATCGTACGAATTGGCGGTAGCTATGTGTGTGACATAAGCCCGGGCGGCGGCGCTCGGCGAGCCCTCGCCGAAGGGATCAAGCGGTGCGCAGGTGCTCGATAAGGTCTGAAAGGGTGAATTCACGTAGCCCGGCGCGCAGACGATCTGTCCGCTCGAGTTCAGTACGGCGTTGAGTGCGTTCTGCTCGTTCTGCAGGTCGAGTTCCGGCTGCAGACTGATCACGCGGGAGTAGCCGTAATTGGCCGTAGCATCCCAGTGGAAGTTCCGATTAAAGACGGCGAAGTCCCCTTTGATGCCGAGCACGCCGCGGCCGAGGACGTCATTGTTGCCGTCTCTGCCATTCATCAGGTCAGTGTCGGCCCGGCTGAGGTAGAAATAATTTGGATTCCAGTTGGGATCGAGGGTGAACCCCAACCCCTGGTAGTAACCGGACGCGGCGTAGGCCGCCAAGGCATTGGCCAGAGTCGCCTGTTCGGCCGGCGAAAGATAAGGATTGTGAACGCTCAGAACCATGGGGCCCGGAGGCGCTGTCAACGCAGACTGATACAGCGGCTGGGTAATCAGGCCCAGGTTGTGGGCCTCGGTGAACCAGCCCTCCCAGTAGGTCTGCAGATGATCGGTCCAGTCGAAGTGTCCAAGGGAATCCAGGTTGAACCGCGAGACCCTCGCCTGAAGATTCTGGAATTCGACGAAGTTGATGCCGTCGCCTCCCGAATTGAATACGCCATTCCCGGTGGGAGTGCCGAGATTGTAAGGCACGAGCGCGCCTCCGGGGGAAAACGCGAGCGGCTGACCTGCCGAATTGCAGACGCCTATGGAGCAGTTTGTCCAGGGTAAGCCGAAGGCCGCGTAATTTCCGTAGAAAGTGCCGTCGTCGAGCATCGGCACGCCCGAGTTGCTTATGGCGGGCGCTGTCTCGTCCGGGACAAATACATTCGCGTACTTGCCGGGTACCAGCGGCGCCAGTGCGACAGTGCCGCCCGTGCTGGCGAAATAGGGCACCTCGGGGCCGGTGAGTCCGCCGCTGTAGGTATACTCGGCGACCCCGACCACGTTGCCGCGTCCATCCGCGAAGTTCCTGCCGGCCAGGGCACTCATTTTGTAATTTTGGGCACCGTAACCTTCACTGCCCCCCTCGGCATCCAGTGACAATCCCTGATAGTGCTTCTTGGTGATGACGTTGACGGTGCCCGCGATGGCGTCCGCGCCGTAAATCGGTGCGCCGCCGATCGAGATGGTCTGCACACTGTCGATCAACTGGGTCGGGATGACGTTGAGATCAACCTGCGAGCCCGGACCACCAGAGGAGGACAGGCTGGCGGTGTTGGATGAGACGAACCGGCGCCCGTTGACGAGGACCAGCGTCCGCTGTGACCCGAGGGAGTACAGATCGACGAAGCTCTGGCCAACGCCGTACGGGCTCTGCGCGTTCTGCTGGCTGCTCGGCTGGACACCGAATTCCGGCAGCTCGCTCAAAGCCTGACCGACGTTGGTATAGCCTCTCTCCTGGAACGTGATCGCCGGGACGACGATGGTCGGGTCCGCAGTATCCTGGGGGGGGCGGGCGATGCGCGAGCCTGTAACGATCACTTCCTGGAGCTTTGGCGGGTT
>Ga0335075_10005456_pt1 | contig 19762 bp, 26 predicted proteins | sample Lox_Sample_24_FD_206723 | JGI IMG/M metagenome (GOLD analysis project Ga0335075, IMG submission 206723) | Soil microbial communities from Loxahatchee National Wildlife Refuge, Florida, United States - Lox_Sample_2.4 | ecosystem: Environmental > Terrestrial > Soil > Wetlands | place: USA...
CCTGTCGGAGGATGGGAAGAATACTGGCGGCATATGTTTAACGTATATCGAGGAAACCGACCGAGTAAACTCACTGTTCGAGAGCTTTTGTATAATGGCAATCTGTCTCCATTATCAAAAGAATTAATAAAGAAGGTACCTCCAATAGGGTCTGGTGTCATTAATTGGATAGGTTCAATTTATGCTTCCCAACTCATCCTCGGCCATTGTGGAATTGCTGCAATCAGATCTGTGGCCTATTCAGGCTTCATTGGGCGATATCTTGCTGGAGATTCGAAACGAAATGCCACCTGATACCTGGAGCCGAACATTTCCTCTAGCCGACCTGAGTTGGCTGCCGCACCTTATTCCAATTCAAGTGCCACGGACATACAATATTTCAAACTTCTCTCGTTCCTCTCTCCCGTCTTTCCTCGATCTCACTGTAACGCGTTCTGAACACAAATCGCATCCATTATTTCAAGCTAATTATCTTCACGGACTACGTATCGGAGACTCTAGCGGGTTTCTGAATCCACCTCCGTTGACGGCTTTCGAGTCAGACGAACCGACCAAAAATGATGTAAAACCTCACGAAAATGCTGCTTACAATTAGGTGATGATTGGAGTTTCTCGACCCTTTCATTTCCAGCTTCCGCCAACTGCTTCAACGCCGCTCGTCATGTTTGCAGGAGGATCAGGAATTGCACCGTTCCGGAGTTTCTGGCAAGCACGAAAAGCCTCCAGATCGTATGGTCGGAACATTCTCTTCCTAGGTTTTCAATGTCGTAAAAGATTCTTATATGAATCTGAAATTCGCCAAAACGTGCGTGACGGACTACTTGAAGTTCATATTGCTTTTTCAAGAGACGAAAGAGGAGTAGTTTATGATCCGATTTCCCGAGAATTGATCGAGAAAACGATGAAACTGAGACGAATCGATTCCCTAATTATGGAGCAAAGTTCGGATATTTGCAAGGTCATTGCACCTCTGGAGATGGGTGGGTTAGCTGGCTTTATCTACATTTGTGGGTCTACATCACTTTATGAGACTGTTTGGCAGAATTTACAAAAGGTTTGTCGAAAGCAAAACGGAGACACAATTCTTTCGAGGGCGTTTGCGGAAGGAAGAGTTATGCTGGATGTCTTTACCACGCCTCAACCAATCTCAACCAAACTTCCCGTAATCACGCTTTCACAACTGGCACAGAGAACAGGTCATAAGGAAGGAGTTCGTCTTTGGATAGGAGTACATGGATATGTATACGATGTCACTGATTTCTCTCCAATTCATCCCGGTGGGAGACTCATAATTGGAACTAGTGCCGGTCTCGACGCAAGCAATACATTCGATCTTGTAGCACATACCAATAACGGCGAAGTTCGTGGTCTCCTGTCAAAATATCTCATCGGTTCTCTTGCTCCCGCACCACAACATCTGACGGAGAGTCTCCAAGATTTGCACAACATTTGGATAATGTATCTTCGGGCCGCAGTTGAAAGTTTGACGACGGTCTCGTTGGAAGTTGAAACCCTCCAAAACGACAAGATTTGGGTCAAAGATGGACAATTAGACATGTGCGTTGTGCGGAAATTCTACCAATTTCAATCGCGTTTCATACAACAAATTATCCCTGGGATTTTCGGGCCGCTGTTTGCTCTAATCTGACGTGGACTAATTGTAGACTTGACAAGATTTACGGCAAATTGCAATTAACAGACTCCGCCAAAGAACACGATCTGATGGCTTTTCTGAGTCAGACACAGAATTCACACGCAGCGGTCAAAGTCAAAGACGACATCGCCAGCCTTGGCGAAATAATTTGCAACTGTTGTCTGACTTCATATGCTGCGGAACTGGGGACTAGTTTGCCGCAATACGCGTCAATCGTCTCTCAGCAGGAGGTGGAATTCCTCGAAGACCTAAGGGAGGAAATTGGGAACGGATTAGATGCATTCGATTCATTCAACTCCGAGAGTTGCGAGGATGGAATTCCACAGGTTTGGTCCTTTTGGTAGTTATCTGACTTACGCTCTAGTCGGACGTTGGTCAGATTTCCATGATTCTTAATTCCACGCTTCGTCGAATGATCGAAAGCTTGGAACAATTCTATCTCAATCGTTCCAAATATCAGTGGATGGACTGCGAGGAAGTGAAGGGACAAAGTGAAAGTGACGTTTAATAAGGACAATGAATATCACATGGTTAGAAATGTCAAAGGGAGCATTGCTTTTTGAGCGTTAGTTGTAATGGAGCTAAAAATTAGACTTTGATAAACAAAATTTACAGGTCGTCCCTCTGCTCATCTGCATCCCGTTGCTCTTGCCAAAAACGGTAAAATAGAAATTCCCACCTACTGCATTCTAACGACATCTGAAAGTTCGTCTGCATTGAGCAACCATACCCGAAACGGACCCCTAACCCTGCCACCAGGGGCAATATAAGGAGACTCGATGTATCATTCTATTTGTCGCCCCAGCGACATTTCTTAAATGTCGCCCCAGAGTAGGGAAGCTGCGAGTTTGCATCATGTCTCGGCTTTAGTGCATTTGCACGACATCCGAGATCGCGTCACGGCCTTTCCCGTCCAACAGGGCCAATTACAGAGTTAAAGTAATTGCATGAGAAACGTATGCTGCTGAAAGACGCTGGAATATCGTCTTGTATTGACTCGGGTATCCTTTGCTGCTTTCTCTTGAGCAATCAGTTCATATAGAACTCGTAGCCTCTGAATCAACACATGTGATGGACGCTTTGTTCGATCGCAGCGCCGCGCCAGCGGAGCGCCGGGAGCGCTTTCTGCGTTGTCCTTATACCCCGCGGCATTATGAACCCGAATTCAAATATACTCTGATTTCATATACTTCAATTACGTGCTTCTATGTCATGATCATCTTCTACCTCGGTGCACTTTTGTCCCTACGAACTCAACTCAGAGTTTGACCACGCACCTCGGTTTGTCTGTAAAGGATAGTTGGCATGCATGGTAATGGCCCTATTGTGTTTGGATACGACGCCACCGTTCCCTGGGTGATTACCTTTTGTGTCTGTATAAGACGCCACCGTCCCTACCGATACTATAAAAGAACTTCCAGCCTCGGGTCCAGCCAACCAGATCAAACTTCGATCAAGTCTTCAGCGTGCCGGGCCAGCCACCAACAACAAACATTCATAACTGTGCAACTAAACGTTTTAGCATTTGGGTTATGATTCACCGCAACTGTCTGTCTCGATTCCCACGCAATTGATACGATCTACGCAGTTAATATGCTGGATACGGCATAAAAGTCACATTTTAATCAGGTCTGCAACATATTCAGCCAGCGAGGTCCGACAAGAAATCGCGTTTACCCCTTCATCCATTCTGTACTTCTCTACCAGCTTCGTTCTAGATCAACAGCCTCTGTTCTACGTCAACACCTTCATCTCTTCAATTCATGGCACCGCGACGCAGTAACCGCAACAGGTCCTGCAACAGATCGTCATCACAACGCACTAACGTCGCCTTACCTGGTGCTGCTTCCCCTTCTGCTACTTCCGCTACTGCTGCTTCGACCACTATGGCCTCTCCCGATGTCGCAGCTCCTGATACTGCAGCTCCTGATACTGCAGATGATCCTCCCACGGATGCAGATACTCCTTCAGCCGATGCAGGCCCCCAATACCAATGTCCCTTTTCTCTCCCAAGGGCGGGCGTCAAAACTCTCTGTCGTAAACCGCCAAGTAATTCACGCAGAACGGTAACCTCTTTCAGGTTCATGAAGCTTACTTTCACTGCAGGTCAAAAAGCATCTTCGTTCCATCAGAATGCGACGTGCCGATGAGGCTGTCGGTGACGAATTAAGTCCCATCGGTTTTGACTATGAACACCGTGCCGACGACCCACTCTGGCAGTCCCCGGAAGTGCAATCTCTCCTCTGTCACAAGCCCCCCCCCAAATCAGAGGAGCAAAGACGGTTGGCCAAAAAAGCACGCAATGATCGGTTTTATGGGAAGAGAATGACACTATTCCGTCAGGTTGAACAGGAATGGGGACCGAAAGTTCAAGCCGGCATCATAACTAAACAATCCTATCTGGAGAAGTTGAGAGAGGTTGGACCTATTGGGTTTTACAAGGCAAAAACCGAAGCAGAATATCACCAAGTACTTGAAGATACCTCTATGGCAGAGAATGCTCGCCTGGAGAACCTATGCGACAGCTTCCTCGATCAAATCTGGCCGGTGCATCTGAACGACGAGGCTGGAAACCCGCTTCAGGAACCTCAACGCGATTCAAGTGGAAATATTGTCACCGACTCCGAGGGCAATGTCAGACTACTCGACATATTTGATGGCCGAGCGGAAGAGCCTGAGACGCGAATCACGTCGATTTTTCCCCTCCCCAACTGGTCGAGACCCACGTTCGAGCATTATTGCCAAATCATCGCCCTCATACTCCCAGCTGAACAGTGGCCAAAAGATCCGTTAAACAAAAAAGCCCATGGTCTAGTTGTCAAGATGTTGACGTCCGATGGTCGGCAATATCAGAAGCACAATCTCCTTGGTGCTTATTTGGACACGGCTGAACGCACCTCCGTCTTATAGACGTTCAATACTGCCCATACCGATGCAGTTTCGGCTGCAAAGAACCTTGCGGTGAAGGAAGATCAGAAAGCAGTGTGGATAAAGGTTCAGGATGAGATCAAGCGTGTATTTGTGCCTGCTTCCAATCCGCCTATCGTCTTTCTCAAAATGCTTGAACAGTTCGCAAATGAGAGAGCTTCACGTCAGAGAGCGCGGGAAGAAGCTGAACAAGCTGAACAAGCGTCAAATGAGGCAGAGCAGGATGGCGTAGATACTGAGTGAAAAGGTACTTTTGTTTTCTTAGATAGTTGCAATGAAAACTCGGTACAATACTCGGTACAATGGGTGCTTTCCAGCTATGGTACCTAAAGGGTCGGTCCACACTGGGCAGGTTTAGCTGAATAGCTGAATAGACGGATGTGATACTCACTTTTCCCTATTGCCCCGTATACCAGTTTGTCTCCCAAGTTTCATACAAGATATCGCCCTGTGCCATCATCGTATATACCAATTAAAAAACTCTATATTCGCAGTTGAAGGGAGACTTCTTGAAGTCGCCTTTTCATATTCGAGGTCTGATATGCTGTTAATGATGATCATGATGATCATGATGATCACGCTGATCTTTTTACCCCTGAATCCACATCGGGCACTTTTACCCCTGATCAATCTTGCCAGGTCCTTTCAGTTCCAGCAACAAAGATGCCTCGTGAGAACAACACTGGCAACCATTCATCTCCGTCCAAGAAGAGGAAAACCCGCGATGTCCCCGATGTGATTCACATTGACTGCTTCCCTGAGGTGCAACCAACCTCGACGGAAATACGGGAAGTAACCGCCCGTACTTCGCACGGCCCGGTAGGAAGAGGGCCTCTCTGGCATCCTGATGACACTCTTAAGGTTGCGATGGCTGCCTGCAACGTCCACAGGGATAAAAAACGTAATTCATTATCACTCAATGAGCAAGAGAAAATGCTAATCTAAAGCGCATGACACCGTCGCAAACTTGTCGGACAAGATATATTCGGCCTTCTTGAAACTCAATCCGAGGGAGAAAAGGACACCAAGGGCAATTCATGAGCAGCTGAAGCTCATGGACAGGTCATACAAGTAAGTACACCGTTGATTTGGCTATGGAAACCTCTAATGACTGTAGGATTATCCGCGACTATCAAAACGCGAAATCTGTTGGGTCTTCTGGAGGCAATGACTGGTGGAGGCTCGGCGAGGCGGAGAGGAAGGAACAGCTCAAGCAAGGGGTATCTACACCGTTCACTCTTAGCTTACTCCAGTGTGTCCTGACGAGAGACATGTTCGATGCCATGCATGACTATAATGCAAATCGTGCCACTGTCTGTGTTCCCCTTATAGTCAATATGGACACCGAATTGCAGGAGTCCGACAGCTCTCATCAAGAGCCCGGTCCGTCAGGGAATGAACCGCTGGGGACTGAACCAAGTACACAACCAACGAAGTACAAGAAAGATAAGCCATCGACCTCCGGGTCGGTCGAAAAACTGGCTCAAAAATTGGAAACTTGGATGCAAACCATGCAGGAGCAGGACGCAGAGCAGAAGAGGGAAGATGCCAAGTTTCGAGAGGAGGTTCTTCAGCAAATGGCGAGTTATCAAGATCTCCTCAGGGAATTGATTAGGAATTGATTAGGAAAGTTTGATTTCTCGTTTGAATTTTTGTTTGTTTAGTGATAATATCCTACCAGATTAACTAGCTGTCTCATTTCAATATCATGCCAATGTTATACGTTGGCTCCGCTCACAAAGTGAATGTCTTTTGTATTCCCAACTTTTCCATTCAGATAGTCTAAACGGCGCAACAGAATATGCTTCGTCTTGGATTCCATTGTGTCCTCTTCCTCATCGTAGTCCTCGTCGTCATCGCCGTCCACCACATCCACCACATCCTCAGTACCGAGAGCAGGGGAATCAGCATTCGAACTCTGTTCAGCTGCGGATGCCGATAACTCCAGCAGGTCGCAGGTCATCTCATCGCCCGAATCTTTGAGGAAGTTGTGAATAACGAGGATGGCAGCAATCAGACGAACTGCGAAGGGAAAGTCCTCGGATGCCGACAGAAGCGGCTGCTTCAAAATTCGAAATCGTTGCTTCAGAGTGCCAAATGTTTGTTCAACCACCGCTCGTCCCGCACTGAGGCGTTCATTTAATTGTGCATTAATGGCTTGAAGCTGTGACTTTTTGCTAGTTGGAACCATTTCCCGCGTACTCGCATAGGCAGCATCAGCTAAGATGAATGCCGGTATATCTTCTGTGACTGGTAACCCCTCCGCATCTTCACTTGTAACTACACTGGTGGTGCCAAACTGTTGTAGGTATTCACGATGCATTTTGCCCAGCGCCGACCGATGAAAAATCAACGAATCTCCACAAGACCCAGGCCAGCCCGTATCTATGTCGATGAAGTGTTGTCGGACATCCACAAGAGCTTGAACCTTTATTGCAGGTCGGCCGTGGCGGTTGAGGAAATCTTCCGCATTCGAAAGGGGCCTTCGAATAAGGATCTCGGTGCAGTCAATTGCTCCAATTATCCCGGGAATCCCTCTTGTGATCTTGCTCCATTGCTCCGTGTCCCGAGATGCTTGTTGAGGACTCGGAAGATGAATGTATCTACGGTACATATGTTCTAGAATGGCGGTTGTACATTCGTGGACGCATTGACACGCTGCTGACTTGGAAATTCCCAATTTGTCTCCCACGTTGAAGTAACTCATAGCATGCATGACATACAACAGGAATGCCATGATCCGGATTTCTGGTCGGATGGCTGAACGAAAGTTTGTGTCTCGCTTGGTGACGTGGGTTGCTACCAGTCAGTCCGACAATATCACGGCAAACCCAGAATCTCATAAAGCTTCAAGAATCCACGTCGACTCATACGGAACTGTCGATAAAACTCTCCTTCAGTATAGAGAGTGCCTTCGCGGAGCATGTTGATCCACTCATGACTGCGTACCAAGGCCCAACAGCTACGAGGACTGGCAGCGGCGGCCAACGTCGTGACCATGGTAAGAACGAAAAACAAAATTTGCATTCGACGCTGGCGCCTTCGTAAACGAGTGAGTTTCATTTGCTGTATTGTCTCCTGAAGACGCATTGTTCCGAGAAACAGATCTATGTATATGACGGATAAAGCACGACATCGGTCTTTGGTGAGAAGCATGGCAAGGCAACGATGCGCACGCAATGTTGATGAGAGGCGACGAATTTGTTCTCCGTCGTAAATCCAGTGCTACAGATGTCTTTATTAGCCACGTCGATCAGTGAACAAATGTCTTTGTCAGCCATCTCTATCAGTTGGATTGGCCCCATGTAATGGCAGTAAGACACGGGTTGCAAGACTCCAATCACCAGTTACATCTGATAACTTCGATTCAACGCACGCTGAGCTTCGCGAGATGGCATTGAGTATATAGAACACAATAGAAACACGATCGACTATAGAGACTAGACACAAATCTCATTTATTTCGCAGTCCTTTTCCTCAGAGAAGACGTCTCCAGTTTCTTCTTTGCCTTTCCTTTATTCCCATTTTCAACGCATGATTTTAGTCTTCTTGTTCTCCTTCGACCGGCCTTGGATACCACCAGAGGCTCTGAAATGGATTGGTGATCACGGACGCCGCCATATGTCTTCTCCCGATCTTTGTCTATGGTTTGCTCCATCGCCTCCACTGTCGAATGTAAACGATGCAGTTTCCTCGGTGAATCCTGAACTTTGTCGAATAGCCGTTTCGTTGCGGCGTCATAATCGGCGCGGATTTTCCTCTTCTGGGACATATTGATTTCTCCACGTGGAACAGATGCGGTCAACGTCGATAGGTCATGCAGCGATATTTGGGAGGTTATTGGAGTGAAGAATGAAGTGTCTGGTGCGACCTGACGTAGGGAGCTTGCTGAAGTGAAGAATGGAGTTTCTGGTACGACCTGCATTTGGGAGCTTGGTGGAGTGAAGATGGAAGTATCCGATGCGACCTGGGATGCCACATGTAGTGGGCTTTGTGCGAATAAACGAGAGTTGCTTTGCGATTTGGACAATATAGGATCCGCCACGTACGCTTTGTGCACGTATGTCGATGAACTTTTTGCAAGACTAATCTACGGCTGGCTCTTCACGTCTGGTAGTTTCTCAGGCCAAATCCAATGAGGGTGGATGTGCTTGATGTGAAATGGGTGGGTCTGATGTCTGAGCATTACTGCGAATTGGTGTCGACAGTAAAGGCCCAAGTGGAGTATGCGCAAGCAGGAACAGATGCTGCAGCAACATAATGTACACGTCCAGGAAGATGTTGACGCGCTTGGTTCATGACCGATCTTGATGCTACCCGGTATATAACCGTCCGATCAGCAGAGCCAATTCTCTCATTTACAAGATCGATGAGAGCTGAGAGTCCAGCTGTGCTTCCATATTTGAGTTGTCGCACTTCTTCTGCAGGATCATTGAATGGAAGATATGTTGGAACGAGCTGCTCCCATTGTCGACCGTCGTCGTGACCAATCGTGAGACTGTTAATCTTGACTACGGAGACGTCCCCAATCTTGAGAGACTCCAACAGTTCCGTGCGGATTTGCTGGAATGCGTACAGAGTGAGGAAGTCCCTGCATTGATCAAACATGTCGTGAGCGTATGGGTCGACAGCCTCGTCCCAATCGTACTTGCTGTGAGATCTCATGATATTGTCTTGGGAGGTTTCCAAGCCTTCGCTGATCTGTTGACCAGCACGGTTGACTAGGGCATCAAAGACGTCGTTCAAACGAGCTCCCAGGTTCAGGCCAAACTGCTTCTGGTTTTTATGCTCAGACTCAACTCGTCCTGTCGTGCGTTGACCGGCAGCGAAGCGTGTTCCAACCCAGGCAAACGCCCATTTGGCTCGGTTGGGATATATATTTTTGGATAGATAACTTCTCGCTTCTGGCCAGTGTTCCAACATTGCTGTCCATGCCTCTTCGAAGGTCGCAGGTAAACCCAAAAAAACTCAGAGGAAAACCGTTGATAGTTCGGGTGGAGTAGTTTGCCGAGATTCTTCTTTAGATTTAGCAGAATGTGGTACAGGCATCGCATATAGAAAGCATCAGGCAACACAGCGGCAATGGCGCTTGCCATTGCCTCATCTCCATCTGAAATGATAGTTTCGATGCCAGCAGATAGAATGTGAGTTCCCGGGACCAACGTAGTTTTCAGACATCCCAGCATCCATGCGAAAGCGTCCGTGTCCTGCTTGTCATGCAGACAATGAGCAACATTCCTGCTCCTGAAGTCGCCGTCCACAACAATAAATGTGGTCAAAGGCATTCGATAAGCATTCCTATCCATTGCAACATCCATTTCCAGGATTCTGCCGTAAAGACGAAATACAGCAACTTGACCAGGCGTTTGCCAGAATAATCGCGACAGTCGGTTATTCTGATCATGTTCAATATGATAGATCCAGTTGTCGTCTGCAGCTTTCAGGTCCCTTAGACGTCGGACTAGGAATGCCATCTGACCTCCTTCTGCATCCACAGCCTGCTTCTCTTGTTGCTGCATTTGCGCCTTCAGATTGGAGATCCGCTTCAGCTGTGACTTGTTGTCGAAATCATTACCACCGTACTTTCTTTTCAAATGGTCTGCAATCTTACTGCGACCGAGGTCGGCGAATTCATGCACATCCGTTTGTTGCTCAGAAGTGAATCTGTCCAAGGTACTACGCCTGAGTTCGTCTCGGTCCCATGACTTATGATTGTGCTGCAATCGGACAAGCGTAAAGAAGGGGATATCGGAATTGAGTGGTGCTGCGTTGATGTTGACACGCCACTGGCACTGTCTGCGTTTCGAGCTGCGATTTCTTTGTCCAGCAGGTACAACATCTTTCTTCTTGTTCACCTGTGGCTTTCTGGCCTGCGAACACATGAGAGCTAGCTTTCGATATCCATCTACAAGCATTAGCAGATGAACCAAGCAAGAGTTTACTCTGGTTATTTCGTTTCACTTGACCATGGATCACAGTGTTCCCGTAAGGTTTGGCCAGGTGTTCAGCCACATAGCGCTTGCCGCAGCTGATGTCGCACATCCTTCGTTGTTTCATCTCCGCCTCCGTAAAATCGGTGAATGGAGGGCCGCAGAAATCACATTTCCGATCAGCTGGCTGGATGGTAGCCATGCTGTAAGGTAGAGAATCTGGGCGATGAATTATCTTTGGAGATAGCCCGTCAAGATGATGAATTTTTGGCGTCAGCTTCTGCGATTCCGTCAGGAGATTGGCAATCTGCGAATAATTTGCTGAGGGTGCGAGGGGATCCAGATCGCGAGAGTCAGGTTCATGTTTGAGCACATTCTGTGTGAGATCCGACACCTGTTCCGATCAATTTTTCACGCCGAAGGGGAGCAACCTTAGCCTTATCGGGAGTTTCCAGGCTCACAGCTTCCCGGCTGGGTTTCTGCAGCAACTCCAACTTCTTCAGGACGGCCTATTCAAGTCAACGATGGCAACAAAAAAGTAGAAACCTCCTCCGTAGTAGTCGAACCTTCCTCTTCCGTGGTCTCTCTGAGTTGTTCCTGTTTCCCTTCCCCTTCTTTCGCTTCCACTGTGTTGTCCAAGCCCATGTGAAACTGCATTGCGAGTCGAACGTAACGTAGACGATTTTTATGAGGAGTTCGCTGACCCCACTGTTCTATATCCCTCTTGCTGTACCACCTCTCTATGACAGATAAAGCGATGGGTCCACAACTGTGACTATCCTCCTGAATTGGGGCTGTCCATCTGACGCATTTCCATGGCGTTGTATGGATGTGGAGCTTGACTTCCAGGAATCTGTTAAGCAACGATGCCAGTTCCGATGGAGGATCTTTTCGGTTGAACCCTTCGGCATACCAAAAGCATTGCTCGGTGAAAGAAATACATACTGCAAACCAATGCAGAGCTGAGCATATGGGAAACACAATCTTCTCAACCTTTCCTTCTGAATCAAGATAATCTTGGCGCACATTGTCAAGAAAGTGCTCGTCAAAGAACATGCCGTTCACCGGCTGACATGCTGACCATAAGTAACTCCCATAACCAAGGACTCTGAAACGTGCGGATCTGTTGCAAGCTTGGATAACGCCGATTCCAATCTCCATTGTAGAATCACGCAGCCAGGAACGTCCATTATCTTTTACAAAATGTACGAGTTCAGATACTGTCGGGTTTCCCAAACGGCATCTCCTCAAACGCTCACCATTAGGCATGGTCTTGAAGAATTCAAGGATCTCACTGTCAGTCCATTTCTTCACGGAAGGGTCATTACGGGATCAGAAGTCTTCAATTGCTCGGTCAAGAATAGTTTGGCTGATAGATACCATTCCCACCGCCCTCTGAAGTTGTGAATCTCCTGCCAGTATGTTCCTGAGCTTGGAACCAAATAAAACGTATCTGAGCTGTAACGCACCTGGATTGACCGCTTTTGCATTGAATCAAGATCATACTTGGACCGCTGGAGTCGACCAACATCGTGTTCTGTGGGGATGCATGACATCTTTGTATGGTCCAATGATTCGTTGGGTTGCTCCGTGCTCCAAGAGATGGTGAGAGCTGAAGATATTGGGGGGATAGTTTGGCCGAGTGACACCAATTGCCACACTGTTGCGGCATCCAAGGCGGCAGTACGAAAGGGGGAATTGGATGGGCTTTCGTCATTCTACTAATTAGACTTGATATGATGATGGGAATCTCAACAGTTAACAACGCCAAATCAATCACCGATATCGGAGACGGACAGTCTGTCGATTGAGATAAAGAGCTTTCAGCAACTGTGAGCTGCTTGATGTTCTCCATTTTCGAGAGAACAGACTAGGCACAAGGTCTGAGGTAGTAAATAATAGATACAATATCGTTGAATAGCGAATAGTGTAGCGCATGATGTGAAATGACACCAATACTGTCACGTACCAGAAATGGAAGGTGCTTGAGTGCTTGAGGCGTCGCAAATCAGTGAAGGAGTTGGAATGAAATTGAGGGAATGAGGTTTTGTCGTACCGAACTTCAACGCTGGCCGAGTAGCATAGATTCGACAAACATTCTCAAAGGCAAGGGGTGCAAAAGGAATTGGATCGAGAGACGCTTGACCAGTTAGGTCCCATTTAGACCGTACGCCCTTGAGTAGCCAACTCACGAGACACGCAGCCCATGTAAGGAGGTTGAAATCGAATTCATTGTCCAAAGCTCATCGGACCAGTGTCGTTGGACCTGAGACGCCGTGGACAGCTGGATATGAAGTGACGCATCGGATCCAGGGCAAGGAGATTGACTAGAATGCACCACCAATGCTCAGACACGCAAGGAGGATTGCCGTCAAGGCACAATGTACCCTTCGTCTGGGCGTCGTCTGGGCGTAAGGCGTCAGGAAGGTTTCAGGCGAATGGAGGCTCCGGTCTGATGCCCACATTGCTCGGAGTTACCCACACTCTAATTTAACTCCTGCCACAATTCAAGTTCCCGCATTCTAAAGTTGGCTCCTGCGTCTAGCTCAGCGAAAGGCGGCACCTGCTCAGAGCCCACATCTGTGTAAAGCAGCCATTCCAAAAGTCGCATGACAATGTAGTGACCAAAGATTGGCCAGGACGGGGTACTTGACTTTTAATTTAACTCCTGCGTCTAGCTCTGGCGAAAGCGGGGAGTCGATGGACCAATCATTCCTATATTAGCCATTGGATGGGCCCGAGTTAGTCATCGAAACGCTGGGCGTTAGTCATCTCGGACATGAACCGTGCAAACCCGTGTCTGAAAAAGTGTGAATCGTCTCTCAAGTCAACAAACATACTTCACTCCGGCAAACCTCTAATAAGGCCTTAAGGCCGCGAACATTGTCACTCAGAACTCTTTCCACTTGTCTCTCCATTGTCTCTCCACTTGCCACCAACACTGCAACTCGTCGCAGTACAGCTCAGCTTCTCCTCGACCACAGAAAGTCATCAACAACAGAAAGTGTCATGAACATCAACCCCGATAACAACGCAGAGTTTCGCGAGTTCAAACGAAAGAACTCGAACAATTACCGCCAGAGGCTTTGCCGCCATCTGAAGAAGAGAGCCACGATTGATCGGGACCTGGAGATAAAGCCGACACGCAAACAACTGAACGAGAGGCGAAGAAGATGTAAGGCCGAGTTTGACCGTCAGAGGAGGTTGGAGGAAGAAAGATTTATCCGAGAATTCGTTTTTTTTAGACCGGATCCCCCTGCTGCTGCGTCGTCAGTTAGCGACGAAGGTGAGGATGCATCCCATCCTATGTCCTCTCTCCTATAAAAGCTAACAGTAGAAGTGTTTCTGCACTCCGATGAAGGCACATCCTCTATCATTACGAGCTAATTGTAGGAGAGTTCCAGCACTCAGAATCGTCAAATGATCCTGATGCACCACGTGCGGATCCGGTAGAACGAGGTACACACTCACACTCTGTCCTCTGACTTCTGTGGTATAAGGCTAATTGAAGTTGAGATCCTTTCTTCGCCATCTAACTCTGAGTTTATGTGGGCATACGATATGTCGGGGGAGAGTACAGAGAATATGTCTGTGGAGAACAAGGAGGAAGAAGAAGAGGCAAGTATGTCGGTGGAAAGCAAGGAGCAAGAGGCAGAGGCAGATGACAACGAGGGTGAACAAACGCGTCTGTCGTATGCTGATTGTAGGTTGGCTCAATTGCAACATGCCCAGTCACGACGCCCTGATGCGTGGGTGCCTCACCGTGCTTCAGACGGTGCAACAGACAAATAGGGAGATTGCCTCCATCCTGAATTCGGTGACAAGGCGGTTCAGCGGAGTTGAGGAGGAGGCACTTTGAGCAGGGGAATGGGCTTTTCGCGGCGACAAGCTAAATGTAAATAAGTGTTTTCTCAAGCAATGTAGAGTGTTTTCTGTACCAACGTAGATTGCAATGTCAAATTTGTCTTCATCGACGTATTAGAAATAGGTTGTCCATACTGTGTCCATGCTGTTTCTGGTGTTTAGAGCTATATATCGTTGGTCAATAGGTAGATGATGTTTCGCAGATATGATCACGACGCTGATCTGCTGTCGCCGTATATCAACGCGCAGGAAGATCAAGTTACCATAGCAACTTCATCAGTCTCCTTTAGACCTGTCGCACTCATTGGCATTCGATTATAAAGGGGACCAACCGAGCACGTACACAACAAATCCAGTCGCATCTTGCACGCGGAAAACAAACAAGGTAAAGTCAGCGAAGGGGAAGGGGGAAGGACTCCTTCGCGAGGGACAAGAAGACTTTACGTGACACTATGGACCTCCTTACCAGCCTTTTGTTGCCCAGGCGCAGACGAACGGCAAAGTCTGAGAAGGCAATCACGGTCAGGAAGCGAGAGCTCGAGTATAAGAGGAAATATCTGTCCAGTGCTATGCTGAAACACCATGATAAATGGAGGAAACGTGTTTATAGTGCAGTGAAACAACTGAAAGGCAGTAAGGAATACAAAGCGCTGCATGCATTGGATCCCACAGAGTGTAGGATCCATGAGCAGAGGCTACGAGATCGCTTGGAAGTCTTGCGCTCGGAGGAGTTAGCCCGTTTGAAGGCGATGAGTAAATGTTTGCCGTGTGCAACAGGTCGTCAGCTTGCCTTCAACCTAATTGACAATAGACAATGAAGGTTCATGTACAAAGACATTGGCTGTTCCACCTCTTCGAAAGCTCGCGCCGAAACCATTCAAGCTTTTGTTCTCATCTGGATCGAGCGGCACGGGAGGAACGTCGTCGTCCGCATGCTGGGTAGATGGGATGAAAGAAGAACGGCAAGAAGAACAAATTGCGGTGCAAGGAGGACCAAAGAGATTGCCAGTGAGAACAACTCGTGGAAAGAGAAGCATGTATGATAATGATATATATTAGCTATCTATTTGAGAGAGAACCTGCTCTTCAATACTTGATCAAGTATACCGGTTTTGTTTTCCTCTGAATCCTAATGCTTCTCCTAACTGTAACCTTTTCAATACGCCCATGCTTCACCTTACGTTCGACTTCAAACTCGGTGCGTCCATAATCAGAATGCGGAAGTGTATCCCCGATGACCAACTTTGCAACCCCTTTTACATCTTCCAATTCTGCGTTTCCAATGGGGTGTGAAATAAAGCGTTTGATCACCGCTAAAGCAGTGGAAACAATGCTTCTGCCACGGTTGTAAAGATGAGAGGGAGCGGTGGTGCGTTGCGACGGGGGAGATACTGGAGCCAACTGATATTGAGAGAGAGTAGTGGACGGGTTTGGGGAGTGAGAGCATGCTGGCGAGGACGAAAGTCGGGTTACGGCACGGGAAGGCGAAATAGACTGGAGCCGATTTGTGGGAAGGGAACGGGAGGTGGGTTCGCTGCCCTTGGTAACGGACGCAGGAAGGACTTGCTTTGCGGAGGTGGCCCGGACAGGAGTTGGAGGGATATGAGGCAACGCAGCCGGTGCCACGGATGTGGATTGAGAGGATTTCGAATTAGGTGGCTTCCGAGATTTCGTAGATTTATTCAAAGTCTTGGGATGCTTCGCTAACAGTAAGCACGAGTGCATGAATGAAATGATGGAAAGACAAACCCGACAGATGTGCTCGGAGTAAAGCAGCCTTGTTTTCTTGAATTCTCTTTTGTTCCAAAAACGCCGCCAATCCTGGGGCTACATATTAGCTGCAAAAGTCTAGAAATCATGCATACTTGTTTCAACAGATATATCCATGGAGCAAAGAGGGAGGAGCAAAGAGGGAAGGAGGAGGCCTATGGGAGACGAGGCAAGAAGTGAGGGTGGGAGGTGGGAGATGTGCTACTTATGTAGGCGCTGGGGCACGTGTTCAGAACCCCCTTGACTAATGTCAGTCATGCAGGCAAACCAAAATCAGTCAAGCTGAGCAACGCGCTCCAGTCAAAGCACGAGCCCAGCGCATTGGAGAAGGAAACGAGAGCTAGAACCACATTGGAAATGACACTAACCGGCGATATCTACGAGGAAGAGCCCAGAAAACACCTTGTCATTGTCTGCGCAGAGCCTCATTGGACCTGCTGGACGGGAAAAGCCGCGACGCAATGACAAATCCCGAGAAGTTTACGTAAAGCCGAGACATGATGCAAACTCGCAGCTTCCCTACTATGGGGCGACATTTAAGAAATGTCGTTGGGGCGACAAATAGAATCACCCAGACTCGATCGTCACGCTCCGCTTGATTCGTCCCATCCACTACCAATTCCCCAAATCAAGAAACACGGAAATTAACCTCAATTCGCAAACGTATTCCATGATATTTTATGATGACGACATCGAAACCGTCGCGGAGAAAAACAGGACGTTATTAAATAGATAAACGAAGCAAAAGGAATTATTTGGTTGTTACGATTCATTCTGTTGAAGTGGGACTCTCGAATGGTCTTCAGATGACAAAAGTTCAATTCCCCAATATTTATTCGACGTCTTTCCCTGCAATCTCCATCATATTATTCAACTGCTTTCAACTTTGCCATTTGGCTCAGTGAGGCAGGTCAACCACTTCGGAAATATGGGGGTATGAGGGTTATTACGTTGAACTTCCGGTTGATGAGGACCAAGGTTTCCCCTGAAAGCGGACACAGACTGACGTTAGTTTCAGAATTTCGGGATTGGAGGGAACACTATATCGGGGTGATGCGTGACGACTTCCACGCACAATTACACTTCGTACAGTCCGAGCAATTGTCAAACGTTTGATTGAAACCGATTATTTCGACTACAACATTCGACCGACGACAATTGCCGCAATGTGGAGTGGTCTCCCGCCGTCATCTGACGAAGCAGGTTCCATTATGATTGCGTTCGGCACCACTTGCGTCGCCCCCAGAACCGCATTGAAGGAAGCCATGTCAAACGCACGTCTCCTTTTTATCAAAGATGTTTTTGAAAAAGTCCATTAGATCCAATTCAACCCCGTTTTCAATCCTTCCCTCCCATATCACCCTGGTAATTGTGCAGAATATCTCACGTTCGGGGTTCTCCTCTGGAATTAAGAAAGGTACAGAAATCAAGAAAGGTACAGAACTTTGTTCCAATCAAACATTCGCTTCTTGCGATCATTGTCAAAAGATGCCGGATGCGGTGAGGGAAAAGGGTCTGGAGGTGAGTGATTTGTGGAACGAATCGTTCCTCGTTGATCCGAACGACATCAACCCAAGTACCAATTCCATTCAGGAATTGTCTCACGCCGGATTGAAGGATCTGGAAGATCCCGTTATTCAGGAAATGATGGCGATGTACAGTGCTGACGAATGAGTCGAAATTGGTGTATGCAATAGGAAAACGTATATATATTAGTATAAATAGGATTGGATATGTATCTGTTGTCGGGAGGAATTTGAGGTATTGGCGAACATCTCAATTTCCTGATTCTGAGAACCCTTTATTTTACCGTTCCGCCGGACCAAACTTTTGGAGACTGAGTGAGCTACCAGGAATTTGATTCCTAAGACCATGCCAATGGGTGAGAGCGATTCGTCATGGTGCGAATTCTGCCTCGATTCCGTCAGATGGCGATCGTGACACCTGCAGCGTGCCTCGCAATAGCCGTCCAAAATAAGGTTGCACACCACACCCCCACGCCCTTTGAACCCTTTGGGGCGGCAACTTTAGAGTAATAATTAGTCTCTTAATCACATTTCAATGTGGTGGATCCTTCTTCTTTATACTAAGAGACTCCATAACCCAGCATCTCTTCGCATCACTTCCCTCACTCGATCTCGCCTCAATGTCCGGTCTTGAAATCGCAGTAGGGGTAGCAGGCATCATCTCCGCCTTCGTCCAAGTGGCAAAAGGAATCTACAGCATCCAAGAAAAACGCAAGAAAAACAAACTTGCCGCATTACTCAACGCCAATACCGACAATGCAGAATCACGTTTAATTACCACCCTCAACGACGGAAAGGCTGAAGTCAAAAGCGAATACGACAATGATGTTCGTCGTATCGGTCCCTCTTTTGAGCGTGGAGATGGTACCGCCCCCCCTTTTCAAGCACATTCTTTGAGTCTGGGAATGTAGCTGATTGTAGAAATATCGAATAGCAAGATGATTTCGATTTTAGTGGAAATGAATAGTTCGTTGGTGAATGTGATTACTGGTTTCGTGGCAGCAGGGAAAGTCATGTTCGATCCCTCAGACTACAACAACTGGAATTCCATCGGACGAAAAGCTACAAACGATACAGTCTCAACTCTATCTCAACTCTACCAACGAAAATTACAAGCAGCTCCAATTCGACCAGCTATCACCGAGAAAGGGGGATCTAATTCAAGTTCTATTGCATCGGCTTACGAAATGCGTCTTGATCCTCTTGGAAGAGCGTATTATGTGGATCACATTACGAGAACAACGAGTTGGGAGAAACCAGCTGCCTCGTCGAGGGGGGATGCGACATTGCCGTCTGGATGGGAAGCACGAGCTGATTTGACTACAGAACGGGTTTATTACGTTGATCATAATACCAAAACAACCACTTTTGAGAGACCGAAAGGGGAGTCGGGGGGAGATGGGTCATTGCCGGCAGGTTGGGAGAAGCGTTCGGATCCGCTTGGTCGTGTGTATTATGTAGACCATAATACTAGGACAACGAGTTGGATTAGACCATCTTAGACTCAATGACTTGTGGAGATGTCTGTGAGATGGACTGTGGAATGGCAAGGTGATTACTGAGCATGGAAGCAAGTGAGCAAGGAACTATTATCACATATGAATTGGGTGCTGTAATATTTGCATACTTTGGAAGTTTGGAATTGGCTATATGAGCAGAAGAGCAATTATATTTCCCGAGACGATATACTAACCCGTCCTGCAAAATCTTCAAGGATTCGTAGTATAACTCCAATTAATCTTTTCGGTATCAACACAAGATTCTGTAATTCTAATATATTCCAAACAACAATTACTAATTCCCCTCAAGCATCCAAAGGTTTCACCTCAGCCTGCACCTGCTCATCCACCACATCCACGGGTAAAGGCTCCTTCCTCAACAAATGCGACCCACCCAACTCCCTCCCCAACGTAACCCCCGGATGTCCCACCACCCAAACCCCCATACAAACAATCATAAGCGCAGTATCAAACCCATAAAACCAGGGTTCTGTAGTAATCAAATACCCTCTCCATCCCTGCGCAAGCTCAACAACGCGATAAACCGCACGAATCAGAATGGCCGCATCAGAAATGATTATTGCCGCTACA
>Ga0335075_10005457_pt1 | contig 19760 bp, 16 predicted proteins | sample Lox_Sample_24_FD_206723 | JGI IMG/M metagenome (GOLD analysis project Ga0335075, IMG submission 206723) | Soil microbial communities from Loxahatchee National Wildlife Refuge, Florida, United States - Lox_Sample_2.4 | ecosystem: Environmental > Terrestrial > Soil > Wetlands | place: USA...
ACAGTCTGCCGCCCGGTACAAGTCTAAATATTGAGAATTACATGGCTACGTCTTGGACGGCAATCAGGGGGTGAGTCGAGTCTTTCCAAGGGCTTGGCAGTATTCGACTGTAGGAAGCTCGGGTTAGCAGCGAAAGGCGCGAGTTTTCCAGGATCGTGGGTTTGCTGGAGGATGTTTCAAGAGGTCCGCACTGCGCGGTGGGCCGCTTTAACGGCTTACGTGACGCTGTGCCGGCGCCACCGCACGGCCGCGCCAAGCCCGAGCAAGGCCGGCACCAGCAACGCCAGGCTCTGCGGTTCCGGCATCGCGGCGGCGAACAGCGACCCGTTCGAAGGGATGGTGGTGCCGTTCGGCACGTTCGGTAACGGCTGCCACTGCGGATCGTTCGACGGGTAGTAGTTCTCGTTCAGGTTGTCGAGCGGGATCTGCGTGGGGCTGACGAAGTAACTGGCGTCGGATAGCTGGACCCCGCCGTCCGACGCGAGAAATGACAGGCTGTAGCTGCCCTGATAGGGCAGCTCGAACCAGTTTTCCGTGGCCGGGCCACCGCCGATAGGTTCCACGTCCACCAGCACCATGAGGAACTGCAGGACTCCAGCGTTACCGGAAATGAAGTCGATGCCGAGGCCAGGCACCACTGTCGTCGACGCGCCGACCGACCATTCCATGGTCACCGGCGGCAACCTCTCGCCGCCCGTGGTGGCGCCCGGAACGACGCCCGTGAAGCCGAAATGCGGCACCGGGCTCAGGCCGGGACCATATGGGCCGGTGCCGGCGAGGCCGCTGCCGGAGAATGCGATGGTGGTGTTCGTGCCATCATACGTCACGCTGCTGGTCGGGCTCATGAACGAGTTGTAGTTGGCGGTGACGATGCCCGTTTGATCGCCGGGGAGGATCACCTCGAAATTGTTGGCCCCGGCGGGAGCGGTGGGAGGATTGAAGTTCCAGCCGGTCGCACAGGCGGCAACGGTGGTCCCGCCGTTGAGGCACACTGTTGCCCAGGCGGGCGCGGCGGCGAGGCCGACAATTGCGCCAACCGCGGCCAATAGCCCGACGATGCGACTTGCCTTGCCAGCCATGTTGCTGCCTCCCGATTGCGCGTTTCCCTGAGCTGTCGTTCCGGCGCTAGCGGAAGCAAGGTCGAACGATACCGTGTGGCGCGATATGGCGCGACGCGTCCCCGTTCCGCCGACTCGGGGTATGACGCATCATAAATCTGAACAAAGTCAATAAAAATCATTTTTTGGACGTTGGCGCTGCTGGCGTCGTGGCACCGGAAGTCGGACGTGCCATCCCGCGCTCCGGTGCGAGTGGCCATGCGGGTGGCGGTGGGGCGGTGCCGCTATCCTGACATTCTTGCCCGCGCTGCGACGGGCGCATGGTGGTCATCGCTCGCAATCGTTACTGTCTCGACGGCGAGCGGATTGCGCGGCCTTCGCATCATTTCGCGTGTTGCGGCAACAACGTCGGCTACGCTGATGTCATTCATGCACTGGCGCTCCAGCTCACAATTGTTGGATCGCCAGCATGGGGCGCACGAGATCGTTGAGTGGATATTGATGTTGCAGACATAACCTAACTGCCAGGGTGCCGAGCGACCTCCAAAGACGATTACAGCCGGACATTCGACAGCTCGCGCCAGGTGCATCAGGAAACCCTCGAGCCCGATGTACAGACGGGCCTGATGCAAGATTGCCGCAGACTCCCGTAGGCTCGTGGACCCGCGCAAGTCCCTGGTGTTTTGAAGCGGCGGGTCTTCCCTGGAGCCTAGCTGGACAAACGAGAATTCCTTCTGAAGGGCCTCTATAACGTGCTGAAAGCGCGCTGGATACCATTCCTTCAATCTGGCAGGGTGACGAGCATTTAATCCGCTGCTTTGAATTACGATGCAGTCCCGTGCCCAACTTGCCGAGGCTTTCTCTCCGTCGCTCAAATTCAAATAGGGCCTGATACTCGCTGGTCCGGTAATGCCGACTTTTGCGCACATCTCGGCGATTACATGGCGCGAGGGCGGCCTCCGCCGATCCTTGCCGCTGGGTGGGGCGTATTCCGGCCGTATGAACCTGCCGCCCCAAATCCGCACGAATCGCCGGCAGATGGCGACGGTCGAACCATCCCGATAGTAGCGATTCCAGAGGGGGCGGAGATAAGTGAAATCCTGGTTTCCCACAAATAGATCGCGATGGTCCGAGACCATTAGAATGCGGTCGTGGCCTCGGTTGCGGAGTTCCCGCAGAACCGCAGTACAAAGCAGATCGTCGCCAAGGGCGAATCCAAAATACAACAGGATCTTCGGCAGCGGAGCGCGCATCGCCATGAAACGCGCGGCGAAAGCGAATACACCCAGCCAATCCCGCACATCCTCCCAAAGATTGCGTGCCGAGAGACGCAGGGACGGCGGCAAAACAGATTTGGCAAGCGTTCGTGCAATGTCCATGCTGGCGATGAATCCGAACCGGGGCTGCGCAAGCCATCCTTTACCATAGTGTGCCGACAGACTGGTACTGAAACTCAGAGCGGACGCCCCGCTCACGGCTGGACCGGGGTTATAGCCGATCGCTTCACAGTCGACTGGCACGCTGGGGGGTCACCCTGCGGTCAACGATGCATTCTGGTTCAGGTGCCGTTACCGCCCTATTGCCAACCCTTGCAGCCATAGCGCGAAGCTCTGTACAGAGAAGCGTGGCGCGGCGTCCAGCCAATAGAGCGGTGTCGCCGCGCGCGCCAAACTGTTCTTGTATCGATCCGGTCCGGCCAGGAAATCGTAGGACACGGCCCCTTCGGCCTGGGCGCGCAGAATAGCCGTGTAATGACATGTCAGGCCCGGCTTCGCGTGCGGACCGGCGAGCGTGGCCGCGGCGGCATAGTCGAACCCCGACTGGTAGGTGAACACGCGGCCGCGCAGGCGGAAATTATAGAGATACCCAAGGATATGCCCGCCGGCGGAAACGCGCAGCAACGCCAGCTCGTCGCGCGGCAGGGCGCGTGCGATCAAGGCGCGGTGAAAGCGCAGGAAGTGCGGGTTGGCGAAGGCGCCACGCTGACCGCGCGCGGCCCAGGTGCTCTGGTGCAGGTTGGCGAGGGCGTCGAGGAACGCCAGCGCCTCCGGCTCGGTCTCCGCCTGACGTACCTCAATGGGGCCCAGACGGGCGAAGCAGCGGTTGGAACGGCGGAGCTGATAGCGGGTATTGGCGGACAGCGTGGCCAGGTAGCCATCCGGCCCTGGCGGCAACGTGGCGAGACTGACGAATGGGGCGGCGCTCTTTTCCACCAGGCGGACGGTTCCGACCTTTTGTCCGGCGGCCAGATGCGCGCTGTCGACGCCGGCGAGCCGCAGTCGCCGGCCCCATGTACCTCTGCTCTGCATGCCAGGCTGAACAGGAGCGCGCAGCATGTTCCATAGGCATGCCGGCAACAGGTCGGTCGCATCGCGTGCCAGCAACAATCCGTTATGCTCGGTGTACACGGCATCCAGGGCGGGATCGCCGCTCTCATTCAACCACAGCCGTTCGCTGCCAAGCGGGCCCGGCGTACAATTGAGCAGGGCCAGTCCAACCGTGCGCTTGTCCCGCGTGGCGGTCAGCAGCACCGGACGCGGAAACCGCTCCTCGGCAAGGCAGCCGACCCATGTCCAACTCTGGAAGAACGAGGGATCCGCGGCGGCCTCCAGTGCGCGCCACGCGGCTTCTACCTCCGCCATGGAGCGGACCGCCGACAAAGTCACGCGTGCGCTGCTGGCAGGGACCATTGTGGTGAAGTGCACGCAATCTCTACCAAGTGCAATCCTGAAATCCCCGGGGTCTATTACATTGCGGAGCTTCTTCCCAAGGAAACTACCGAAGACTGGCATGTTCCGGACATCGTTCTCTGCGCCGCCGACTGTGCCGGAGGACTGTGAAGCGGGACGGCCGGCGTGATGGCGAAACGTGCGCATCGCATGGAACGACGCTGATCGCGGAGGGCGGCCGCGCCATGGGGACGAGCCGCAGGGGATACGGAATTGTTGCCGCCGTCCGTCTGTCGGGACTTTCCATCATTGCAAACCAAACGGTAGTCGCTCAAAACCTCCATCATGAACGCCCCGGTCGGGGGACTGCTGCTTCGCATGGACGCCAATTCGGGTTTTGTCATGTCTCCTCCGGTGCGAATGCTGGTGACCCCACCCGCATCTTGGCCGCCGACTCTGGTCGTGGTCATCGATACGGAAGAGGAGTTCGACTGGAACGGCGCTTTTGACCCGAGCAGTACCTCGGTCGTGAACATAGGGCTTCAGCCATTGGCGCAAGAGATATTCGACCGGCACGGGGTCGTACCCACCTATGTCGTCGATTATCCTGTCGCGAGCACACCGGCCGCCGCGGACGTGCTGTGCCAAATTGCCGCGGAGGGGCGGTGCGAGATTGGCGCGCATCTGCATCCCTGGGTGAATCCGCCCATCGATGACCTGGTGCATGGCCGCTATTCCTATCCGGGAAACCTGCCGCCGCCAGTCGAGCGGCAGAAATTGCGGGTGCTGACGGAGACCATCACCGCGGTCTTCGGCACCAGGCCAGGGGTGTACAAGGCGGGTCGATACGGAATTGGCGCGGCCACGCCGGGCATCCTGCGCGAATTGGGCTACGCGGTGGATGCCAGCGTGGTGCCGCATACCGACTTTTCGGCCGATGGCGGACCCGACTTCCGCGACGCACCGGCCGACCCCTTTATGATTGACGATCAAATTTGCGAATTGCCACTGTCCGTGCACTTCGTGGGCCGCCTGGCGGTTTACGGGCCGCGCCTGTTCCCGCGCCTTTCGGGCGCTGGCGCACAGTGGCTGCATTTGATCGGCTGTTTCAGCCGGCTGGGTTTGCTGAGCCGGCTTCGCCTGACGCCGGAAGGCCACAGCCTGGCGGATCTGATGCGGCAGACGCGATCGGCGATTGCCGCCGGGACCAGGCTGTTCATGCTGACCTATCACAGCTCTTCCCTGCTGCCCGAGGCGACCCAGTATGTAAGAACAGTGGCCGATCAGCGCGCCTTTCTTGCAACGCTCGACGGCTACCTGCGGTTTTTCGTGGCGGAACTCGGCGGTCGTCCGGATACTGTGGCCCGGGTGGCGGCAACGCTGCGACCGAGATAGGAACGTTGGCACTGTCATGGCATCGCACGTCATTGCCTCAAATCATGTCTGTTGCCACGGAGTGGCTTGTCGGCGGAGCCGTGGGGAAAAGGTGTGATCGCAGGCAAGGTCCTGGTTCTTGGTGATGATACGCGGAGCTTCCTGGCAACCGTCCGCTCCCTCGGTCGCCAGGCGATCGCGGTGCACGTTGCACCCGCCAATTTCCGTGCGCCCGCGTTGCGATCGCGTTACATCGCCGCGGTGCACGAATTGCCGCCCTGGATGGGGGACGGCACGGAGTGGTTGCGCGCGATGGAAGCGCTTCTGCGTGCCGAGCGCTTCGACCTGGTGATCCCCTGCAACGAGACCACGTTGCTGCCGCTGCAGCATTTGCGCTCGCAGCTCGAGCAACTCACCCGCCTGGCCATCCCGGATGACCACGCCATAGCGGTATTGTTCGACAAGTTCGCCACGCGCGAACTGGCGCGGCAGGTCGGCGTGCCGGTCGCCGCGGGACGGCTGCTGCGGCAGGATGATACCGCGGCCGGCGTGCTCGCCGAATTCGGTGCTCCGGTGGTGGTGAAACCGCGGCGCTCCTATGCGCTGGACTCGCTCGGCGCGCGCGGCAAGGCGCAGATCGCCGGGCATTTGGACAGCCTGGCCCGCATTCTGCGCGAAGTGGAGCCTGGAGAAACCCTGGTGGAGCAATACTTTCCCGGTCAGGGCCAGGGCGTGTCGCTGGTGGCCAGCCAGGGCAGGGTGCTGCAGGCGTTTGAGCATCACCGTGTGCACGAGCGCTCCGGCGCCAGCTTCTATCGTATCTCGGCGCCGCTTTCGCCGGACCTGCTGCGCGGCTGCGAGGCGATCGTCGCCGGGGTGCCCTACACCGGCGTGGCAATGTTCGAATTCAAGCGCAACGAGCGCGGCGACTGGATCCTGCTGGAGGTGAACGCCAGGCCCTGGGGTTCCATGCCGCTGCCGCTGGCTTTGGGGGTCGACTTCCCCTACCGCTGGTACCGGCTGCTGGTCGCCGGCGACGAGATGCCCGCGGTGAGTTACCGCACCGGCGTCTATGGCCGTAACCTGCTGCCGGACCTGATGGCGTCGCGCGATGAAGCGGCGTCGCTGCGGCTGGGACCGATCGCGAAAAGCTGGTTCATGGCAAGACGCGGACTGGAGCTGCTGCGCGGGCTGACCGGGCGGGAAGTGCAGGACGTGCTGGTGCGGGACGATCCCCGTCCTGGCCTGGACGAGCTGTGGACGGCTGTGGCAGGGGTGCGGCAGCGGCTGGCGCGGGATCTGCCGGGCGCTGCGGCGCTGCGGCGCGCGAGGGCTCGCGCGGCAGTGGCGCAAGCCTTGCGCAATGCCGGCGGCCGGCCACGCGTATTGTTCGTATGCCAGGGCAATATCTGCCGCAGCCCCTTTGCGGCCGCCTTGCTGCGCGCGCGATTGGGCGCGGAAAGCCCTGTGGTGGTGCAGTCGGCGGGCGTGATTCCACAGCCGGGGCGGGCGACCCCGCCGTTTGGGCAGCAGGCGGCGGCGGGATTGGGGGTGGATTTGTCGGAGCACCGCTCGGTTTGGCTGACCCGGGAGATGGTGGAGGCGGCCTCGCTGGTGGTGGGGTTCGATGAGGCGACGCGGGCAGCGGTGCTGGACCGCTATCCGGACCTGCGGTCGCCGATGGTGCTGCTGGGCGAGTTGCTGGATGGGAAGGACATTGCCGATCCGGTGGATGGCGGGTTGGCGGTGTTCGAGCGTTGCTATGGGCAGATTGCGGATGGCGTGGGTGGGCTGGTAGTGATGCTGCGGTGAGGTTGGATCGCGGTGCCAAGGTGCGGGGTTTGGGGACGTTTGCGGGCAGCGGGTACCCTTTGGCGGTCTGGATCGCTACGGTCCGCCAACCATCGGCGAGCCGGCACAGCACATCTGAGGACAACTCGGCCTCACTAACCACCAAGACAGTCCTTACCTACCTCGGTTAGTCCAGTCAAGGCGGTCATGCCCCAGCAGGTCAACGGAAACACCATGATGCAGCTAAAGCGTCTGTCCTCGAACCGTGACGGCTGAGGCGTCGCGCAGCCGCCGCTCTATCAATCCAAGGTCGCGCAGGTAGAGCGTATTTAGCCCAGATGTGTTGAAAGTTGGTTCCTTGTACAAGGATCGATCAACGCCGTCGTAGCGATAGGGTGCAAAGTCGTACCTCAGCAGGGTTTCGTGGACGGATTCGTTGCTGTGTCCGTACCGCAAGCCTGCACCGTTCAATTCGACAATCAGCCCAATCAATTCGGGGTTCTGCAAAGTCTTGGTAGCCCCGGAAAGTATTTCAGCTTCATATCCCTCAGCGTCGATCTTGATCAGCCGACAGCCTCCGTCTTGCAAGACATCATCAAGCCGCACGACTTCGGTTTCTAGTAATTTTCCTGTATCGCCTTGGGTCGCGACGTGGTCGAGTGCACCCCGTCCGATCGTCATGTGAATCTTCCCATTGGTCGAACCCAAACAAAGCCTGTGACCCACCGCTTTGTCTAAGATATTGTTTAGCCGCAGGTTTTGCATGAGTTCATCGTGGGTGGTCGGTATCGGCTCAAAAGCTATCGAGGAAGCACCGGCGACCTTGCTAGCCAGTACACTATACGTACCGACATTTGCGCCAATGTCGATGAATTTATCTGTAGGACGCAATGCATGCAACAGAAACATCATCTCTGAAAAGTCCCAGAGTGCGCAGGTATAGGCGAGTGTGGCGTAATTCTGGCGTCGTGAGAGAATCACCCTGGCGTCACCGGCCAACGGCAAGACGTGATCCCGGTCAAGAAGCCGTTGACCGAGGTTCCATCGCAGGTAATCGATAACGGCCGAAGCCTTTCGCTTACGATTGAGTGGATGTGCGGTGATCTGCCTGAGCGTATCGAGGTAGGAACCAATAGACACCATTGGTAGTCTCCTTGTGCAGGTCTTCCTCACGTTGCCGCACACTTTGACTGTGTCTACAGCACGAGCAAGTCCGTTGCAAATCCATTCCTCGCGCGACGGAGACGGGTGCGTCGAGCAATCTGATCGGTTATGCGGGGCTGGTTGACGGCACTAGCAATACGATATGGCAATATGCTCGGTAACGTCGTCTTTACCCAGACTCACGCGGCATTGTTAAGTTGTATCCTATCTCACGCTCGATACGCGATAACCGGATCGCCGACAGCCGAGACTGTACTCCTTGTCGTCACGCTTCAAGAACCAGATCGGCCTTGCTGGGCGGCGGTGGCGGGGTATCGAGTTGTCTCAATGCCTGAGCAAGCTTGAACCGCCCCCATGGCGATCGCGGCTGCGGTCTGTGCGCTGACAGCCAATCCTTGACCATATCGTGGGCATCCAGCGGCAGCGCTGAATATCCACGCTGGTAGATGATCGCTTTGATGGCCTCATTCTGCAATCGCCCCATCGTCTGCCGGATCTCTCGCCGGTATTGGCGCCGGATATCGTCCCAGTGCCAGACTGTAAGCGGCTTGATCTCGAATCCTGCTTCCGGGATACCGATGACGCGGTCGTTGTCCCAAGGCTTGCCCATTGCATCGAGATCGTGGGCCGCCATGGACCCGAGCAAGCCGTCACCCCAGTAAAGCCGCAAGGGAAGTCGCAGTCCGGCCGAGACAAAGCGATCCATAAAGGACGGCCGCACCGCGTGGAACTGGCCGGTGCATTTCCCCCCCGCCAATGTACGGCGCGTCTCGGCCTCCGCCGACCGGCCGCTGGTCTGGCACGTAGACACGATGTTTATGTTTTCTGACCGGAACAATGCCTGTCGCACCGCGGCCAGCGAGCCCGCAGAGATTCGGACATAGCCATCAATCTGGACATAGACCCCTGCCGGTCGCCGTAGATCGTAGAAGAAGGTGTTGATCGCGTTCGATTTGTCGGCGAATGGGAGCATGAAGGCGCGCAATCCCGCGTGCTCCAGCCGAAGCGAGCCAAGAACTTCCAGGCTGTTGTCCTTGGTCCCGTTCAAGATGACGGTAATACCGACACGATGCTCGGCACTGGCGCGGTCGATCGACCGGATGCACTCCTTCAGTGTGAGAGCTTCGTTGACCGCGTAAACCCCGATTTCAAAATCAAGCATGGTACGTTCTCGGCCGGTACTGCTCGATTATCACCCGACCAACACTGGTGAGGCGGTAACGATACCTACCAATTTGGCTTTATCCGACCGGCTTGGGCGCCTCTCAGCGCTCATCGTGATTTGCCTGGCCGGAGATTATGGGCCGCAGGAACACCTCGCATCAGCTTTTCTGCCGCCGTTCGACCGCCGCGTTCGGGCAGCTTCCATGTACCTTGCCAGGGGCGAAGCGCGCGCGGATGATCAGCGGCCCGGCTGTAGGCGGGATTGGTGATCTCGCGCAAGGAGGAGGTCAGAGCGACCAGCAAAAGATAGCCATCGTAATAGGCCATGCTGAGCACCGCACCGCCAACGCAGTATGCGACGAGGCCAACGAAGATCATGTTGGCGAGGTCATGCGCCCAGGCCAGTTCCGGACGGTCGCGGGTCTGCCGAATAACCACCCTGACGTTCCAGAAGCTCAGCAGGATGACTGTCAGATAGAGTGCCAGACCGATAAAACCCTGGTCGCCTAGCACCTCGAAATAGATGCTGTGGGCCACGTGCAACACCTTACCGGGCTCGTAATAGTTGAAGATCACGGCGAGTGCCGGGGCGTTGTAGCCGGCGCCGAACGGGAAATGATCTTTGGCGTAACCGAAGGCGACGTGCCAGGCCTGGACGCGCCCCTCGAATGAACTATCTGCGTCGACGTTGTGGAGCGACTGCATGCGCTCCCAAAACGCGGCCGGCATCAGGCTTAAGGCACCGCCGACAACGCCTGATCCCAGGAGTGCATAAAGCACCTTGTTTTTGCTGCGCCACCAGAACATCGCCAGCATTGCGGCCAGCGCCACGAAGGCGCCACGCGAATATGATCCGAGGACGCCGATGATCTCCATGATCAGGGCAATCCACAAGCCGACCCTTAGCGCCTTCTGCTGGGTATGACGCGCGAGGTAGAAAACCAGCGGCAACTGCATCAGGATCGCCAGGGCAAGCATGTTATTGTCGCTGATCTGGGTATCAGGCGGCCCATAGACCCGGGCGACGCCTCCGGCATGGAGGATGGTGAACAATCCGCCTTTGGCGCCGTAGAACCCCAAGGAAATTACGATGGCCCAGACCAGGCCCTGAATCCTGACCTTTCGCGTCATCAGCACAAAAACCAGGAACACCGGGACGAACGATCGCATCGCCTCGTCCCAATACTTCCACGAATAATCCGGATATGGCGCAAATGCCATATTGACGGTGGACCATGCAAAAAACGCCAGCAAGAACCAAGGAAGCGCGTCCGGCGTGAACCGCTTGCGCTCTCGCGAAATGAGCCAACCTGCCAGTGTGGCGGCGGCAATAACACCGTTGAGCGGTTTGCCCGAGGCAAAGCCATAGACCAGCCGGTGCGGGCTCAGCAGGGAGAACCATTCCCAGACGGCGAGTCCGGCCGCCGGCGAAATCACGGAAATCGGCGTGTAGAAGAGCATGCCTATAATGAGAACCAGATCCCGCATGTCAGGCTTGACCTCGCTGGCGGAAGCTGATTTCTTGTGGACGCTTGTCCTGGCTGGGCCAAGAGGGTGGCATCGTGGAAGGTCTGCTTTTTCTGGTGGAGTGCATCGGCATCGGCTTGATCCTGCTTTGGATCGTGCAGAATGAGTCGGCTGGTCCGGGTGAACGGACAGGTGGGCTCTTCGCGATGCGGTCGGACCTGCCGGATCGCAAGGTCAAGGCTGGTCGCCGGCCCTGGGTACCGGCGGCCCAGCGCCCGCGAGACTTGGCGAAGCGCAGGTAAGACTCGCCGGAACAGCAGCAGGCACGGGGGTTGCAGACGCTTGCAGGCCATCGCATGTCCGTAGCGCCCGGCAGCGCAGATCGATGCGTCGATTGGCCGGCCAGTATCGGGAAGCGCTTGCACCTAGTCAGCATCGGCGATGTACCTGGTCCGGGTTTGGATGCTTTATCACCCGCAGCCGGCCCGAACGACCAGCGCGCCAGGCTCTGCCCACACAGAGGCGCGGCGTTCAGCCAATAAAGAGGGGTCGCTGCGCGAGTCAAGCTATTCCTGCATCAGTCTGTCCTGCCAGGACGTTCTTTCCTCAGAAGATTGTTGCGGGACAGCCGGCCGTCGCGGTGCGGTGTGGTCGTGGCGAGTGAGCACCTGGCGAGCCACAGGCATCGAGCGCAAATCTCGGGCGGGGCCTGATCGCGCGGCGCAGGTTGGCGCTGCTGTGCGAGCAGGCTACGCGGGAGATGCAAGACGGGTGCCTGACGATCCGCGTCCGGGCCTGGCCGGGTCGGGGTGTGGGGGTGGGGGGACAGAGGTACCGCAGCGGCGGGGGAGGGCAGGCCTTGCGGGGCGGGCACGCTCCGGGGTGGCGGGCGCGGGCGGGCACCGCGGTGTGTGTTACGGCACAAGAACAGATGCGGCGAGCATCGCGGCTTGACGCACGCGATCTGGTGACGGAGATCTGCACGTGCAGGCGGTCGTGGTACGCTAAAGCCATTCAAACGTGGGGAAAGGCGAAGCCGGCAAATTCCTGCAGCCCGAGTGCTGGGAACCAGAGACGTTCGGCATTGCCCACGCCGTGTCGTTGGAGGTTGACCACCGGGTTGGCGGCGAACCCGCGCTGAATGAAACATGGCGATGCAGACGTTACTCGTAATGGCCGGATCAAGCCCGGGCCATGAGGGGCTGTTGCTTGTTAGCGGTGTTGGGGTTGAGCGCCGAAGCGCGACTTTTTCTAATTTCTGGAAGATTCCGAGATTATGCACCCGGTCGACGTCCGGACATGTCGAAGAGCGGGAAGTCTAGATGCCTGCCAGTGTTCTTGATAATCGCACTTGCGGGCCCTCTCTATCTGTGCTTCGCTTGGAATGATCTTGCTTCGCGCTTCACCCGATAGGGCCTGGTAGGGTGGGAAGCTGCATGCTGCCAAGTTTGCAAATCAAGCTTGCAATAACGGCTTGTGTCGTTGTTGCCGAAGCCTTCGTCGCGCTACGTCTGGGGTGCCGATGCGTTGTGAGCCCTGGGATCGTCGCAACGGGATGAGGGAGAGGGAGGCATGATCAAGCTGCAATGGAGAGCGCCGGCCGGTGCGACCGATGTGCAAGGGCTGGTCCAGAATGCCATCGAACTCGAGTTCGCGACGCTTCCTCCGTATCTCTACACCAAGCTTTCGATCCTACCGGGGACGAACGGTTCCGCCGCTGCCCGGCTCAACGGGATCATCCTGCAAGAGATGATCCATATGTGCCTGGCATGTAACATCATGAATGCGATCGGCGGCACGCCGGCCATCAAGCCACCGCACTATCCGCGGCCGCTCCCCGGCGACGTCGGAGGCGGGCTGGTGATCCATCTGCTGCCGTTTTCACAGGCGGCCATGCAGCAGGGCATGGCGATAGAGGAACCATCGAAGCCGCTTGACCCGCCGCAACTGCGAGCTGTTGCCGGCGACAAGACGGTGACGATCGGGGAATATTACCACCTGCTTGACCTCGCGTTGCAGCAGTTGCCTGGTTCGGCCTGGACGGCGAACCGAAACCAGATCGACGACAACCAGTTCTTCCCGGGGCAGATCTTCGCCGTCAACACTTACGACGATGCACATCGCGCAATCATGCAAATCGTCTCGGAAGGTGAAGGCACGCCGGTCACTCCCGGCGGTGAGGGCAGCCCGCTCGATTTTCAGAACGAACTCGCGCACTACTACCGCTTTTGGGAACTCGAGCGGAACCAGGTGCTCGTCAAGGCCGACAACACGGCCGGCTATGCGTGGAACGGGGTGCTCGGGGTCGACTGGAAGGCCGTGTACCCGGCGATCCCTGATCCGGAAACACACGACTTTTCCAAGGATCCGCCGGCCGCACAGCAGGCGCAGACGGCCTGCAACCAAGCCTACATGGCCATGGTCAATGCCTTGACTGGTACCTTCATGGGCGCCACGGGCGGATTGGGCGTCGCGGTGCGGGCGATGTTCGACCTGCGCATGGCTGCCCTCAAGGCGCTCCATACACCGCTGGCCGACGGCAAGTCGGTGTCGGGCCCCGCTTTCCTATATCTCGAAGTGCCGCAGGCATCAGCCGGAGGAGATGCAGCATGAGCGTGCTCGAAATTCCACGCATCTACTTCAAGGGCAAGGTTGCCTGGGACCCCGTCACCACCAACAATTATCCGGTCGATCAGGCGCCCGCCGCGTATGACGAGGACGATTGCGATTCGACGCTCAACAGCCAGATCGTCCGCAGCGCCCAGGTCGCGGGCTTCCACCAGGCCGCGGTGAGCGAGATCGTCAAAGTGGGAAGCTGGAACCCGCAGGGCACGTATCGCTCGCCGTTCTATGAAACGCAGGTCACCGGGGTGGATACGGGAGACGGGCTGGACACCAAGGACCCCTTCGTCAGCGCGCCTGTGAACTTCACGGGCATGCTGGTCGATACGGAGCCGTATGGCGCCTATTCGTCACAATTGTTCTTTAACGACATGAGCTTCGGGATTCGGGGCGGCTGCCGGGTGTTCGGCCCTCGCACCGCGCGCCTCAACGACCGCTATATCAATTTCAGCAACAATCCGAACAATAACATGATTGCCGGGGTTGCCTCGGTGATGTGGCAGACCTGCTTTCCGAAGGACAAGGGGCTGCGGATCGACAGTCATGATTCGCCGGCGTTGCAGGCACTGGCGGCCGCCATGGCCGAGGCCGACGTGCTGGGCGTGATGGTTCGCTTCTGCACGTACCGCACCGTCTATTACGACGATCCCGGTCTGTCGGATCATCCGGCGCCACCAAGGCGGGACAGACTCTGCAGGCGAAGATGGCGGCCGGCGGTTTCCAGCCCAATCCGGCGCGCAGCCTGCTTGTCGGAACGCTCGGCATTTGGCGGGCCGGCGATCCGATGCATGAACCGGGCGACCGGGCGTTGTTGACTACGGGCGTGCCAATCAGCGTCAGCACAAATCCCAATATTGGGCCAGCGGTATGCGGTAGCGCCTGGGCGCGGGTTGGCGATGACCGCGTGACGCTCGATCTCTCGAATTGCATCCCGGCGGCGAACCGGGCGAGCGACAAGGTTGATCTCGGCGAACTCACGCTCGTCGCCGCCGACCCTCCGCCGGCCGTTGCGATCATGGAGGTCGCAAAGATATCCTACGGCCAGTACGATCGCGCGGCGTATGAAGCGACGCCGGGCATCGTCGACATCAGGATCGATCCTGGCATGGCCAAACAGCTTGCGGGGATGAACCTGGGATTGACCGGTAGCGCCGCCAAATATCTGGAAGAAGCGCCGCTGCGCGCTGTTCCGGATACCCCCAATCTCTATCTCGACGAGGGTGCGCAGGCGTCCACGACTGTCCAGGTCTATAGCCGCGGCGTTCCGGCCGGTGCGGGGATCACCGTCACCATGTCCGAACTGGGCGCGACGCAGCCGACCGCCGTGAAACAGACGACGGGTTTGAATGGCCAGGTCTCTTTCCAACTTATGGCGACAGTCGGCAGCGTGACCGGCCTGGTGTTTCAACCCGGCGACGATCCCGTGCTGCCGGTCACGAATGCGGCGTTCGACACGCAGACCAATACCTACATGTATTTGCGTGTGCTGCCCGCGGACAGCCATGTCGCGGTACTGCCGCCGACATGGGACAACGTGCATAATTACGTGCTGTCGAACTGGGAAGCGATGGCGCCGTGCATGGACAACTGGTTGCTTCTCGGCGACGAGCAACAGGTGATGGCCTATGGGGCGGTTATCAGGAAGTTGACCGATCCGGCCAATTTCGAGGACTTCCGTTTCATGCTGGTCACGCGTGACATGAGCGCCGGCCAGCGCACGTTGCTTTACAATTTCCTGGATGGCGGCGGCGCGACGCTCGCGGCCAATGTCGCACCGGCGGCGCGCGCACCTGTGGGCAAAGCACGCCGGGACTTTCACAGGCTGAGCAGGGCGATGCGCGGAACTTGAGGCGGTGTGAGGTTGCGGCAGCGCGTTTCGTAATAAGCCGGGGGGAAAAAGAGATCATGCGCATTTTGCGGCTTGCCTCGATTCTTCTGCTTTGCGCGGCGCCGGCTGCGGCACAGGACGCAGTGTATCCGACCTATGGCGTGCATAACGCGCCGTCGGTCAGTCCATGCGCCAATCCGGATTGCGTCTATGTCCGCAGTCCGGGCGAACCCAGCAATCCTGTCTATCCGGCGTGGTGGTCGTCGCATTGGACGATGTACCGCGTCTACAAGAACTACGCCGCATACCCGCCGCCCTACGCGGGCAAGCCGCCGCCCCCGTTGAAGGAAGGCCAGGATTACGAGACCTCCCATGGCGCCACGTATTATGACAGCACCTGGACAGACGGGAGCCGGCACGGTGCGATGATGGAGTATTACGACAAGCGCTGCCTGCCGATATTCCCGATCGATAACCGCTTCACCTGTGCTTTCATATCGCTCGGGGAAACCGCATTTTTCGTGACCTATCCGGCGGACCGTCCGAAAGACATGCCGCCGGTTTGCCTGTTTTCTCCGCGTAATCATCCGCCGGAGTTGGATTTCATCGAGCATCTGCCCTATGCGCGCAGCGACAGTGCCAGGCTGCATGATGAGGTGCAGGGCTATTCTTTCTGGATCTCGGGCACGGACGGCAAGCCGGTGCAAATCGGCGCCAGCTCCGACCGGACCGCGCGCGGCGACATATTGTTCGGCTATGCGTTTGAAAGCCTGCCCCGTCCGGACGCGGTCGACACGGCCGCACCGCCCTATCGGCATCCGCAATCGTTCTACTTCTCGGGTTCCACGTATCAGCCGCCCGACACGCCGATCGTGAGCCAGAACTACACCGATTTCGCCATGGTGAAGCCGGATCCGGCGCAGACATGGGATCAGGTCGACAAGCTCGATCCCGCGACCCTGCCGCAATGCCAGTTGTTCAATCCGCCTGCACCAGAGGCGCTCGCCAGGCCGCCCGGTCACCCGGCCGGGACCTGGGCTGGTCCCCGGCAAAAATAACAGGGCGCCGGTTCGGCGACCGTTGCTTCCCTTACGGAGTGAAGCCGATGAGCGAATCGCGGAACGAAGTCGTAAATCGTCATCCTGGCGTGATGATCGAAATCATTGCGAAGGATCAGCAGGCCATGATGGCCTTCTACAGCAAGGTTTTCGGCTGGCGCTACCAGCCAGGCACGGGTGGCTTCGCCTATGTTCACTTTGGCAAACGAACGCTGCCATTGCTTGGGGGCATCGGCCAGGCCGACCCGAAGATCCCCGGCTTCGAGCCGGGGCACAATTTCTATCTGCTTGTCGACAACCTCGAAGCGACAATCGAAGACGCGGTGAAGGCGGGCGGCGAAAAATTCGTGCCGCCAACGAAGGTGGACGGTTACCAATTCGCGATGATCCGTGACCCCGAGCGCAATCCCATCGGCCTGATCCAACCCTTCGCCGACTGACCCAGAAAACCAGGTCCTCGCAGCAGGAGCGATTGAAATGAGCTACCTCAACGCGCTGAGACTGCATTTTAGCGGCCGGTTCCAGGCCAACGTCTCCACGGTCAACAACGATCCGGGACACTTCGACAACGCGACGTTTCTGCAAAGCTACCAGGCTATGCAGGGGCCCGGCATGAATCCGCCAAACGGCTGGCTCAATCCGCAGGGCGATGCCGCGTTTCGCCTGCTGGGATGCAGGATCACGACGGCCTGGGCGCCGTCCGGGCAGGTCGGGCCGTCCGATCCGGTACTGGGTTATAGTGTTGCCGACTCCGATGACGGTGTCCCGGCCAAATTGGTCGATCTGGATCCCGAGCAACAGATGGTTTCGACGATCTGGGGCTTGACGGTCCGGATCGCTGACGCCGGGGGCAATACGCTGGTGCAGGGCAGGTTCAAGCCGGCCGCGTTCATGGATATTTGGATTCGCGCACTTGGCGGGGGCGGCGACGTGCCGATGGGCGCGATGTGGCAATCCGTGCTGACGGATCTGCAATGGGGGAATGTTTCGGCGTCGCCATTCCTGATCGCCCTGCAACAGGCGTCCGCCGCCAGCGGCCGGCTTTCGATCAAGTTCAATACCGACGGCATCAACATGGATTTCAACTCGCCCGACTTCATGTGCGGGCGCATCGTCGGCACTATCGGTCCGGCTTTGGCAGGCGAGCCGGCGCATCTGATCGTCGGTCGGCAGTTCATGACCAACGTGTACACCAACAATGAAGGCGCCGGCCCGATCCCGACCGATGGCATCAATTTCTTCGCCGGATCGGTGCACAGCGCAGCGGGCGGCATCTTCCTGGACCTGGGCAATGCGCTGCCCACCACGACACCGGGCGGACCGATGAGCAACATCGGCGATCTCAGCCTGACGGTTCCGTCTGCCTCGGGAAACCCGGTCAAGCTCGGAACCATTCCCGTCCGTGTTTATACCGATCGTGGCTGGTACCCGAACACCGCCGGCGTCGTGTGGCTGCCTTTGACCGCCGCCCAGTTGCAACTGATCGCCGCCGCGCCGCTGACGTTGCAGCGCGATGGCACTGGCAATTCCATCAGCGAGTGGGGCAACGGCGCTTTCGTGCGCGCGGACGACTTCGTCTATCGGATGAGTCCAGGGGATTCCGTCGAAATTCCCGTGTATGCGATGCAATGGGGCGCGCCGCTGGCAAACGCGGCGATTGGTTTCGTGTTGGATCCGTCGCAACTGCAACCCGGGTCGGGCTTTCCCGACCTTGTTTACGGGCCGCCCGTAGCCACCCCCGATATCCTGACGTTTGCGGCCACCGCGACCACCGGCAGCAATGGTGTCGCGACGCTGAAAGTCACCGCGGGCGATCCCGGCAACGTGCGGTGGTTCAACGGCGGCACCGACTATGGCATCGACGGTCAGGTGTACGGCATCCGGCCGGGCTTCGTGAACCCGTCATTGACAGCAGGTCCAATCAACGAATGGAACTTCATCAGCTTCCTGGTCTGGAGCGGTTTCACCGCGTCTTATCCGCAGACCTGGGCCGATGTGCAGCCGATCTTTCAGCAATACGCCAACATCTATCCGGTCATGAACCGGTTCCTTAACCTCGCCGATTACGACTCGGTTGTGGCACATACGCGCTGGCTGAAACTGGCCTTCGCGCTGGAGCCCGGCGATCCGAACGCGATGCCGGTGACCCGCGACCTGTCCCCCGCGAAACGCAACGCGATTCTTGCCTGGCTGGACAATCCGTTGCCCGGTGCCCCGGCGCCTGTCCACGCGCCGCCACCCAGAGCGCGTGCGATGCAGGTGGCCGGCGCTGCCGGCCCGTCAACGAAAGGCGGCAAGTCGGCCGCCTACGCACGCCGCCTGTTTCTGCGGACCCATTAAGGAGCAACGCATCATGATTCTCCTGAAGCGTTCGATGATCGCCGGTCTCGCGGGGCCGCATCCTGCTCTCGATGCGGTGCGGAACGCACTGCAGCAGGCGATCGAGCTGGAGCATGCGACCATCCCCGTGTACCTCTACGCGCTGTATTCCCTCGACCCGGCGAAAAACAGGGAAATCGCCGCGATCATCCAGTCGGTGGTGGTCGAGGAAATGCTGCACATGACGTTGGCGTCCAATGTGCTCAACGCCATTGGCGGATCGCCGGTGATCGACCAGCCATCATTCATTCCCGGTTATCCGGGCTCGCTCCCCGGCGGGGTGGAAGGGAGCCTGACGGTCAATCTGGCGCCGTTTTCGATGACCCAGTTGCAGACTTTCCTGGATATCGAACAACCCGAGAAGCCGTTGGATTACAACGCACCCCCGCCCGATCCCGAAGGGATAACGATCGGCGCGTTCTACAGCTTGATTTCGCTGGCGATCGCCTTGCTCGGCGATCGTGTGTTCACCGGCTCGCGTGCCAGGCAGATTGGGCCGGACCTGATGCACAATGCGGTGGTGGTGAGCAATGTGGCGACGGCCCAGTGGGCGATCGCCGCGATCATCCAGCAGGGCGAGGGCAATTCCGATTCGCCGAAAGAGGTCGTGGGCGGCGGGTACGCGCACTACTACCGGTTCATGCAGATTCAGGAAGGGAAGCTGCTGATTCAGGTGTCCAACACCGGGAATCCCGACACGGACTATAAATATGGCGGCGCGGCGGTGCCGTTCAATGCGACTGGCGTGTATGCCGTGCCCACCAATCCGGCGCTGACGCCCTACACCCCGGGATCGCAGCAGGCGTTCCTCAATGACAACTTCAATTATACCTACACCAGCCTGCTGCTGGCGCTGCATGCGATGTTCAATGGGCAGGCCAACCCGGCCCAGTTCCATCGCGCGGTCGCGCTGATGATGTCGTTGAAGGAGCAGGCGAAGGCGATGATGTCGGGCATTCCCAATCCGGCGATTTTCACCGGGCCGAGCTTCCACTATCAGCCAACCAATCCCGCGACTTAGTACCCAGATTCGCAATTATGGTGACGTATTACGGTGTGGCAACCTCCCAGTATAAGCGCGGTGCTTTTTCAGCTTGACGAGGAGCCCATGCAAGTCGCGGCGCGTGAAGGTCCACTTGAACGGTTTGGCAGCTCGCTGATAGCGAGCCTGGAACGCCATCACGGC
>Ga0335075_10005458_pt1 | contig 19750 bp, 10 predicted proteins | sample Lox_Sample_24_FD_206723 | JGI IMG/M metagenome (GOLD analysis project Ga0335075, IMG submission 206723) | Soil microbial communities from Loxahatchee National Wildlife Refuge, Florida, United States - Lox_Sample_2.4 | ecosystem: Environmental > Terrestrial > Soil > Wetlands | place: USA...
GACCGGAAACGCTGCTGATCGCCGCCGATATCGCGCTGGTGGTCACTCTGCTCGAAGCCATCGCGTGGCGCGGCCTCGACAACGTGTTTATCCCTTTTGGAGTTTTCATCCTTCTTCACATCTACACAGCCATGCCGATGGAACGGCTGCTCGCACGCTTTGCGGTGGCCCTGGCCCTGCTGATTTTCGTTCTGCTCTATCGTTCGCGTACCACTCTCGCCACCAGCGCGCTGATCGCGTCGGCTCTGGTGCTCTACATTTCCTGGGGGCTGGGCGGATGGCGGTGGCTGCTTGCCCCCGCCACGCTCTTTGTCACTTACACGCTTTTCTTTCCTGGGCGGCTGCTGCGCGGCGATCGCACGCACAATGTCTTTGCGGTGCTCAGCGTCGCATCTTCAGGGCTGTTCTGGATCTTTCTGGCGCAGGCCAAGCGTGGCGATACGCTGCTGTTCCCCTACGCGCTGGGCTATGCGATTCAGCTCGCACTGCTTGCCTGGACCCTGAGCTGCTTCCATCATCCCGAGCGCAACATCTGGAAGTTCGGCCCGGTGCTGGTGCTGCAAAGCTGGCTGCTGATCTTCGTGCCGGTGGCGATCGAGCAGCGCTTCGCGCGCCGCTCGATTGTCGAATCCGCGATCGCTCTCGCACTCTCCGGCATTGCCTTTGCCGCCTTCTGCATCGTTGAGCCACGCAGAGCAGGACAGTATTCTCTGAGCGGCCGGCGCTGGCTCTATCAGTCGTCCATTGGATTTCTCTTCACTCTGATCGGCGCGGGAGTCGCCAGCCTGCTGTGATCGTGAAGACGCTGCACACTCCGGGCGAGCGCGGCACCCTGCCCAACACGCCCGATCTGCCTCCGTTCGACGCGACACTCCTCGCCTCTCAACGGCCTGACCTGCACCTCTGCGCGGTATCCGACGCGGAAATCGTCGAAGCGCAGGCATCGCTTTGGTGGACCAACAGTCCGCGCTACGGATCGCAAAGGGTTGGAGTGATCGGCCACTATGCCAGCGCCAGCGACGAGGCCGCGGCGCGTCTGCTTGCCGCCGCGCTTGGTGTTCTTGCGGAACAAGGCTGCACGCTCGCTATCGGCCCCATGGATGGCAATACGTGGAGACGCTATCGCTTCGTAGTCGAGGCCGGCGGCGAGCCGCCGTTCTTCCTGGAACCGACCAACGCGCCGGAATGGCCGACCCAGTGGCAGCGCGCAGGCTTCACGCCCTTCGCGCAGTATGTTTCGGCGCTGAACAGCGACCTGACACAGAAGGATTCTCGTGTTCTGCGGGTGGCTGTGCGCATGGACAGGCTCGGCGTGCGCATTCGAGCGATTCGCCTCCCCGAGCTGCAGACTGACCTGGTCCGCATCTATCGGCTCAGCCAGGTCGCATTCGCGCACAATTTCCTCTATACCGAGTTGCCGCAGGCCGACTTCCTCGCGCAGTACGAGAAGATCGTGCCGTACTTGCGCCCCGAGCTTCTTTTGCTCGCTGAGCGTGGCAACGATCTTGTGGGATTCACCTTTGCGATTCCTGATCTGGCGCAGGCAGCACGCGGGGAGCCTATCGATACGTTCCTCCTCAAAACCCTCGCCATTCTGCCTGACCCCGCGCTCGCCGGCCTCGGCGCGCTCATGGCCGAGCGCGTACAGCAGGAAGGATCGCGTCTCGGATTCCGCCGGTGCATCCACGCGCTGATGCATGAGAAGAACGTATCGCTGAACACCAGCCTTCGCTACGGCTCGGTCATGCGCCGCTATGCCCTTTTCAGCCGGGAGATTGCACAGTGAATATCGCTGAGGCTTTCGCGGAGGTCGCTGCTGAAAGACCGGCGGCGCCGGCGATCATCGACGTGAGAGGGGGGCGCGATCGCGTCCTCACTTTTCGCGAACTCGATGAAGCCGCAGCCCGCGTCGCGGCACAGATTCTCGCGCTCGGCGTTGCTCCGGGTGACGGCATTCTCGTGCTGCATCGCATGTCGCTTGAACTGTACGCCTTCCTGATGGGAGTGTTTCGCGCAGGCGCAGTCGCGGTGTTTCTCGATCCATCCGCCGGGCGGCAGCATATCGCGCGTTGCTGCGATCTCTTCCCCATCCGCGCCTTCTTCGGCAGCCCGAAGGCGCATCTGTTGCGCCTGGCTCTGGCTCCGCTGCGCCGCGTTCCCCTTGCATTGTGTCCGGGATTTTTTCCGGGCGCCGTGCGCGTTTCGATCTCCGATAGCGGCGCTCGGGCGGAGATCGCCAGTCTCTCCGAGTCCGCACCCGCACTGGTCACGTTCACTTCAGGCAGCACCGGAGAGCCGAAGGCGGCCGCTCGCTCGCATGGATTTCTGCTGGCGCAGCATCGAGCGATTGCGTCGGCCATCGGCCTGCGCGCAGGTGTCGTAGACCTCACCACGCTGCCAATCTTCGTACTCGCCAATCTTGCTTCCGGCGTTACCAGCGTTCTGCCCGACTGCGACCTCCGTCGCCCCGGGGCCGTCGATGCAGCGCCGGTTCTTGCGCAGATCGAGCGGCACGCAATCCAGACCGTTGGGGCGTCGCCCGCGCTCATCGCCCGCCTCGTCGAGAAGTGCGCGCGGGCGGGTCACGGCATCCCCTGCGTGCAGCACGTTTTCATGGGTGGCGCCCCGGTTTTCCCACGCGATCTGCGCGATGCCCGCACTGCCTTCCCCAACGCTGAGGTTACGGCGGTTTATGGGTCGACTGAAGCCGAGCCGATGGCGGAAGTCGACTATTCCGCCATTTCGCCCGACGATTTTCTGGCCATGGAGCGAGGCGACGGCCTGCTCTCCGGCTCTCCAGTTACGAGCGTCTCGCTGCGAATTCTTCGCGATGGCTGGGGCCGGCCGATTGCGCCGCTCACCGAGGCGGAGTTTCGCGCACTTTGGGCCGCGCCGGGCGAGGTTGGGGAGATCGCTGTCTCTGGTGCACATGTGCTGCCCGGCTATCTGAACGGCGTGGGAGATTCGGAGACCAAGTTCGACGTCGGAGGCACGCGGTGGCATCGCACGGGCGACCTCGGTCGCCTGGACTCGCGGGGACGCCTCTGGCTGCTCGGCCGCGCCTCCGCGAAGATCGAGGACGATCGTGGCATTCTCTATCCGTTTGCCGTTGAGTGCGCGGCGCAGCAGATCCCCGGCGTGCGGCGCGCCGCCGTTCTGCGCCTCGGGGATCACCGCATCCTCGCCGTTGAGCTCGTTTCCCCTGCGACGGCGGCTCGTATTCTCGAGGCGCTGCCGAACGCGCGCCTGGATGAAGTGCGTGTGCTGTTCTCCATTCCCCTGGATAAGCGCCACAACGCAAAAATCGACTATGTGACCCTTCGCCGATTGCTTTCCGGGGGTGAGCAGCCGCGGGAACCAGCGCGATGGTGGCGTCGTACGATTGGGCGTGGATAGAGACGCGCATGCCGCCGCAGGATCGTCTTTTCACGATTTCGGTCACCGTAATCAGCCGCATGCTGATCCTGCGCGACCATCTGTTGGGAAGAATGAAGAAGATCCGAAGTGCGGCCACCAGCGGGGCACGGATCGAACGACACGTATTCTCGAGTCGCGGTCTCGACGCGGTGTTCGTTCAGCCTTCCGAGTCAACGGCGCAAGCCGCGCTCCTGATTTGTCACGGGATCGGCGAAACCGTGGATCATTGGACTGCCGCGCAAACTCTGCTTGCCCGGCATGGAGTGGCGTCGCTGGTCTTCGATTACTCGGGCTATGGCCGCAGTCCGGGACCGATCGACTGGCGGCGCTGCGAAGAAAACGCAGTCGATGCGTTCGATGACCTGCGATCATTGACGCCCGGGTTACCGGCGTCCATTCTGGGCTTCTCCATGGGTGGCGGGATTGCCGCAGCCGTCGCCGGTCACATTCCGGCCGAGCGCCTGATCCTCTGTTCTGCTTTCACATCGTATCGAGAGGCTGCGCGGGTACTGGGCGTGCCGCGCGCGCTGGCTGCCACGCTCCCGGCCATCTGGGATGGCGCCATTTCGCTGCGGAGCTGTGCGGTACCGGTGCTCGTCGTCCACTGCGACAAGGATCGCGCCTTCCCGACCTCGATGGCTTACCGTCTCGCAGCGTATTCCAATCCCAGAGCTGAGCTGGTCATCGTTCCGGACCAAGCGCACAACGAGGCTTTCTACCGGCCATCGCTGACTTACTGGATTCATGTTCTCGCCCGACTTAGTCCGACGCCGCCCGATTGACCGATTGAGCCCTGAATTTTGAGGCTTGATGCCAGAATTTCTGACGGTCGAAATTACTTAAGTCACGAACAGGCCGGTGTCCTTCGAGCCGATTCACCGAAAAAGTATGCAAAATAGTATTCAAATCGATGCCTGTGCCTCCCGATTTCGTCGCAACACTCCCTGCCACTGGACACGCCGGAGCGGTGAAGGGGTTCGTGTTCAACATCATGCGTTTCTCGCTGCATGACGGACCCGGCATCCGGACGACCGTGTTTCTGAAAGGCTGTCCTCTGCGCTGCTGGTGGTGCCACAATCCCGAGGGCCAGCACATGGAGCCCGAGGTCAGCTGGTTCGCGGAGCGATGCATCCGTTGCGGAGATTGTGTTCGCGCCTGCCCGCACGGCGCTCTCCTTCTGGATGAGGGAGTTCTTCGCGATGCCGATCGATGCCAGCAATGCGGAGCCTGCGTGGACGCTTGCCCCGCAGGAGCGCATCAGCTCGCCGGGCGCTGGATGACCGTGCCGGAAGTGATGGACGAGGTGCTGAAGGACCGCGTCTTCTTCGAAGAGTCGGGGGGAGGCGTGACGATTTCCGGGGGCGAACCCTTGATGCAGGGACAGTTTGTCGAGGAGCTGCTTGCGGGTTGCCGCGAGCGGAGAATTCACATCGCTGTCGAAACAAGCGGATTTGCCGCTGCCGATGTTCTGCGCCGAATCAGGGCAAACGTCGATCTCTTTCTCTACGACGTCAAGGTGATGGATAGTGAGCGGCACAGGGACGCTGCAGGAGCAGGGAACGAGCGTATTTTGCGGAATCTCGAAATGCTGGCCCGGCTGGGACGAACGGTAATCGTTCGCGTGCCAGTGGTTCCAGGAGTGAATGACGATTGCGAGAACCTCGACGCGATGGGCGCATTCCTCTCGCCGCTGGGGCTGCCGCGGATCGATCTTCTTCCCTACCACCGCATCGGCGGCGGCAAATATGAGCGGCTGGGCAGGCCGAGCCGCATGGATAAGGTCGAGCCACCATCGGCCGAGCATATGGAGTCGATCGCCGCACGCCTGCGGCAATGCGGCTTCAGCGTGCAAATCGGAGGTTGATATGAACGAGCGCATCAGCAGACTGAGACAGGAAACTCTCGAAACCAAACCGTGGCTTTCCATCGAAAGAGCCCAGTTGCTGACCGAGTTTTACCAGCAGGACAAGACGATATCGGTCCCGATCCGGCGGGCCCGCGCTCTCGCCTACCTGATGGAGCACAAGGAGATCGCGATTGGGCGGGACGAGTTGATCGTGGGTGAGCGCGGCCCCGCGCCAAAGGGATCGCCTACATTCCCAGAACTCTGCTGTCACACTCTCGACGATTTCGAAATCCTCGACACGCGCGAGAAAATCTCCTATTCCGTTGATGATCGCGCTCGGCAGATCCAGCGCGATGAAGTAATCCCTTACTGGGGCAGCCGCTCGATGCGCGATCTGATCTTCGCGGAAATGACGCCCGAGTGGAAGAACGCCTACGAGGCAGGCATCTTTACCGAGTTCATGGAGCAGCGCGCGCCTGGGCATACCGTCCTGGGGGACGTGATCTATGGCAAGGGCCTTGTGGATTTGAAAGCCGAGATTGATGCGGCCTTGTTGAAGCTCGATTTCTTCAACGACACCGAGGCATCCGCGCGCAGGGACGAATTGCGGGCGATGGCCATCGCAGCCGACGCAGTCATTCGGTTCGCGGAGCGCCATGCCGAGAAGGCCGAAGAGTTAGCCAGGGCCAAGGCGAGCCCGAACCGGCGCGCGGAACTCGAGCGGATCGCTGCCGTGTGTCGCCATGTTCCGGCGCACGCTCCACGCAATTTCTGGGAGGCGCTGCAGGCCTATTGGTTCGTTCACCTCGGTGTGGTCACCGAGCTGAACACCTGGGATTCGTTCTGCCCCGGCCGCTTCGATCAGCACCTCTTCCCCTTTTATCGGAAGGGCATGGAAGAGGGAGAGTTGACTCGCAACCAGGCAAAGGAGCTCCTCGAATGTCTGTGGGTCAAATTCAACAATCAGCCGGCTCCTCCGAAAGTTGGCGTCACGGCCGCCGAAAGCGGCACCTACACTGACTTCGCCAACATCAACAGCGGCGGCCTGCGGCGCGACGGCTCGGACGGCGTCAACGACGTCACCTATCTCATCCTCGAAGTCATCGACGAAATGCACCTTCTGCAACCTTCATCGAATCTCCAGCTGAGCGCGAAGAATCCCGATGCGTTTCTCCGCCGCGGACTGGAAATCGTCCGCGAAGGCTGGGGGCAGCCCTCGATCTTCAACGCCGATATGGTCGTGGAGGAGTTGCTCCGACAGGGAAAATCCGTGGAAGACGCTCGCTGCGGCGGTATTTCCGGCTGTGTGGAGACGGGCGCCTTCGGGAGGGAAGCCTATATCCTCACCGGCTACTTCAATTTGCCCAAGGTGCTGGAGATCACGCTGAACAACGGCGTGGATCCGCGCACAGGCAGAAAGATCGGCATCGAGACCGGCGATCCGCGAAGCTTTTCGTCCTACGAGGAGTTGTTTGCGGCGTTTCGCCGTCAGTTGCACTGGTTCGTCGATATCAAAGTGCGCGGCAACAACGTGATTGAGCGGATGTACGCGGATTTCATGCCGGCTCCGTTCCTATCTCTCTTTGTCGAGGATTGCATCGCGAAGGGCCGAGACTACAACGACGGCGGTCCGCGCTACAACTCGACGTACATCATGGGCGTCGCGCCGGCGAGCTGCACCGACAGTCTCGCGGCCATCAAGTTCCACGTCTACGATCGGCAGGCTGTGTCGATGGGACAGGTCCTGGAAGCCCTGGCGGGGAACTTCGAGGGCAACGAGAAGCTGCGCCTGCTGCTGTGGAACCGGTCGCCGAAATTCGGCAACGACGACGAATATGCCGATGGGATTCTGAGGGAGATGTTCGATGCCTTCTTCGAAGAGATCGAAGGGCGCCCAAACACCAAGGGCGGCAGGTATCACGTCAACTATCTGTCCACCACGTGCCACGTTTATTTCGGCTCCATGACCGGAGCCACGCCGGATGGACGCCGCGCCTGGGAGCCGCTGGCCGACGGCGTCTCGCCGGTGCAGGGCGCAGACCGCAACGGACCGACGGCGGTGATCCGATCCGCTGCTCGCCTGGACCATGCGCGAACCGGAGGAACGCTGCTGAACCAGAAGTTCACACCGCAACTGCTTGCGGACGATGCGGGACTGGACCGGGTTGCGCACCTCGTCCGCTCGTACTTCCGCCTCGGTGGCCATCACATTCAGTTCAACGTGGTGACGGCGGCCACTCTGCGCGCGGCGCAGGCGGAGCCCGAGAAGTATCGCGACCTGATCGTGCGCGTCGCCGGATATAGCGATTACTTCTGCGATCTGACGCGAGCCTTGCAAGATGAGATTATCGCCCGCACCGAGCATGAGGCTTTTGCTTCAGCCGCAGCTGTGACGGCTGCGGTTTGAGCAGCCGGTATCGGTGGTTTCACTCGAAGATACGCATCGCAGGCGAATAGGGGCCTGCGTTCTATTTCGCCGAGGGCGGAGTTAAAGCGACGAGCTTACGGATTTCCTGGCCCTCGACAATCTCATAGATCGCATCGCCAGGAACGTTCTGAAACTCCTGCCGCTCTCCGCTCGGCCAGCGCACTTCAACTTTCGACATAGTCGCTGCCTGGCCTAATCCAAAATGCAGGCGCGTGTCGTTGCTCGAGTTGTAGCCGCCTCCGGCACGCACCTCGTCGATCTGATTCAAGCCTCCGGCTTCGATCGTCACGCGCGCTCCGATCGCCATGCGATTGCTTTTGCTTCCAACCAGGCGGAACAGCACCCGATGGTTCGTGTTGCGGCTTTCGTTGATGAAGAGGGATGGGGGCGCGTTGACATTGAAGACGACGAAGTCGAGGTTGCCGTCGTTATTGATGTCGCCGAGCGCGATCCCGCGACGCGACTGAAGGGCTCCGTCGTTCAGTCCGGGTTGGTCGGACACATTCTGGAAGGCGCGCCCCTGCTGGTTCCGAAAGAGCTGCATGGGCTCACGAAACTTCACCTGGCCCGGCAACTTGTCCATGAGCGAAGAAAAATTGCCGTTGGCGATCAGGAGGTCGGGCCATCCATCGTTATCGAAGTCGCCGAAGCCCGTTCCCCACTTCACGGGCGCTACGGTGTCGCGCGCCAGCCCCACCTCGGCGGCAACGTCGGTGAAGGCCACCCCATCGTTCCGATAAAGGCTGACGGGCTGCAGACTGTACCGCGTAGCTACTAAATCGAGCAACCCATCGTGATTGAAATCTCCGAAATCGCCGGCCATGTTGCCAAAAATCTGGCCATCGGCTCCAAACGCGACGCCGGTGGCCATGCCATTTTCTTCGAACTTGCCGTTACCCAAATTGCGGTAGAGATAATTCCTCCCGCCGTCATTGGCGACGAAGAGATCCGGCCATCCATCGTTGTCGTAATCGCCCCAGACCACTCCCATGCCATGCAGCTTCGCGGAATTGCTGACACCGGCCTGTTGCGATGCATCCTGGAAAGTTCCATCGCCACGATTCCGCAGCAGATAATCGGATTCTCCTGGCATCTCGTCGGGGACCTGAAGGATGACCGATCGATATCCGGCGGCTTCGGGATTGGGAGCGGGCAGGTGACGGAGATCGGTATCGACATAACGGGCGACGAAGAGATCGAGATGACCGTCGCGATCGTAATCGGCCCACGCAGCGCCGGTGCTGAAGCCGCCCAGCCCAACGCCCGCGCGGTCCGTCACGTCTTCGAACCGGCAGCCTCCCAGGTTGTGGTAGAGCACGTTGTGGCCGTAGCCCGTCACATAGAGATCGGGCAGACCATCGTTGTCGTAATCTCCAACCGCAATGGCCATGCCCCAGCCGCGGCTCGTGAGTCCCGCCGCCTCGGTGATGTCGGTGAAATGGATTTTTCCGTCGGTACCATCCTGATGGTAGAGCGTGATCATCGGATCGCCGCCTGCCTTATAGCGATCGATCGTCGAATCGTTGACCACAGCTATGTCGAGCTTGCCGTCGTTGTCGCAGTCGAAAAGAGCGATACCGCCGCCGCCCATGGTTTCGACGATGTAGCGCCGTTCGGCGGTTGAATGGGGAATGGTGGTGAGGCCGGCCTCGCGGCTGATGTCTCGAAATCGCATGCCTGAATTCGGCCCAGGCTTCGCGTCTTTTCCGGCGTCGGTTTTCGAAACAGCCTGGGCAGCGGGTTTCGACGAATTCTGTCCTTGACTCGATTGAGCAGAGAGCCAGGATCCGACTAAACAGCAGACCGCAAGCGCGACTCCGCCGCAGCCCACAGCGAAGGTGACAGAGCAAGGCCGCGACCGGTTGCTCGATCGACCGACAGCACCCGTGAAGATCACAGCGAGATTGTATCCGCGCGTTTGATCGAACCGGTCATGCAGGGATCAAACTTCTCCTCGGAAGACTACCCCCTCGCCGTTCGCCGCAGTATGCTTTTCGGTGATGGCTCCGGTCAGAATTCTCCTTCTTTTCCTGCTCAGCGTTCCTGCGTTGGCGGCGCAGCTTCCCCCAGCGTCGTCAGCGGCCGACCTCGCGACAGCACAGGAATATCTGCAGCACAACAGGACTGACGAGGCCATCGCTCTGCTGCGGCAAATGGCTTCAAAGCAGCCGGTTCCAAAGGGCGTGAATCGCGAGTTAGGCCTGGCGTACTACCGCACCGGGAAGCTCGCCGAGGCGGACCAGGCGTTTCGCAACGCGATGTCCGAGGATCCGCAGGACATCGAATCGGTGCAGATGGAGGGCCTCACGCTGTATCGCCTCAACCAACCGGCGGCGGCGATTCCTTATCTGGAGCGCGTTCGCCAGTGGACGCCCGACGCCGGTACCGACGCCAACTATGTCCTCGGACTCTGCTATCTGAATGCCGATCGCTACGACGATGCGCGCAAGTCCTTCGCAGCGCAGTTCGGCGAGCCGCCGGATTCCGGCGCCGCGTGGCTCTTGTTGGCCGCCATGCTGCAGCGAGCGAATCTGCCGCTCCAGGCTGCGCAGCAGGCGCAGAAGGCGCTCGCTGTGGATCCGAACCTGCCGCTCGCCCATCTGCTCGTCGGAGAAGTGGCGCTGCTCAATTCGAATCTTGACGAAGCGCAGAAGCAGTTCAGCGCAGAGCAGAAGATCAACCCCGGAAATGCGGCAGTGTATGAACGCATGGGCGACGCGTATCTCCGCAATGGCAATCTCGACCTCGCCCAGCAGTCCCTCACCCGGGCGCTTGCCCTCGATATGAGCAGCACCGCACCGTTCATTCTGATGGGACGCGTGCTGCTCCGCCGGCAGGATGCCCGAACCGCGATCATGTACCTGAAGCACGCCGAAAAGATGGATCCGAGCAATTACATTACCCACGCCTTCCTCGCACAGGCATACGGCATCTCCGGGCAGGCAGAGGACGCGCGGCGCGAAAATGAACTGGCCGCGAAGAGTCACCCCGGCGGCGAAGCGGGTCCCGGCCCTTTGCAGTGATTGGTTCGAGTTTGCCCTGGGACAGGCCGAACGCTCTGCAGTGGCCCCGACGGATCGAACCGAAGGGGCGGCCTCTAGTGCACGCGAATCGTCACGAGCCGTGTCTGCAGCGGGACACCACCCCCGATTGTCGTTTGCAGGACTGCCTGGAACGGACGAATCTCGCCCCTGGGCCCGGTAATTTTCTTCAGGAGCAGCGCCACGGTATCTGGATTGCACACGAAGTCGACCGCGGCCTGCGTACCGAAGGTGGTGAGCCCGCTGAATACCAGCATTTGTTTGCCGGTTCGCACGCCAGGCTGGAGCGCAAGAATCGCGTAGTCGGTCGTGAGAGGACGCTCCAGTCGTGAATAGACTGCCGGCTCGCCCGGCAGAGGATGCACGTTCACCACGCCCGCGGAATCCGGTCCCGCCACCATCGTGAAATCCGAGGTCGGCTCCAGCACCCGCAACGAAGGATTCTCTGCCCGCGACCCGATGAAGATCAGATTTCGAAGTTGGGCCTCATCCCAGGTCACCAGCAGGCTGCGCTTCAGAAGAAACGTCTCGTGGTGTGCGTCGAAGAGGCGCGTGAGCGTGTAGACCGACGCAAGCTCGCCGATTCCGGTGTAGGTGTCCACGTACCCGTCGCTATCGGAGGGACGCGCGGTTTCCGGCGGCGCATACCGGAGCCCCTGCGTTGAACTGCCTTCGAACAGAGCATTGCTGTAAATCACAAGGGGAGGATCGGCGCTCAAAAACGGATGCCAGAAGACATCCACAGCCGTTTGTGGCGCTGCCGCGGTTCGCCACGGGTGCCATGCGAGAGCTGCAACCGCTAGGACTACTGCTGCAAGCACAACCCCAAGCGCCACGCCAAAGCCGAGTCCCAGCTTCCATTGCTGTTCGGCCGCAGATACATCATCCGGGTGGCTTGCCGACTCCAGGGCCGGTTGCGCTGTCAGCGAGATCTGACCATTCGCATGGAGGGTCCCGCGGGGATGAAAAACCGGAAGATAGTGTCCCTTGGGCACTTCGAGGATGATCCCTTCCTGGAGACCCTCCTCGCTAAAGTAAGCCGCAAGCTTTTGCCGCAGGAGCCGCGCATGGGTGCGGACAATGCTGTCTTCGCTGGAGTTGTATCCAGCTGGCCGCCCGAACACGCGGATGCCAATCTGCTGTTCAGTCGCTTCTTCGGGGGCGTCCCGGATCGAACACCTGGCTATGTAAAACAGAAATTCCCGCAGCCGCGGAGAGGTTTTCAGGTGTTGACTCGAAGCAATTCGGTTCACCAGGGCCCATCGTTCATCCGCAACATCAGGAACGCTGACTTCGGTAACTCCATCACTGGCAGGCATTTCAAATCGGTGGCAAGTATGTCACACGGCATTTCACCCGTCAAATCACCGTAAAAACCCTTGTAGGTTCATCATCCGCAGGCGAATACTTCGCGGCTGTGATGGAAATCTGTGTCGAAGCTGCACTGGCAGCGCGCCGTTCGCGGCGATTTTCCTTCACGATCGGTTAGTAACCGCGGGGCGGGAGACTCTCAAAACACATACCTGTCCCTGAATCCAAAGTCTGGCGCCGGTTCTTCGGGACGCCAGCCAGCGAGTTTCTTTCGGAGGCGCACAATGCACAGCACTTGCAGAGCCAGGTTCCAGGCCGGGTTCCTTCGCTTTTCCCTCGCTTTCGCAGCATTGCTGGCCCTAACCTGGATCGCGACAGCGACGGGCAACGCCCAGGCCGTCTACGGGTCGATCTACGGGACCGTTACCGACAAATCGAACGCCGTCATTCCTAATGCCACGGTCACGGTGACCGATATTTCGAAGGGCACAGTCCAGACCACTCAGACCAACGAGAGCGGCGAGTACCGCGTCCAGCATCTGATCCCGGACGCGTACCGCGTGAAGGCGGAAGCTCAGGGATTTACGGGCGCAACGGTCGACTCGGTCACGGTATTTGCCGACACAGCTCCGGAGGTGAACCTGCAGCTAGCCGTTGGGGCCGCCTCGGAAACCGTCACCGTTGAGGGCGGCACAACCCTGCTCCAGACCGACCGCGCCGACGTTTCGACCATTTTGAATGAGCGCGCCGTTGAGAACCTTCCGAACATGAACCGCAACTTCACGGCCTTTGAATTGCTCACGCCTGGCACAACGTATATCGGCTGGGGACCCGGCGAAGGCAGCGGAAATCCGCAGCGCAGCGAGTCAATCGAAGTGGATGGCCAGCTCCCCTTCGCCACCGGCTATGAACTGGATGGCACCGATAATCAGGATCCCCTGAACGGAGTCGCGGTCATCAACCCCAATCTTGACGCTGTTTCCGAAATGAAGGTGACGTCGCAGAACTACGACGCGGAATTCGGCAAGGCCGTGGCGGGACTGGTGACTGCGCAAACCCGTTCGGGGAGCAACGACATCCACGGAACGGCCTTCGAGTACCGGCGCTCCGACGCGCAGCAGGCCCGCGATCCTTTTGCCAATGCGCCGCCGAACAACAAGCTGGCGCCGACGCTGCACAACCAGTTTGGCGGATCGGTCGGCGGTCCGATCCTGAAGGACAAACTGTTCTTCTTCGTCGACTACCAGGGTTTGCGGGAAAAGACGGGAGTTTCGACGCTGACCACGGTGCCAACGCTGAAAGCGGAAACTACCTGCACCTCAGGCGGCAACTGCGACCTGAGCGACTATCTGGCGGTTGGGCAGATTTACAAGCCAAATTCCCTGACCGATACGACCAACTCGGGGCGGACGCCGTACAGCGGCAATGTTATTCCGGCCGGAGACCTTTCCGCGGCAGCCATCAATTTCTTCAAGCTGCTGCCGCCGCCGAATACGAACGGAACCGCGGTGGAAAACAACTACGCGGCCTCCGGCTCCGGCGCGTTCAACACCAACCAGCCCGACGTGCGCGTGGACTGGAAACCGACGGACAAGCTGCATCTCTTTACGCGGTACACGTATTTCCAGGGCACGCTGGGAGGCGCGCCGTTCTTCGGCGCGGCCGGCGGACCGGGCTTCGGATCGGGGGGCTTTGCCGGCACCGATGCATTCCACTACAACAGCCTCGCATCCGGCGGCGACTACGTGCTGTCGGTGAAGTGGCTGACGGATTTCCGTTTTGGCTTCTACACGATCTACAACAACACGGCCGGGCCGAATGCCACGCAGCCGCTCGGCAACGACCTCGGCATTCCTAACGCGAACGTCGGCAACCTGACGCTGGACGGCGGCCTGCCGCAGTTCAACATCGATATACCTGCGAACGGAGCGAATGGAGGCCAGAACGCCGAATACGGGACTTCAGCCAACGCCAGCCTGCAGCAGACTTCGCTCTACCAGATCACGAACAACTGGTCGCATGCGTTCGGCAACCACAACATCCGCTTTGGGGCGGATTACCACTACCTGAAGGACCGCAGCCTGAGCATCGCCAGCAATGCACTGCGCTCCGGGACGTATTTCTTTGCGTCGTCGCGCACCTCGGGCGTGAGCACGGGCGGCACGGAGTCGCCGGGCGTCGGCTTCGCCACGTTCCTGCTGGGAGATACGACCACCTTCTGGCGCACGCAGACCGCAAACACCAACGCGGCATCGCAGGAAAACCTGTTCTTCGCTTACGCGCAGGACCAATGGCGCGCCACGCGCGATCTGACGGTGAACTACGGACTGCGCTGGGAGCTGTACACGCCTGAGTCGCTGACCGCAGCGGGAGCCGGCGGACTGCTCAACCTGGATACCGGGATCCTCGGCATTGCCGGGATCGGCGAATTCAACTCCGCCGCCAACGTAAAAAACAACTTCAAGATGTTCGCGCCGCGCCTTGGAGCCGCCTGGCAGCTTCGGCCCAACACGGTGGTGCGGGCAGGCTATGGTCTTGTTTACGGGCAAGGCTGGGCCGGCGACAGTTTCGGCGACGTGCTCACGTCCTCGTTCCCCACACAAATTCAGCAAAGCGTTGTCCCGGTGACGAACGACGCCGCAGTGTTCAATCTCACATCCACCGAGGACGGCGTAGCGCCGGGACCGCCGGGCTACACGTTCCCGCCGATTCCGTCGAACGGGGCTTATGTGCTTCCCGACGGCATTTACCAGATCGCGCGTCCGTCGAGAGTGCGCCTGCCCAGCGTGCAGGGATGGAATCTGACCGTGCAGCAGGAGCTGACGAAGACGCTGTCACTCCAGGTGGGGTATGTGGGCAGCGAGGCGTATCACAACATGTTCGACTCGTCGCCGTCGTACAACGCGAACGAGGAGACCTATCGCGGATTCCACGAGGTGAATCCGATGAACACAACGCCCGGGGGCGGGAGCTGCGCGGGCATGACCTATCCTTCGGCGCCCGGATCGTGTTACTACACCGGCCCGCAGAGGTCGCCGTATTACGATGGCACGGCGCAAAGCGAGCTGGGCGTGAAGTACGGCGTGCCGCATGGCTGGACGCAGCGCATCGACTTCATGGCGAATCAGGCAACCGCCAGCTACAACGCGCTGCAGATCATCGTGAGCAAGCGCTACCAGAATGGCCTGCAGTTCCTGACGCATTACACGTGGTCGCACGACATTACGCACGAGTCGTACCAGTTCCTGATCGATCCGCGGATCGGGCGGGGCAACGGCTACTACAACCGGCGTCACGCGTGGGTGTTCGCAGGCAACTACGATCTGCCCTTCGGGCGGCAGAAGCTCATCGGCTCGAATGCGCCGGGGTGGATGGACGAGATCATCGGGGGATTCCAGCTGAATGCGAATCTCACCGTAGACGGCGGAATCCCGTTCAACACGAACTATGAGCTGTGCGGCTCTCAGGATAACGACATTGCCGGCGACGACAATGCCTGCTTCCTGAATAAGGTTCCCGGCAAGAGCTTCGGCCTCCACAAAGGCAGCTTCGATCCAATCAAGCTGAGAGTGCCGTACATCACGCCCTCCCCCTACGTGCTGCAGTCGCCGGGACAGCCGGACAACTCGTTCAACGCCTACGCCCGCCCCGCGCCCGACACGTTCGGCAATATCGGACGCGATGCCCTGTGGGGTCCCGGCATGTTCAACGTGGACTCAACTCTCTCAAAGAACTTCACGCTGTGGGAGAACGTGAAGATGCAGATGATTGTGGAAGCCTTCAACGTCTTCAACCACATGAACCTTGCCAATCCGAACACGTGCATCGATTGCGGGGACTCGAATAACTCCGGGTATATCCAGGGAACCTATTCCGAACAGGATGGGACCTCGATGCGCCGCCTGCAATTCGCCGCTCGCTTCCAGTTCTGACCTGGATACTTGCGAGGGATGGCCGGACTGTGGCCATCCCTCTCCCTTTTGACTCGCTCTGTTCTTTGCCGACTACCGGAGTGTGCGAGGCAGTATCGTGTGTACAGCGTGCGGCTGTGCATCGAGTTTCCTGCGGCATGTTCCTGACGAATCGCCGCGTTTTCCGCTCAGTGCTGAGGGTGGTGCCGTGTTGAGTCGCGTCTTTTTCCCTGGGCTTGCTTTGCTCTGCTGGTTAGCAGGGGGTGTTTCTCTGCGCTCACAGGAATCGCTGCGGCCTGTTTCCGCTTTTCCGATCAGCGCGCCGGATCTCCCCGTCATTCACCGCGACGCGATGCCGGAACTGCCGTTCTCCGTCGTTGGGCCACGCGGTGCGGTGCTCGGCCAACAGGACGGAACCAGCGAGGTTTGGCTCTTCCCGTGGAAGATTTTCAGCAATTTGCGTCTGTCTGTCTCCATGCAGGATTACGCTGTGCCGATCGAAGTCAATCCCCAGGCCGCTTCCATCGACGTGCAGCCGGACGAAACGACGATCACGTATTCGCACGCCAACTTCACCATCCGCCAGATCATGCTGGCACCCAAATCCGGCAGGCCTGGCGCGCTCATCTTCTTTTCCTTCGCCGCTGTGCGTCCTATGGATGTCACGTTCAGCTTTCATCCCGACATGCAGCGCATGTGGCCGGCCGAATCGCCCGATCGGCCTTCGCCTGAATGGATCGCGTCTCCCGGGGGCTCTGGCTTTTACATCCTTCACCTCAACACCCCGGATCACGCCGCCGCTCTGGCGATCCCGACGGCTGAGCCGGGCATCCTCCCTCCCTACCAGGAACGCGCCTCATCGTGGCCGCTGCAGTTCGTCGTGCACTTCGATCCCAGGCAAGACGCAGGCAAGCTCTATCCACTGCTCATGGCCTTCGCAGACTCCAGCGACTCGACCACGAAGTCCGCCTTCGCTGCGAGCCTTGTGCAACTCGACGGGCAGGCGCAGACCATCTTCGCCGCAAATCAGTCGTACTACCGTGATTTTCTCGCAAAGCACGCCACCATCGACACACCCGACGCGCGTCTCAACGACGCATTTACGTGGGCTGAGACCGCAATCGATCAGCTTCGTGTGGAAAGCCCTGTCGGCTCGGGCCATCAGGCGCTGACCGCCGGCTTCTACGGTTCCGGCGACGCCGCGCGGCCGGGCTTCGGGTGGTTCTTCGGCCGGGACGCTCTCTGGACGCTCTACGCCGTCGACAGCTACGGGGACTTCGACACCACGAGACAGGAAATCCAGTTCCTCATCGATCATCAGCGCGCCGACGGCAAAATCATGCATGAGTGGTCGCAAACCGCGAATCTTATCGACTGGGCTTCCTTGCCGTATCAATGGGCCGCTGCCGATTCCACGCCGCTCTTCCTCATGGCGGTCAGCGACTATCTCCGCATCAGCGGCGACCGCGCGTTTGTTGCATCGATTTGGCCGAGCCTGCAGAGCGCGTGGACTTTTGAAACTTCACACGACACCGACGGCGACGGCATCTATGACAACGCTGAGGGCTCAGGCTGGGTGGAGTCGTGGGTGCCCTCGATGCCGCGCCAGGAAATCTACCTGGCCACCCTGGATGAGCAAGCCAGCCTCGCTTTCGCGCTTCTCGCCACCGCCGCTGGCCACGCAGATTTAGCCTCAGCCGCGTCGCAGCGCGCGCAACGGATCGCGCCCACCATTGAGCACGAATACTACCTTCCCGACGAGCAGAACTATGCCTTCAGCTGGAACGCCGGCCAGCGTGACGCCAGCGCCACCATCTATCCTTCCGTCGCATGGTGGGACGGCGACTTCCAGCTTGCTCATCCGGAATCCATGTTCGAGCGCTGGGCATCCGCCGAATTCTCCACCGACTGGGGCACACGCGACTTAAGCGACAGCACTTCGTTCTACGATCCCATCAGTTATCACCAGGGATCGGTCTGGCCTCTGTTCACGGGATGGGTGTCGCTCGCGGAATATCGCGCCGGGCACCCGCTCTCCGGATACGCGCACCTGATGCAGGACGCCAATCTCACCTGGGCGCAGGATCCCGGCGACGTGACCGAGCTGCTTTCGGGCCAGTTCTATCAGGTCCTCGGGCGCAGCACTGCTCACCAGCTCTGGTCCTCAGCCATGGTCGTATCACCTGTCCTGCGCGGCCTTTTCGGACTCGCGTGGAACGAGTCTGCGCATACTCTCTCCGTCACGCCGCATCTGCCGGCCACCTGGGATCACGCGAACATACGGCGCCTTCCCTTCGGCGATCGCATGGTCGACCTCAGCTTCCGGCGCGAAGGCAGGGAATTGCTCGTGAGCGCGAACGACGGCTCCCTTCGACTTGTCTCTGCGGCGCCAGGCGCCGTTTTCAAAGGTGGCGCACTCCGCATCCCGCTGCCCGACATTGAAGCCGCCACCACCGAACAGTTGCCCGAGCCCGGCTCTGAAACTCATCAGCTCAAAGTCCTCGCCGACAGCATCGGTGACCGATCCCTTACGCTGAAACTGGCCGCTCCCGCCGGCTCCACGCAGAAGCTGTCCATCCGCGAAAATCTTTCCCAGCCGCGGCTCGAGGCTCGCGACGCGCAACTCGGTGAGGCGGTCAACGGACTCCGCACCCTGGCCGTACAGTTCCCGGCCGGCTCCGGATACGTGGAAAAAACCGTAACTTTAACCTGGTGATCGCTGCGTTGCCTCGTCCGACAGTCTCGCTTCTCGCTTTAGCCGCGCTCTCGCTTCCCGTCTGCGGGCAAACCACTCCCGAGTCGCTCACGTTGCAGGCTGACGTATCCTCGCTGCCGCGTTTCGGGGCGGCGCACGGCCAGGATGCTGTCCTGATGGGTTATACCGGACACGGACTCGAGGCGTGGGCGTATCCCTTCCAGCTCTTCACGCATCTCGCTTTACAAATCGTTCCGTCCGACGGATCTCCTCCCATTCAGGCTGATCCGTTCCTCCGCCGCATTGAATACCACCCCGACGCAATCGTCCGTATCTACAACGGCCCCGGATTTGAGATTCGCGAGCATCTCTTTGTCCCTCTCGATCGCCCGGGAACGGTCCTTTCCTGGACTGTGCAGAGTACGCGTCCGCTCGATCTTCGCGTGACTTTCCTGCCTGTCCTCGATCTCATGTGGCCGGCCGCCCTGGGCGGCCAGGATCTCCACTGGAACGCTGCCCTGCACGGCTACGTGATTTCCGAATTCACCACAGGATTTCGCGCCGTGATTGCTTCACCCCAGGCGGTCGACCACACACCCGTGGTCAATGCCACGCTGCGTCAGAACCTCAGGCAATCCATCCTGCTGCGGCCGGAGCATGGCCGGGCAGAACTTTTCGCTGCGCTCGAGAGCAAGCCTGCTGCCGAAGGCTCTGTGCTCCAGACCCTTGAGGCTGACGAAGCACAGCTTCATGCCGCATATCAAACCCACGTTGCCGATCTCCTGAACAGCGGCTTGCAAATCCACACGCCTGACGAGAATCTCAATCGCGCCCTTGCATGGTCGCGCCTCGCGCTCGATGAAGCGTGGGTCTGCAATCCGCGCATTGGCTGCGGCAGCGTCGGCGGCTACGGTCCCTCGCGCCCGGAGCGCCGCCCTCAGTACGACTGGTTCTTCGCCGGGGACGGTCTTGTTGCCGTCCAGGGGCTCCTCTCTGCCGGAGACCTGGCACGCGCCCGCGACGAGCTGAACCTGATCCTCCATTACCAGAACCCGGCCAACGGGATGATTTGGCACGAGATCTCGCAGAGCGCTGGTTTTC
>Ga0335075_10005459_pt1 | contig 19750 bp, 13 predicted proteins | sample Lox_Sample_24_FD_206723 | JGI IMG/M metagenome (GOLD analysis project Ga0335075, IMG submission 206723) | Soil microbial communities from Loxahatchee National Wildlife Refuge, Florida, United States - Lox_Sample_2.4 | ecosystem: Environmental > Terrestrial > Soil > Wetlands | place: USA...
TCGTCGCACGGTCTCTAGACGACCTCGGGCCGACAGCCAGGGCTGTGCATGTCAGCATCCCTGAAGACCTGCCTGAGGTGGCGGTGGACCCGGGGATCCTGGAGCGGGTGATCGCCAACCTGACAGCCAACGCGCTGAGGTACTCGCCGCCAGGTACCCCGCCGACGCTGTCGGGCAGCATCCTGCGAGACCGGGTGGAACTGCGGGTGATCGACCGCGGCCCAGGTATCCCGCAGGAGCACCGGGATGACGTGTTCGTGCCGTTCCAGCGGCTCGGTGACACCGACAACACCACCGGAGTCGGCCTCGGGCTGGCCCTCTCCCGCGGCCTGACCGAGGCGATGGGCGGCACGCTGGAACCGGACGAGACGCCGGGCGGCGGGCTGACGATGACGCTGTCGCTGCCTGCGGTTCCCGCGCCGTCGCAGCCGCTCGCCATCGGCACCGACCGCGATGCGAGCACGGCCTAGCGACACCGCTGCGTGATGACGACTGGCAGACATGGCAGGGTTGTGCCGTGACGCGCGTTCTGGTGATCGACGACGAGCCGCAGATTATCCGCGCGCTGCGGATCAACCTGCGGGTCCGCCAGTATGACGTGCACACCGCGGGCTCTGCGGGCGAGGCCCTGGAACTTGCCGCGCGCCATCCCCCTGACCTGGTAATCCTGGACCTCGGCCTGCCCGACCTTGACGGTGTTGAGGTCATTCACGGCCTGCGCGGGTGGACCGACGCGCCGATCATCGTGCTGTCCGGTCGGGCGGACAGTACTGACAAGGTCGAGGCCCTGGACGCCGGTGCCGATGACTACGTCACCAAGCCGTTCGGGATGGACGAACTGCTCGCCCGGATGCGGGCCGTCAGCAGGCGGGCGACCGCCGACGGCGACGTACCCCAGGTCAGGCTCGGCGACCTCATTGTCGACCTGGCCGCCAAGCGCGTCCGGCGAACCGCGACCAGTGCCGACAATCACAGTGCAACCAGCGATGACAAGCACGGGGCCGGGAACGGGGATATCCGGCTGACTCCCACCGAATGGCACCTGCTTGAGGTGCTGCTGCGGAACCCTGGCAAGTTGCTCAGCCAGCAGCAACTGCTCGCCGACGTATGGGGACCTGGCTACTCCGACGCGACCGGCAACCTGCGGCTGTATATGGCCCAGTTGCGCCGCAAGCTCGAACCCGATCCGGCCAGGCCGCGGTGGCTGCTGACCGAGCCCGGCATGGGGTACCGCTATCAGCCCGGCCCGGAGGAATAGCCAGTGCCGTGCTGACCTGGCGGGGGCTGACCTGGCGGGGGGTGGCCTGGCGGGGGCTGGAACGGCGGCAATTCCGGCCCGCCAGGCAGGCGGTCCGCCGCCGTCCTGGTGGTCGCCACCGCGGAGAGCCGGTACCGGAGGCGGCAGATCACCACGTTCACGCGGCTGTGCTGGATCGCCTGCTCGAGGACGAAGCCACGCTGGTTGTGCAGGATGGCCTGCCAGCGCCGGGCTGGCTGCACTTCGGGGATCAGCACCACCAGCTGATCGTTACTGTAGGTCCGCTCAAGCTCACGCAGGTAGTCAACCAGCGGCTCGGCCAGGGACCGGCGGGTGCTATGCAGCGTCACCAGCGGAACGCCAGGATCCCATCGATCCCACTGCGCGCGCAGCTTGTCGGTGGCGGATTGATCGACGGGATCCTCGAAGCAGACGGTGACCGCTATCACCTCATCGCCGATCGACAGGGCAGCTGTGATGCCCGCCCTGACCAGCCTGGACATGGTGGCAACCGGAACGACGACCGTCGAGGTGCGGCTATCCGGCGCCTCCGGCACCCGGCCGATCTCAAGCGCCCGCCCCATTCGCGTGTAGATCGTGTGCACCTGCGCGAACATGAGCACCAGCAACGGAACGACAATAACTACCAGCCAGGCTCCTTCGGTGAACTTGCTGATCAGCTCGATGAGCAGCGCCGCCAGCGTGAAGACGGCGCCGACGCCGTTGACGATGGCCCGTCCTTGCCAGCCCGAGCCGCCCTGGAGTCGCCAGTGCCTGACCATTCCGGCCTGCGACAGCGTGAAGCCCACGAATACGCCGATGGCAAACAGCGGGATCAGCGCCTGAGTGCTGCCGTCCGATGCCACTAGCAGCGCAGCGGCCAGCACCGCCAGCACCACGACGCCGTACCTGTGCACCTGGCGCTGAGCCCGCAGGAAGAACAGGTGCGGCAGGAAGTTGTCGGTGGCGAGCAGCGAGGCAAGGACCGGCAGCCCGCCGAAGGAGGTGTTGGCCGCCAGCGCCAGCAGCACCGTGGTCAATAGCTGCACCACGTAGAAGAAGAAGTTATGCCCGAGTGAGCCCTGGGTGAGCTGGGCCAGGGTCGTCACGCTCGCTGACGGCTCGGTCTTGAACTTGTCGGCAAGCACCGCAATGCCGATCAGCATCAGCCCCAGGATCACGCCGAGCCCGGCTTCGGTGTGCTGGGCCCGGCGTGCCCTCGGCTCGCGGAACTCCGGCACCGCGTTCGCGATCGCCTCCACGCCGGTCAGTGCTGAGCATCCAGAGGCGAACGCCCTCAGCAGCAGCAGGATGCCCACTGCCATTGGCGCTGATGACGCCGAGCCGTGCGGAAACGGGAGCGGATGCGATCGCAGCAGGCCGGCGATGATCACCGCGAAGATCGCCGCGATGAACAGGACGGTCGGCGCGATGAACAACCGGGCCGACTCGGCCACGCCCCACAGGTTCGCGGCGGTGATCACTGCGAGCACCACCAGGCAGAGCACCACCCGGTCCGGGTAGAGCTGGGGAAACGCCGAGGTAAGGGCCTCGACGCCAGCCGACACCCCGACAGCCGCGTTGAGTACGTAGTCGACCACGAGCGAGGCAGCGGCGACGAGGCTGGGCTTCACGCCCAGGTGCGCTTTGGCCACCGCATAGGCGCCGCCGCCACTCGGGAAGGCCTCGATGACCTGACGGTAGGAGATCACCAGCACGGCCAGCAGCAGCACGATCGCCAGCGTGACCGGCAGGGTGTAATGCAGCGCCGCGACACCCGCGGTGGCTAGCACGATGATGATGGCCTGCGGACCGTAGGCCACCGAGGACAGAGCGTCCAGGGACAGCGCGGCGAGGCCCTCCAGGGCCGTAAGCCGGTGCTTCTCTTCTTCCGGTGAGGACCCGCCGCCGGGTGGCTGTGCAGCAGCGGTCTTCGACGGCGCGGTCATGATGGTCAATACAAACATGCCGCCCGGCCGGGCCGCGCTAGGACCGGCCGGCTAGCGCAGTGCGCGGGTCGTCAGGGTTACTAGTGCTTCATCTCGTAGGCGATGAGGGCAAAAATGGCCAGCACGACGATCACAAGGGCGATCAGCATGGCAATCTTCGCCGGGCTGCGCGCGGGCGCGCTCGCCTCCCAGTCCCCGCCCTGCGAGTCGTCAGCGAATGCCCGGAATTGCGCCGTGCTCGCGGAGATATCGCGCGCTGCCCGGAATTCGCCGGTAGTCATCGGCTTACCGCTGGTCACTGGTTCGTTATGACGCTCCGTCATGGCCACGACTGTAGCCGAATACCGCGGTGAACAACCCCCGAGTTCGCCCCAATTCCGCGAATCAGCCGGTCTAGCCGCCGGCGCCGGGCGGCAGCCGGGCGGGTCCGTGCACGAGCCTCGACAGCACGATAACGCTGCGTGTCCGCACTACGAAGGACTCGGCCCCGATCTGCTCGACGACCTGCTCGAAATGCCGGATGTCGGCGGCCCGGATGTGCACGAGGGCGTCAGCCTCGCCGGTGACCGTGCAAGCATCGATGACCTCTGGGTGCTTGGCGACAGCCGCCGCGATCTCTGCGGGCGAGGTGCGACCCCGGCAGAACAGCTCCACGTAGGCCTCGGTAGTCCAGCCCAGCGCGGAAGGATCGATCTGCGCGGCAAAACCGGTGATCGCGCCTGAGGATCTGAGGCGGTCGACCCTGCGCTTGACGGCCGGGGCGGACAGCCCGACCTCTGCGCCCACCTCGGCATACGTTGCGCGCGCATCCGCGACAAGCGCGGCTACGATCCGCCGGTCCAGGTCATCGATAGTCATCGGCAGCTTGCCAGGACGCACCATGGCTTGACGCTAGCGCTGCGGGCGTTCGCGCTCGCACCGGTCAGTCAACACCAGTCAGACGATCAGCGCAGACCGCAGCTGATCCAGCTCTGCCTGGCCCAGCCCGTGGTCGAGCAGGTAGCCATCCACAGAGCCGCCGGCGGCTCGCACCCAGGTAAGCACGTCAAGAATGAGCGCGGGCGGGCTGACCAGCAGCGGCCGCGTCAAACTCTCGCCGAGACCGGTGCTGGCCTGCAGCTGCCCGATCGCCGCGGTGCTGTCCGGATCCAGGTACCGCGAGCTCAGCGCGTAATCGGCGGCGATTACCTCGTCCGGAACTCCGAGCACGGCGAGGACCAGCGCGATCACTATGCCAGTCCGGTCCTTGCCGGCGCTGCAGTGCACCAGGGCCGGAAGCGAGTCGGCTGCGCACAGCGCCCTGATCGCTTCCGCCACCGCGTCGGCACAGTCAACGATCATGTACCGGTAGATCGCTTCTAGTTCCAGCGGCAGCGCCTGGAGGTCACCGCGCAGGATCGAGACGTGCGTCACTCTCGCGCCGAGTCCGTCCAGCATGCTCGGCGCGGCCCGGGTCTCCGGCGGCGTGCGCAAATCGACGACAGTGCGCAGGTCCAGGCCGGCCAGCACATCCTGACCGCCCCGGTCCAGCTGGTGGAGCGCGTCGGACCTCAGCAGCGCTCGCCACCGAACGCAGCCGCCACCTGTCACCGGATAACTGCCAACGTCACGCAGGTTCAGCACCCCGGCCAGCTCGATGTGCCGCCCGTCCAGGCCGGTCATTGCCTCAATCTCCGGCTGATCCCAGTCATCAGGGACATTACGCCGTGCCGCGTCGGCATGCTGCGTCAAGCTGGTGCTCCGTTCGTTCCCGCTGGTCCGCACTCGCACGATTTCACAGGTAGGTTGCATGCTAGCTTCGCGCTCCTGGCCACCTGGTGAACGAGGTAGCCGGGCAGGCGGGGCTAGCCGGGAGCCGAGGCAGCCGTTTCGTGTGGCTGCGTCGGCTGCCGGTAGGCCCCGCCTTTACCGTGGAAGGGAAGCAGCGATGACGCGACTTGGCGGCATGTACGGCCCCGATGCGACCTTCCTAGGCGTTCCGCGCGCCGACCTGGCTGACCCGGCGTCCTGGGCCGGTACCGATATCATGATCATCGGCGCTCCCTTTGACGGCGGCACCTCGCACCGGCCCGGTGCCCGCTTCGGCCCGCAGGCCATCCGGTTCACCGATTACCTGCCGCACGACGGATCGAGGCCGCACCTGGCGCTCGGGGTCGACCCATTGGTCGACCTCAGGGTCGCCGATGCCGGTGACGTCGAGATGCCGTCCGGTGACACCGAACTGTCACTGCGCCGCCTTGAAGAGGCCGTCCACCAGGCCTGCCAGGGTGGCGCAGTCCCGGTGGTGCTCGGCGGTGACCACACCATTGCCCTGCCGGATGCGACCGGAGTCGCCCGGCATGTCGGCTGGGGCAGGGTTTCCATGATTCACTTCGACGCTCATGCCGACACCGGTGACACCCAGTTCGGTTCCCTGCACGGGCACGGCACCCCGATGCGGCGCCTGATCGAGTCCGGGGCAGTCCGTGGCGACCGCTTCCTGCAGATCGGCCTGCGCGGCTACTGGCCAGAGCCGGAGACCCTGGACTGGATGGCCGGTCAGCGGATGCGCAGTTACGAGATGACCGAGGTCGTGTCCCGCGGGCTGGACGAATGCCTCAGCGAGGCGTTCGCGATAGCAACCGACGAATGTGACAGCGTGTTCCTGTCCGTCGACGTCGACGTCGTCGACCCCGGCATGGCGCCTGGCACCGGCACGCCCGAGCCGGGCGGTCTCACCAGCCGTCAGCTGCTCGACGCCGTCCGCCGCATTGCCATGGAGCTTCCGCTGGCCGGCATCGACGTCGTCGAGGTAGCTCCGCCTTACGACCACGCTGAGGTCACGGCTTACCTGGCCAACCGGGTGGTGCTTGAGGCGCTCTCTGGCATCGCCTGGCGACGGCGCTCACTGAGCGACCCCCGCCGTCCGCCGCGGAACCCGGCTGACCCGTTGCTGACCGGCCGCGGGCTAGTGGGCCAGGATCGAGATCACGAAGATCACTGAGTCGTACAGGAAGTGAGCCAGGATCGGGCGGCTGAGCTTGCCGTGTTTCTGGAACGAGCGGGTCAGGAAGTATCCAAGCGGCAAGGTCAGCACGACCCCGAGCCCGTAGTAGACGTGATAGCTGGTGCGCAGCGCGAGGCTAACCCAGAACGCTCGCCACGGTGACCAGCCAAGCTGGTCAAGCCTGGTCAGCAGGTATCCGCTGACGGCGGTCTCCTCCGCGATCGAGGTAATCAGCGCCTGGCTCAGCCCGAAGATGAGGTAATAGACCGGTACGTGCAGCGGGCCGGCCGTGTTCACCAGCGCCGAGTGCTCGAGCTTCACGAATGGGATAGCCAGGACGAACTCACAGCCCAGGCCCGCTGCTGCCAGCCCGACTCCGACGCCCACGTCGGGCCACCGGGCTCTGGCCAGGCCAAGGTCAGCAGGACGCTGGCCGGTCCTGGTCAGCAGCAGCAGTGCCAGCGGTACGACACAGGCCACCGGCAGGTAGCTGATCAGGCCCAGTACGACATTGACGACCGGCTGGTGCGCATCGTAGGTCGGCAGCTGAGTGAGGCTGGTATGCGAGATCTCGTGCACGGCGAGGGTCAGCACCGCGCTGATGATCCACGGGGCCAGCAGTGCGATCATCATGAACCTGGTCTCTCTGACCAGGTCGCTTCGAGTCACTTCCCGAGAGCGCACCGGGAAGCGCGGTTCGGGCGGCACCCAGAACTGCCAGTCAGGCGGCGCAGCCGGCCAGTCGGCCGGTGGTTGCCATCCGGGCGGAGGCTGCCAGCCCGACGGCGCTTCCGGCCATCCGGGCGCCGGCCGCCAGATCATCTTTTCCGAACGCACACCACCATGATGCTGCAGCCGGCCTAGGCGGGGCGCGAGCCCGGTACGACGATGTGGCGGACCTCATCAAATAGACGCTTGCCTGCAGGTCCGCTGATTAGATCGAGGCCATCTATAGTTAGTGGATGCTGGACGTGACCCGGCTGCGGGTACTCGTCGCGGTCGCCAGGAACGGTTCTGTCACGGCGGCGGCACGAGAGCTGAACTACGCCCAGCCGTCGGTGAGTCACCACATCGCCAGGCTTGAGGCCGAGACCGGGGCCCAACTGCTTGAACGGGTCGGCCGTGGCATCCGGCTGACCGACGCTGGCCGGCTCCTGGCGGAGCGGGCAGAAGAGATCATCGGCAGGCTTGACGCCGCCGAGACCGAGCTTGCGGCACATGTCGGCCTGCACGAAGGCCGCGTTCGCCTGGCGGCGTTCCCGTCGGCTCTCGGCACGCTGGTCCCGGCGGCGGCGGCAATGCTGGCAGCCGAGGCACCCGGCATGGAGTTCGTGCTGACCGAGGCCGAGCCGCCCGAGGCGCTGCGGATGCTGCGGGCCGGCTACGTCGACGTAGCCGTGGTCTTCCAGCACTACCAGGCCGATGTTGATCAGGCGCCGCCAGAGCCCGCCGACGAGGGAACTCGTGGCACGCTGCTGCTCGACGAAGCGGTGCACCTCGTGGTCGGCGGCGGGCAGCCGCCGCTACCTGACCTGGCTGCCTACGCTGGCAGCCGGTGGATCGCGGGCTGCGAGCGCTGCCGCCGCTACCTCGTCCGTCAGTGCGAGGCAGCCGGGTTCACGCCAAAGATCTCGTTCACGACCGATGACTATCTCGCCGTGCAAGCACTGGTGGCGGCGGGCCTCGGTGTCACGACGCTGCCAGGGCTTTGCCTGCGCGTGGCCAGGCATCCGGGCATTGCCAGCTCCCCGCTGCCGGGAGCTCGGCGGCACATCTTCGCTGTGACCTACGGCCAGCCGCCAGACTCCCTCGCGGCCACCCGGCTGATCGACATGCTGAGGCGAGTGGCAAGCAGGCTGAGCGGGCAGAGCGTGAGCAGCTAAATCTTGCCGATTAGATGTTCGTGGCCTGGTCCGCCCAGTACGGGTCGCGCAGCCGCCGCTTGAGCAGCTTCCCGCTCGGGTCGCGCGGTAGTTCCGCGGTGAAGTCAACGGACTTCGGCCACTTCATCTTGGCGAGCCGGCCCTCCAGGCCTGCCAGGATCTCGGCCGCTAGCTGGTCACCCGGCTCCACCCCCGCGGCTGGCTGGACGACCGCCTTGATCTGCTCGCCCCATTCGGAATCGGGGATACCGAATACGGCGACGTCGGCCACCTTAGGATTCATGATGATTTCGGCTTCGATCTCAGCCGGGTAGATGTTGGCACCGCCCGAGATGATCATGTCGGATTTGCGGTCGCAGAGGAACAGGAAGCCATCCTCGGTCAGGTAGCCGATATCTCCGACGGTGAAGAAATCACGCAGCCGGTTTGCCTCGGTCTTGGTCTTGTCGCCGTAGTACTCGAATTCAGATATGCCCATCTTCATGTAGACGGTGCCTGGCGTGCCGGCCGGCTGGGCGGTCCCGTTCTCGTCGGCGATCAGCAGCTCGCTGATCGGCCAGGCATTGCCCACGGTTCCGGGGTGGCCCAGCCAGTCGTGCGGCGAGGCGATCGTGCCGCCGCCCTCAGTCGCGGCGTAGTACTCCCAGACGCACGGGCCCCACCAGTCCAGCATCTCCTGCTTGATCCCGATCGGGCAGGGCGCCGCTGCATGGATCAGCCAGCGCATGGAGGACAGGTCATACCTGGCCTTGATCTCATCGGGCAACGACAGCATCCGTTTGAACTGGGTCGGCACCATGTGCGAGTTGGTGCACCGGTAACGCTCGGTGAGCGCCAGCGCCGTCTCCGCATCGAACGAATCCATGCAGACCAGCGTGTGGCCGAGATGCAGGGCGCCACCGCCGAACACAGTGACCGCGGTGTGGTAGTTCGGCGACGTAAGCAGGTGCGCGTTAGGCCGGCCGTCGGTAACGCCAAAGAAGGACAGCAGTCCCGCGGCCAGGACAACGGCATCATCGGGATCAAGGCCCGTCAGGGCGCGCCGCACGCCTTTAGGACGGCCCGTAGTGCCGGAGGTGTAGTGCATCGTCGTTCCCGCGGTTCGATCTTCAGGCAGCGTGGCCGGCTGACCCGCCCGCAGCGCGCTGACTTCGGTGAAGCCCTGGATGCTGCCGACGCTGAACCTGGCGTCGTCGGGGATACCGGCTTGGTCGGCTGTCTCGGTGCCGAGGCGGGCGAACCTTTCATGGGCGAAGAAAGCCTTGGCGCCGCAGTCCGCCGTGATGTAGGCGGCCTCCGGAGCCGTGAAATGCCAGTTGACCGGGGTGAGGTACCAGCCAGCCTGAAGAGCGGCGAGGTAGACCTCGACCGGGGCCGCGCCGTTCGGCAGGATCGCGGCAATGCCGTCACCCGGCTTCAGGCCGCGCGCCTTCAGCGCGTGAGTCAGCTGATTGACCCGGCTGAGCAGGTCACCCGCGCGATGCTCGGTGCCATCGGGATCGACCACTGCGATCCAGCCCGGATCCTCCTCAGCCCGGCGCCAGAATCCTCTCGACCCCACTGCCACCTCCCAGTTTTCAGTGTCCGTGCAGGCGCTGCGCGTACACCCGCCCAGCCGACGCTAGAACACGTTCTACCCTAGGCTCTCGCGTAGGGATAGAACACCACAGGACTCCCCTGGCAGGCTAGAGGCGCACGGTATTTGCAAGTAACCAGAAAACGTGACAGAACAGGCTACTCTGTGCGAGTGCTGACCCGGCTAACGCGCATCGCAGGCAGCCCGTGGCTGCGCGGCGGGCTCCTTGCCGTAGTACTGATGTTCTGCGGTTACGGGCTGTACAGCGAATGGCCGCAGGTGACTGCCGGGCTGGCACGGCTGCACTGGTACGGCATCGTTGCGTCACTAGCCGCCGCAATGGCCGGGGCGACTTGCATGATGCTGGCCTGGCGGGCCATTCTCGCCGATCTCGGCTCACCGTTGCCGCTGCGCGCCGCTGCCCGCATTAATTTCGTCGCCCAGCCAGGCAAGTACGTTCCCGGTGCAGTGTGGGCATTCGCCACGCAGGTCGAACTCGGGCACGACCTCGGGGTGCCACGGCGACGCAGCGCCGCTTCCTACGCCGTTTCCATCTCCCTGGCCGTCGGCGCCGGTCTCGGCCTGGCAGCCCTCGGGCTACCGCTGGCTTCGCCCAGCATTGCGAGACAGTACTGGTGGGTGATGGCAGTGGCGCCGCTGATCGTCGGCTGTCTGTGTCCCCCGGTCTTCGGGCCGCTAGTCGACCGTGTGCTGAAGATCGCGAAACGAGCCCCGCTCGAGCGCCGGCCAACCTGGCCCGGCCTGGGCCGTGCGCTGGCCTGGACGCTACTCGGCTGGCTGCTACTCGGCGTCCAGGTCTGGCTGCTCATCTCCGAAATGGCCGGCCGCAGCGGCTACCTGGTGCTCGCGATCGGCGGATACGCGCTGGCCTTCTCAGCGGGATTGCTGCTGATCGTCGTTCCCGGCGGCATCGGGGCCCGCGAGGTCATCCTGATCGCGGCGCTGTCACCGGTCGTCCCTGGCGCGGCTGTCGCTGTCGCCGTCATGGCTCGCGTGGTGACCATGGCATCCGATCTCATCTGCGCAGGCATCGGCCTGGCCGTATGCCGCGGCGTTCGCGCCACCGCGGACAGTCAGCTGGCGGCGCCGGCCGGAAAGCATCGCCGGACCTCTGCGGAGCCGCTGGTTCTCACCGCGGGGCAGCCCGACCGGAGTCGGCCGACGGCGCGTGCCTCGCAATGAAGTGACACCTCATCTGCCAGTGCTGGCCAACCCCTGAGCGCGGGTCAGAAGCGATCAGCCTCGCCCCGCAGCGCTCGACTTCCCGCCGCACTCTCCGAGCAGGCAGCGTTGTCATCTGCATCGGTGCCGGGTAGCCGAAGATCGTCCGCTGGACGAGTCCGGTGAAGCAGCGCGGCGTGAGCGCGTACACCGCGCCGGCCGCCGTCACCTTGGGCCTCTCGGGTACCAAGATCACTACCGCGCCTCCCGGCCGCGTCACGCGGACGAACTCGGCCAGGTAGGCACTAGCGAGTACTCGCGGCATATGCTGCAGCACCAGACTTGAGTAGACCAGGTCGAAGCTCTCGTCAGGGAAGATCTTCAGATCCGGGCTGGCGTTATGCACGACCCTGCAGCCTGGCCGCCCGGCCAGCAGGCTCCTGGCCACGTCCAGCATCGACAGGGAGATGTCGACTCCGGTGACCGAATCGAAGTAATCACCCAGGGCGCCGGTGAGGCGCCCGACCCCGCAACCGAAGTCAAGCGCCCCGGACCGGGCCCGGCAGATCCCGAGCTGATCAAGCCGGTCCAGCGCGGCGGCGATCTCGGCCCGTCCGCTAGCCATGAACTCGCCGACATCCCAGCGCCCGCCACGCCGCTCTGGGTCAACGCACACCGCCCAGAGCGGATCATCCAGGCCGAGTTTCGTCCAGTCCCGAGAGAGTCTGGCGAGCTCGCTGTCCGGTGACGCGGTGAATCTCGGATAGCTCAATCTCGGATAGCTAGTCAGGCCGGAACCCCGCCGGTCTCGTAGCTATCCGCGTACCCGTCGTCGTACTCGGGTTCGTCCCGGACCGACAGCGTCAGGATGATGCCCATGACCAGGAGGATGATGCCAACGAGCGCGAACACGACCGGGAGGATGACGGATACAAGCTCGATCTCGGCGTCCTTGGACTTGGCGTTGCTGACGGCGCTGGCGACGGTACTAGCAGTGCTCTCGAAGTGCGCGTTCAGCAGGTTGAGCACCTCGGCGCCGCCGCTTTGCAGATAGAGGTGCTCGTTGGAGAGTTCCTTGACGGGCGCGCCAGTCCCCGGGTCGACGTAGAAGGTGGTCGTTGACTGGTCGTACTCGTTCAGCGTTACCGACTGGGCGGTGGGGTCGTCAACTAGTGAGCCAGGCAGCGTCAGCGTGCCGCTCTTGTCACCCAGGACCGTTTCCACGTACTTGTACGTCGTCAGCCCGTCAACGACGGCCGTGCCGCTGTACACGCTTGGCTCAGGCTTGAGCAGCGTGGTGTCGAAGTACTGGTACGTCTGCTGCTGAGAACCTATTGGCCAGACGAAGCCCTGGCCGGAGAGATGGACGCTGCTGTTCGTGCCGATGGCGGCGCCGCAGCAGTTGAGCAATTCGCCGGTGCGGCGATCAAAAGGCAGCCGCAGCGTTGAGTAGTCGTAGGTAATCCGGTTGGTCTCGTCGTAGACGTAACTGAACTCGTTCCAAACCGCCCGGCTCGTGTTGCCTGCGGCGTTGTCGCCCTCGACCGTCACAGTGTCCTGCAACGTGGCGCCAGTCAGTTCGTGCAGCTTTGACGGGCTGAAATAACTCGCGTTGCTGGCGACGAGGGTTGAAATGGACTTCTCGTTAAGCGGGAACTTCACCGCCTCGCCAACGACTACGAAGCGGGTGAGCAGCGCCAGTACGATCAGGAAGGCACCTAGGGCACTTAGTACAAGTCCGGCAACCCTGCGCATCTATCCTCCAGAAGTGAGATGCCCAGCAGTCATGGAGTGGACAGTCCGAGACTGTTCCGGTGGATCATAGTCCGATCACCGGAGTTGTCAGCGGCAATCAGGACACATACGTATAACGGGTTAGGTTCGGGCACAAGGGTGGAACAGGACGACCGACGACAGCCGATGGCCGGACAGGTTACGGCTGACCTGCCAGCGACGTCTGGCCGGAATCCGGCTCTCGACGGTGTCCGGGTTCTGGCGGCACTGGCCGTGCTGCTCACCCACGTCGGCGGGCAGACCGGCTTCGCTTTTACCGGAACGCCGGCATCATGGGTGGTGAGCCGCGGCGATGTCGGAGTTCCGGTCTTCTTCGTCCTGTCCGGATTGCTGCTCTACCGCCCGTGGGCGCGCTGGGTCCTGACGAACGGCAAGCGGCCGGCAACAGGGCCGTACTTCTTGCGCCGCGCCCTGCGCATCCTGCCGGCCTACTGGGTTGTCGTGATCGTCGCCCTGTGCACGCTTAGCTCGTCGCATATCGGCTCGGTATCAACCTGGCTTCAGTACTTGCTGCTCGCGCAGAACTACAACCTGCATCCGTGGTGGTACGGGACCGGAGCCGACGGGCTGGCGCAGATGTGGAGCCTCGTCGTCGAGGTATCCTTTTATCTCATCTTGCCGGTGCTGGCAGCCGCACTAGCCTGGTGGGCGACGCGGGGGCCTGACGAGCTCACCGGGACTGCCGAGGTAAACCGGCGCGCCTGGCGATTGGTAGCCGGGATCGGTGTTATCGGACTGTCCTCCTACGGCTTCATGGTGCTGGCCTTCTATCCGAGCCTCCAGCTCTGGCTAGGCGAGACGCTCCCCCGCCTGCTGACCTGGTTTACCGGCGGAATGCTGCTTGCGGTGGTGTCGGAGTGGGCCCACGCCGAACCCGCTGGCACCGGTCGCGCGGCGCGTTTCTGCCGGACTGTCGCGGGCTCCGCCGAGGCGTGCTGGCTGATCGCCGCGATCGCCTTCGTCATCGCCTGCACCCCGCTCGCCGGGCCGGAGACCCTGGCGATACCTACGCTGTGGAACACCGAAGTCAAGACTGCTCTCTACACGCTGATCGGGACCGCGCTTGTCGCACCGGTGGCATTCCAGTCGGGCCGGCCGACCTGGGTGACAAGAGCACTGGGGAATCGGGTGATGAGCTTCCTCGGCCAGATCTCCTACGGCATCTTCCTCTGGCAGTTCGTTGTCATTTACGCGTTCTTCGCTGTGTTCCACGCGCGCGACGTGTTTCAGGGAACGTTGTACGGCTGGCCCGCGGTCCTTGGCATCCTCGCCGTGGTCACCGCGGCGACCGTCGTCGTAGCCGCGATCAGCTACTACGTCCTGGAGCAGCCGGCCCAGCGGCTCTACCGGTCGCGTCGGGACCGGACACGGCCGGATCGGGCACGGCCGGATCGGGCACGGCCGGATCGGGCACGGCCGGATCGGGCACGGCCGGATCGGGCACGGCGGGCTCCTGGGCGGCACGCCGCGAGCCGCTCTGCGGGACTAGCGCGGCCGCTACCGCAGCGACGATGACCAGGCAGGCAACTTCCGGCCCGGTGTTTGTCAGCAACGTCGTGACCGTGGCGCCGTCGCCGTGTCCGGACAGCAGATCAGCCATCGCGCCACTGATCGCCGCTGCGATCATCAGTGCGGGGGCAAGCCATTGGCCGGCCGGCAAGTGCCAGCCACCAGCGTCGGGAGTGCGCCGGACCATCCAGAACCCGAGCGTGGCTGCCGGAAGCAACACCGCAGCTGGGCGCCCGCCCACCCAGAGGCCGAGAAAGGCCAGCAGGCCGAGTCCCGCTGCACCCTTGCCCAGCGCGATCAGATGCCAAGTCCCCGGTGCCCGCCCCGCGCGCGCGGAGCTCACCTCTGCTGAACCGGCTTGGGTCGAGTCGAACCGTACTGACCTCACCTGGACCGACTGCGGGCCAGGCTCAGCCAGCGCGCTGGCTCGCTGGCGTGCCGGGCGGCGCCGTCGCCGGAGCGGCACCAACGCTGCGAGTATGACTAGCACCAGAGTCCCGAGACCGCCGAACAGGGCATCCCGGTAGGTGGAATTCGGCAGGTACGTCAGCGTCACCAGCCCGCGGGTCCCGGCCGGCAACAGCCACGCTTGCTCCCAGCCGTCGAGCTGAACCGGCTGCAGCACCCGCCCGCCGAAGCTGGCCTGCCATCCGGCGTTGTAGTTCTGCCGCACCACAAGGTAGGAGCGCTGGCTGGCGGCGACGCGGACGAGCCGGCTGGCGTCACCCCACCTGACGGTGGTGACCGGCGCGGGCGAAACAGTGGAGCCACCCTGCAGGCTTGCCAGGCCCGGCGGGTCAACCAGGACACTCTGCACGTCGAACCCGCGGGGGTCGGTGGCGGGCTCGACGACCGAGTTGGCGCCTGCCCTGACGGTGACTGCCGAGCAGGCGACAAACTTCACCGGCCTGCCCTGAAGCAGATCAGCCGCGGTCCCGGTGGCCCTGGTGGCGACCGGCTTGCCGTTGACCGTGATCGTGGGACCGTGCCCGCACGTGAACGTGACCTGCCCCTGCCCCCGACCTGCAGCTGCGCCGACCGCCGTGAGCGGCCGGACGCCGGGGATATGAATCTCCGAGATCTGCACCGGCAGCTGCGACGGCGTGAACGCCAGAGTCAGCGAGTCGGTCCGCAGCGGCGGGAAACTCAGCCTGCCCGAAGGGCCGACAACACCACCGCGCAACTGGCCGCCCGACCCGGTGATGAGGACCTGGAGCGGGACCGACGCCGCTGGCGGCCTCACGACCGTGACGCTCTTTACCGTCCGGGTCCCGTGCCAGCGGATCTTAATCTCGGGATGGGTGTCGTTCGCACCGGAGATCCAGGCAGTGGCCAGGTCGCCGTCAAAGGCCGAGCTTGGCTGATCCTGCGGATCGCTGGTGTAGGTCGAGGATGCGGTCACGTGAGGTTGCCGCGTGCCCGCATCCGCGTACCTGGCGATGAGCTGGTCGTTCGTCATGATCGCGAGCCCGGACAGCGTCGCGGGATGGCCCCGAGAGGCGGTGAACCCCTGGTCGAATCCGTACTGTTCCTCAGTTGGCTTGACCAGGCTCGGCGAGCACACCCAGCGCAACGAGGTCAGCATGCAGCCAGATGGCTGCGGCTCGGCCTTCGCCAGCAGTTCCGACGGCTCTGCGCCACCGGGGACGGCGACGTCGGGAGCGTTGATCGACCGGCTCGCCGTTACTCCGGGAACGGAGATCTCGGCGATCCCCGATTGAGTACCGGCTAGCGGGTATCCGGTCGGCGCCACGGCCTCGATCGTGATCCGCAGCCATCGGCTCCCCCCGGCTGGCACACGCAGTGCCTGCGCGGCCGCGGTCTGACGCACGGCCTGAGTGATAGTTCCGGTTGACGTTTGCACAGCGACCTTGGTGACCGGCGGTCCCACCGACGGATTGTCGGCGAACGCCACGTGGATGACCCCGGCGTCGACGGGCCCGTCAAAGTCGACTTGCAGCCACTGATGCACAGGACCGGTCACGCTCGCTGATTCCCACATGGTGCGGCTGTTGCCGTCGACGGCTGAGAACGGGTTCAGGCCGGTGGCGCTCTGACCTGGCAGTGCGGAGATGCCCGAACCCGAGGATGACGCCGTCACGTTCGCGATTCCGTGATACCGCGCCACTGTCAGGTAGGGCCGCCAGGATGGATCGAGATAATCATCGGCGGCCTCAAAGGTAGTCGCCGGATCTCTGGCAGTCAGCGTCTGCGAGTAGTCGATCCTGATCTCGCCGAAATTCCTGACGATCCGGCGGAGCGAGTCGGTGATGACGTCGGCGCTCGCGCGAATGCCGGGCGAGTCGGCGTTCAGCAATACCGGGCGGTCTCGCAGGACGCCCGAGTCGGCGAGGTTGAGTTCTGACTCGGGACCGCCGTACACCCGGATAGTGCCTGCGGCAGGGATGAGGTCGGCGACCGGCTGGGCGCCGCGGACGGCGAATATCTCAACCGGCGGGTAGGGCGCGTCGAAGTTACTGACCGCGTCGTCCTGAGCGGAGCTGCCCACCGGATAAGACCCGAACTGCGCGACCTTCACCAGGCCGGGCGAAGAGTACAAGGCATCGTGCACACGCGCCGGCCACGCCCCGTAAAGATCGCTGCGCAACAGGTCGTTCCTGACGACGATGTACTTGACGCCCATCTCAGCGAGCACTTGCGTCAGCCCTGCCGAGCCCTGGCCGGCCTCGATCCGCTGCTCAAGGGCATCGAGCAGGCGCGTGTTGCCGACCGAGCCGATGCTGGCCAGCTGCGTGCTTGCCCAGTTCCCGTTGAACATCGCCTCCAGGACATCGTCCATCGGCCGGCCCCAGATGTACTCGCCGAAGCTAGCGCCAGGCACGGCGAGTACCGCCTGGTTCCTGGCGTGTGCGTTGAGCCAGGCGGTCGCGCTCACCCAGTAGGACGGAACGGCAGGGAAGTCTCCGTCTGCCGATAGCCCGGTCATCGCTGCCGGGATCGCGAGTCCCGCGATACCGCACGCCGCGACGAGGGCGGCAGCTTTCCTGACCCTGGGCAACCGGAACGAACCGAGTAGCTGGGCCAGCCCCAGAGCCAACGGCAGCCGAACCAGCGGATCGAACTTCCGGATGTTGCGCAGCGGCGCCAGCGGTCCGTTGATGACGTGATCGACCAGGCCCGCGAGCGGGTTACCAAGACCGCTCACATAGCCGCTTCCGATGATGACGATGCCGATCAGCAGGGCAGTAAGCAGGAAGCGCCGCTCCGGGAGGCGCCGACTAAGCAGCCCGCCGAGGCCGAGCGCCGCGGTAACGCCGGTGAGGATCGTGGGCAGCGCTGTAGTCGAGATGCGGAAGCCGACTGGCCACCACGGCATCCCGTTCACGGCCAGGTAGGTGGTCCAGTCCTCGGTTCCGCGCAGCGTGTTGGACAAGCTGGTGACGGATGTGGTGATGGCAGCGCTCTCGGAATAAGGCAGGACCGACACGCCGTACTTCGCGAGGAGCAGCAATGGGGTGGTCCACCACCAGGTGGCGAGTACCACCGCGGGAGCCCACCAGGCCAGGACGCGCCATCGTGACCAGGAGCGCTGCCCGGTCAGCAGGTAGATGAGCGCGAGCGTGAGCATCGCGACAACCGAGGCCGCGTTCATCCCGCTGCACAGCGCGACAGCGACGGCGGACTGCGCCGCCGCGCGCAGCTTCTGCCTGCGGTCCATCTCCTGCCCGTGCCGCAGCAGCCGGACCAGCGGGATGAGGATCAGCGGCAGCATCGCGGCGGGCAGGAATTCGCCGGAGTTGATTCCCATCAGGCTGAGCGCGCGGGGCGCCAGGGCATAGCCGAAGCCAGCCGCGAGCCGGCTGGCCGGCGTGCCGATCCCGAGCCGGGACGACAGACGCACTGCGCCCAGGAAAGCGGCGATGAAGAGCGCGGCCAGCCAGAGCCGCTGGACGACCCACGACGGCAGCGCCAGCAGCTTGCCGGCCACGAAGAACGGGCCCATCGGGAAGAAGTAGCCAACAGCCTGGTTCTGGAGTTGGCCGAATTGAGCCGGGTCCCATAGCTGAAGCGCCCGGCGCAGGAAGCTGACCGGATCGATCGCCATGTCGATCTTGGTATCGGCGATGATGTTGCCCGGCCTGGTGACGAAGGCGAGCATCGCCAGCGCCAGGCAGCACACGGCGAGCCAGAGCGCGCGCCGCAGCCGCTCGTCGATACCGCCGGCTGATGTTTCGGACGTGGCAGGCGGCCCGCCAGCCCACCAGCCAGGGCCTCGGGAGGAGCCGCCCCCGGGCGAGACGGTCCGCTGCGGCGACTCGATCACGGGGTTAGCTTCCCGTCGGCCAGCTACCGGTCACCCTGGGATCGGCTTGGCAGGAGACGGATGGCTGAAAACAGACGGCACCACGTTTCCGATGCTGAGCGACGAGACACACTCCGTGGGACCGCCGCTCACCAGCTTCGCCCGCACCACGCTGCCGGCGCCGGCTGCGGGAACCCACGCCGTGTGCAGGCCAGCGGGCAGTTGAACGTCGTGCCAGACGCCGCCGAACTGCACGGCCATGGTCGCCGCAGGCCCGACGTAACTCATGCTGATCTCCCAGCCCCAGTGATACAGAGCACCGCCGAGCGGGATCTTCGTTCCTCTCGAGCCGACCTGCCAGCAGCCGCGACCAGCCGGCGCATGCACCGTGTCACCCTGGATCGCCACCGATCGCCACAGCCGGCCGACACCGTCGAAGACCATCAGGTTGCTGAAGACGCCAGCCGGGGCGTCGGTCCAGTGCAGTCCCTGCGCTGCCGTCCCGAGCGCGCCGATGACCTTGTCGGTGTAGGCATAGCGGCCGAACCACACGTAGGTCTCCACGAAGGGCGGCACTGGCGTTGCCACGATCTCGGCGTCCTTCGGGGCCGCAGCCACCGCCGCTCTGGCTGTCGCGATATAGGACTTTCCGTCTACGGTGCTGGTCGCGTGCTCATAGGTGTCGTAGGACCACAGCGAGCCGGCCAGGAAGATGGCTAGCACAGCTACTGCTCCGGTTCGCGGGACCCACCGGGCGGGTTTCGCTTGGTAGGCATTCTGCTCGCCGGCGAGCGGCCAGAACGCCAGCCCCAGGCAAACGGCCAGGACGGGCATGCTGTCAGCCAGGTAGTGCAGGTCATCACCAAGGATGCCGGGGCTCACGCCCAGGCCGACACGGCCGGCCACCAGCGGAACTACCGCGCTTCCGAAGATCCACGCCGCCAGGATCACCCACCCGCGCCAGGCGTGGCGGCGGTACCAGAGGCTGGCCAGGATGATGAAGGCGGCGACCGACCAGGACAGCTGGGTCAGCGGCGGGTACTCGGTAGCGAACGCATAATCGGCGGGCGTGCCGCTACCGGAACTGAGCGCGAGCCAGTGCCACGGGCCGCCGAGAGCGCCAGGGACGAAGCTGACCCGGATTAGCTCCGATATGAACGCCAGGACATTGGAGAACTGGCCGGGCTTGACGGGCTGCTGGCTGGAGGTATGCAGCTGGTGGACGAAAACCAGGGCGTAGGCAGCGACCAGCGCAAGGTAGAGGAGCCACGCCCGCCAGAACCGCCGCAAGCTTTCAGCGAGAGTGTGCGGCCAGCCGCCTAGTAGCAAGAATGCCGACGTCAGGGCCA
>Ga0335075_10005460_pt1 | contig 19747 bp, 15 predicted proteins | sample Lox_Sample_24_FD_206723 | JGI IMG/M metagenome (GOLD analysis project Ga0335075, IMG submission 206723) | Soil microbial communities from Loxahatchee National Wildlife Refuge, Florida, United States - Lox_Sample_2.4 | ecosystem: Environmental > Terrestrial > Soil > Wetlands | place: USA...
CGGGTAGGACTTGTCGTCGCGGTACTTGACGTTGAACCGCGGGTCGAACTCCTTGATCCAGGAGTACTCCAGCTGGAGCGCCTCGACCTCGGTGTTGACCACCGTCCACTCGACCGACGCGGCCGTGGTGAGCATCATCTGGGTCCGCGGGTGAAGCGCGGTGAAGTCGGCGAAGTACTGGTTGAGCCGCTGCCGGAGCGACTTCGCCTTGCCCACGTAGACGACCCGGCGACGCTCGTCGCGGAACCGGTAGACGCCCGGTTCCTCAGGGATCTCCCCGGGCGCGGGGCGGTAGCGGTGAGGGTCGGCCACGACACTAAGCCTAGTCGTCGGCCGGGGTTTCCGTTGTTGTTGCCGTTTGGCGCCGGCTGATGCGGCGGTTTATCTCGAACGGACCCGGTCTTCGCGCCCGCCCGCAACGGCTCCGCGTCCCGTTGCCACCGTTTCGCGTCATATCTTAAGCTGGCGGCATGACCGAGACGACCGCGCCTTTCGAGCCTCAGCCGCTTGGCGACCGGTACTTCCAGGATCCGCTGCGCGTCTTCGCCCGGATGCGCGAGGAGTCGCCGGTCACCTCGGTGATCACGCCGGAAGGGCAGCGGGCCTGGCTGATCACCCGCTACGAGGACGTGCGGAAGGCGCTGGCGGACCCCCGGCTGTCCAAGGACTGGCGGAAGCTGCGGTCGCCCGGGTTCGTGCCCGATCCGTCGGTCGGCTTCCTGATGGCGCACATGCTCAACGCCGACCCGCCGGACCACACCCGGCTGCGCCGTCTGGTGCAGAAGGCGTTCACGCCCGGGCGGGTCGCCGCGCTGCGGCCGAGGATCGAGGCGATCACCGCGTCCCTGCTCGACGCGATGGCCGGGGGCGGGCCCGGGGGCGGGCCCGGGGGCGGGTCCGGGGGCGGGACCTGGGGCGGCGGCAGGGCCGTGGACGACGCCCGCGATGGCGTGGTCGACCTGACCACGGCGTTCGCGTTCCCGCTGCCGATGACGGTGATCTGCGAGCTGCTCGGCATTCCCGACGGCGACCGGGAGGAGTTCAAAACCTGGTCGCAGGTGATCCTCTCGTCCACCGCGACGTTCGACGAGTACCGCGCGGCGGGCGGGGCGATGTACGCGTACTTCACCCGGCTGCTGGCGGACAAGCGGGCGGCGCCGGCCGACGACCTGCTCTCGGCGCTGATCACGGCGCGGGACTCGGGCGACTCGCTCGACGAGCCCGAGCTCCTCGCGATGATCTTCCTGCTGCTGGTCGCCGGGCACGAGACCACCGTCAACCTGATCGCCACCGGGACGCTGGCGCTGCTCACGCACCCGTCGGAGCTCTCCCGGCTGCGCGCGGACCCGTCCCTGCTGCCGGCCGCGATCGAGGAGCTGCTGCGGTACGCCAACCCGCTGAACCACGCGACCGACCGCTACGCGCCCGAGCCGCTCGAGGTCGGCGGGGTCATGATCCCGGCCGGCGAGCCGGTCCTGGTCGTGACCTCGTCGGCCAACCGCGACCCGGCCCGCTTCCCCGACCCGGACCGGCTCGACCTGGGGCGCGACGCCAGCGGGCACGTCGCGTTCGGGCACGGGATCCACTACTGCGTGGGGGCGCCGCTGGCCCGGCTCGAGGGCGAGATCGCGTTCGGGGCGCTGCTGTCGCGCTTCCCTGGCCTGTCGCTGGCGGTCGACCCGGCCGCGCTGCGCTGGCGTCCGAGCTCGCTCATCCACGGGCTTGAGACGCTGCCGGTGCGGCTGCGCTGATGGCACCGGCCGCCATCGCGCCCGGGAGAGCAAACCGCCGTCGGCGCGGGCCGGTTGGCGCGGGGCGGGGCGGTCGGCGCTGCGCGCTTCTTGCTGTTATCTTGTCGCGCGCGTCCGGCGTTGTAGCCCTGGGGGCCACGGGCCCGCTAGATGTAGCCCGGTGGGCCACGGGGCCGTGACCGTGGAGGCCGGAGGCCGGGAAGGGCCGGGCCGGGGAGGGCCGGGCCGGGGAGGGCTGGCGCTGCGCGCTTCTTGCTGTTATCTTGCGGCGGATGCAGCGCGGACCGGAAGGCTCAAGGGGGTGGGGAGAGCCTGCCGGTCCGCGGTCTTCGCCCCCGGGAAGAGGGGCGGCCCGTCAGAGCCGGATTGCGGGTGACGGACGAGGCGACGCGTGCTGCCTGGGCGACCCGGGGCCAGACAAAATGGGCCGACCGCGCGGAGCACGGGTCCGTTCGATATGAGGGTTGTTGATCTTGCCTTTGGTTGTGGCCTCGGGCTTAGCCGAGGACGGACTCGACCGAGACCGACTCGTAGCCGTGGGCCTGGGCGACGGGAGCGTTGGTGAGCACGCCCTCGTGGGTGTTGAGGCCGCCGGCCAGGGCGCTGTCGGCCGCCAGGGCGGCGCGCCAGCCGTTGTCGGCCAGCTCGACCGCGTACGGGAGGGTCGCGTTGGTCAGGGCGTAGGTCGAGGTGTTGGGGACGGCGCCCGGCATGTTCGCGACGCAGTAGAACACGCTGTTGTGGACCATGAAGACCGGGTCCGCGTGCGTGGTCGGGTGCGAGTCCTCGAAGCAGCCGCCCTGGTCGATCGCGATGTCGACGAGGACCGAGCCGGGCTTCATCCGGGAGACGAGCTCGTTGGAGACGAGCTTGGGGGCCTTGGCCCCGGTGACCAGGACCGCGCCGATGACCAGGTCGGCCTCGAGGACGGCCCGCTCGATCTCGTACGCGTTCGACGCGACCGTCTGGATCCGCCCCTGGTAGATGGCGTCGATCTGGCGGAGCCTGGCGATGTTGCGGTCGAGGACGGTGACGCGCGCGCCCATGCCGACCGCGATCTGCGCGGCGTGCAGGCCGGAGACGCCGCCGCCGATGACGACGACGTTGGAGGCGTAGGTGCCGGGGACGCCGCCGAGCAGCGTGCCGCGTCCGCCGCTCGGGCGCATCAGGTGGTAGGCGCCGACCTGCGGGCCGAGTCGGCCTGCCACCTCGGACATCGGGGCCAGCAGCGGGAGCGAGCCGTCGGCGAGCTGGACCGTCTCGTAGGCGATGCCGGTGACCTTGTTCGCGAGCAGCGCGTCGGTGCAGGGCTTGTCCGCCGCCAGGTGCAGGTAGGTGAAGAGCGTGAGGCCCGGGCGCATCCGGTGGTACTCCTCGGCCACGGGCTCCTTGACCTTGAGCACCAGCTCGGCGGTATCCCACACCTCGTCGGCGTCTGGGATAATGGTGGCGCCGGCCGCCACGTAGGCGTCGTCGGCGAGCTGGGAGCCGACGCCCGCGTCCTTCTCCAGGTAGACCTCGTGGCCATGTCCGGTGAGCTCGCGAACGCCCGCGGGCGTGATCGCGACGCGATACTCGTGGTTCTTGACCTCGCGGGGGATGCCGACCTTCATGGCATATCTACCTTTCGATGCTGGCGGCGGAGTATGGCGGATGACTACGCTGTCGAACTACATTCCGTCCCACTGTTCCCAGTTTGCATGATAATCGAGAATAAGCCTAGATTTGAGAACAAGATTCTGTATAGTGATGAGATGGAAGTTGAAAATTCAGCCCTTACGAGCGTCGCGACAGGCCCGCCGAATACTGTTCGGCACGATGGCGGCGAACTCGACGAGGTCGACCGCCACATCGTCCGTGAGCTGGCCCGGGACGCCAGGACGCCGAACAACGCGCTCGCCGAGCGGGTCGGCATCGCGCCCTCCACCTGCCTGGGACGCGTCAGGTCGCTGCGCGAGCGCGGCGTCATCCGCGGCTACCACGCGGACGTTGACCCGGCCGCTCTCGGTCGGCCGCTGCAGGCGATGATCGCGGTCCGGCTGCAGGGGCACGCCCGGGGGCACATCCGCAGCTTCGTGGCCGGGGTGGCGGGACTGCCCGAGGTGCTCAACGTGTTCTTCCTGGCCGGCAAGGACGACTTTCTGCTGCACGTCGCGGCGGCGTCGACGTCATCGCTGCGGGACTTCGTGGAGCGACTGTCGTCGAACGCGGACGTGTCCTACACCGAGACCTCGCTGATCTTCGAGCACATCCGGGCGGACGTGGCCGGCTGACCGCGCCGTTTCGCTGACGTCACCAGGTGCCGTGCCACCGGCACAAGGGCCGCGGCGTGATCTTATGACGTCAGTCTGTAGTCTGTCGGCCGAGCCGGGGAAGACTATGGAGGAGAACCGGTCGGTCGGCCGGTCGTTTCCTGATGTCTAGCGAAGCAGTGAGAGGCAGGCGGCAATGTCATCTCAGCACTCGTACCTCGACGCCCTCAAGCGGGTCATCGACGAGGTCGTGGCGCCGGGGGCGGCATCAGTGGACGCCGAAGGCGCGTTCCCACGGGCGCAGCTGGACGCGCTCGGCGCGGCCGGGATCCTTGCGATGACGGTGCCGGCCTCGTGCGGCGGCGGCGACGGCGGGCTGCGCGAGGCGGCCGTGGTAACCCGGGAGCTCGGCTCGGTCTGCGGGTCCACCGCGATGGTGGTGGCGATGCACTACTCGGCGGTCGCCGGGCTGGTCGCGGCCGGCGACAAGGACACCCTGATCGCGATCGCGGCCGGGACGCACCTGTCCACGCTGGCGTTCTCCGAGGTCGGGTCGCGGTCTCACTTCTGGGCGCCGATGTCGACCGCCGTCCTGTCGCCGGACTCGGCGACCGTGCGGCTCGACGCGCTCAAGAGCTGGGTCACCTCGGCCGGGCAGGCCGACAGCTACGTCTGGTCGAGCCGGCCACTCTCTTCCGGCTCGGGCGAGGATGGCGGGGACGCAAGCGGGGGGACGGCCTCCGGGCCGATGACACTGTGGCTGGTGCCGGCCGGCGCGGCGGGCCTGTCGGCGGCGGGCGCGTTCGACGGGCTCGGGCTGCGCGGGAACTCATCGGCGCCGCTGGCGGCGGACGGTCTTGAGGTGCCGCTGTCGGCGATGCTCGGCGCGGACGGCGGGGGGCTCGATATGGCGCTGGCGGCGATTCTGCCGTACTTCCTGATCTGCTCGGCGTCGATGAGCGCGGGGCTGATCCGGCGGCTGGCGGCCGAGACCGCCGCTCACCTGCAACGCACCCGGCTGGCGCACCTCGGCGTGTCGCTCGCCCAGCAGGCCGGGCCGCAGGCGCAGCTCGCCCGGCTGCAGATCGAGGCGGACCGGGCCTGGGCGCACATCTCCGCTTGCCTCAGCGCCGTGGAGGACGGCCGGCCCGACGCCACGCTGCTCGTGCTCGAGGTCAAGGCGGCGGCGGGCGAGGCGGCGGCCGAGGCGGCCGACCTGGCGCTGCGGGCCGGCGGCGGGGCCGCGTTCCGTAAGGAGTCGGTGGTTGAGCGGCTGTTCCGCGACTCGAGGGCGGCGCGGGTGATGGCGCCGACGACCGACGCGCTCTACGACTTCATCGGGCGCGCACTGCTCGGCCAGCCGCTGCTCGGGGAGGTCTGATGGCCGGGGTGCTGCTGGGGGCGGTGGCCTACGATCCGAAGGTCGTCACAATCTGGGACGGATTCCGCGGGTGGCTGCGGGACGCGGCCGACCTCGACTTCGACTACGTTCTCTACTCGAACTACGAGCGGCAGGTGTCGGACCTGGTCGACGGCCGGGTCGACGTGGCCTGGAACTCGCCGCTCGCGTGGGTCCGCGCCCGCCGCCTGGCGGCGGCCCGCGGGGTGTCGCTGACCCCGGTCACGATGCGCGACACCGACTGCGACCTGCGGTCGGTCGTGGTGGTGCGGGCCGACTCGCCGGTGGCTTCGCTGGCCGACCTGGCGGGCCGGGTGGTGGCGACCGGAGCGGTGGACTCGCCGCAGGCCACCCTGCTGCCGCTGTCGCTGCTGCGGTCGGCCGGGCTCTCCCCCGGGACCGACGTGGAGGTCAGGCGGTTCGACATCGGCGTCGGGCTGCACGGCGACCACATCGGCGGGGAGCGCGAGGCGGCCCGCGCGCTGTTCGCGGCCGACCCGGCCGAGCAGGTGGACGCGGCCTGCATGATCGACTCCAACCTGCTGCTGTTCGGGCGGGAGGGGGTGCTGCCGGTCGGCGCGGTGCGGGTGCTCGCGCAGACGCCGCTGTACGACCACTGCACGATGACCGCCGGGCCGTCGGCGTCCGACCCTGCCGCGAATGCCACTGCCACTGCCACTGCCACTGCCGCCACCGCCGCCGCCGGGCGATTCGGCAGGCTGCTGCTCGGCATGGACTACGCCGACGCCTCGCTCCGGCCGCTGCTTGACCTGGAGGGCCTCAAGGAATGGCGGCCACCCCGTCTTTCCGGCTACCAGCAGCTGGAACGGGCCGTCGACGAGGCCGGGTTCTACGACCGCGACGGCGTGATCATCGCCGACGGCTACCGGCCGTAAGGACGGCGTGCTGGGACCGAACCGCGATGCCGCGCACTGACGCCGCCGCCCTGGCCGACCTCGCCGACCTGGGGCTCGACGAGGGCGGACACCTGCTGCTTGACCGGGCGCTCGGCGGCCTCGCGCCGGGCCGGCGGCTGACGGTGACCGGGCGTCATCCGATGCTGTCGATCCACCTCGGCGCCTGGTGCCGTTCGCACGGGCACCGGCTGATCGCGGGCGATGCGGCGGCCGGCGCGGCCGGTTCCACGCTGGCGGGCCGGACGCTGGTGATCGAGAAGGGCGGCAACCGCGAGCAGCGCTGGGCGGGCGCGGAGCGGGCCGGGTCGGCCGTCGGCCCTCCTGACGCGCGGGCCGATGCCCGCTGGGGGCTCGCCGCGCGGGGGGCGCTGGTCGAGGCGGGCGGGCCGCCGATCGGCGCGCACTGGTCGGAGCGCGAGCACGTCTGGGCCGATATCGCGCCGAAACTCTACGCCGCCGCGGCGGCGGCCCAATGGGACCCGGCGACCGCCGTCGACTGGGCCGCGCCCATCGACGCGGTCCCGCCCGAGATCGAGCGGGCCGTCATCCAGATCATGACCTACCTGGTGGAGAACGAGCAGGCCGCGCTCATCATCCCGGCCCGGCTGCTGTCGCAGCTCCACCCGCACTACCGCGAGGTCATGCAGCTGCTCGCCACCCAGGCGGCGGACGAGGCGCGGCACGTGGAGGTGTTCACCCGGCGCGGGCTGCTGTCGGGCGGGCCGCTTGGCACCTCCTCGGCCGGCGGCCGCGCGTCGCTGGCGACGCTGCTGAACGAGCCGGACTTCACCACGGCGTCGTTCCTGCTGTCGGTGCTGGGCGAGGGCACCTTCGTCGACCTGCTCCGGTTCCTGCACGGCCATGCCCCGGACCCGGTCACCGCCGACGTGACCAGGCTCGCGCTGCGCGACGAGGCGCGGCACGTGGCATTCGGCGTCGCGCACACCGCCCACCTGGCCGGATCCGATCCCGGCTACCTGGGCACGCTCCGCCGGTCGGTCGAACGCCGGCACGCCGCGCTGCAGGACACCGCCGGCCTGAACGCCGAGGTCTTCGACTCCCTGGTGCTGCTCGCGGCCGGCTCGTGGGAGCCCTCCGCGATCCGGCGCGGCTGGCAAGCCGTCCGCGAGCTGCAGGCCCGGATGGACGAGGGCCGGCGCCGGCGGCTGGCCGCCATCGGCTTCCCCGACGACGAGGCGGCGGAGCTGTCCGCGCTGCACACCCGCAACTTCATGTGATCGAGCTGGCGGCGGCTCCGGCGCCGCATCGCGGACGCCACCGCGGCAGCAGCCGGGTCGTGACCACGCGGCCGCGCGCGAATGTCAGAGCCACCGGTCACCGTGAAAACGGCGGCAATGGCCGTGCCGCTATTCGCCGACGATGCCGTCAATACAGCCTGATACGACGGTCGATATAACGGGCGTCTCTTGGGCAACCCTCTCCCCTATCACCATTTACCAACCGATACGGGACATGCACCGGCGCACTGGAGCCTATGATCGACCCCATGTGGCCGACGGATAACGTCCACCAGTGGCGGGAAACGGTCGGCTCACCCCCGCTGCCGACCGGGCCGGCGATCACGACCCTGCGGTCGGTGGTCGCTCCCCTCGCGTCGACGATCCGGTCGGCCGGGATCGCCTACGTCGCCGTGCAGATCGTGATCTGGCACTCGTTCTACACGGCCGACGCGTGGCGGTTGACGGCTCCCGTCATCGTGGTGGCGTGGGCAACGGCCGTCATCGTCTGCCTGCGCCGACGCTGGCCGTCCCCGTTTCTCGCCTGCGTTGATTCCGGTGTTTACCTGGCGCTCGCGCTCAGCGCCCAGGAATGCGTGCCGCCCAATGTCCGGGACGACACGTTCAGCTGGCTCGTTATCAGCATGTCGGGGCAGCTCATCGTTCCGGCCTGGTATGCGCCCGCCTCGATCTCCTTGCTACTGACGCTCATCGCCCCGGCCGCCTTCTGGCTCGGTGCTGTCATCCAGCCGGTTACCAACTACCGGACGCTGGCGGGGGCGACCATGATCTTGATCGTCGTCGGACTCGTGCACACCTTTTCGCGGCGGGAACTGTACGGCCGGGCCGAGGCGGCCGATGCCACCCTGGACGCGGCCGCTCATGCCGCCGGCGAGCAGTACGCCATCCTGGCCAGGAACATCGAACGCCGCGAGCATGAGCGCCTGCTGCACGACACGGTCCTCAACACGCTCACCGCGCTGGCACGGGCCGCCGTCGATGACCCGGCGGTGGTGGTGAGCCGGTGCCGCCAGGACGTTGCCCTCATGGAGGATGCGCTCGGCGACCAGGGCGATCCGGCCGCCCGCGTCAGGCGTGCGTCCGGCGACCTGCCCGGTGAGGTGTGGGCCGTTGTCACCGACATGCGCGGTCGAGGGCTCACCGTCCATGTCGACATCGACGGCGAAGGCGTCTCGGTTGTCCCGGCCCGCGTCACGGCCGCGATCGCGAACGCCACCCGCGAGGCGTTGTCCAACGTGGCCGAGCACGCCGGGACCGGGGAAGCCTGGGTGCAGGTTCGCCTGACGGCGCCGGCCGGGGACGCGGACGTCCCCTGCCGCCTGGAGGTGAGCGTGCGCGACCGGGGGGCCGGCTTCGACCCCGACCGGGTCGACCCGGCTCGACTGGGGCTCCGCCGGTCCGTTGCCGAGCGCACCGCCGAGTGCGGCGGGCAGGCAGCGGTGTGGTCGGCGCCCGGGCAGGGCACCGTCGTGCGCATGTCCTGGCCCGCGGCCGCGCGATCGGGCCGACAAGACGGCGAACCGGATCAGCCGGACGGCCTCCGGGCCGATCGCGGCCTCACCCAGGAGAGTCCGTCATGGTGAGCCCGCACAAGGTCGTGGGCGACGTGGCCGAGGCCGGGCTGTCGCGCATGATCGGAACGATCGCCGTCATCTTGCCCGCCGTCGCGCTTCTCCAGGTGCTGGCGAACGCGCATGACTACCGTCAGCCCGCCGCGGTGATCGCGGTCTGGCTCGCGGTCCTCGGCGCCGCCGCGTGGCTGACGCCGCGCATGCGCGCGCGGGTTCTGTCTGGGGCCGAGGCCGCGGCGGCGATCGCGCTGGCGATCGCCGCCGTGACCGTGGTCGGGGCGGAGCGGCAGGGGGACGTCATGCCGGGAAGCGTTGACCTGGCCATCCTCGGCACCCTGTGGCTGCTCGTGGTGGTAGCCATGAGCGTTCCCATCTGGGTATCGGTCCCGGCCGCGTTGACCGTCTACGCCGCGCATAGCGCGCTGCTCATCCGGGCCGAGGGGGTGAACCCGCTGACGCTGTCCGAACTCGAGGCGGCCGGGTACATCTGCGCGGCGTTCCTGATCGCCGCCGCCGTGCTGCGCCCGACCATGGCCGTCCACGTCAGCCTGGGCGCGCGCCGCGCCTCGCTGGCGAGCAAGTCGGCGGCCGAACGCGCCGCCGCGGCGGCGATAGGCCAGGAGCGGCAGAGCAGGCTGGCAGTCCTTGAGCGGGAGGCGCTGCCGCTGTTGCGCGGCATCGCCGACGGGACGCTGGACCCGACCGCCAGCGACGTCAGGGACCGGTGCGCCCGGCACGCCGCAGTCCTGCGGCACTCCCTCACCGAGGGCGCGCCGGGCGCGGGCGACCTGGCGGGCGGGCTCGAGCCGACATTCCGGGCCGCCCGCGAGCGAGGTCTGCTGGTGACCGTCCAGTTGGTCGGCGATCCGGGACCTGCGCCGCCTTGGCTTGCCGCCGCGGTCCTGGCGACGGTGGACGCGGTACTCGGGGCGCTTCCCCCGCAGCAGGTCACCCTCACCGTGCTCGCCGTGGGCGATGACGTCGAGTTGTACCTTGCCTTCGACGTGCCGTCGCCGAGCGGACCCGACCTGACTCAATTGCCCCAGCCGAGCGATCTGCCGGCGGCGGCACGCTGGCGGGTGACCGTGAACGCGGCCGATTCCGGCGGCGGCTACCTGGAAGTCAGCTGGCGGAAGGACGGTGTCGCTTGACTGCGGTCATTGACGTCGCGGTCGTGGACGACCATCCGATCATCCGCGAAAGCGCCGCCAGCTGGATCATGGCCGGCGAGGACGATATCCGGCTGGTCGCGACCGCGGCGACGGTGGGCGCCCTGCTGGCCGGGCCCGGGCGGCGGGCCGGCGTCGTCCTGCTCGATCTTGACCTCGGCGACGGCACCACCGCGGACGGCAACGTCACCGCCGTCGTCGCGGCGGGCCCGGCGGTGCTGGTCCTGTCCGCGTCCGACCGGCCGGTCGCCGTCCGGGCGGCGATGCGGGCCGGGGCGCGCGGTTACGTGCTGAAGAACGAGCAGGCCGATCAGATACGGTCGGCGATCAGAGAGGTCGCCGCGGGCCGGGACTGGATCTCCGCCCGCCTCGCCTATATCTTCGCCACCGATGACACCGCCTCCCGGCCGGCCCTCAGCCAGCAGGAAACACGAACGCTTGAGCTCTACGCGACCGGCCTGGCGTTGAAGTCGGTGGCGAGGAAGCTGGCCATCAGCGAGGACACGGCGAAGCAGTATCTGGCGCGGGTGCGCGAGAAATACGCGAATGCCGGGCGGGCAGCGCCCACGAAAATGGAGCTTTACTATCGAGCAGTCGAGGACGGGTATCTCCCCCCGCCCCCATAAACCGCTGCCACCCCGGTGGCCATGGAGTCCGGATACACCCGTCCTCGGCGCTCGCAAGCACTAACCTAGCGACGGTCGGCGGCCGTGTCATGACGCCCGTTCAGGGGTCATGACCGCTATCCGGGCCGAAACATCGCCGGCCGGTTCCCGTTCACCATCGCTGACCCACGGCGACACACGCGCCTAACATGCCGGTAATCCCAAACGGGAATGCTCAGCCAGGTGGGGGAGACGCAGGCGGACTGGCTCGGGCACGTGATCGTCTGCGGGCTGCGCGGAGTCGGGCTGCCGATCGTCGAGGAGCTGACGCTGTCCGGGGTTCCCGCCGTGGTCATCGACGACGACCCCGCCCCCGCGCTTGCCCGAATGGTCGCCGCCTGGGGCGTGCCGCTGATCACCGGACAGGCCCGGGCCGAGGAGACGCTGATATCGGCCGGCCTGGCCGGCGCGATCGCGGTGATCTGCGCCCAGGAGAACGACCTGTCCGCGCTGGAAACCGCGCTGCTGGTCCGACGGCTGCGGGCCGAGGTCCGGGTGATCGCGCAGCTGGCCAACCCGGCCGTCGGCCGCGCGGTCCGCGAGGCCGGGGTGGCGGTTCTCGATGTGGCGGGCCTGTCCGCCCCGTCGGTGGTCGAGGTCTGCCTAGGCGAGGGCGTCCAGGAGCTGTCGCTGTCAGGAATGCGGTTCCTGGCCGCGCGCACCACCGCGCCGCACGCGGCGACGCTGCGCGAACTGTACGGGGCGCTCGCCCCCGTCGCCGTGGTCCCGCCGACCGGTGACGTCCTGGTCTGCCCCGGGCGGGACACGCGGGTGAACGCGGGCGACGAGGTGACGCTCATCGGCACCCCGGACGAACTCGCCGCCGTTTCCGTCATCGACCATCCGGAACGGATCCGCAAGCTCACCGCCACCGCCACCGCCGGCGCCGGCGGCAACGGGACCGGGGCCAATGGCGGATCGCCCGGAATCCTTGGCGTCCTCGGCGGCGAAGACCCCGACGCCACCCCGACCGGGCCCGGTCTGGCCGGCCGGGCCCTGCGAGTACTGCGCGACGTCGCCGTGTCGTTCGCGCGGGCGTCCGACCGGCGGATGGCGATCGCGCTCGGGGCACTGCTCGGGGTGCTGGTCACCGCCACCCTCGTGCTCCACTTCACCTACCAGCTGGCGGGTCCCGGGCACCGGATCTCGCTCCTGGAGTCGGTGTACTTCACCGTCGAGACCGTGACCACGGTGGGGTACGGCGACTACACGTTCCGGGGCGAGCCGGCCTGGCTGATCGTGTTCGCGATATGCCTGATGATCACCGGCGCGCTCTTCGTGGCCGTCTTCTTTGCCCTCGTCACGAATATGCTGGTCAGCCGGCGGATCGAGGAATCACTGGGGCTGCAGAAGATCGTCGCGCTGCGCGGCCACGTCCTGGTCATCGGCCTTGGCAGCATTGGCCTGCGGGTCGTGCGGAAGCTGCACGACGCCGGCCGGGAGGTCGCGGTGATCGAGAAGGACGAGCACAACCGGCACCTCAGCCAGGTTCGCGCGCTCGACGTCCCGGTGATGGTCTCCGACGCGACGCTGCCCGAGGTCCTCGCGTCGGCCCGGCTGGCCGCCGCGTCGGCCGTCGCGGTGCTGACCAGCGACGACCTGGCCAACCTGGAGACCGGCCTGGCCGTCCGCGACCAGCTCGGCTCGCGCTGGCATGAGGTACCGGTGGTGCTGCGGATCTTCGACCCGCAGCTCGCCCATTCGGTCAAGGAGACGTTCGGGTTCAGGAACGTCAGGTCGACCGCCGCCCTGGCCGCGCCCTGGTTCGTCGGCGCCGCGCTCGGCCTCGACGTGCTCTCCACCTTCTACGCCGGGGACGAACCGCTGCTGGTCGCCCGGCTGACCGTCACCCCCGGCGGCGGCCTGCACGGCCTGCAGATGCACGAGCTGACGGCCAGGACCCGGGTCCTGGCCCTGCGCCGCGCCGCCGACCGCGCCGTCCTGGAGCACCCGCCGCGTCGCGCCACCCGGTTCGAGCCCGCCGACGAGGCGTACCTGATCGGCCCCTACGACGAGCTCCTGACCGTGCTGCGCCGCGACCGCCCCTCCCCCGGCCATCCGCCGGATCAGGTCCCGCGGCAGGCAGCGCGACCGCCCGACCAGGCCCCGGGCCCGGACGATCCCGCCGAGCTCACCCAGCCCGACCCCGGCTGACGACGGAACCCCGCTCAGGACATGCTCAGCGCAGAGCGTCCGGTGCACCCCGCGCCCCGCGCCACCCTCCGCTTCCCGCGTACACCGCTTCTTGCTGTTATCTCCGGCGCCTTAGCGTTCGCGGGCCATGATCGCAAAGACTTTTTCTTAACGTAAAGAATTCGCGCTATGCGCACGAAAAGTCTTCGTCTAAAAAAGTTTTCGCTATCATGCGCTGACTTGGTCAGGCGACAGGTGCCCAGAGATGCCGATGGGTTAGGCGGGGGCGATGTGCGGGCCGAAGCCGGTGGTCTGCCAGGTGTCCCCGTCCTCAGTGATCGCGTACGCCTCGTAGCCCGGCAGGGACTCAGTCCAGGCGCGGGCGCGAATCGGGCCCATGGCGAAGGCGGCGGTGGCGTAGGCGTCGGCGAGGGCCAGCGACGGGCCGACCACCGTGAGGCTGGCCAGGCCGCCGGCCGGGCCGCCGAGGTGCGGGTCAATGATATGGGCGCCGCGTTCCGCGGTGCCGGAGGTGGCGACCGCGCTGCCGACCGCCTCGACGACCAGGGCCAGGCCGCCCCGGTGGAAGGGATCGGCGATGCCCACCCGCCACGGCTCCTCGCCCGACGACGCGGCCGACGCACCCGACGCGGCCGACGCACCCGACGCACCCGACGCGGCGAACCCAGAAGGCCCGGGCGACCCAGAAGGCCGGGGCGGCCCCTGCCACCCGCGGGCGTTGGCGGGGACGAGGTTGCCGCGCGGGCGGCCGCCCGCGCACTGAACGTCGCCGCCGCCGTTGACCAGGTGGTTCGTTGACCCGGCGGCGGACAAGATCGCGGCCGCGCGCTCGACCGCCCAGCCCTTGACGTAGCCGGACGGGTCGAAGACGCCGCCCGGCGCGGCGGTGAAGTAGCCGCCGGAGCAGAGCCGGACCGCCGTGCACGCGCTGATGACCTCGGCGACCTCGGGGGCGCAGCCGTCGACGGTGACCTCGGCCGCGGCGAGCAGCGACACGTCGCTGTCGGGTCGGTAGGGCGAGAAGATCCGGTCCACCCAGTGCAGCCAGCGCACCGCGGCCTCTAGCGATCCGCCGACGACGGCGGCGGCCGGCACGTCGAACGAGACCACGGTCCCCATCACCGGCTCGGCATGGCGGACCCGGGCGGTGACGGCCGGCCCCGCGGGTAGCAAAGGAAAGGTAGAAAGCACGCGCCCCCCGTTAGGCCCGATTGTCGAGTGCACTCTGCAGAGAAGAAATGTACCCGTTGCTCGTATACGTGGCCCCCGATACAGAATCGATTCTCGCACTTTGCGCCGCCAGAGTCTCCCCCACCAACCGGGGGAAGGCGAACTGGCCAATCTGGATATCCATCGTGGTCTCAGCCGGATGCTGGAGGATATTGACCCCGACAATGGTCCGCGACCGCTCCACGACCCGCACCTGGACCGGCCCGTAGACGGTCCGGACGGCGCGGCCGGTGAGGGCGTGCTCGCCGGCCAGCAGCGGCGGAACGGACGACGGGGAACCAACGGTCCGTTCGGACGAATTCATGTGGGTCTTGAATGACAGCAGCGCGACCAGACCCGCCACCGTCACGACCACCGCCACCAGCACTCTGCGCACGTCAGCCTCCTCAGAACTCGAACGCCTCGACGTGGATCCGCCGCCGCGGCGCGCCCGCCGCCCGCAGCGCGGCCACGGCGGCCGCGGTCATCCCCGGCGGGCCGCAGACGTAGGCGTCCATCGCCTCAAGGCCCGGCGCGAACTCGCGCAGCGCGTCCGCCGTGAGCGGGTCGCCGCCGAGCTCCGACCTGGTGCCGATGAGGTAGTGCACGCGCCCGCCGCGCTCGGCCGCGAGCGTGTCGAGTTCGGACCGCAGGGCCACGTCCTGCCAGCTCGACGCCCGGTAGACGAGCGTCACCGAGCCGGTCAGGGCGGCCATCATCGCTCGCAGCGGGGTGATGCCGACGCCGCCGGCCAGCAGCAGGGCCGGCCGGCCGCGACGCGAGCGGGCGGGGAAGAACGCGCCGAACGGCCCCTCCGCGAGCACCCGGGTGCCGGGCCGGAGCGAGCGGAGCATGTTGCTCGGGTCGCCGACCTCGCGGACCGTGATGCGCATCAGGTCATCGCTCGGCAGCGCCGACAGCGAGTACGGGTGCGACTGCCACCACAGCCCCCGGGCCAGGAACCGCCAGCGGAAGAACTGGCCGGGGGCGGCGTCGAGCTCGCCCAGATTCCGTCCGCGAATGTAGACGGAGACGGTGCGGTTCGCCTCTTCGCGCACGCCCGCCACGACCCACCGGTGGCGGGCGAAGTCGCGGACCGGGACGATGACCCGGTACCAGACGATCAGCGCCGCGGTCACGACGTACAGCAGCTCCCAGGCGAAGCGGGCGGCCGCGTCCTCGACGAAGGCCGCCCCGTTGGCGAACTGGTGGCTGAACGCCAGCGCGATCGCCAGGTAGGAGTAGAGGTGCAGGTAGTACCAGGTCTCGTAGCGGAGCCGGCGGCGCAGCGCCCGCAGCGAGGTGAGCCCCACCCCGAGCAACAGGAAGTAGCCGACGGTGGCCATCAGCACGTCGGGGTAGGTGGTGAGCAGCGTCGCCGTCTCGCTGACCACATTCGCGTGCGCCGCCAGCGCGTAGCCCCAGATGATGAACAGCACGTGCCCGCTGATGACCCAGCACAGCACCCGGCCAAGGGTGGCGTGCCAGCGGGCTAGCCGGTCAGCGCCGACGCCGCGCTCGACCGGCGGCAAGCGCGCCATCAGCAGCACCGCGACCACCACGCCGTACCCCGCCAGCAGGCCGAGGGCCTCGCCGAGGGTGGTCAGCGCGCCGCCGGGTCCGACGATAGCGCGGGTGGAGTGCCACCACAGGGCGAGGACCGCGGCCGTGCCGACGGCGATCAGCGCCAGCGTGGCGGTCGGGCCGACTCTACTCAAGGAAGATGCTGTCTCCGGTGACCTTGAAGGGCTTGGCGGGCAGCGGTTTGGGCGCGGGGCCCGCGAGCACCGCGCCGTCCGTGATCGAATACTCGCTGCCGTGGCACGGGCAGTCAATCCGGCCGTCCGCGATCTGGTTGACAATGCACCCCATATGGGTGCAAACGGCGCTGAAGACCTTGAACTCGCCGGCCGACGGCTGGGTCACCACGGTCGTCTGGGCGGCGAAGATCTTGCCCCCGCCGACCGGGATGGCGCTGGTCGCGGTCAGCGCGCCGGCCGCGGCGCCGCCCATGGCGGACGAGGCGGACGAGGCGGACGAGGCGGACGAGGCGGCCGCGCTGGTCGGGCTGGTTGGGGCGCCCGCCCCGCTGCTGGTGGCCGGGTCGGCGACGGCCGCTGACATGCTCGAACCGCCCGAGGCGCAGGCGGTGATCGCGCCCGCGAGCCCCACCAGGCCGACGCCGGCCAGCATGCCCCGTCGAGTCGCCAGCGAGTCCTTGCGTGGTTCCTGTGTCACAACTGCTCCTCGTTCACTGTCGCCGTATTGTCCTTACTCCCCTGTATAGGGGAAACGGAGCGGGCCGTGCCCTGGTTCATAGGCTGCCGTAGTCTCTCCGTAAGTACGTCACAGACACGACAAGAGATTCATCTGTGCCACAGGGTCACTCTCGCCACGGGGCGGTGGTTGCGGAGCGTGACCGGTGCCGCCGGGCTGACGGTCGGCGCGGAAAAATAAAATCGGTCATCCCGAACGGTCCGGGGCGCTCCGGACGGCGGTGAACTGGATCGATCGTCCGTTATGTATCCATTTAGATAGATAAGCCTTCCCTGGAGGTAAGATGGATCTGTCCTTACCGAGGGTGGTCATATCCCTACGTAGCGTCCTAATCTTGGCACAGTAGGCATCACGGATGGGACGCGGTCAAATGCTTAGAGTAAGCAAGGTTGATGACTGGCTCAGCCGGCAGCCCACCCGCCGGGACCTGCGAGGCAGCGCCGACTGCGTCATCGTCCGGTCGGCCGACGCCCCCCGCGCCGGGGCGAACGCGGTGTCGGCGGGCGCGCGAGCGCTGGGCGTCAACCTGGTCATGATCCCGCCCGGCAGCCGCGGCATGCCGCACTACCACGGTGGCCGCGAGACCGCGCTGTACCTGATCAGCGGCGAGAGCGAGGTCTGGCACGGCGCAGGCCTGGCCAAGCGGTCCCTGGTGCGGGCCGGTGACTTCATCTACATACCGCCCGGCACCCCGCACCTGGCGGTGAACCGCGGCGACGTCACGTCGATCGCGGTGCTGGCCGAGGGCGACGCCGCCGATGACGCCAACACCGTCGTAATCGAACTCCCGCGGCACCTGGCCGGCCTGCTGAGCCTGCCGATCGCCGTTCAGGAATGAGCCACCGACTCCCCCGCGAGCGCCTCCCGCGGGGGCGGCACGGCGAACCCGGCCCGTCGGCGGCGGCTCCTCCTCCGCCGCCGGCAACCAAGGGGCTTCTCTCCCCCTCCCGCCGGACTAGCCGCGAACGGGCCGCGGCCCCGCTGGTGTAGCAGCGGGGCCGCGGCCCGATGCGCAGTGACTACGCGAACGCCTACTGCTCGAACGCGGCCGGCGAGGGGCAGGCGCAGACCAGGTTGCGGTCGCCGTAGGCCTGGTCGATCCGGCGGACCGGGGGCCAGTACTTCGCGCGGGCGGCGGTGCCCGGGCCGGCGCCCGGATAGCAGCCGTCGGTCCGCAGGTACGGGTGGTTCCACTCCTGCGCGGTGAGCATCTCGGCGGTGTGCGGCGCGTTCTTGAGCGGGTTGTCGGCCGCGTCCCACTCGCCCGACGCGACCCGGTCGACCTCGGCCCTGATCGCGATCATGGCGTCGCAGAACTCGTCGATCGCCGCGAGCGACTCGCTCTCGGTCGGCTCGATCATGAACGTGCCCGCGACCGGGAACGACATCGTCGGCGCGTGGAAGCCGTAGTCGATCAGCCGCTTGGCCGCGTCGTCCACGGTGATCCCGCCCGGCAGCTGGCGCAGGTCGATGATGCACTCGTGCGCGACCAGGCCGTTCTGCCCGGTGTAGACGACCGGGAAGTACGGGGCGAGGCGGCGGGCGATGTAGTTCGCCGACAGCACCGCCGTGTGGGTCGCCGCCCGCAGCCCCTCGGCGCCCATCATCGCGATGTAGGCCCAGGAGATCGGCAGCACGCCCGCGGAGCCGTACCTGGCCGCCGTGACCGCGGCGCCGGAGGCGCCCGCGCCCGGCAGGAACTCGGCCAGGTGCGCCTTGGCGACCACCGGGCCGACGCCCGGGCCGCCGCCGCCGTGCGGGATGCAGAACGTCTTGTGCAGGTTCAGGTGCGAGACGTCGCCGCCGATCAGCGCGGGCGAGGTCAGGCCCGCGAGCGCGTTGAGGTTGGCGCCGTCGATGTAGACCTGGCCGCCGGCCGCGTGCACGAGGTCAGCCACCTCGACGATGGTGGCCTCGTAGACGCCGTTGGTGGACGGGTAGGTGACCATGATCCCGGCCACCCGGCCGTCGTGCGCGGCGAGCTTGGCGCGCAGGTCGTCCAGCGCGATCGCCCCGTCGGGGCCGCACTTCACCACGACCACGCGCAGCCCGGCCAGTACCGCGCTGGCCGCGTTGGTGCCGTGGGCGGACTCGGGGATCAGGCAGACGTCGCGCTCGGCGTCGCCGCGCGAGGCGTGGTAAGCGCGGATCGCGAGCAGGCCCGCGAGCTCGCCCGCCGACCCGGCGTTCGGCGCCACCGAGCAGGCGTCGTAGCCGGTGACCGCGCACAGCCAGCGCTCGAGGTCGCCGATGAGCTCGGCGTAGCCGGCCGCGTCCGCCTCCGGGGCCATCGGGTGCAGGTTCGCGAACTCGGGCCAGGTGATGGCCTCCATCTCGGCCGCCGCGTTCAGCTTCATCGTGCACGAGCCGAGCGGGATCATCGACCGGTCGAGGGCCACGTCCAGATCCGACAGCCGTCGCAGGTAGCGGAGCATGGCGGTCTCGCTGCGGTGGGCGCTGAACACCGGGTGGGTGAGGAACTTGGAGGTCCGCTTGAGCGGCTCGGGGATGACGTCCTCGTCGGCCTCGGTCAGCTCCACGTCGGCGGCGTCAAGGCCGCTGCCGACGCGCGAGGCGCCGACCAGCGCGGCCACCACATCCCGAAGGTGGTCCTCGGTGGTGGTCTCGTCGCAGGCGACCTGGACGGTGCCGCCGCCCGCCTCGCACAGGTTGTAGCCGGCGTCCTTGGCCCGCAGCAGCGCCGCCCGCGCCTCGGTCGGCCCGGGGAGCTGGACGCTGATCGTGTCGAAGGCGAAGTCGCGGCTGGTCAGCAGACCGTAACTTTTCAGGGTGGCCGCGAGGGTCATCGCGCTGCGGTGCGCGTGCCGGGCGATCGCGGTCAGGCCGTCCGGGCCGTGGTAGACCGCGTACATGGAGGCGGCGACCGCAAGCAGCACCTGGGCGGTGCAGATGTTGCTGGTGGCTTTCTCGCGGCGGATGTGCTGCTCGCGGGCCTGCAGGGCGAGCCGCAGCGCCTGGCGGCCGTCGGCGTCGATCGAGACGCCGACCAGGCGGCCGGGCAGCTGCCGCTTGAGGTCCTCGCGGACCGCCATGTAGGCGGCGTGCGGGCCGCCGAACATCATCGGGACGCCGAATCGCTGAGTGGTGCCGACCGCGATGTCGG
>Ga0335075_10005461_pt1 | contig 19746 bp, 14 predicted proteins | sample Lox_Sample_24_FD_206723 | JGI IMG/M metagenome (GOLD analysis project Ga0335075, IMG submission 206723) | Soil microbial communities from Loxahatchee National Wildlife Refuge, Florida, United States - Lox_Sample_2.4 | ecosystem: Environmental > Terrestrial > Soil > Wetlands | place: USA...
GTGTCGGCGGTGGCCGCCGCACCGGCAGAGGCGCCGTCCCGCGTCGAGTCTCCCGCCCACGTCGGGTCAGCCGCCGAAGCCGAGTCGGCCACCACCGCCGTCGCTGCCGCCAATGCGGCCCAGGCAATGGCTCAGCCCGCGACGGCTGCCGCGGCCAAGTCGGTCGCGGCCGCGTCGGTCGACCCGGTCAGCGCCCCGACGGCGACGCCCACGCCAGCCAGGGCCCAGGCGGTTCCCGCTGCGGCCGCGGCGCAGCCCGACCCGGGCGCCGCGGCGAAGCCGTCGCCCGAGCCGGAGCCCAGGCCCGCCACGGTGCCCGCCGACAAGTCCGAGTCGGCCGAGGACCAGTCGGCCCGCCAGCGTCCGGCCGCCAAGAAGAACGCCAAGGGCCGCCGGTCCTCCGTGCCGTCCTGGGACGAGATCATGCTCGGCAGCACCCGCCAACGCGACTAGGCACCCGGGTCCCCTGGCATCCTGATCGTCCAGTCACCCCGCTTTTCTGAGCGCGCCGCAGGCGGGCGAGCAGGGCTTGAGCGGGCCGGTGTAGCCGCGCTCGGTGAGCGCGGCGTGGACTTGGGCCGCCGCGGCGCACGGCTCGCGGGTGACGTCGACCCAGCCGTAGCGGAGCGTTGATCCGCCGGTTGCGATGGCATCGTTGTCACGGGCCTGGTCGAGGCGGCGGCGCTCGTCGGGGTGGTACTGCCTGCCGTCGAGCTCGATGATCAGGCCGTACTGCTCGTAGTAGCGGTCGCGACGACCCCGGCTGCCGTCCGGCTTGGTGAACCTCGCCTGCTTGCTGGCGGGCGGGAGCCCGTGCGCTTGCTCCACGTCGCGGTCGTAGCGGTACTCCAGGACGGAGTGAGCGCCGCCAGCCGCCCTCGGGATGATCTCGTCGAGCTCGGCGCGCCAGCGGAGCTTCTTGCGCGCGGTCGCCTCCCGCCGTAGACGCTCTTCGCTGGTCAGGTTCCTCGCGAAGGCGCGGGTCACCTGCGCGATCACGTCATCGAGGTCGGTCGCCGCGTGCACCAGGTCGATGATCGTTTCTTCCGCGAATGTATGCGGCGGGACACCGCGCGCGAACCGCCAGGCCGTTTCAGGGTTGGCCGACCGGTGAATTGCCACGCCGATCGGCGGCACCACTCGCCGTTTGGCCGCGATAGTCACGTGAATAAGCGGCGACGGACGATCCGTGAGGCGAATGAGCTCTGCGGCAGTCTCGCGGCTAAGTCGCGCGCCTGGCCCGGCATAGAGCACAACGGCCCACAAGGCGGCATCCCTGTCGATCGGGCCGGTGAAGGTCGCGTAGACGCCACGGTAGACCTGCTGCCACCTGGCATGAGTCAGCTTCGACGTGATCGCGCTTCTGGAGAGCCCGCCCCGAAGCGCCTGCTCGCGTGTGATCATCCCGGCCTGCCATTGCGCTTGCTGGCGCAGCCTGGCAGGGATCTCGTTGCCCATGGGGAAAGTATGAATTCACGTACCGACAATCCGGCGGCGGCATTAGCTTGTGATCTAAGGGCGTCATCTGACGCGGCGAGCGCAATGATCCTGGAAGATTTACACTCGTATAGCGTGCTTTTCCTCCATCAGGAAAGAACTTTCCAAGATCTTTGTCGCAATCGTGGCGGAAGGGACGCACGAGCCGGGCGTGAGGGCGCGGCGGACCCCGACTCATTTGCTTCTTGCTGTTATCTCGAACGCTGGCGTTCAGGGATGCTGCCAGGAGGAAGCGGCGAGGCGGGTTAGCCGGATTGCTTCAGGGCGAAGCCCCAGTTGAGGATTGCGGCGGTGTCCTGGAAGCTGGTGAACGGGCTGGTGGCCGGGGAGCCGAGGACCACCCCGATCAGCGTGCGGCCGTTGCGGACGGCCTCGAAGAGCAGCGTGTGGGCGGCGGCGTTGGTGTAGCCGGTCTTGATGCCGATCAGGCCGGGGTAGCTGCCCAGCAGCACGTCGTCGCTGGTCGCGGAGACGGCGTTGTGGCCGTCTCCCTTCGGCAGGTTGTAGGACTTGAGGTCGACGATGGAGCGGAACACCGGGTTCTGCATGGCCGTCTCGCCGAGCGTCACCAGGTCGGCCGGCGTGGAGTAGGTGGAGAACTCGGTCGGGTAGGGCAGCCCGTCCGGTGAGGTGAAGTGGGTACCTGCCAGGCCGAGGTCGGACGCCTCGACGTTCATCTTGGCGATGAACGCGGGCAGACCGGGACCGTAGGCGTTCGCCAGCGTGTAGGCGGCGTCGGCGGCCGACATGACCAGCATGATGTGCAGCAGCTCGTCGGTTGTGTACGTTTGCCCGGGGACCAGGCCGGCCGCCTCCGCACCGTACCTGGCGACATAGCCGACCACCCCCTTCGGCACCGTGATCTCCCGGTTGAGGCCGCCGGCCTGCAGAATCACCAGCGCGGTCATCACCTTGGTAATCGAGGCGATTGGCCGCGGCACGTCCGCGTCCCTCGACCAGAGAACCTGGCCGGTGGTCGCGTCGACGAGGATGCCTTCCTTGGCCTTGACCCCGGCCGGCGAGCCGACGACATCGAGCTCGGGCCCCGAGGGGGCGGTCTTGGTCGCCGAGGCGGCGGGCACGGTCGCCGTGACAACCCGGCTCGGCGCCGACGCCGATACCGGGTTGGTCGCTCCCTGCGCGTCGGCCAGCCCGGTCACTCCCGAACACCCTGCCAACGTCCCCCCGGAGGCCAGCGCCAACCCTGCGATCAGCAACCGAACGACCAGACGCATAGGACTCCAGGGACTAGAAGGAGGGACAACGGCTCAGGGGGGCAACGAGGGGCGTTACGCCACGCCCCCGATCGTACGGTGCGATATCCGTAGATACCCGCCTATTTGGCTAACCCTTTGCTTACCAGCCGGCCATCACCGCCCACGGCGATTGGTTACCCAGACGTTACTATCCGCACCCACAGCCTGCCCGGTCAGGCACTCCGCTAAGCGCGTAACCGCCGTCGGCCGCCGGCTCGCGGTCGCTCTTGAAACGGGTGGCGGGAGCGCACGCGGGCTCTCGCCGGCGTGACCAGGCCCGGGGCGGGGCGTCCTGTCATCCAGAGCAGTCGATCAGCTCCACGTCAGGTGCGTCGAGGTTTCTAACGATTGTCTGACTTACGCCGAATGCGGAACGCACGCCTCCCGCCCGGCAAGTCGCCGTCGAGATCACGCGCCAGGAAGTAACCGTCACGAATCGGTTGATTACCGTCCGACACGGATTGCTCACGTTGTCATGATCGCACAGCGTAGCGGGGTGCGCTGATATAGCTATCCCTGATCGCTCGGCGGCACGTGCGCCGACGTCAGGCGCGATACCGACACGCGGCACACGAAATGGAGCGGTGAGCGATGAGGACCCGGGCGCTCGTGGCTGGTTCGGCCGTGCTGATGGCCGGCGTCGTCGCCTGCAGTTCGGCCGGGGCGGCCACCGCGTCGCCTGCTGCCGGCCGCGCCAGCCGGACGGCCGAGGTCGCGACGTCGCGGGCGGCCACGGCGAAGGCGACGACCGCGGGGTCGGCCGCCGCGGCCACCGTCACCGAGGGCCTGTGCACCGCGCCCGCCGCGCGCCGCGCGCTGGCCGCCCAGCTGTCAGCCGACATCGAGAAGGGCCTGCGCGGCCGAAACGGCGTGCACGCGGTGTCCGTGTACGACCGGGTGACCGGGGTGTACTGCGTGTACAACGGCTCGAAGCACTTCGACTCGGCGAGCATCGTCAAGGCGATCATCATGGCCGCGCTGCTGCGCTGGCACCAGGAGACCAAGACCCCGCTGTCAGCGTGGGAGAAGAGCGAAGCCACGCTGATGATCACGCAGTCCGACAACGACGCGGCGACCGCCCTCTGGAACGAGCTCGGGATGAGCAACCTCCAGCACTTCCTCAACCTCGCGGACATGGGCGAGACCCAGCTCGGCCAGGACGGCGAGTGGGGCCTCACCCAGGTCACCGCGCACGACGAGTTGCTACTGCTGAAGTTGCTCACCGCCCCGAACTCGGTGCTCGACGCCTACTCGCGCTCCTACCAGCTCGGTTTGATGGCCACGGTGACCAGCTGGGAGGCATGGGGCGTCACGGCCGGCACGCCGTCCGGCGTCACCTGGCACGTGAAGAACGGCTGGCTGCCGGACGCCACCGGCTGGCACATCAACAGCATCGGCACGTTCTCCGGGGCCGGCAAGAACTACATGATCGCGGTGCTGTCCGACAACACCGACATGAACGACGACGAGCAGTACGGGATCAACACGATCGAGGACGTCGCCAGGCTCGTCCAGCGCGACCTGAACGACGCCAAGCTGACCGGGTCCTCGCCGGCCCCGGCGCGACTGGCCGCTGCGCCTAACGCGGCCCTTCAGGCGTCGTCGTGGGCAGTGGTGCCCGCGCTGCCGACTCCCCCTCGGGGCTAGCCCCGTCCGGGTCGGCGCCCTCCCCGATGCCGGCATCGAGGCGGGAGCCCGCATCGCCGGCGGCGGTGTCGCGGAAGACGACCCAGCGCAGCATGCAGTAGAGGTAGACGGCCTCGCAGCAGGCGGCGAGGACCCGGGAGAGCTCGTAGTAGACGCCGACGGCGGACAGCAGGTCGGTCAGGCCGAGGACGAAGATCAGGTAGTTGGACGCGCTGACCGCGATGAAGACCGGGAGCTGCCTGCCGACCCCGGCGTGGCTGCGGAAGTTGAACACCCGGTTGAGCACGTAGCTGATCAGCGACGCGGTGCCGTAGGAGATCGTCACCGCGATCGGGATCGGCAGCCGCTCCTTACCGTGCAAAAGCGCGAGCAATCCCAGGTCGATGCAGAACGTGCACAGGTTGATCAGGAGGTAGCCGAGCATGTTGGGCTCGATGACGTTGGACAGCCCGAACGGAAGACGCCTGGTGATCGCGGTCATCGCGGCCGCGTAGCGGGCTCGGTGTGCCATGATCTCCATTGTGCGGCCCCCCGGGACGCGGCCTGGTCGTTCAGGCTGCGCTGCCGCGCCGCCGCTACGAGGTTGCACCCACCTGTTTGCCGGCGGTTCACAGCCGATCTCCAGCCGCTGACCAGGCATCCCGGGTAACTTGTGTTCAGGCTGTGACGATAGATGGTCGTTGTGAAAACAGTCACATCCAGGTGAAGCATGGGTCACGAAACGGCCTCGTCGGCCTCGGGCCGAAGCGTGCATGTGATTGTGTTCTTTGGCATTAAAAGGGATCAAACCGGGTAGTCGGCGCCCGTCGTTCAGCCAGATCACGGGGTAATATCGCACTGAGACGGCGGCTTAGCAGGTGCCTGGGTACGGCCATCCGTGACATTCACAGCGAGCACTGTCCGTTCCAGGAGGCTTCTGCATGACCCTGTTGGTGGATCCGCCGCCGCCGCGTGATCGCGGGGGCCAGCGGCAATCCACGCAGCGGTCGGCTACCGATCAACTGGACGACGCTCAGGTCGACGGTGCCCCCGTCGACGGTGCTGAGGCCCAAGTCGACGCCGCCGTAGACAGCGTCGAGAGGGGCGCCGACCAGCCCGACACCGCGACCGCGCCCAAGCTGGCGGAGCCGCCGATTCCCGGCGGGCGCGTCGAGGCCGCGATGGGCGTCATCATCCGGGTCCTCTCGCACAGCCCGCTCGCGCGCCCGTTGCCCGCCGTCATCCTGTCCGCCCTCGGCCTCGGCGGCGTCGCGTTCGTCGGCCTCTGCGCGACCGCGCCCGTGGCGAGCGCGGCCACTCCGCCGGTGCTCTTGCCGCTCACGTCGGTGGCCAGGGACCTGGGGGCGCCGCACCTGCCCGATGCGATCGCCGACACCGTGATGTACGTTTCGATCGGGCTGTGCTGCATCGGGCTCGCGATGATGCTCTGGGCCAACAGCCGGGGCTGGTCGCCGAGGCCTCGGCGGGTCTTCGCGGTCGCCGCGGGCGCGGTCGCGGTCCTGGTGAACATCACCCCGGTCGGATCCTCCGACGCCGCCAGCTACGCCGCCTACGGGCGGATCGCGGCGCTCGGCTACAACCCGTACACGTACCTGCCTTCGAAGCTTCCCGGCGGTCCAAGCAGAAACCCCTACACGATGCTGGTCAGCCCGTACTGGCAGAAGACCCCGTCGGTGTACGGGCCGGTGGCGACCTGGACCCAGCAGCTGGCGGCCGAGATCGGCGGGGCCAAGCCGTGGCTGACGATCTGGGTCCTGATGATCATGATGGGGGCCGCGTTCGTCGCCACCGGTTACGTGCTGCTGCGAACGGCGGCCAACCCGGTCCGCGCCGTCCTCCTGTGGGTCGCTAACCCGCTGCTGATCGTCGAGCTAGTGATGGGCGGCCATCTGGACGCCCTGGTGGCGCTGTTCGCGATCGCCGCCATCGTGCTGTCACGGCGATGCGCCGGGCTGTGGCACGATGTCACGCTGGCCCTCGTCGTCGGGGTCGCGGGCGGCATCAAGATCACCGCCGGCTTCGTCGCGCTCGGCATCGCGGTCCCACTGCTGCACGAGCGGGCGTGGGCGCGGCTGGTCCGGATCGGCGTGATCGCCGGGCTGACCACGTTCGGGCTCTACCTGTTCAGCTACGGCCTGGTCGCGCTCAAACCGCTCGGCAACGCGTCCAGCCAGGTCATCTCCCCCACGATCTGGCGGGGCCTGCAGGAGATCGTCACTCACGTCCACCCCCATTCGCCCCACGCGCTGCACCTGCTGAACACCATGATCGGGTTCGCCTGGCCGCCGCTGATGCTCGCGCTCGCCTGGTATCTGTACAAGCGGCTCTCCCCGGACGTGCCGACGGTCGTGGCCGCCACCTGCGCGCTGACCTTCGCCTGGATCGTCGTCGCGCCGTGGTCGCTGCCCTGGTACTCCTCGATCGCCTGGGTGGCCCTGGCGCTGCTGCCGCGGAACACGCTGACCCGCTGGCTGACCCTTGCCACCGGCGTACTATCGCTGCTGCACTTCAACGGTGGCCATCCCACTATTCCGATTGGCCCGTCACCGTAGGTTTTGCCCCTATTCGCGGCGGCTACATCGTCAGGCATGGGTGCCAAAGACGTCATAGCTAACGGACCGTTGCCTCTCCCCCCAGATCCGGTGTCGCCTGGCCGGGTGGCCGTCGTCACCGGCGCTGCCAGCGGGATCGGGTTCGGGCTGGCCGAGCGGTTTGCCGCCGAGGGCATGCACGTGGTGATGGCCGACGTCGAGGAGCCCGCGCTGTCCAGGGCGGCCGCGACCCTGGCCGAGTCCGGCGCGTCCGTGCTCCCGGTCGCGACCGACGTGGCCGACCTGCGGGCGGTCGAGGCGCTGCGGGACGCGGCGCTGTCGCAGTTCGGCGCCGTCCACGTGGCCTGCAACAACGCCGGCGTCGGGGGCTCGCACGGGCCGCTGTGGGAGTGCCCGCCTGGTGAGTGGGACTGGGTCCTCGGGGTGAACCTGAACGGGGTCATGAACGGCGTCCGCGCGTTCATGCCGGTGCTGCTGAGCCAGGACACCGGGCACCTGGTGAACACCTCCTCGATCTTCGGCGCGTTCGCCGGGACGCTCGGCCCCTACGGGGTGTCCAAGCATGCGGTGACGGCGCTGACCGAGACGCTCTCCTTCAACCTCAGGTCCCAGGGCGTCGCCCACGTCGGGGTGTCGGTGCTCTGCCCGGGCGCGGTGCGGACCAACTTCGGCACCTCGTCGCGGAACCGGCCGGCCGGGGCGGGCCCGGCGGCGCCCCGCGACGAGGCCGAGCGAGCGTCCGCAGAGCGGTTCGACGAGCTCTCCGTCCTCGGCGCCTCCCCGGCCGAGGTGGCGGGAATGGTGGTGGACGGCATCCGATCGCGGCGGTTCTACATCCTCACGTCGGACAACCGGAACGGGGCGGTGCTGCGGCGAGGGGAGGAGATCGTCGCCGGCGGGCCGCCATCGGCGCCGGTCGACTTTGCGTGAGTCTAGACTGATCGCTCATGAGCACCGTGCCGCCGTCTGCGTCCCCGACCGGGTCCACCCCTCCGATCGCCAAGCAGGTGCCCGCCGAGCGGACGTACCACGGCGACACGGTCGACGATCCCTACGCCTGGCTCGCCGACCCGAAGGACCCCGAAGTCATCGCCTACCTGGAGGCGGAGAACGCGTACACCGAGGCGTCCACCGCCGGGCTCGCGGACCTACGGTCTGCCATCTTCGATGAGATCAAGGCGCGCACCCAGGAGACCGACCTGTCGGTCCCGGTCCGCAAGGGAAACTGGTGGCGGTACACCCGCACCGTCGAGGGTCAGCAGTACGCCATCCACTGCCGTCGGCGGGTCGCCGAAGGCGAGATCACCCCGCCGATGCCGGAGGACGGCAAGCCCCTGGCCGGCGAGGAGGTGCTGCTCGACGGGAACGAGCTCGCGGCCGACGCCGCGTTCTTCTCGCTTGGCGCGCTGTCGGTCAGCCCGGACGAGCGGCTGCTCGCCTACTCCACCGACTTCTCCGGCGACGAGCGGTTCACGCTCCGGGTGAAGGACCTGGCGACCGGCTCGGTGCTCGACGACGAGGTCCCCGACACCTACTACGGCTGCGCCTGGTCTCGTGACGGCTCCACGCTGTTCTACGTCACCGTGGACGACGCGTGGCGGCCCTACCGGGTCTGGCGGCACGTCGTCGGGACGCCGGCCGCGGCCGACGTGGTGGTGTTCGAGGAAGCCGATGAGAAGTTCTGGCTCGGCGTGGGGACCAGCCGCGACGAGCGCTTCGTCGAGATCCACACCTCGTCCAAGCTGACCAGCGAGGCGTGGCTGCTCGACGCCTCCACCCCGGACGGCGAGTTCACCGTGGTCGCGCCCCGGCGACAGGGCGTGGAGTACGGCGTCGAGGTGGCCGGCGACCGGCTGCTGATCCTGCACAACGACGGCGCCGAGAACTTCGAGCTGGCCGCCGCGCCGCTGCCCGGCGCCCCCGGCTACGGCGACGCCGCCTCCTGGACGCCGGTGGTCGCGCACCGGGCCGACACCCGGCTGCTGTCGGTGGACGCGTTCGCCGATTACCTCGTGCTCTCCTACCGCCGCGACGGCCTCACCGGGGTGTCGGTGCTGCCCGCCTCCGGGGCCGGACCGGAACGGCCGGTCACCTTCCCCGAGCCGCTCTACACGGTCGGCCCGGGGTCCAACCCGGAGTACACGCAGACCCGGTTCCGGCTCGGCTACAACTCGATGGTCACGCCGTCCACCGTCTACGACCTGGACCTGGCGACCGGCGCCCTCACCCTGCTGAAGCAGCAGCCGGTGCTGCCGTCCCCGTCCGGCGTCGACTACGACCCGGCCGCCTACGAGCAGTACCGCGAGTGGGCGGTGGCCGAGGACGGCACCCGGGTGCCGATCTCGATCGTCTGCCGGAAGGGCACCCCGCGCGACGGATCCGCGCCCTGTCTGCTGTACGGGTACGGCAGCTACGAGATCTCGATCGACCCGAACTTCTCGATCTCCCGGCTGTCGCTGCTCGACCGAGGCTTCGTGTTCGCGATCGCGCACATCAGGGGCGGCGGCGAGATGGGCCGACCCTGGTACGACGACGGGAAGATGCTGACCAAGCGGAACACGTTCACCGACTTCGTGGCGTCCGCGGCGCACCTGGCCGCCGTCGGCTGGACGTCCCCGTCCCGGCTTGTCGCCCGGGGCGGATCGGCCGGCGGGCTGCTGATGGGCGCGGTCGCCAACCTGGCGCCGTCGGCGTTCGCCGGGATCGTCGCCCAGGTTCCGTTCGTCGACGCGCTGAACTCGATCCTCGACCCGTCGCTGCCCCTCACCGTGACCGAGTGGGAGGAGTGGGGCGACCCGCTGCACGACGCCGCCGTCTACGAGTACATGAAGTCGTACACGCCGTACGAGAACGTCGCCGCCGCCGCCTACCCGGCGATCTTCGCGATCACGTCGCTGAACGACACCCGGGTGCTGTACCACGAACCCGCGAAGTGGACGGCGCGGCTGCGGGCGGTGGCCTCTGGCGGGCCGTTCTTGCTGAAGACCGAGATGGAGGCCGGGCACGGCGGCCGCAGCGGGCGTTACGACGCGTGGCAGGAGGAGGCGCTCGTGCTGGCCTGGATCATCGTCACCGCGAACGCGGGCTAGCCGGCCGACGCCCGGCCGGGCAGGCTCGACGGCTCGGCCTGGCAGTGGTTCCAGCGGCCGGAGGCGAGCGGAGAAGCACAGTCGGATTTCAATGGTTGATTTTTGCCGCATTATTTACCGAGCATCACCCGCTGGTAGGTACGGTCGGTTGGGTGACGAGCGACCCGAACGACAGCAGCTCACCCGGACCGTGGGGCACTGGCGAGGAGCCTACCTCCGCCATGCCGGCCCAGGGATCGAACGGGCAGGGCCCGCAGGGGCAGCCGGGTTACCGGCCGCAGGGGCACGGGCAGCAGAGCTACGGTCCCCCCTGGGACCAGCCGGGGCAGCCGGAGCAGCCGTCGTGGGGCTCGACCGGTCAAGGACAGCAGGGCTACGGCCAGCAGCAGGGGTACGGCCAGCAGGGCGGGTGGCAGCCGCCCCAGCCGCCCCCGGGGCAGCAAGACTACGGCCAGCAGCAGGGGTACGGCCAGCAGGGATACGGCCAGCAGCAGGGGTACGGGCAGCCCGGCTACGGCCAGCAGGGGTACGGCCAGCAGGGGTACGAGCAGACCGGCTACGGCCAGCAGGCGTACAACCAGCAGGGCGGCGCCCAGGGCGGGCTCGGGCCTTTTGGTCCGCGGCCTGAATGGGAGCAGCCGCCGGCCGCTCCCCCGGCGGGCGACGGGGGCTCCGGGCACGGCGGGGGCCGTCGGCCGAGGAAGCAGCGGCAGCCGGGCAACCGGCGCAAGGTGATCGCGATCACCGCCGGGGTGGTCGTCGTGCTGGCAGCAGGCGTCGGCATCGGCGTCAAGGAGCTCAACCGCGGTCCCGGCACGCCGGCCTATGGCATGATCCCGACCGGGTCAAGTCCTCAGCAGGACGGGCAGCAGGTCACGGCCGCGTTCCTCAGCGCGTGGCGGAGCGGGAACCTGACCGCGGCGGCTAAGCTCACCGACCAGCACGCCGCCGCCAAGGCCTACCTCGCGATGAACACCAAGTACCTGGACCTGGGAAAGATGACCGCGACGATCGACAGCGTCGCCGGCTCCCCGACATCCACCGCCGCCGCCCCGAGCGAGACGGCTAAGTTCACCGTCACCGCCTCGGTGGCGGCCAAGTACGGCTCTTCGGTCATCCGGGGCCCGTGGGTCTACCACTCCGCCTTGGTCGCCTACCAGCAGGCGAACTCCTCGGTCTGGTTCGTCGCCTGGAAGCCCGACGTGGTCGCGCCCAACCTCACCTCGACGACCCGCCTGGCGGCCGTCTCGGTTGCCCCGACGGTCGGCGTGGTGACCGACGCGGGCGGCGAGAACCTCACCAGCTACGGTGACGCCGGGCTGACCAACATCGCGCACGATATGACCAGTGCGCCCCCGGCCGCGAAGGTCAAGGCGGGTCTCGACGTCGAGATCCAGGACGCGGTCGGCAAGAAGGCCGGCACGGCGGTGCCCAACAGCCAGGCGATCGTCGTCTCCCCGGTGAACCTGCCGTCGCTGGCCACCACGATCAACTCGTCGGCCGAGAGCGCCGCCCGCAGCGCGGTCGCCGCGCACGCGATGAGCTCGATGGTCGTCATCCAGCCGTCCACCGGCGATATCCTCGCGATCGCCAACAACGATAATTTCAACGACTTCGCGCTCACCGCCGCGGTCGCGCCCGGCTCCTCGTTCAAGGTCATCACCTCGACGGCGCTGTTCAACAACGGGATTCTGAGCAGCCCGCAGTCGCCGGTCAGCTGCCCTCCGACGTTCACGGTCCAGGGGATCACCTACCACAACGACCAGAACGAGTCCGAGCCGGCCGGGACCCCGTTCATCACCGACTTCGCGCAGTCCTGCAACAACGCGTTCGACCAGTGGTACGGAGACCTGTACGGAAAGCTGGCGTCGACCGCGAAGGACTATTACGGCCTCGACCAGAAGTGGGACCTCGGCCTCGGCGGCAACATCGCCGCGTCGTACATGAGCGTGCCGCCCACCGCCTCGGGGGCCGAGCTCGCCCAGGAGACGTGGGGCGAAGGGCAGCTGACCGCGTCACCGCTGGCGATGGCCTCGGTGGCCGCCACCGTGGAGAACGGCTCGTTCAAGCAGCCGATCCTGACGGCGGGGACCAAGCAGGTGACCGCCAGCCCGCTGCCGGCCGCCACCGACAACGACCTCAAGGAGATGATGCGGGCCGTGGTCACCTCCGGGACGGCGGATGACATCGGCTTCGGCCCGACCGTCTACGCCAAGACCGGAACGGCCGACGTCGTGGGCCAGGGGCAGCCGAACAGCTGGCTGATCGCCTTCGACCCGACCAAGGACATCGCGGTCGGCTGCCTCGTGCTCAACGCCGGCTACGGCGCCCAGTTCGCGGGCCCCGAGGTCAAGTCCTTCCTCGACTCCTACTCCGGCTAGCGGGGAAAGCTACTCCCCCGCTAGCGCGAAAGCTTGTCGGCGGCCGGCGGTGTGGCGGTTTTCCGGGACGGGGAGGCCGAGGTTGCCGCGCAGGGTGGTGGAGTCGTACTCCCGGCGGACGATCCCTCGCTCCTGGAGGATCGGGATGACCTCTTCGCGGAAGCGGCGCCACTGGGCGGGGTTGGCGATGTGGTAGTTGACGCCGTCGAGGGCACGGGCGTCGAACCAGCGGGTGATCTGGTCGGCGACGGTGGCCGGGGCGCCCGCGAACGGGGTGGGCCGGGGGGACGAGATGGACTCGACCGTCTGCCGGAGCGTGAGATCGCGGTCGCGGGCGAGCTTGGCGATGTGCTCGGCGTTGGTGCGGAAGCCGCGCTCGGCGTACTTCAGCGCCTGCTGCGGGAACGGCGCGTCCAGGTCGTACTGGCGGAAGTCGTGCCACGCGAACGGGCGGCCGAGCTCGGCCAGGGCCTTGTCGAAGTCCTGGGCGGCGAGCTGGAGGTCGCGCTCGATCTCGCGCGCGTCGGCGTCGGTGTCGCCGACGTAGACCCGCATGCCCGGCATGACCACGAGATGATCGGGGTCGCGGCCCTTGGCCGCGGCGCGGGACTTGATGTCGGCGTAGAAGGCCTGGCCCTGCTCGAGCGAGGCGGCGTGGGTGAAGATGCCCTCGCCGATCGTGGCGCCGAGATCCCTGCCCTGCTCTGAGTCGCCCGCCTGGAAGATCACGGGCTGGCCCTGCGGCGACCGGGAGACGTTGAGCGGGCCCGCGACCTGGAAGTGCTCGCCCCGGTGGCTGAGCTGGTGCTGCCTGGTCGGGTCGAGGAAGGTCCTGGTCGACCGGTCGCGCGGGAAGGCGCCGTCCTCGTAGGAGTCCCACAGGCCCTGCGCGACCCGGACGAACTCCAGGCCGCGCGCGTAGCGGGTGTCGTAATCGAAGTGCTCCTCGCGGGAGAAGTTCGCCGCCGCGCCGGCGTCGCCGCTGGTGACCACGTTCCAGCCGGACCTTCCGCCGCTGATCAGGTCCAGGCTGGCCAGACGGCGGGCCACGTTGAACGGGTCGTTGTAGGACGTGGTCATGGTGGCGACCAGGCCCAGGTGCCTGGTGGTCACCGCCAGCGCCGACAGCAGCGTCATCGGCTCGAGCCGGTTGAGGTAGTGCGGCGGGGAGTCGGGGGTGATGAACTGGCTGTCGACGATGAAGATCAGGTCGAACTTGGCCGCCTCGGCCAGCCGGGCCTGCTCGATGTACCAGTCGACGTTCACGCTGGCGTCGGCGGGGATCTCCGGGTCGAGCCAGAGGTAATGCTGGCCGGGGCCGCCGGCCCCCATGGTGACGGCGCCGAGCTTGAGCTGCCGTGGCCGCGCGGTCATGCCCGCGCCGCCTGCTCGGCCGGCCGCGCTTCGGTTCCGGCCGCGGCCTTCTCGGCCGCATCCCGGCCGGCGTCCCGTCGGGCGACCTCCTGGCGGACCAGCGGCAGCAGGTGGCGGCCGTAGTCGATGGCGTCGTTGTACGGGTCGTAGCCCCTGATCAGGATCGTGGTGACGCCGATGTCGAGATAGTCGAGGATCGCCTGGGCCACCGTCTCGGGCGTGCCGACCAGCGCGGTCGAGTTTCCGGCGGCGCCGGTGGCGGCGGCCAGCGGTGTCCACAGCGCCCGGTCGTGCAGCTCGCCCTTCTCGGCGGCGGCGAGCAGCCGCTGCGAGCCCACGTTCGACGGGGCCGCGCCGCCCGCGGCCGTGGTCTCGCGGCGGCGGCGGGCGCGGAAGCTCGCGGCGTTCTCCTTGGTCGTCTCCAGGATCCGGTGGGCGCGTTCCCAGGCCAGTTCCTCGGTCGGGCCGAGGATGGGGCGGAAGCTCACGCTGATGCCGGGAGTGTCGCTGCGGCCCGCCGCCTTGGCGGCGGCGTTGACCGAGTCGATCTGCTCCTTCGTCTCCGCCAGGGGCTCGCCCCACAGGGCGAAGGTGTCGGCGTGCTTCCCGCCGACCCGGTAGGCGGCGGCCGAGGAGCCGCCGAAGTAGAGCCTGATCCTCGGGCGCTGCGGGGAGCGGACCTCGGAGTAGAAGTCCTCGATCTGGTAGTGGCCGCCCTGGTAGGAAAACGGCTTCTCCGCGGTCCAGGCCTGCTTGAGGATGTCCAGGTACTCGTCGGTGCGGTCGTAGCGCTCGTCCTTGGACAGGTGGTCCCCGTCGCGGCGTTGCTCGGCGTCGCTGCCGCCGGTGATGATGTGCACCGCGATCCGGCCGCCGGTGAACTGGTCCAGGGTGGCGAACGTCCGCGCGGCCAGGGTCGGCGCGACGAATCCCGGACGGTGCGCGACCAGGAAGCCGAGGCGATCGGTGTGCGCGGCGGCGTAGGCCGCGACCTGGGTGCCGTCGGGCCGGGACGAGCTGTAGCCGATGAGCACCCGGTCGAACCCGGCGTCCTCGTGGGCCCGGGCGAAGCGCTTGACGTAGTCGGGGTCGATGACCGGGCCTGCCGTCAGCCGGATCTCGGACTCGTTCTTGGTGCCGATCATGCCGATGAACTCGACGGGCATGTGCCGCCTCCCTCTCCGCGGTGTTTCCCTGCGGACCGACAGTCGCACCGGTCCGTTCGATATGAATGCCTGGTCTTAGATTTTGAGGAGGGAGTCATCCTCGCGACGGGCCCGGGTGTAGCGGTTCTCCGGGACCGGCAGGCCGAGGTTGCCCCGCAGCGTGGTGGACTCGTACTCGGTGCGGACGATGCCCCGTTCCTGCAGGATCGGGACGACCTCCTCGCGGAAGCGGCGCCACTGGCTGGGGTGGTCGATGAGGACGTTGAGCCCGTCAAGCGCGCGCCCCTCGAACCACTCCTGGATCCGGTCGGCGACCGTCGCCGGGGCGCCGACGAACGGGGTCGGGCGCGGGGAGGAGAGGAACTCCACCGTCTGCCGGAGGGTGAGGTCGCCGTCCCTCGCCATCGTGGCGATCTTCTCCGCGCCGGTGCGGAACCCGCGCTCGGCGTACTTCAGTGCCTGCTGCGGGAACGGCGCGTCCAGGTCGTACTGGCGGAAGTCGTGCCAGGCGAACGGCCGGCCGAGCTCGGCCAGCGCCCGGTCGAAGTCTCGGTCGCCGGCCTGCAGGTCGTGCTCGATCTCGCGGGCCTCGGAGTCGGTGTCGCCGACGAAGAAGGAGGCACCCGGCATGATGAGGACCTCGTCCGGGTCGCGGCCCTTGGCGGCGGCGCGGCCCTTGAGGTCGTTGTAGAACGCCTGCGCCGCCTCGAGCGACGGGCCGAAGGTGAAGATGCCCTCGGCGATTTCCGCGCCCAGGTCGCGCCCTTGCTCGGAGTCGCCCGCCTGGAAGATCACCGGCTGCCCCTGCGGGGACCGGGACACGTTGAGCGGGCCGGCGACCTGGAAGTGCTCGCCCCGGTGGTTGAGCGCGTGCTGCCTGGTGGGGTCGAGGAAGGTCCGCGTCGACCGGTCGCGCGGGAACGCGTCCTGCTCGTAGGAGTCCCACAGGCCCTGGCAGACCCGGACGAACTCCAGGCCGCGGCCGTAGCGGGTGTCGTAGTCGAAGTGCTCCTCGCGGCTGAAGTTCGCCGCCGCGCCCGCGTCGCCGCTGGTGACCACGTTCCAGCCGGACCTTCCGCCGGAGATCAGGTCCAGGCTGGCCAGACGGCGGGCCACGTTGAACGGGTCGTTGTAGGAGGTGGTCATGGTGGCGACGAGGCCGATGCGTGTGGTGGTGACCGCGAGTGCGGAGAGCAGGGTGATGGGCTCGAGCCGGTTGAGGTAGTGCGGCGGGGAGTCGGCGGTGATGAACTGGCTGTCGACGATGAAGACCAGGTCGAACTTGGCCTCCTCGGCGCGGCGGGCCAGCTCGATGTACCAGTCGATGTTCACGCTCGCGTCGACCGGGAAGTCCTCGTCCAGCCACAAGTAGGGCGAGCCGGGGCCGCCGACGCCGTGGCTGACCGCGCCGAGCTTGAGCTGCCGACGTTGCGCCGCGGTCATGCCGACACCGCCTCCGGTGCGGGGGCCTTCCCGGCGGCCGCCTGCTGCGCCGCGTCCTTCTCGGCGGCATCCTTCTCGGCCTCCCGCCGGGCGACCTCGTCGCGGACCAGCGGCAGCAGGTAGCGGCCGTAGTCGATGGCGTCGTCGTAGGGGTCGTAGCCCCGGATGAGGATCGTCGTGGCGCCGATGTCGACGTAGTCGAGCAGCGCCTGGGCAACCGTCTCGGGGGTGCCGACCAGCGCGGTGGAGTTGCCGCCGGCCCCGGTCGCGGCGGCCAGCGGGGTCCACAGCGCGCGGTCGTGCAGCTCGCCCTTGGCGGCGGCGGCGAGGAGCCGCTGCGAGCCGACGTTCTGCGGCTGGTCACCGCCCAGGCCCCACGACTTGGCCCCCCAGCGGGCGCGGAACGCCGCGATGTTCTCCTTGGTGGCCTCGAGGATCCGGTGAGCGCGCTCCCAGGCCAGCTCCTCGGTCGGGCCGAGAATCGGCCGGAAGCTGACGCTGATGCCGGGCACGTCGCCGCGGCCGGCGTTCCTGGCCGCCTGGTTGACCGAGTCGATCTGCTGCTTGGTCTCGGCGAGCGGCTCGCCCCACAGGGCGTAGGTGTCGGCGTGCTTGCCGCCGACCCGGTAGGCCGCCTCGGAGGAGCCGCCGAAGTACAGGCTGATCCTCGGACGCTGCGGCGATCTGACACCCGACCAGTGGTTCTCGACCTGGTAGTACGTGCCGTCATAGCTGAACGGATCGGCCGACGTCCAGGCCAGCTTGACGATGTCCAGGTACTCGTCGGTCCTGGCGTAGCGCTCGTCCTTGGTGAGGTAGTCGCCGTCGGCGCGCTGCTCGGCGTCGTGGCCGCCGGTGATGATGTGCACGCCGATCCGGCCGTCGCTGAACTGGTCGAGGGTGGCGAACTGACGGGCGGCGAGCGTCGGCGCGACGAAGCCGGGGCGGTGCGCGACCAGGAAGCCGAGCCGCTCGCTGTGCGCGGCGGCGTACGCCGCGACCTGGGTGCCGTCGGGCTGCGAGGACGCATAGCCGATCAGCACCCGGTCGAACCCCGCGTCCTCGTGGGCGCGGACGAACCGCCGGGTGTAGTCCTTGTCAATGGCCGGGCCACGGGTGAGCCTGGTCTCCGACTGGTCGGTGGTGCCGATCATGCCGATGAACTCGACGGGCATGAATCCGTTCCTTCCTGATGCGTGCGGTTAGGCCGGTTGACCGGTTAGGCGGTCGTCGGGTTCGGCGGCCGGGTTCCGGCCAGCGCCTGCCACTCGTCGTGGCGGCGGCAGGCGGCGCTCCAGCCCTCGCCCACTGGCTCGAGCGGTGGCTGCTGGCCGCACTCGGCGACCGCGAACGGGCAGCGCGCGGCGAACACGCACGCGCCCGCGGCCGCCAGGTCCTGGCCCACGTCGGGGTCGGCCGAGGAGCGGCGGAGCTGGTGAATCGAGAGCGGACGGTCGTGCTTGACGCTCGGCGCGGAGGCCATCAGCAGCGCCGTGTAGGGATGCTTGGGCGCGCTGAACACGTGGCCGACCGGGCCGTCCTCGACGATGCGGCCTCGATAGAGCACCGCCACGCGGTCGGCGATGCCCGCCAGCGAGCTGAGGTCGTGCGAGATGATGACGATGGGCAGGCCGAGTGAGTCTCTCAGCTCGCCGAGCAGGCGCAGTATGTAGTTCCGGTTGGACGCGTCGAGCGCGCTGACCGGCTCGTCGCACAGCAGCAGGGCCGGATCGGTGGCGAGCGCTCGCGCGATGGAGACCCGCTGCCGCTGGCCGCCGGATATCTGGCCGGGCGTGCGGGACAGCAGCGTCGCGTCCAGGCCGACCTGGCGCAGCGCGGCCGTGACCCGCGCCTCGATCTCCCGGCCGCCGATGCCGCCGCGGATCTTGAGTCCCTCGCCGACGATCTCCGCCACGGTGAGGTCCGGGTCGAGCGAGCGCAGCGGATCCTGGAAGACGAGCTGGACGTGACCGCGACGGCGCTCTTTCCTGAGCGCGCCGCGGCGCAGCCCGGAGATCTCGGTGCCGCCGACGACGACCCGGCCCGTTCTGGGCTTGACCAGGCCGACCACGGTCCTCGCGAGGGTGGTCTTGCCCGAGCCGGTCTCGCCGACCAGGCCGACGATCTCGCCCGGCCAGATCTTCAGGTTCACGCCCGACAGCACCCGGTTCGCGCGCCAGCCGCGGCCGAGGACCACGTCAACCGCCTCCACCGCCAGCAGCGGGGTCGCGCGCGCCTCGGTCGGCCTCGCGTCCGTCGTCTGCGCGGTCACCGGGCGGCCATTTCTGCCTCGATCACGCCGGCCAGCTCAGGGTCGTCGGCCCGGACGCAGCGCACCTGGTGTCCCGGGGCCAGCCTGGCCAGGCTGATCGCGGCGGACCGGCAGGCGTCGATGGCGGCCGGGCAGCGGTCGGCGAACCGGCAGCCGGTGATCTCCGCACCGACTCGCGGCGGCTGCCCGGCGATCACCTCCAGCTCGCGGCGCCGATAGTCGCCGACCGAGGCAACCCGCAGCAGGGCCTGGGTGTAGGGGTGCCGGGGCCGCTCGATGATCTCCTCGACCGGCCCGGACTCGACGACCTGGCCGGCGTAGAAGACGACGACCCGGTCGCACAGCTCCCTGATGACGGCCAGGTCGTGGGAGACGAAGAGCACCGCGAGGCCGCGCTGGTCGCGCAGGTCCTTGAGCAGCTCGATGATCTCCGCCTGGATGGTGACGTCGAGGGCGGTGGTGGCTTCGTCGGCGATGATCAGCCGCGGCTCGCAGGAGATCGCGATGGCGATCATGACGCGCTGGAGCATGCCGCCCGACAGCTCGGCCGGGATCTGGTGGAAGACCAGCTCGGGATTGTGCAGGCCGACGGCGGTGAACAGCTCGAGCGTCTGGCGGTGGGCCGCGCGCCGCCCCAGCTTCTGCTTGACCCGCAGCACCTCCGCCACCTGGCTGCCGACGGTCAGCGACGGGTTCAGGTACGAGGAGGGATCCTGGAACACCGCGCCGATGCCGCTGCCGTGCAGCCGCTGCCAGCCGCGCGCCGACAGGTGCGTCACGTCCTGCCGCTCGAACGAGATCGTCCCCCGCTCGACGCCGCAGCCCGGCGGCAGCACGCCGAGCGCCGCCCGGCAGGTCAGCGTCTTGCCGCTGCCCGACTCTCCCACCAGCCCCACGATCTCGCCCGTGTGGACGGACAGGGAGATACCGCGGACCGCGGTCGCGGCCCCGTCGTGCACCGTGATGTCCAGGTCCTCGATGCCGAGTACCTCGTCAGGCGGCGGATTGCCGGTCACCGGCGACCTCCAGAACCTCGAGGGTGGAATGGGTCTTGATGACCGGGTCGGCC
>Ga0335075_10005462_pt1 | contig 19744 bp, 26 predicted proteins | sample Lox_Sample_24_FD_206723 | JGI IMG/M metagenome (GOLD analysis project Ga0335075, IMG submission 206723) | Soil microbial communities from Loxahatchee National Wildlife Refuge, Florida, United States - Lox_Sample_2.4 | ecosystem: Environmental > Terrestrial > Soil > Wetlands | place: USA...
ACGGCGTAATCACTGGAGAGCCGGATGCCTGGAAATCGGGCACGTCCGGTTCGGCGGGGGGCCGCGCGGAAAAGGACCAGCCCAGCTGGCACCTCGCCGCGCGGCCTACCCTACCGAGTTCGGCAAAGACTGCTTCGGCCTGGACCAGGCGCAGGTCCGCCTGTATCACGCGATCGCCCGCCACACCGTCCTGGTAATGGCAGCGCTGGCCATCTGCGCGGTCACCGCCGCCCTGCTCAAGGCCAGGACCGGTACCCAGGCGCCACCGCCCGTCCGCCCGGGCCAGTCACCGCCCGCCGACCCCGGGATGATCCCGCTCACCGTCCCCGAGGTCCGCCGCCTGCTCGCCATCGCCACGCCGGCATTAGCGCCCGGCCACACGATCCACTGGTCTAACTGGACCCGCACCCACCAGGCCCGCGCGAACTGGTTCCACCAGCGCACCCGGCTCGAACGCGACCAGCAGATCACCATGAAACCGCTGGCTATCTAACCAATGGCGGCTGCGGTACTAGTTAGTCCTGCGTCCGGGGCACGCAGGTAACTCCGGGCCAGGCTCTGCCCAGGTGTCAGGTCCGCCCGGTGGTCATCGAGAAAGTCCATCTCGAAGACAATTCCCGAACCGGGCTCTTCGTTGAGGACCACGCAGCCGCCTTCAATTTGAAGCGGCTTGACCAGTGCCGCGTCTCGGCCAATATCGAAGACAAGTTTTCCTATATGATACTGATTTACGTTATACGTGTAACAAGGGCTATGCAAGACAGGTGGAACGACTGGAAAGGACCCGCACATGCCCCTTGCCCCATACTCCGGCCCGGTCGGCCCCGCCGGAGGCGCAGAGAGCACTCTGGCGCCGGGTGACAGGCACGGCGAATCGCCCTCTGCCTGCGGTCCAGGCTCCGTTCCGGCCGCCCTGCCACTGCGACCTTCGTGAGGATCCCACGCATCGAAATCGTTGAGATGGCCACGCGGCCGGTTTCGGCGGCGTCGTCTGCGACCTCGAGCACGGATCCATGACCGCTGCGGACCTGCCAGCGCTGCACGCGGGCGCCCGCGCCGCCGGCGCCTACTGCATGGCCCGCACCGCAACCCGCCAGGACACCGAGATCGCCCGCGCCCTCGACATGGGTGCCGACGGCATCATTGTCCCGTACGTGAACTCCCGGCAGGCAGCCGAGCAAGTCGTCGCCGCCGGACGTTTCCCTCCTGCCGGGCAGAGAAGCCTGGATCCCTACGTTCCCGGCACCGGGTATGGCCTGACCCACGCCAACCCCACCGGCACGGACAATGCCCGGACCGCCCTGATCGTCATGATCGAAGGCGCGGACGGCGGGGCCGCCGCCGACCAGATAGCCGATGTCGCTGACATCGACGCTATCTTCATCGGTCCCATCGACCTAGCCGGGTACCTCGGTTTTCCCAGGGAACCCGAACATCCCGAGATTGTCGCCCATGTAGGACGACATCCGCCAGCTCATAACCCGTCTGAACAGCCACGATACGCCGGTGGGCATCTACGCACCCACTGCCGAGGCAGCCCGCCGGTGGCTCGACCAGGGGAGGCTCTCGTCGTCACCTCCGCCGACGCCGCTATAGCCGGAACCGCGTTCACCGCCACGCACGCCGCGCTCGCGGGAACGCGGACTCCAGGGCCACGCGGACGCCAGGGCCACGCGAACCCACTGACTCCGAACACGCTCGCCAGTCCGCGCCCTTGTAAGCCCGTGGTCGCGGTCAGCGTCCGCGATTGTCGTGACGAACATCAGGATCGACATATGAGCAACGAGCCCGAACCACGCCTCCGAGCCACCCGGTGGAAGCGCGGCCAGGCAGGGCTGGGGCTGGTGCTGGGGCGCAGACGGCGAAAACGGTCTCGCTCAACGCGATCGGCCTGGGCGAGCGACTCGCCGCCCCGGAACTTGCCCGCACGGGCGAGGTGATCGACCTCGGAGTCCCGATCGACAAGGGATCCTTTCTCTTGGGACGCCACGTGCCGACTGCGGTGGTTTCCTATCGCACGCCCGACGGCATCAAGAGGGCCGGCGACCTCGCTCCGATCGGCGACGATCCGGTCGGACTCAGCTTCCGTACGAGCATGGTCATCCTCTCCGATCACGCCGGCACCCAGATTGATTCACTCGCGCACGCCACGACCGGCTCGGACGACCACTGGTACAACGGCTTCACCGATGCCCGGCACGACACTGATTTCAGGCCGCCGCGCGCTGGCTCTGCGAGCAACGCGGCGCCGTGATCGTTGCCAGCGATACCTCAACCGTGGAGGTAATTCCACCGGTAGATGGTACGGCGGCGCAGCCTGTACATGAATACCTGCTGATCAAGCAGGGCGTATATATGGGCGAGCTGCACTTCCTCGAGGAACTGGCTGCTCGCCGTGCCCTCAAGTTCTGCTATATCGCGCTGTGCCCCAAGGTGCGCGGCACCACTGCCGGGTTCGCCTTGCGCCCCGTCGCAGTTCTTTAACGAGCCTGTCTGCCCGGCGCGTCAACCGAGCTGTCAACCGTGATCAAGGACGCTGAATGCGAATCACCGAAGTCGAGACGTTCATCGTGCAGGCCCCGATTCCGCGGATGGTCACCGACTCGTTCAATGAGGCGGTTATCTGGGGCCTGCCGGGCGTCCTCATCCATACCGACGAGGGCGCGTCCAGGCACCGGCTACACCAGCACTCTCAGCACCGGGGACCACGCGATCAAGGACGTCCTCTTCAGTGTCTACACGCCTTTGCTCGTCGCGCAGAATCCGCTGGACTACCACCGCTGCCTGGACGCGCCCCGCGGACCCCGCCGGTCCGAGATCAGCGCGCCGACCCCGCCTTCGGCCAGGGCCTAATCGCCGACCTCCACCGCCATGTCCTGGTCCTCTCAAGCGAGAAACTTCTGCATTGCCGCACTCTGCTCGACCGGCCGCGGGCACGGCTGACGGGCAGGCCTGCGTTCGTGGCACACCAGGAGTCCTGACCTGACTCGTGCCACCTGGCCGGCGACTTAGCGACTTCGGGTCGCTGACCTGCTGATTCGCTTCGCGTTTGCGCGTGTTGTGGTCACTAAAAACCTCCTCGTGGGGAGCTTTCGGGGCTGGTGTCGCGGTTCGTGCGCAAGGTCCGCACTGCTTCGGGGGTGGTCGCGGTGCAGGTCGTCACCGCCGGGGGCAGTTGAGCGGCTCGAGCACATGGGTTCCGCGCATACCGACGTCGAGCTTGCGTTCCTGCCGACAGCCACTCGTGAGCGGCTGTCCCGGGTCAGGACGTCCTGGACCTGGGCGACCTGCCGGTAGTCCCCGCGCGGATGGACGAGGTCGCGGACTGGCCCGCCGAACCAGAGCTGCCTTCGCGGTCGGCGGCCGGCGGGCGGCCTTCGAGGTCCTGACTGTCGTGTTCGCCGCCTTGGCCGTGGCCCGTCACCTGCAGGACGCGACGGGCACCAGCATCAAGAAGATCGTCCAGACGCTGCCCACGGCACGCTCAGCGGCCATCGAAATCAACGGCCAGCGCCTCACTCTCGCACCGACCTCACCGACACCGCCCGCGACATCCTCAATCGGCTCAGATCAGGTCACTAAGCCGATTGGCACGAGTCAGGCCTGACGCCCAAGACCCGCTCCGGCATCCGCGACAGGCTCAACCGGGCCGTCACCGCCGCGGAACGGGACTGCCCGGCCAGCACCGCCAGGGTCGGCCGAACTCTCGCAGCGGGCACAGTTGGGCACGGGCGCAGCACGCCACCAGCAGCCCGAATCGCGATCTTCAGAATCCGACTGGCTCTCCCCAGGGCCGCCTCGCGCCGAGTACCACCAAACCGCTCTGTCAGCAGTCACTCACCGTCACCGATGACGGCATTCGCGCCAGCTCAGCGGCGCGGCAACCCCTCCATGAGAGAGCGGTCAGCACGCCCGAGGCCGAGGAGTCACCTCGGGTTCAATCACATCGTCCTCGATTTAGCAGCGGCCCGAAGCTGGGATGGAGTCAAGCCGGTGGCCTCATGGATCTTCCGAGAAAAATGGTAGCTTGTCTTGAATCCACAGCGCCGAGCGATTTCTCGCAACGAAAGGCCCGTCTCCTCTAGCAGGTACACCGCCCGGTCGACTCGGCGAGCCCACAGATAGTGACCTGGCGTCGTTCCGAGCTGGGCGCGAAAGAGCCGGATCAGGTGGGCAGGACTGACTGCCGCTACATCGGCGAGAGAGCCAAGGTCGTGCTGCGCATTCAGGTGATGATCAATGTGCTGTACCACAGCATCTAGCCGCATTGTCGCCGCGTCCTGCGGGATGTCGGCCGCTTCCGCTTCACCAACAAACTGGTACAAGATTCGATGGGCGATCAGCGTCTCCAGCTCAGCTCTCGTCGTCAGACGTGAGGAACTCAAGCCCAGCAAGTATCGTTGTTCTCTCGCGAGCACGTTGGACAGTCTGATGATGCACGATAGTCGCCCGAAGCGCTCGATGAGAGTGTCGTCATACCCAGACTTCGACCAGAAGTGCAGCCAGCTGTGCTGAGTGGAAGCAGTCTGCGAATAGATATAGTTGTAAGTGTGGCCTGGCAGAACCAGGCACACCGAGCCGGATCCGACTTCGTACCGCTTGTCATCGACCCACAACGACAATCCGCCACTGTGGATGAAGCTAAGCTCGATGCACGGCTGAAGGAACGGCCCGAACGTACTCTCAGGTGGATACTCAATCTCACCATACGTAACAGACGCTGCCATGAACGGTCTTGCATTAACCATATTTACTTATCCCTGTTCGCAGAAAGCATTCCTGCTCACTTTCCGATGCGCAGTGAGTCGGGAGATCAGCGTCGTGACGGTCCAGCCGCCGAGCCAGGATCTGACCCAGAGCGAGCACGAACTCACCCCACTGAGTGCCCGCGCAGATACCGCAGAGGAAGCGTCGGCCATCTGAACTGGCAAGTGACAGAACGGGCCGCGCGCCATCGCCCCTGGCCGCCGGCCGCGCGTGAGATCCGCCATCCTCACAGCCGGGGTCGGCGCTCACTCCGGCCTGGCACCGCGCTGTTGGCGGCGCATCCAGCCCAACGAGCCGCGGAGGCCACTGACAGCCAACGACGGGGCATTTCGTCCGCCCATCAGTACGACAAGTGTCACCGTGACGTAGTCGTGCCGACTCTTGCAATTCACTAGCGCGTCGCTGGCTTTCGAGGCATGTCCAATCCCGAATAGCTGCCAGAAGGCCCGATGGCAGAGTGGCGGCCTCGTCTAGAAATCGGCTGAATCGAATCTGAGCTTCAAAATTTCTATCGAAGAGAGACGACACAGTCCTTGGCACGATGCTAAGCCCGCGGCGTCATAGCAGGATCTGCCCGTTTGAGGAAAAAGTTTATATGAAATCAGCTCAGATAGGTGCCAATCTTGGCATCTCTGGCTCCGCACATACCAAACGCGGCGGCGGGAACCGGCGACCCCCTCCCCGGCCCGGCAGCCTACGAGGCTACTGCTGCCGGAGCACGGCGGACTATAGCCGGTACCCCCGGACCAACAGATGGCCCGCTTGTGCGGGGCTCGGAGCCGGCGCAGTACCACCTGAGCCGGGCGGACGACACAACCGCCCGACAGGGTAAGAGCCGCGAACGCCCAGCGTACTGCGGCCAATAGCTGCGGCCGCCATTGGGCGCATGATGGCAATGAAATCCGCTTATCACCGATTCCTTCAATCGCCCCGAGACAATTGCGCCGAATCGCCTGGCGGCAACCTGCCGTTGCGAGACAAGTGAAACCCGGCCCACCCACAGAACTCACCAAGGCCCGAAAATTGGAACGGCTGGCACGTTACTCGCTGGAAAAGCAACACGCGGTAACCTCAAAGCCAACCAGTCAAGTTCGCAAAAACCTGCAGCATGCCTCGGAGCGATGTCTACCCTGCTCGTGATGACATGGTAGCTTGTTGGAGGAGCGACCGTTTCAGGCATTTCTGCCATTTATTCACCGCCGCTACTCAGCTATTCGATCCATTTACACCCGCCCATCCGCTCCGGCCGCACCTGAGTCTTCATTCGGTTCTCGATTCCCTTGTAGGCATAAGGGTCTACACCCACCACCATTATGATATCTCGGTTGTCCGCCCGCTCGACGGGAAACTCAAAGCTGTTTGGGTAGAGAGACTCGGCGCTCATATAATGGTTTACCAAGGCGCGTCGATACCCATTAGGCGCTCGGTTGGGAAGCGAACGGTGAAGCAGGTATCCATTGAAGAACACGATCGATCCAGTGCTGACTTCGACGGGTATCGCGTCATCGTCGCCGTAAGGGAATCCAACCGCTTCGTCTGCGCAGTCGAATCTATCGTCCGTCGTCTCCCTGGTGGGCCAAAGAATTCCTGACTTGTGCGACCCAGGAATGACCCAAATACAGCCATTTTCCGTAGTGGCATCATCGAGCGCAATCCATGCCGCCGTCAACGACCTGTCGCGAGTCGCCAAAAAGTTCTCATCCTGGTGCCACGCCTGCCCCGGCTTGCCCGAAGCCTTGATGAAGAGCATCGACTGAGTGCACTTTACATTCGGCCCGATCACCGATGTAAGAGGGCCGACGATAGCCGGGTGAGCAAGATACTTTGCGATCACGCCGGACTTCTTTTGTGGGTGGTGAATGCAAATGTACTTTGCGATGATCTGATCATCGGTCTCGCCCGGCTCAGGCTCTTCGATACCCGGAACGGGGCCGTAGGTCCCACGACAGATGCTGACCGCATCGTTACGTATGTCATCGATCTCGGAGAGAGTCAACGCGCCTTCGGCGATGAAGTACCCGTTCTCCCTATACGACTCGAAGTCCGGCTCTGATAGCTGACTGGTGATCTGCGTAGTCACAGCGGCGCGTCCCTTCTCCCAAAAGTCGAGTGATGTTGACTAGATAAGATCTATGATCGACTGAGCCCGCGACAACTACAATGCATGGCATTGACAGGTTTGTGTCTATAATTGTCCTCGGCGCCGCCTATCCCATTGGAGGAGCGCCGCACTACGAGGAGTTCCTCGGCTCGCCACTGCGCCTCCGACTGGCACTTCGGTATGCAGCAGGCCGTGCACGGTTACTAGGTGTTCGATGAGCTTGGTAGCTCCGAAATTGGCCCCTATCAATATCGTCATGAACCATCTCCGACGTATTGGGGGGCGACTCCGAAAATTATCCGCGCACTTGCCGACGAGAGGTTATAGAAGCGGTGCGGGACACCTTCCGGGAGATAGAAGCCGTCCCCTGGGCTCATTTCACTCCATTCACGACCGGCGTCCGCCCCGAATCTAATGCCTATCGTGCCGTCGAGTACGTATCCGCTCTTGTCGCCGGCATGACGCTGGAGGTCGGTGCCCTGGCCTGGGCGCAGATCCAGGGTCGCGACCGTTAGGTGTTCCGTGCTCGCCAGGATGCCGACGAGTGCGGGGTCGTTGCGGCCTTCGATGCGCCAGAGGCGGTCATTACGATGCAGGACGCGCATCGTCTGTGTGCGCCGGATCGTCGCGCTGTCCATTGGCCAGCGCCGCAGCGACGCGTCGTCGGTGTACGTGACGTCGGTCAGGTTTTGGCGTGTCTGCGCGTACGAGCCTGACGTGCCCGCAGCAGGAGGTGGCGCGAAGAGTTCTAGCACACGCAACTCATCCTTCCCGTAACTAATAGCGTGATGCCAGGTGTCTCGCCGGAAGAACACGGCTTCATCTGCTTCAACCCGATGCACCTCGCCGGTCATAGGGTTAGCGATGACAAGCACGCCGCTGAGCACGTACAGCACCTCGTCCGCAGCAAACACAGTCCGGAACTCATCCGAGTGCCGGAAGGACCTGCCTGGTGAGAGCCCGAAGACGAGTTGATGTATCTTCGCGCTAGACACGTAAATCCAGTCCATGACTTCACCGGATACGGCATCGCCCCAGACGTGCCGCGTGACGTCTTCGTGCCGGATCACCGCCGGGCCGTCGAACGTCGGACGTGGAGATGGCGTGTACCGAGCGTCCGTGATGACCTTGTCAGACACGGTCAACCCTCGAGTCGTGCTCCTCGGGCGCGGCGTCGGCATCGGGGAGTTCGAGCGGTGAGAACGTTGACTGGATCTCGCGCGCTCGCCCATCCCCGCTAGCAGCCTCGGCGGCCAGCATGATCTCCAGGACGTGGTATGCATGCTCGGGCAGATACACGGGATGTTGACCGGTCCGGATGCAGTCAATCAGGTGTCGGAGTCCTTCGGTCCACTGCCAGCCTGGATCGGTTTCGTCGTAGACCTCCCACGCACCATGCTTGGCGCGCCACAGTTCGTACCCTTGCGGCGCCCAGTCATCGCCCATGAGCTGGATCGTGCCCTTACTGCCATACAGCTCTATCGCAGGGCCGCGGTAGCGCTGCATGCTGAAGCCGGTAGTGACCACGCCGAACACCGAGTCGCCGAAGTCGATCAGCATATGGGCATTGTCGATGACCTGCGATTCGACTGGCTGACCACTGATCATCCGTTCCGGCATCACGGTACCGGCCATTGCCGTGACCCTCCGGGCGGGGCCGATGAGCGCGGTCAGAGCGGTGACGTTATAGACACCGAGGTCAAACAAGGCGCCGCCGCCCGGCTGGTAGTACCACGCCCCCCACGTAGGACCGGCCCACCCGTATCGAGCCCGCGCAAGCAGCACCCGCCCAATGTCCCCCGCGCGTATCCGTTTCGCGATGATACGAAACGTCGGCGAGAGAATGACATGCGGTGCGCACACAAGGATGCCGTCAGAGTCACGGGCCGTCTCGAGTAGCTGCCGCGCGCCTTCGAGGCTGGTTGACATCGGTTTTTCGACCAATACGTGCTTACCTGACACCAGTGCGGCACCGGCGATCTCGCCGTGCGCTGGCATAGCGGTGAGGACGAGCACCAGATCTACCAACCGCGATGTGACGACGTCTCGGTAGTCGGTATACACCGCCGCATCCGGCCAGCGTTGCCGGGCTGCTTCCGCCTTGGCTTTGTCGATGTCACAGACGGACACGACCTCGACGGCGCGCTCGAATCTCAACTTTTGGATGAGGCTGCCATACGCGCGCAACACACTGCCACATCCCACCACACCGATACGGACACGGGATCTCGACAAGAGTTTTGCCTCCTGTATTGGTTAGCCTCTAATGGCACCGGATATCATGCCGCGGAGGAAGGATCGCTGCAGCAGCACGTAGATGATCACGACTGGTATAGCAGTAATGATTGCTGCACTGGCAAGGTAAGTGAAGTTGGTGGTGTGCAGGCCCTGGAAGTAGACCAAGCTCATGGGTGCGGTCTGGATGTTGGATCCGGAGAGCATGACCAAGGGAAACAGGAAATCGTTCCAGGTCCCCACGAACACGAGTACGGCAAGGGTGAGCACTTGGGGTCGGACGAGCGGGAGAAGCACACACCGCAGCGTGTTTAGGGTGTTCGCGCCGTCGAGGCGAGCGGCTTCGATGAGGGAGCGGGGTGCAGATAGGAAGGCGGCGCGCATCCAGAAGCCGCCGAAGGCAATCGAGAACGCTGAATCGGGAAGAATGACCCCCCAGTAGTTTCCAGTCAAGCCGAACGGGCGGAGGTCGAAATAGAGCGGGATAATCATCGCTTCCACCGGAATCAGCAGGCCGAGCAGCAGCGTGTAAAACAGTAGTGAGCGGCCGCGGAACTTCATGATGGCGAACCCATATCCGGCGGGCACGGAGGCCACCACGGTGATGGCTACGGTAGGCAACGCGATGATTGCGCTGGCGCGCAGTGCCGACCCGAACCCGGCCTGCTGCCACACTGCGGCGAAGTTGCCGAAATGGTTAGCGTTCGCAAGAGAAGGCGCGGCGCTTCCGCTGCCTGGGGAATCCAGGGCCATAACGAGTACGCCGAGCAATGGAAGGATAACGATGACCGTGGCCAAGGTCAGGATCGTGTAGCCGACGGCACGTTCGATGCGTCCGATCATGAGACCGAGCCCGTTCCGAGACGAGTGATAATGAAGTTGACGGCGAAGATGAGTATGGCCAGTACGACGCCAACTGCTGCAGCCGCGCCGACGTCGCCGATGACGAACGCCTGGTTGTAGACCATCCAGGACGGCACTTCCGTGCTCGTGCCGGGCCCGCCTTGCGTCAAGACGTAGATGAGGTCGAAGTTGCGCAGCGCGGCTGTGACCGTGAGGACCAGCACCACCACGATTTCGTTCCGCAATCCGGGCAAGGTGACGGCGAGAAACTCGCGAATCGGGCCAGCTCCGTCGATGCGGGCGGCCTCGTAGAGCTCAGTCGGGATCTTCTGCACGCCGGCGAGGAACAGCACCAATGCCAGCCCGTACAGGATCCACGTTCCGATGAGGCCGACCGTGGGCAGCGCAAGACTGAAGGAGCCGAGCCAGGCCTCGCGGAATGCCCCGAGACCTACCGCCGCCAGCGCAGCGTTGATCGGACCGCCCTCGGCGAGCAGCCATTGCCAGATCACCGCAACCGCTGTCGGGGCGATCACAAACGGGAGGAAGAGCAGCGTCCGGTACACGCCCATGCCGCGGATCCTGGCGCGAGCCATCACCCCGGCGAGGACGAGCCCGATGAGCGTGGTGAGGACGGCGTAAAAGAAAATCAGGACGAAGGCATGCAGGAACGCGTCCCGGAGGCCGCTTGTGCCAAAGATGGCCTGAAAGTTGCCGAGTCCGACAAAGCGCTGAGGGCCGACCCCATCCCAGGAGAAAAATGACAGGTAGATCGTGTGCGCGAACGGCCCAAGGACGAACAGCACGTAAAGGATCAGCGCCGGGGCTATGAACGCGTACCCGACACGCCGCGGCTCGCCAGGTGGCGAGCTCGGCGTGCGACGGGAGCTCGTAGCCACTGCCCGGGAAGTGCCTCGTTCGTCACGGCCGGGTGTGATATCTACAACACTCATTTGGTCCATCCCAGGCTATTGTTTCGATTTGACGTATGCGCCATAGTCAGCCTGAAGCGCCGCATCGAAGGCCGAGGGAGTGATCTTGCCAGCGCCAAGTTCGGTGACCTCGTTTCCGAGGGTGACTATGAAGGTGGGGGTCGCCCAGTCAGGGTAGTTCACCGGCGTGCCCTTGCTTAGGATCTGCTGCCAGCCCACCAGGGCGTCCTTGGACACTCCGGTCAGATGCGACGCACTGATCGCGGCGCTCAGGTTGGCAGGCAGGGTAGCTGGGACACTTCCGGTCGAGATCCAGGTGGTCGCGGACGAGACGCTCGTCAGGAAGTTGATGTATTCGGCGGCGAGTGCTTGGTGCTTGGAATGTGCTGGGATCGACCAGGCCGCGTCGCCGGTGGCTATTGCGTCCGGCGCGGCAGGCCCGCCGACAGACGGGAACGGGACCATCGCGAAGTCAGCGGTGGGGGCCGTGGACGGCAGCGGTACATTCCAAGATCCGTCGACGGCAAACAGAGTGTGGCCACCGAGGAACTGGTTGAAGTTGTCGGTGACCCTGTTGGCGGTCCAGCCGGGCGGGAAATAGCCTCGAGTTCCCCACGTCAGGATTGTCTCGGCTGCAGTATGCGTCTGCTGGTTCTCAAAGGTGGTACCTGGTGTTTCAAATACGCTATCGAGGATGAGCTGCGGATCGAGCGGCATGAGCAGGCTGCCGAAATACCACGAGCAATCAGCAGCGTTGTACTGCATCGGGATGTCACCGTGTGCCTTGGCCACGGCTAGGTCGTGATTGAGCGCAGCCATCGTGGTTGGAGGGCTGCCGATACCCAGGGAATGGGCCAGGCGGGTGTTCACCCACAGCCCCACCCATGCGCCAGTGGCAGCTATCCCGTATAGCGGCCCCGACCCGAACGTCGTGCCGTTGGAGCTGAACCGCCCGTCAAGGGCTAGGAGGCGCGGAGATTGGCGGCTGGTCCAGTTGTATTTCTTGGCATAGCCGTCGAGGTTGAGCAGCAGGTGATCGGCGACCAGCGGTCCCATGTCTCCGGCACCGTAGCCCTGGTTTATCTCAGTCACGTCGGGCACGGTGTTGCCCGAGAGTTGCAGTTTGTCTGTCGTCACCAGGTCTGCGAGATTCTTGGTCACGAAATCGATCGTGACGCCTGGGTGCTGTTCTTCGAAAACCTTGTTCAGTGCTCGATAGCCTGCGAGCAGTCCGGGCTCACCGCCATCACCGTTTTGCACGACAAGTGTGATGTGCCCAGTGGTCGCACCGACAGCGCCACCGGATCCGGTGCTACCGCAACCTGTGATCGCCACCGCTGTGGCTGCCATAGCCGCGAGAGCCGACAATATGTCCCTCTGCCATCTAGGTTTGGGAGAGCCGCGGCGATGATGTGAATCGAACATGGAGACGATAGGGGATATCATGAAAATTGCCTTCCTCTTCGGGGGGCTGGGTAATGAGCAGGCTGCAGGTGCATAGCCGCTGAATCCGCGTACACCGATCCTTGGCGGCAGATCGTCACGACGCTCGCCGGCCAGGCGGGGTCGTAACTGTCGGCCCCAGCGAGGTGGGCCACTGCCTGCTGCTTCTCGGTTCCTGTTGCGACGAGCACTGCGCGAGCGGCGAACTCGGCGATGGTGGCGATGCCAACGGTGACGCCATGAGTGGGGACTTCGTCCAAGGTCGCAAAGTCCGGGAAGGTCCGCATGTTGTCCCGCCGGGTGCTCTCCGCCAGCTTCACGACGCGACTGCGAGCGTCGCCGGGCGTACCGGGCGGGTTGAACCCAACGTGACCGTCGCTGGCGCCGCTCGCAAGGATCAAAAGGTCGAGACCTCCCGCCGCTCGCAGTCGGTCATCATAACCCGCTGCATCGTCCGGATCCGGGAACCATACGTGCCCTGCGATGATCCCGCGACCAATCTCGGCCGCAGAGTTGAGCGGCGCGACGATCTCGCGAGCGGCGAAGCGCCGCACGCTGTAGTGGGCGTCTGCAGACGCTAGGACGTAGCTGCCGCCGTTAGGAACGACGTAGTCGTCGATCATCACGATCACCAGCTGGGACAGGGGGAGCCGCGAGATGGCGACCTGTTCTGCCAGGGCGCGATAGGTGGCCCGCGGACTGCGTCCCCCAGGGCAACCGAGCAGGTAGCACCTCCCGGCATCGTTTGCATGCGCGATGCCTTTGGCAATATCAGCGGCCAGTGTCTCACCGATCGCGAGGGCGTCCGGGAAGCCCGTGATCTCCATCAGCAGCTGCCTGCCCCGGCCTGCCTGTCGGCCCCGCGAGTCTGCCGTCCGTGGGACTTACGGGGACGTTGTATCGAACTGGTCGTCATACCAGACCACTATGGTGGTCTGGTCTAGTACAGTCAAGGCATGTGAACCACTATTGACTTTTGGTAAGCTAGGGCACTAAATCATAGGCATCCTGGGCTCCGGCACGGACCCCGCTAACGTTCGGTAGGCGATGACGACCAAACTGTTTCCCTCAGCGGAGCTCGGTGTCCGCAACCCGACGCTGCAGGCGTACGGAACCTTGCTAAACGAGCTCCGCGACGGGGTGTTTCCTGCGAACAGCAGGCTGCCGGGCGAACGTGCGCTCGCGGGCCAGTTGGGGGTGAGCCGTTCAACCGTGCGCCAAGTTCTCATTGCCCTGGCCCAGACTGGGCTGCTCCGCGCCTCACCGAATCGCGGCTGGTTTGTCAACGCAAGTTTGTTCAGCGAGGGCCCAAATACGCTACGCAGCTTCACCGAGGACGTGCGTGACCGCGGGCTCACACCCATGAGCGAGGTCCTAGGCCAGTGCGTCCGGGCCGCAACGCTCGAAGAGGCCGAGTCCCTCAAGCTCGCCCCCGCGGCTCCGATTCTTGAACTTGAGCGACTGCGCGGTATGGATGACGTCGGAGTCGGCGTCGATCACGCCTGCCTGCCAATGCGTCTCGTGCCCGGCCTCGACTCGATGGACCTCAACAACCGCTCGCTCTACCAGGTGCTAGCCGAGCACTACCAGTTGGTTGCGACCCGGTGCGACTACGAGGTTCAGGCGCACGCCGCCAGCGACCGGATCGCCGACTTGCTGCGCGTCGGGCCAGGCGCACCGGTCCTTGTCGGGTCGTACACCACCTACGACAAAGCGGAACGCCCCATCCTGTGCGGCTGGACCAGCTTCCGAGGCGACGCCTATCGGTTCAAGGCCTCTCTCTTCCGTCCCGAGTCTGACGCCGTCCTAGATATACCCCCGGCGCGACCGTGACCATGGTCGTGTCACGCAGACACCTTGGCGATCCAGCCGGATTCAGAAGAGGAGATCAGATCGTGGCCCGAATCAAGCTCGCCTACCTCGGCGGCGGCTCCAGCCGGGCCGCCGGCACCATGGCTTCGTTCATGCACCGCGGCCAGCGATTCAACGGCTCCGAGGTCGTTCTTATCGATCTACACCAAGAGCGACTCGACTTAGTCCGCCAACTCGCTCAACGGATGGCCAAACACGCGGGCCTGGACATCACAGTCACCGCGACCACGGACCGGCTCGCTGGGCTGCAGGACTGCGACGCATTGCTGTCCAGCTTCCGACCCGGCGGCTTCGAAGCCCGCGCGCTCGATGAACGCATCTCCATAAAGCACGGCGTCATCGGTCAGGAAACCCAAGGGCCGGGTGGCTTCTTCATGGCGCTGCGTTCCATCGCCGTCATGCAGCAAGTGGCGTCGGAGGCGGTCAGGGTATGCCCCAACGTGAAGATCTTCAACTACACCAACCCCGTCAACATCGTCGCTCAAGCCCTTACCAGCTACACCGACATTCCTACGATCTCCCTTTGTGAAGGCCCATGGCTCTTTCCCCAGCTCGTTGCAAAAGCGGCCGGGCTCGATCCGGCCAAGGTGCGTGTGAACATGGCTGGTATCAACCACAACTGCTGGAGTACGGAGCACACATACGCCGGAGAGGACCTGATTCCGCACCTGCGCGCGGGCCTGCAAGCTCGTGCCGATGACCCGGCCCTGGATGATGACAGCAAACTTGTGCTACGCCTCGCGGTCGCCATGGAACGGGTCCCCTCCTACTACTTCAAGTACTACTACTTTCGCGATGAGATCCTGCGCCGCCAGCAAGGCGAACCCCGCACTCGCGCGGAGGTCATCCTGGCCCAGATGCCCCTCTACTGGGAGCACTACCGCGAGCAGGCTCATTCCGACGCGCCTATCCTCGACCCAGCCCGGTCCCGCGGCGGGATCCACGAGCTGGAACTCGCCATCGACGCAATGGCCGCTCACTTCAATGACGACCGCGCCGTGCTTCCTGTGAACCTGCCAAACCGAGGCGGAGTATTGCCAGGCTTCGAGGAGAAGCTCGTCGTCGAGGTGCCTACAGTGGTCGACGGATCCGGGTTTATGCCGCTGCCGCAGCCTAGACTCCCGCACACGGTCGCCGGGCTGATGCACGCGCTCGCGGAGCACCAGATGCTGGCCGCGGAGGTCGCGTGGAAAGGGAATGCCCGCGATGGCGTCCGTGCGCTGGCCGCGCATCCGCTGGTGCCGTCGCTGCCGGTGGCCGAGGAACTCTACATCGAGATGGCCCACGCTCACGCCGCGTACCTGCCTCACCGCCTCCTCCCCTGACAGCCATGCACCTGGGCATCGACGCAGGTAACAGCAAGACGGCGGCGCTGGTGTGCCGGAGCGACGGTCGTATCGCTGGGGCCGGGCGCAGCGGCTGCGGCGACATCTACGGCGCCGCACGCACCCCCGACGCAATCAACGCGGTGCTCGAGGCCGTACGGCAAGCTGTGACCGAAAGCAGCGTACGACTCGACATGATCACGACTTCAGCCTTCCGGCTTGCAGGCGTCGACTGGCCGGAAGACCTGGCCTTGTGGAAGCAAGTCCTGGCACGTGAATTGCCAGAGCTCACTCACGTGTCTATTCTCAACGACGGGTTCGCGCCTATCAGGTGCGGCGAACCCTCGGGCATCGCGGTCGCGATCGTGGTCGGTACCGGATACGCCATGGCGGGCCGCGGGCCAACTGGGGCCGAATGGGCGCTGTCCTGGTGGGGCAACGACCTGCTCGGCGCTGCCGGCCTAGGCCACGACGCACTTCGCGCCGCCTGCCGTCAGGACCTGGGCCTTGGACCACCCACCACCCTTACGCGCGCGCTACTCACCATCTACCAACAGGACACGATCGAAGACGTGCTCCACATGTTCACATGTCGAGAGGGCCGCCGCCGTTGGCAAGATAAGGGCAACGTCGCACGCGAGGTACTCGCCGCAGCCCGAAACGGCGATCCGGTCGCAAGCGGCATTATCGACCGCCACGCCAATCGGCTCGCCGAGTACGCGCGTCTCACTGCAGCTAAAGCGGGGTTCGATCCCACCGGCGACATGGTCCCCGTTATCCTCGCCGGGTCCGTCCTCACCGCCGACCACTCGCCCATGGTAACCGCACTGTCCCGGGAGCTAGTGCAATACATGCCGCTGTGCCGCACCCTGATATCTGACATGCCCCCCGTAGCCGGTGCCACACTCGATGCTATCGCGGAAGCCGGCAGACCAATCACTCGCAACACCCTAACCGCACTGAACGACAGCCTCCCCACCGAAGAACTCCTACGAACATGACCAGAACACGGCAAAGCCTCTGGGCCTATCTCACGAATGGTGTTTCCAGCGCGACACAAAAAACGAAGACTGCATCAGCCTGCCGCCTACCAGAAATGCTCGAGATTTTACATAGTATACAATTCATTAATTCGCGCTATTTCCGCATCATCTTCAGGGCGGTGATCCTCTCCTGGATCATCGTGAGCACACACCATCTGCCAGTGGCTAGAAGCGAAGTCCGCAGGCCCTGTCGAGCGGTTGGTCCTCCCATGGTGGAGACGCCAGCGGCTCCCTTCTTTCTATCGTGTTAGCGCTATGTGTCAGCGGCGGAACAGATCGAAGCCGACACCAGCATTTCTCCTTAAGATTGCCTCTACATTCCCCGGAGGGGAACGAGTACCCGGTGCGCAACATGGCTTCTGAGAACGCGGTTAACCTAGCTGGAACGGCTCCGTCCCGCGGCGCGGGACAATGACCTTCCGCCTCACAACCACATGCGCAGGCTGCCAAGGTGGTGATACAGCTATTGGCGTAGACATGGGCGGCACCAAGACAGCGATTGGTCTCATAGACGCAGCGACACTATCGCTGCTCGCCAACCATACCATTCCCACTCGTCGCACGATGGGCGGCGCGACCGTTCTGCAGGACATCCATGCCCAGCTCAAATCCATGAAGAACCGAGCAACGCTGGCTGGCCGAACTGTCAGGGGGATAGGTTTGGCCGTCCCCGAAATCATCGATCCGGAAGGCCGGATTACCTCAGGCAGCGTCATACCCCAGTGGCACCACCTTGCGGTCACCGAACTGCTCGGCACGGTCGCCCCCGTCTGCGTAGAGGCGGATGTTAGAGCTGCAGCATTCGCAGAGGCAACGCTTGGCGCCGGGCAGGGGTTGAGCTATTACGTCTACGTGACGGTTGGCACGGGGATCAGCTACAGCCTGGTGCGCGACGGGATGCCCGTCACAGGCACTCGTGGCGGCGCATTGAACATCGGCACCTCCGTCCTGGCTGACTTCCCAGACAATCGCGTGCATAAGTCGCACCAACTGGTGCTAGAAGAGATTGCATCTGGACCCGCCCTCGTAAAGAAGTATGTCGCAGGTGGCGGGACAGCAACACGGGCGGAACAGGTCCTTACAGCCGCCCAGGATGGCGACTTGCTGGCTACCGACGTTGTCGAGGCCGGGGCGCGGGCGCTTGGGACCTCAATAGCGCTGCTCATCAACCTCCTCGATCCTGAAGCGGTGATCGTCGGAGGTGGTCTCGGCAGTGCTGACACTATTTTCTGGTCTTCTACAGTTTCCTGGGCGCGACGCCGGGTATATTCAGACGCAGCCCGGACACTGCCGATATTGCAGGCCAAACTTGGATCAGACTCCGGCGTTATTGGTGCCGGCCTCATTGGCCTACTAAATGGTTCACCCAGCAGAAGATCCTGAAGCGTAAGCTCAACTAAGATATTCTGAGCGTAAGGGGATACTCAGTTCCTTGTTAGGCCATATAACTGCCATAGCGCGGGACCTGTCCGTGGAGGCCCGCAGGGCCGGATGACCCGAGAAGATTTCTGTCCACCGCGCTTGTCGCCTCCGGCACGCCAGGTACGGCATCGGCACCTGCCTTCCCCGCGTTGATCCTATTGGTTGATTGGGCCAAGATAATCTGTGCGCGGTGCTTGAAAGCGTGTGTCGGCTCTCGTTCATGATCACCTGGCCGGGCAGCAGAGGGTCAGGATCCAGCGCTACCGCCAGCGCCGTGAACCCCGCCCAGATCAGCTCAGCCGCCCGCCCGAGCGCGCGCAGCCAGCCCCGCACCGTGGCGGCCGGCCGGCCCAGCGCCGCTCCGATCGCCCGGTGCCCCGCCCCGGCCGCCGCCAGCTCCAGCCCCTGCCCGATCACCGCCCCGCTATCAGCCCGCCGGGCCAGCATCCCCGCAGGCAGTAACACGTGCGTCCGTCCGCAGCCGCACCTAGCCCGCCGCGGCCGGACCCGCACGTCCCCGGCCCCGGCCGCCTGCCGGACCGGCCGCACCCGGCCGTGTCCCCACCCCCCCAGCAAGCCGCCGCACTCAGGGCACTCCAGCTCCCCGGCTATCCTGACTTAGGCCAACGGTTTGGTATTGACCGACTTCGCGCATTGCTGACCTGCTGGTTCTCGATTTTCGCTGAGTGAATCTGCGCACTAATCCGGGGCCGTAAAGTGGCCCGCTGTGGCGTACGTCCGGACGGTGAAGACCGCGTCGGGTGCGACGGCAGTGCAGATCGTCTACTCGTCGCGGCGCGGCTCGCGGGACATCGAGCACATCGGCTCGGCTCACGATGACGCTGAGCTGGAGCTGCTGAAGGCTGCGGCGCGGCAGCGGGTGGCTGCCGGGCAGGGCGTGCTGGACCTGGGCCTGGAGGCCACCGGCCCCGGCCCGGCGCGGCCGCGGCGGCGGGCCGCTGCCGATCACCTCGACGCGGATGGGGCACCTGGTTGACAGCCTGGAGCACGCCTACCGGGTGCTGGGATTCGATGACGCGGCGGGCGGGGACCAAGTGTTCGGTCAGCTGGTGATCGCCCGGATCATCGAGCCGGTCAGCAAGCTCGACTCGCTGCGCGTGCTGGAGGAGGCGGGCGGCGCCGCGGCCTCCTACCGCACTGTCGAGCGGCGCCTGCGCGTGTATGCGAAGGAGGCCTGGCGGAACAGGCTGTCCGCCGCCTGCGCCGCGCATGCGCGCCTGGGCCGGGCCAGCCTTGTCCTGTACGACGTCAGCACCCTGTTATGCCGGCTCTTCGAAGTTGAGGGGGCAGGAACCTGAGTTCTTCCTTGGCGATCCAGGTGGCCAGGAACTCGCCGGTGGCCTCCTGGGTGAGGATTTCTTCCCACATCCGGTGGAACTGCTCGGTGGTGAGCCGCTCGCGGGCGCGCAGCAGCCGCCGCCGGTTGGCCCAGGCCGGATCGCGGCTGGTGCCGCGCCGGCCCAGCACCTGGCGGGTGACGCGCTGGCGTACCTTGGTGACGGCCTGGTTGGCGAGGCGGACCAGGTGGAAATGGTCCACGACGAGAGCTTGTCAAGTCTTCTGTGTAAACAGGGGTAACTCTTTTGTCTGCTTGCTGGTGACTGTGGGTAGTTGAGGGTTTAGACGGGGAGCCGGTCGCCGAAGCGGACGGCCAGGGCGTTGAGGGCGCGTTTCCAGCCCAGGGTGCCGGTGCCGCGCTCGCCGCGCTGGAGGGTCAGGCCGTCGCCGTCGATGTGCCGG
>Ga0335075_10005463_pt1 | contig 19744 bp, 28 predicted proteins | sample Lox_Sample_24_FD_206723 | JGI IMG/M metagenome (GOLD analysis project Ga0335075, IMG submission 206723) | Soil microbial communities from Loxahatchee National Wildlife Refuge, Florida, United States - Lox_Sample_2.4 | ecosystem: Environmental > Terrestrial > Soil > Wetlands | place: USA...
AAGGTGGTGCGCAAGCTCAAGGACGGCCAGGGCCGCCCAATCTTCGTGCCGTCCTACGATTCGGGCATTGCCACGAAGGAGCCGGACACCCTGCTTGGCTACCCGCTGGTGATCAACCAGGACGTCGCGGCGATGGCGGCGAACGCGAAGTCCGTGCTCTTCGGCGACTTCTCGTTCTACAAGATCCGCGATGTCATGGAAGCGACCATGTTCCGGTTCACCGACTCCGCCTTTACGAAGCTCGGCCAGGTCGGCTTCCTGATGTGGGCGCGCTCGGACGGCAACCTGATCGACACCAACGCGGTGGCTTACTACCAGAACAGCGCCACCTGAGAACGGCCGAGCGGGCGGGGCGCGTGGAGTGCCTCGCCCGTTCCTTCTGCAGCACATTCAACACGAGGTTTTAGAACATGGCTGACGATCCCAAGCCCGAGCCGAAGACGAAGAAGGTCCGGGTGCTCACCGATATCCGTCACCGGGGCAAGCCCGTTACCCACAACTCCGTCGTCGAGATGACGAACGAGGAGATCAAGGCGCACGCCGGCGCCGTGGATCCGCACCCGGACGCCGTCGCGTATGCCGAAAGGCAAGCCGCGAAGGCGGCGCGGGCCGCGGCCGCGGCGAAGGGCGTCGATCTCGACGAGGACGACGAGTAAACGATGTCGGGCAGCACGCTCACGGCGCCTCCGCAGACCGAGCCGGTGACGGTCGAGGAGGCGCGATCGCACTGCCGGCTCACGGATACGAGCGAGGATGGACTGCTCGCGGGTTACATCCTCGCCGCCCGCGGGCTCGCCGAGGAGCGCACCGGCCGCGTCCTGGTCACTCAGACCTGGACGACGACCTTCGACCACGACTGGCCGCGGCCGGATGAACCGCGATCGAACTCGCGCGGGTATCCCGTGCGACGCTGCAGGCGGTGGTGTCGATCACGTACGTCGACACGAACGGCGATGAGCAAACTCTCGACCCCAGCCAGTACCAGGTCGGGACGCACGAGCTCGTCGGCGCCATCGATGAGGCATACGGGGTGTGCTGGCCGGCGGTTCGCTGCCAGATGGACGCGATTTCGGTCGAATACACCGCCGGCTACACGCAGGCGTCCCCGATGCCAGAAGGCATCCGCCAGGCGATCCTGCTGCTGGTGGGCCACTTCTACGCGAACCGGGAGGCGGTCATCGGCGCCGCGGCGCGTATCTCCCCGGTCGAGCTGCCGATCGGCGTCGAGGCCCTCCTGGCTCGTCACCTGGTGCCATGGGCGTTCTAGCCGCCGGCGAGCTTGACCGGCTCATCAAGCTCTACCACCTGCAGACGAGCCAGAATCCGACGAACGGGGAAGTGTCGACGGCGTTCGCCTCGACCCCGTACGCCTGCCAGTACGCCAAGCGCGTGGATATGAAGGGCACGAAACGCCTGATCGCCCAGCAGGTCACCTCGCAGCAGCAGGTCGAATATACGATCCGCTACCGCGACGATGTGTCCGAGACCGATCGGCTCATCAACGAGGACGGGATCGCCTTCGAGATCCTGCAGATCGCGAAGCTCGGGCGCCGTGAGGCGCTCTCGCTCCTGTGCCGGGCGGTGATGACGTGACGGCCCTGGAGAGCGTGCGCGCGGCGCTGGTGGCCGATTCTGGCGTGACGGACGCGCTCGCGCAGGCGATCTACCCCCTCCAGGCGCCGCAGGGACAGGCGGTCCCGTACGCGATCCTGGACACGACCCACACGCATACCTTCAACGCCCTGGGCGGTTTCGCCGGCCTGGACTTGTGCCAAGTGGCCCTCGAGGTGTGGTCCGGGTCCTTCACCGACGCCGCGGCGATCGCCCTGACCTGCAGGCGCGCCCTCGAGGCAGCCGGTTTCCTGTGCGTCGACCAGGTCCCGGACCTGGTCGACGACGATGTCTCGCCGAATGAGTTCCGATCGGGCTGGGTATTCCAGGCCTCCCAATAACCATCCACTTTTGGAGAAATCCCCATGACTGGCGTAGCAGTAAAGGGCCAGGGCGCCATCCTGGCCGCGGGCCTGGCAACGAGCGGCTCGGCGCTCAACATCACTGGTGCCTCGCAGGCGAGTCCCGGCGTTCTCACCGTCACCAATGCGCTCTCGGCCGGCGCCGTGGGCGTCGTTGCCGGCATCAGCGGCATGTCGCAGCTGAACAATCGCGCCTTCACGCTTTCGCCCGTCACGGGCACGACCGCGACGCTGAAGGGCGAGGACACGACGAACGACACCGCGTATGTCTCCGGCGGCACGCTGCAGGCCTACACGATGACGCAGATCGCCAACGTCACCGGGATCAAGGGTTTCGACGGGCAGGCCTCCGAGATCGACACGACTCACCTGTTGTCAAGCGCCAAGGAGTTCCAGCTCGGGCTGCAGGACTTCGGCAACGTGACCGTCGACGTGCTCCTGATCAACGCCGATGCCGGCCAGATTGGTCTGCGCAAGCTCAAGGCCTCGGCGACCGCCGCGCCCTTCACGATCACGCTCGCCGATGGCACCGTCGCGACCTTCATGGCCTTCGTGAAGGAATTCAGCTTCGACGGGGTGAAGCCGGACGGCGCTGTCACCGGCGAGATCACCTTGCGCGTGACGAATGCGCCGGCGTGGTTCGCATGAGCCTGACGCGGGACCAGATCCTCGGCAGCGAGGATCGCAAGACTGTCGAGGTCAAGACGCCGGAGTGGGGTGACGGTGCGAGCGTTTTCGTGCGGACGCTCACCGGCTCGCAGCGCGAGGAGCTCGAAGCGGCGATCGCTGATCAAAAGACCGACATGCGCGCGCGCTTTGTCGCCGCCTTTGCCAGCGATTCCGACGGCGCTCCCTTGTTCACGATGGCCGATGTCCAGGCGATCAGCGCGAAGTCGGGCGTCGTCCTCACGCGCATCGTGAGCGCGGGCTTGAAGCTCAATTCGATGCGCGAGAAGGACGTCCAGGAGTTCGAAAAAAACTCATAGCCCAGCCGCGCCGGCGGTTCCTGCTGCTGCTGGCGCGCACGCTGGGCAAGACGGTCAAACAGCTCCTCGCCGACCTGGACGCGGCCGAGATCTCTGAGTGGCAGGCGTTCTTCCGACTGGAAGCGCGTGGGGCGAGCGCCGGCGGCGACAATCCTGAAAAGGTGGAGAAGGACTTGCGCAAGATCTTCGGAAGACGGGACCGTGGCTGACGACGGCGTAACTGTGCAGCTCGTGGGGCACCAAGACGTGGTCGACGCGTTGAATAACCTTCGCGACGAGCTCCCCCGTAGCTGGTTGAAGAATGCGCTCAAGGACGGCGCGCAGTTCCTGTATGAAGCGCTGCTGAGGTACGTCCCATACAAGACGGGAAAGCTCGCGCGCAACATCTCCGTGCGCACGCAGCAGGCGGGGGACTGGATGCGGGCTCGGGTGACGGTCAACACGATCGGAAAGGCCGACGATCCGGCGAATGCCTTCTATTGGCGCTTCCTCGAGAAGGGATGGCATGACCGCGCCGGCAGGGCGCATGTTGAGGAGTTCTTGAAGTCGCCGATCGAGGCGCACGAGCAGCGGGCGGCGCAGATGGTCATCGACGCGGTCGGCGCCGCCATCGATGAGGCAGAGGCGAAGGCGCGGTGAGGGTATTACATGGCTTTGTTTGACATCCTGGTCAATATCGCCGCCTCGAGCGCCCAGTTCCAGAGCGAGATGAAGAAGGTCACCAGCACGCTCGAGGAGGTGGGAGAGGTCGCTAAGACCGCGCTCGAATTCACCGGCGTGGCCGTCGGCCTGAACGAGCTGCGCGAGTCATTCACCAACGCGGCCGAAGGCGCCGAGCAGCTGCAACAGCTCTCTGAGCGCATGGGCGAGACGACGGCTTCGCTCTCACAGCTTCAATTCGCCGCCCAGGCGACGAATGTGCCATTTGCCACGCTCACCGGCGCCCTCAACATCATGCAGCGCAACTTGGTGCAGGCCTCCGAAGGAGGAGGGCGCGCGAAGCAGGCGCTCGCTGATCTCGGAATCGACGCATCGAAGCTGGCCGCGCTCCCGCTGGATGCGCAGCTCGACATCATCGCCGATCGGATCAAGTCGCTGCCGAGTCCCACCGAGCAGACGGCAGCCGCGATGAGGTTGTTCGGCGCCGCCGGCGCGGAATTGCTGCCGCTGCTTCGCGACGGATCTGCTGGCATCGATGAGATGCGCGCAAAGGCTGACGCGCTCGGGGTGACGATGGGCACCGAGACCGTGCAGTCCCTTGCCAAGGCGAACACTGCCATCACCAACCTGAAGGCCTCCTTCAGGAGCTTCGCGACGGAGGTGGCCGGAGATGTGGCGCCGGCAGTCACAGGTTTTCTCGACAAAATGACGCAGTCCTTGTCGTCGGCGCGCACGCGGTTCGATGCGGTCACAGGCTCAGGCTCCTGGCAGGCGCAGGTCACGGGCCTCGAAGGGCAGGCGAAGGATCTGCAGACCCGCATCGATAACATCAAGAACAGCACCGACTGGATCTCGACGCACAATCCGTTCAACGCGTCGCTGCTGCAGGACTATTCCGCTGAGCTCAAGGACATCAACAAGCAGATTGCGGACCTCACGCCGCTCGAGCCGGTGACGGTGACGGCGCAGAAGGTCGTTTCGGCCGGTCCGGATCTGACCGATATCGTCGTGCGCGCCACGAAGATCAACGAAGACTACATGCAGCAGTACTACGACAAGCTGAACACCATGTCGGAGAGCGACGTGCAGTCGACCGTCGCGGCGTGGGATGAGAAGGAAAACGCGGCGAGGCAGCTCTACGCAGACGGCATCATCGACGCCACGGAATTCCAGAATCGGCTCGAGGCGATCAATGACAGCTTCCTGCAGCCGGTTCAGGTGACGGCGAAGACGATCACTCAGTCCGTCAAGGACCATTACGCTGATATGCAGAAGTACGCGCAGTCCGCAGCGCAATCGATCCAGGGCTCCTTCGCGACTTTCCTCGAGGACCCGTCGATCTCCGGCTTCAAGAAGATGGCCGATGCGTGGCTGGAGACGCTCGACAAGATGGTCGCGGACGCGGCGGCGAGCGGGATCTTCCAGCTGATCTTCGGCGCGAACACGCCCGGCGGCGGCCTTTCCGGGCTTCTGAGCTCTGGCCTCGGCGCGCTCTTCGGCGGGGGCGGCAGCAGCCTTTCTACCGTGTCGTCCTCTCTCAGCGCTTCGGCCGATACCGGAATCGACTCGGTGCTCATGAGCGTTCCTGGCATGAAAAACGGCGGCTCATGGAACGTCGGCGGCTCCGGCGGCGTCGACTCGCAGCTGGTGGCCTTCAAGGCAACTCCTGGCGAGAACGTCCAGGTCGGTCAAAGCGGCGGCGGCTACATTGACGCGCGCACCTATGTGACCGTCACGAGTCCTGAGGTCACGAAGCAGGATGTCGTGATGGCCGTCGCGCAGGGACAGTCCTCGACCATATCGAAGATGCAGGACATGAAGCGCCGAGGCAGTTTCTGATGGACCTGCTGCTTCCGCTTCCGGTGCGCGTCTCGAAGGTGACGCCCTCGATCATCAGCAACACGGCGGCATCCCCGTCGATCTTCTCCGGCGCGCAACGCTCGATGGCGCGCTCGGGCGATCGGTATGGATTCGATATCGTGGTGTCGGGCGCTTCGGATCGGGAGGTGTTCCCGATGCGGGCCGCGCTGAGGGCCATAACGGCCGGCCTTCGCGGCCAGACGAACCGGATCTGGTTCGCCGATCCGTCCTACGCGCCCCGCGGCTCGTTTCCGGGCGGCGAGCTCGTCCCGAACGGAACATTCGCCGCCGGCGCGAACGGCTGGGGAACCTCCGGCGCCGCCCTGTCCGTGGCGGACGGCTACGCCCGGATCCAGAACTCAGGCGCCGCGGTGGGTTACGCGGTCACCTCCGCGCTGACGACGACCTCCGGGATCTCGTACGCGGTCCGGGCGCTCATGTACCCCGGGAAGGTCTCCTCGTGGGGCGTCAACGTCGGGACGAGCTCCGGCGCGAGCGATCGCCTCGCAAGCGGCGCGGTCACATCGCAGGGCCTCTACATCGGTGAGTTCGCCGCGACCAGCTCCTCGTCCTATCTCTCGCTCCTATGCGATACGAGCACCGCGGCGGACTTCGTGTACTACCAGTACGCCTCGGTCACACGGTGCGCCCTGGTCAACGGCGCTTCGCAGACGGGCGCGAATCTCAACATCCAGTCCCTGCCCGCCAGCACCAATGGCCTCCTGCTGCCGGGCGATCGCGTCCAGATCGGCACGCAGCTCAATACCGTCGTCGCGCCGCTGAGCTCCGACAGCGGAGGCGGCGGCTACCTGCAGTGCGCCGCGCCCTGGCGGCTGTCGCCGGCGAACGGGGCGCCGGTGATCATCTTCAATCCCATGGCCCGGTGCATCCTCACGAGCGCCTCGGGCAGCTGGGACGAGTCGCCGGGCAAGTACGCCGACTTCGAGCTGCAGATCCAGGAATCGTTGGACCTTCTCCAGTGACGCCGGCACCTGGCCGCCGGTACCGCGCGGTCATCTTTCACCCGGGCCCGCTCAGCCGCTTCCTCAGCGGGCGCGCCTTTGGCAAGACAGATCCGCGCAAGGTACCGGTCCTCGGCGCCGGCGTTGTCGGCCCTGACCCGCGCGAGGTCATTCTCGAGAAATCGTTCCGGACGAGGCCCTTCGCGGCCGCGTGGAGCGCGATGCACCTTAAACGCATGACGAACGTGTGCGCGGAAATCTATGACCAATCGGCTCTCTAGCGCGAATCAGACGGCAACCTCGGCGGCGCACGTCCCATATGCCCTGTTCGCTGCCTTCAACTTCGTGAGCGGTATGGTGCGCCTGACGAGCTGGGACCAGGACATTACCTGGGGCGGCAACACGTTCCAGTCGATCGGCAAGTTCGCGGGCTTCAGTGATTACGAGGAGGGGACAGATCTCATCTCGGCGTCGCTGACCTTCACGATCGCAGGCGTCGATAGCTCGATCCTGTCGACGGCCCTGACCGAGAAGTATCACAACCGCGACGCCTCCCTCTGGGTCGGATGGCTCGACCAGAACAACAACCTGGTCGATACACCCTACCTGCTGTGGGAGGGCTTCATGGACTCGATGCCGCTCAACTCCGACCAGGGGCAGTCGTCCATAAACCTCGTATGCGAGAGCCGGCTGCTGCTGCTCGCGAAGAGTGCCGGGTGGACCTATTCGGACGTGCACCAGAAGCAATTCTTCACCGGCGACAGCTTCTTCAGTCTCGTCGCGAGCCTGCCGAACAAGGTCGTAACGTGGGGCATCGCGTCGAGCACTGCGTCATGAGAAAGCACGGCTGGCCGGAACTCCTCGCCGACTACATCCAGGCCTCCTTGACGAAGCAGTTCGCGTACGGTTCCTTCGACTGCGCGCTGTTCTGCGCGGACTGGATCCAGATCGCGACGGGCGACGATCCTGCGGCGGATCTGCGCGGCTATGACTCAATGCTCGAGGCGTATCGGATCGTCGGCCGCTTCGGCTCGATGGAATCCATGGCAACGCAGCTGCTGCGATCGGAGCCGTGCCACGTCGCCTTCGCCCAGCGCGGCGACATCGTCTTGATGCGAAGTGCGAGCCTGGTGACCGACGCCGGGCAGGTCGACGGCGCCGCGGAGGTCCTCGGGATCTGCCTCGGCCGCTCATCGGCCTTCCCGAACAAGAAGGGCCTTTGGATGCTGCCGACACTCGAGGCCGCGGCGGCCTGGAAGATCGCTTAAATGCCCTACGTCATCGCCTACGCCGCCGCGTATATCGCGACGACGCTGGGCGCGAGCATTGCCACCGCGACGGCCGTCGGCGTCGCCGCGGCGAGCATCGTCGTCGAGGTCGGCGTGTCGCTGGCGGTTTCCCTCGCCGTCTCGGAGATCGCAAAGGCGCTGGCCGGCAAGCCTGGTGCGAAGGGCGATCCTCCGCAGCGACTGAGCACTACGCGCGGCACCGCCGCGTATCAGCAGCTGATCTACGGCCAGGTGCGCACCGGCGGCTTCCTCGCGTATTACAACACCAGCGGCACGAACAACGACGTCCTCTGGTTCGTGATCGTGGTCGCGGCGCACGAGGTCACGGCGATCGACGACGTGTGGCTCGATGCGCGGCACCTGACGAACGCGGACTTCAACGTCGGCGGCCAATGCCTGAACGCCGCCTTCAATAATCCGAGCGGCAACCCGAAGCTCTCGGTATTCAAGCACCTGGGCGGAAGCACGAGCGCCGTCGATTCGACCCTGCAGGCCGCGTGCCCCGAGTGGGACAGCTCTCACATCGGGTACGGCGTCGCATATCTGGTGTTCCAGCTCGCCCGCGACAGCGTCGTGTGGCCTGCCGGCGCTCCCTCGAACTTCTTCGCCCTGGTCAAGGGCCGCAAGCTCTACGACCCGCGACTGGACTCGACCAATGGCGGATCCGGATCGCATCGGTACACCGATCCTTCGACGTGGGCCTGGTCCCAGAACTGGGCGCTCGCGGTGCGCGATTACCTCGCTGGAGGCGCCGTGATGTACGTGTCCGGCACGGCGGACAGGCGCAAGGGCCTCGGCGAGGCGGATGCGCGCATCGACGACAGCTACATCATCGCGGCCGCCAACCATGCCGACGAGACGGTCACGGTGCCGCTGCCGATGATTCCGGGGACGACGACCTGGACGAATAGCAGCACTGCGGTCCTCGGAACGGGCACGCAATTCACCGACCTGACCGCGCTCACCGATTACGTGGTCTCGCCGGGCGGCGTCGTGCATCAGATCGCCTCGATCACCGACGATACGCATATGACAGTCGTCGGCGCCTACGCCGGTTCGACCTCATCGAGCAACATCACCCACTACAGCACATCGAGCTCGGCAACCTCGACGACCGAGTCGCGGTTCACAGCCGACTGCCAGCTCTCGTGCGGCAATCCACACTCCGAGAACATCGCCATACTGCTATCGGCAGGCAACGGGAAGCTCTCCTATTCGGGTGGCAAGTGGTGCCTGTCGGCCGGCGTCTATGTCACGCCGACCGTCACGCTCACGCAGGACGATGTCCTGGGCGCGCTCACCGTGAACACGCATGACACGTCCGACCAGTGTTGGAATTACGTCGACGGGACGTTCTTCGACGAGAACAATGGCTGGGCCGAGATGCCGTTCCCGGCGCAGCAGAATCCGACATATGAGTCCGACGACGGCCGCCAGTATCCGAACTCGATAGACCTTCAGGCCACGCGCGGCGTCTACCGGGCGCAGCGGATCGCCCAGGTGATCCTGCAGCAGGGCCGCAACATGCTGACGATCAACGCGTCGGCGTTGTCGCAGAAGGCGTTCCAGATCAAGACGTGGGACAACTTCTACCTCACGATCCCTGAGTACGGCTGGACGAACCAGGTGTTCAAGTGCGTGAAGTGGAAGTTCCTCGCTTCGGGGCTCCTCTCCATCCAGGCGCGATCCGAATCATCGAGCGCGTACGCGGATCCGGCGCTGGGCACGTACGTCGACCCTGCCACGAACAATCCGCCGGCATTCGTGCTCGATGAGCCGAATCCCCCCGGCGCACTCACGACCACGTCGGTATCGAACGGCGTGCAGCTGAACATCACGCTACCCGGCTACTTTCCGGCGAGCCAGTTCATCGAGATCTGGGAATACTCCTCGAACTCGCCGTTCTCGAGCGCCACGCTGATCGGGACGACCAGGTCCTCGACCTACGTCGTTTCGCACGCTGACACCGTCACGCGGTACTACTGGGTCACCACGGGCGATGTGAACGGCGGCCGCAGCACGAGCTACCCATCCGGCGCCGGCGTCGCCGGGACGCCGCTGTCTTCGCAGTTCTGGTCCCCGCAGCTGCGCGGCTACGCGCGCATCATCGGCGGCACGGTCTACAAGGACCCGAGCGGGACGCTGAACTCCTGGGATAGCGACGTGACATCCGCGATCGCATATCCAGCCGTCACCGTCGAGGGAACCTACAGCGCCGGCGGCGCGTCCTCGATCGGCCTGGCGACGGCCGTCGGGTCGGTCCTGCAGCCAGGCGGCGGTGGCACGTCGGGCTATTTCGCAATCTACGCGCACGGGGACTCATCGCAGACGATCGCGGTCGACGGGAGCGGGAACGTACTGTGGACGGGCGGCACGCCTGTCGCGGGCGATCGCTACCTCGTCGCCTATGATGGCTTCTACGTCGATTATTACGTCAACAACACGTGGGTCGCCTCGGCACCGCTCCTTTCCGCGAATGTTTACATCGGACTCGCGCTGTACCACAACAGCGAAGTCTTATCGAATGTTCAGGTGTCGGCATCGATCATTGCAACGCCTTCCGAATGGATCGAAACCGGAAATTGCGTTGTGAGCGGCTCGAATGCCGCCAAGGTCTCCGGGTCGACGGGCTGGAACTCGTCGATATATTCGCGAAATGGTCACACGACGGCACACGTCATCGGGAAGGCGACGAATCTGAGCGATTCGTGGATGCTTGGCCTCACGAACAGCAACCCGGCGGCATCACCGAGTTACGCAAACATCGCCGTCGCCTGGTATTGCGACGGCGCCGGCAATTGGGAGATTTACCAGACCGGCTCGCATATCTCTACCTACGGCGCCGCGAGCGTTACCGATGTCGTAGAAATCTCCTATGACGGGTCGGCGTATCACGCGGTCATCAACGGCGCGACGGCCTATTCCGTATCAGCCGCCGGCCTTACGGTCTTCGGCATGGCCGCGTTCAATAACGTTAATGCGGCCGGCGGTATCAACTCTCTCGAATTCGGACCGACCACCACGGCCGGCGTCACCGACAAGGCGCAGCTCGGCGCGAACTCCGCAAGCCTCCTGGTCTCGAATACGGCCTCGGGATCGGTAACGATCAATCCGAACGTGTCCGGGACCGCGCTCGACTCTGACGTCGTGAGCGTCACGGCCACATGCGACGGCTCCGCCCTCGGCATCGATATTTCCGGGGACGCTTTCATCGGCAACGGCAGCAGCTGCCATCTGACGAGCGCACTCATCACGATCCGCCGCGATGGGACCGACATAGGGACGGCCTCTTTCGATGGCGTCGCGGCACTTACGAACATCAGCGCGAACCTGTGGGCCGGCCAGGTCACGTTGACCGTCGTGGACACTCCGTCGGCCGGCAGTCACACCTACACGGCGCATATGCACGGGCAAGCCTCCGGAACGTCCGGCAGCTCAACGGTGCAGATGACAAACACTGCCATCAAGGTGCGGGAGTACTACAAGTGAAGAGCGTGATGTTCTATCACCATGAGACGGGCATTCTGCATCGAAACCACCTGGTCACATCCGATGACGCGCTGGTATCGAAGAATACACCGGCGGACCACGAGCCGATCGAGGTCCCAGACGGCCGGCGCTTCGATCACCTATCGCAGCGGGTCGACGTGGCGCAGCTGCGCGGCGGCGAACACGCCACGGCCGCGCACCTTGTCGACTATCAGCCCCCGCAACCCTCGGCCGACCACGAGTGGAACGCCTCGACGAAGCGCTGGCAGCTCAGCGCCGCGGCGCAGGCCGCGGCGGCCGCCAGTGCAGCCGCCAGGGCGCGCAAAGCCGAATTGATCGAGTCGCAGCACGACCTGGTGCGACGGGCCGTGCTCGGTGACATGGATGCGAAGCGGCAACTGACCGCGATCGAAGACGAGATCTTGGCGCTGAAGATCTGAAGGAGCGGAAATGGAAGCACACAGCGCAACCGGCATCCCGGTCGAATACCTGTTCACGGTGATCGGGGTGCTCGTGTCGTTGATCTATGTCGACATGAAGCGCGAGCTCAAGCACCTGCGCAAGAACGCCGAGATGCGCTCGGTCATGATCGACCGGCTGCGCATCGCGCTCTCCCTGGTGTGCCGCAAGTTGAACGTTCCATTCGGCGACATCCTTAAAGTGGGCGGCGACGAGCACGCCGACGAAGACAGCTGGCGCGGACAATGATCTTAGGTCTCGCCGGCGCGGCGCTGATCAAGCGCTTCGAAAGCTGTTCGCTCAAGGCCTATAGAGATCAAAAAAATGTGCTAACCATAGGTTACGGCCACACCGGGCCCGATGTCTCCGACGGCCTCACCTGCACGCTCACGCAGGCCGACACGTGGTTCCTCGAAGACACCCACACGGCCATCGTCGCGCTGAACCGCGATCTCACAGTGCCCGTCACGCAGAACCAGTTCGACGCGATGGCGAGCTTCCTGTTCAACGTCGGCATCACCGCCGGCGGCCACTCGACCCTCATCGACCTGGTCAACCGCCGGCTTACGAGCTGCGCGGCGCTCGAGTTCACGAAGTGGGACCACTGCTGCGGCGTCGTCGATCCGGGCCTCACCGTCCGGCGCGAAGCCGAGCGTGACCTCTTCCTGACGCCCTGAAAGCCAAACCTTTTCCCCGTCCCTCAACCTGGAGTCATTCCATGAACGACACGAAACTGTCGTGGCCCACTATTGCCACGGCCATCATCGCAACCTTCGTCGCCCCCTGGCTCGTCGATCGCGGCTTCAACCTATCCGCCGACCAGACCGCATGGCTGACCGCCTCCCTGGTCAGCCTGCCGACGGTACTCGTGCACGCACTGCACAACTGGATGGCCAAGCGCCCGGACAAGGTGACCACGGTCGCCAAGGTGCTCCTTCCGCTGGCCCTGGTTCTGCCGCTGATGACTGGCTGCGCGACCCTCTCCAAGGTCGAGACGGCGATCTCCTCCCCGAGCGCGCAGCCCTACCTGCAGGCCGCGGCCGACGTGGCCGTCGCTACGGCCGAAGCTAAGGGCATTACGGCGGCGCAGATCACCACCATCGCCCAGCAGGCCCTGGCGGCCGACCAGGGAACGGCGGCCACGCTGGCTACGGTGGCGGCCGTTGCGAACGCGGAGATCGCGAAGCTCGGTCTGCCGGCTGGGGATGTCCAGGCGGCGCAGATCCTGGAGGCGGCGCTCACCGTTGCCATCCAGGCCCAGATCGGCAACAACGCCTCGATCGCCCAGGCCCAGGCGGCCGTCGCCGTGGTTCTGAATGCGATCCTGGCCGCGGCGAACCCGACGATGGTGATCCAGTCGGTTCCCTCGAGCTCGGCGCCGACCACAGCCGCGCCCCACGGCGCGCCGCCGGCGCCGACGAGCTCCACGGACGTGCCGGCGCAGAACAAGCACTTCGTCCTGGCGTCCGTCGAGTCCCCGCAGGTCGTGGGCGCCTCGGCGAGCCTCGTGCTCGTGGCGTCGCTGCAGGCCTTCGGGCATGTGAGCGTCAGCGCGCCGACGGCCGCGGCCGTAACGGTGTTACTTCACGGTTAGCGCCGCGCTGATCGACGACCTGGTGAACTGACCCATGTTCCAGACGGAGCTCTACGTCCGCAGCAGCCGCACCAGGGACATCTGGGTCCTGGTGCGGCCGCTCGTCTGGACGGATGAAACCTTCGGGACGATCGAGGCGCCGATCGGCATGACGACGGACCTCGCATCGATCCCGCGGGCGCTGCGCGGGATCCCGGAGCTGGATCCGGACGGGTCCAGCCGGCGGGCAGCGGTTTGCCACGACTTCCTCTACGACCGTTCGGCCGGCCGTCTCAAGGGCAAGGACTTCGCCGACCGGTTCTTGCGCGCGGCCATGCTCGCCGATGGGTGCGGCGTCATCTGCGCGAACCTGTTCTTCGATGCGGTCCACGAGTTCGGGGCTTCCTCGTGGAACGCCTGGACGAAGGACCTCCCGCTGCTCGATCCCTGATAGGAGGGAATCCCATGCTGACTCGACTTCTCGCGCTGCTGGCCGGCGCGATGCTCTCTGCGGCTGTCCTGGCCCAGACGACTGCCCAGACGGTCACCATCACGGGCACCGTGACGATCAACGGCGTCTCGGTGCCATTCACCGGCAGCGCTCCGGTGCCCGTCCAGGTCGGCCCACAGGGCCCTGCAGGCCCTCAGGGCCCGGCAGGCCCGGCAGGTCCGCCTGGCCCTCCAGGGCCTGCAGGCGGGGCTGCCACGACCACGGCGCCCCAGCCGGCGGTGCAGATGACCGGATCGCTCCTGGGCGTCTCCACGCCGATCTCCGTGGGCACCGACCAGTACACCGTCGTGGGGGGCGTCATCCAGAAGAACGGCTCGGTGATCGGGCTCTCCTCCGGGGTCGTGCTGCTGGTGTACAACGGCACCGTCTTCGTCCAGGAGAACAGCGCCTGCCTGCTATGGTCGGCTCCCGACGCCAGCGCCTGGACGCCCGTGACCGCCTTTCCGGCCGGCGTGTCGGTGCCCCCGTGTACGCCCGCGAGCACGAGCTCGGGCAGCGGGCCCGGCACGACCACGACCACGCCGCCCCCGGTCGTTGTCACAAACCCGGCCAGCTGCCCGGGACCTACGGGCGTCTTCGGCGTTGCGGTGTGCGGCAATAGGCTCATCTCGACGATCGACGGCACGCCGGTACAGCTGCGCGGCGTCGCGGTCTCGGGCCTCGAGTCCTACGCGATGGCATCCTGGGCGCACGGGGACGACTGGGGCGGTCAGAAGCCGAACATTGCGGCAATCAAGGCCTGGGGCGTCAATGCGGTGCGCCTTCCGCTGAACGAGGCCTCCTGGTTCGGGCAGCCGTGCGTGCCGACCCTCGGCGCGGCGTCGGTGAGCTCGGACCTGGGCAGTCCGCTGACCTACCAGCCGACCCTCAAGCAGACGGTGGATGCGGCCACGGCCGCGGGCATGTACGTCATCCTGGACCTGCACTTCACGGCCCCGGGCAATATCTGCCCGAACCAGCAGCAGCCCATGGCCGATGCCGAGCACTCGATCGCGTTCTGGACCGCCGTTGCCACCGCGTACAAGTCCTACCCGAATGTGATCCTCGAGCCGTTTAACGAGCCATTCCTGGATCAGTTCAACATTGCGGGCAACGTCGACCAGGAGCTCGTCGCCGGCGGCGCTCAGGTGGCGCAGGTCGTGTTCCCGAACATCGGCAATGTGAACTACGCCTATACGACGACGGGCCTGCAGCAGATCGTGACCGCGATCCGCGCTGCGGGCTTCGCCGGCGTCGTCCTAGTGGGCTCCAACGCGTACGACTCCGACACCGGGCACTGGCTGCAGTACCACCCGACCGATCCGCTCGGGCAGATGGGCGCCGTCTGGCACGCGTACTACAACAATCCGGAGACGCTCCCGAACTGCGTCGGGCAGGCGGCAACGTGCGGCCCGGCGACGATGGCGGCCGCCCAGGCGATCCAGGCGGCAGGCTATCCGGTCGTGATCACCGAGTTCGGTGCGCCGGTCAATGACGCCACGTGGCCTCAGGTGCTGCTGCCATTCGCCGACTCGAACGCCATGAGCTATATGGCCTGGACGTGGGACGTGTGGGGAACGCCGGCGAATGATCTGATCACCGACGCCAGCGGTACGCCCGACGGCGCGTACGGCGCGTACGTCAAAGCGCACTACCTGTGCCGGGCGGCCGGGACGGCGAGCTGCCCCTGACTCCTGGCCTTCTCGACCTGCTTGAGCTCCTCGTTCAGCCGCTCGATCCTGTCCAGCAGCGCCCGCGCCTGGTCGAACTTCCCTTCATCGCGCAGCTGTCCGCACCGCTCGATCATCGCCGTGACCTGGTCGGTGATATTCCGGTGCAGGAGCGCGAGGGTGTGAGCGCTCATCGGCGGCTGTTTCTTCTTCGCCATCGTGGCGCATCCTACACCCGCGGCCGCCGATAGACCTCGATCCGAGGCGTCCGGCCGCGGCATTTCGAGCAGCGCAGCCTCGCGCGCAGCTGCTCGACCTTTAGCCAACCTTCCTTGGCAACCTTCCAACCATCCTTGATCTCCCGCACGTGCCCGCACTGGCACACCGCGAACACCGCGTAGGCGTGCCCGAATTCGTCGACCTCGTCATCGGTGGCCGGCTTGAGCGGCCGCGGCGGTTTGCGGTTCAGCATTCCGCGAAGGCTATCGCCTCGAGCTGCCCGACCAGCAAGTCGGCTGCTGCCGCACTGGATACAGCCTTACAGCTCTGGAGCCAATGCCTCGCGCTGCTCACGATTGACGACTGACGCCCGGTAGTCGATCAGCATAGCGGCGGCGTCTGTCACCTGCTCTCGACTCCAAGACTGATCCACGCTCTTGCGATGCCGGGCGTTGAATAGCCAGTTCTGCACGAACTGAAAGGCCGTGGATCGTTGCTGAGCCTCCGTAATGCTCATGATTGACCTCCTTGGGTGGGATGTCGGTTTTCAGGACAAGAGTTCAGGTGCATGAGCGCATCGACCGCTCCGCAATTGCAGTTCTCAGGAACCGGGCCGTACGGCTGCACCCGGAACGAGTACGTGCAGATCGTATGCTTTTTCCGTTGCAGCTTGGCGACCACGGCTTCGGCTTCGGCGCGCGTCTTGAGGCCCTTGCCATCCCACGGACGCCAGTCCCCTCCGGGAACCTCCATGCGGCTTTCTACTATCCAGATTTTCACGGCTGTTCTCTTTGATTGAGAAGTTAGTGTCCGGCTACTACCTGCGCACGGCGCAGGGCGTTTTGGATCTCGTCCAAGCCGGCGTGCAAGTCTCCATCCCAAAGCGCGCCCCTCCGAATGTCGTTAGACAGTTGAGCGGCTTTGGCGGCGATCAGGTCAAGATAGACCGTAGCTTCTTCCGGGTTACTTGCCATCACTGACTCCTGGCTCGGCAGTGAAGAACTACGCGCCGCCCTGGTCGGATCCGCCGGGCCCGCAGCCGACATCCGGCTCGTCCGACGTCGGCGAGCTGCTCAGCGTCAGCGGACCGCCTTGGTACGCGGCGACGGACTTGCGTAGCGACTTCAGCCGCTCGCCGGCCTGTTCCATGCGCCGCTCGAGCTCGGTGATCTCGCGGTTCTGCTCGGTGATCTCCTGCAGCTTGTGCAGGTTCGAGAGCAGCGACTGCTTGTGCGTCTCGGCCGCTTCCTCGGCCTGGGCCTGCAGCTGCTGCGTCGCCGCCTTCGGATCCTCCCCGTCCTCGAGGACCGCCTGCAGGTGCACGTCGCAACGCAGGTTCGAGTACGACTCGAACGGATGGTTGAACGTGCGGCCGGCGGACACTTTCACTTCGGTGACTTTCATTTGCTCCCTCCTAGGGAATTGCCATGTACTTGCGCCACAGCTTCTCGACGGCGAGCTGCGTGCGCGCTAGAACGAAATCGCGACGGATCTGCAGGGCCTTCGCCTGAGGCCCGAGGAGTTCCCGCGCGATCGCCGCCTTCGTGAATCCCTCCTCGAGCAACTGGCCGAGTAGAAGCCACGTTCGCGCTGCTGGCACGATCGAATGGTCGGCGCGCGCCGCCGGCGTCACCTTCAGCAGCCGCGCCATCGCCTGCGCGCGCATCCTGCGCCGCTCGCCGTTGACGATCTTCGCGACGACGCTGCGTGAAATGCTCGCGGCATCCGCGGCCGTCTTGTAACCGACGCCTTTTCGCGAGAGCTGCCGAAGGTGCGCGCGCGCCGGCGCAGTGTCGACAAGGCCGTTCCATTCACCGCGGCGCCGCGCGGCCGAGCGCTTGGTCTCGTAATTGGTATTCGCCATGCGGCAGCGAAGGCACCTGCAGCCGCCCATGTACTTGATGCGCGTGCCGTGAGGTTTGTCGGCCGCCAGGTCAGCGGCGCTGCGCAGGTCGGCGATCATGAAATCGTCACGCCCAGGATCCGCAGCTCAGTCGATCGCCGGATCCGCGGACGCCGGCCGTTCTTGATCCCCTTCAGCGTGCGTTCGGCGACGTGCGAGACCTTGGCGACGCGCCGGTGGCCGAAGCCCTCGGCGCTCAGGCGCGCGATGTGGGTCCTGGCGGCCGACGCGTCGACGACGTGACCGTTCTTCGTGAAGCGGCTCACGAGGGCACCTTCTCGACCCACTTCAGGTCGCTGATCCGGTACCGCAGCGCAACGCTGTTCGCCTTCGGCTTGACCGAGCCATCGGCGACCTGCATCAGCAGGACGGTGCGATCAGTGACCTCGACGACCTCGACCGTCAGGAGCGCCCGGCCGCCGGTGGCCTGGATCCACCACGTCTCGCCAGATTGAGGCCTTGCGCGGCGCGGTGGCGGCCGTGGCGACGACGCTCGCTGGACGGACGATTGCAGCGGTGCCGCGCTCGTGTCTTGTAGGCCTTCCTGCGCGGTCACAGGCCTATGCCCTTTTCATGCCCCGCCGGCGGCCAGTCCTGGCTGCTACCGGCCGATTGTGACGCGCTAAGTGATTGAATTCTCGATGGCGCTGCTACGGCGCTACCGGTCGAATGGCTCTCATAATGCCGGGGTCGAGGGTTCGATTCCCTCCCTTTCCATTCGATTTCAAGCACTTGTGCGACCCTCGGTTTGACCTATGCCCTTTTCCTGCCTCGTTTGTCGACGAACTGGCGCAGATGATCTGTCGACAGGTGGGCATAGTTCTGCACCATCGCGAACGATTTCCAGCCGCCGAGCTCCTGCAGCGCCTGCAGCGGGGTCCCGTCCTGGACGTGCCAGGACGCCCACGTGTGCCGCAGATCGTGAAACCTGAGCCAGGGGACGCCCGCGGCCGCCGTGGCAGCCTTGAAGATGCGGCCGTTCGCATCGTGGAACGGCAGCGCGCGACTGCTGCGCTTGGGGCCCTTCCGGTAGGTGAACACGTGCTCGGGGTGCTCGCCCCTCTGAGCCTTGAGGATCGCCAGCGCCCGGGATGACAGCGGCACGGCGATCGTCTCGCCGGCCTTCGACCTGGACGCCGGCACGATCAGCTGGCGCCGGCGCAGGTCCACCTGCGGCCAGGACAGCCCGGTCACGTTGGACATCCTCATGCCCGTCTCGAGGGCGACCTCGGCCACGTCCGCCAGGTGCGACGATCGGCTGCGCAGTTCCTTCAGCACTTGGCGCGCCTGCGACCTGGTCAGGAACCGGGCCTCGCGCTTCTCGATCGAGAACATCGGCACGACGGGCGCCTTGTCGATCCAGTCCCATTCCCGGTGCGCCCGCCGCAGCAGCATCCGCAGACACGCCATGTAACGATTCGCTGTCGCCTGAGAGCTCTCGGCTGCGCGGACCGCGCGACACTTCTCGATCAGCTCCCGATCGATGTCGACCAGGGCGACGCCGGCGAGGTACTGCTCGAACCATTTCAGGCGTTCCTCGTCCCGCGCTTTATCGCGGCCGTCGGCCAATTCTTTCCAGCGCCTGACGGCATCGTCGAACGTGTAGCGCGGTCGCTCTCCGAGCCGCAGCTGCCGGTAGAGATCAGAACGAAGTTTCGTCTCGAAGTCTTCGGCGGCGCAGCGGTCAGTTGTGCCAGTCGAGCGTCGAGTTTTGACGCCGCGGATCGAGAATCGACACCACCAATTGTCACTCTCGGGCTGCTTATAGAGCGGCATACGTACTCACGCGCGCGTCCCCTGATCAGTTCAATGAGGTCAGCTTCGACGAAAACCCATCGCCGGCCGATCTTCGCTCCGGGCACAATACCGGCGCGAGCCTTCCTCAGCAACGCGTCGGGCGACAGCTTCAGAAGCTGCGCCGCGTCATTGAGGCCGAGCGTGTTCATCGAAATAGCTTCTCCGTCGCCTTGCTCGACCAGTAGCGCAGCTCGGCCAGCTCTTCGGCGGTGCGCACCGCTGCGGCCTCCTCGGCAGCCTTCCTTGCTCGGTAAATCCGGGAGTTAAGCGCTGATCTGAAAAAGCGCCACTGCCTACCGACTCTGTGACCAGGCAGCTCGCGACGCATCGCCTGTCGCCGGACGGTGTCCTCCGTCAAGCGCAGGAGCGCGGCGGCCTCTTTCGTGGTGAGGACCTCGGGATCGTTCATGGCTT
>Ga0335075_10005464_pt1 | contig 19743 bp, 19 predicted proteins | sample Lox_Sample_24_FD_206723 | JGI IMG/M metagenome (GOLD analysis project Ga0335075, IMG submission 206723) | Soil microbial communities from Loxahatchee National Wildlife Refuge, Florida, United States - Lox_Sample_2.4 | ecosystem: Environmental > Terrestrial > Soil > Wetlands | place: USA...
ACAGCCACGGCAGGTTCCGTCGGGCCAGCAGGACGCGGTTCCGCCCGTCGTAGCGGTACCAGATGTCGTGTCGCGCGTTCGACACTGGCGGGTGGCACATCTGCGCACCGGCGTCGTATTCCAGCCTGTACCCGCGCTCGATCAGCTGCCAGGCCAGGTCGGTTTCCTCGTGCGCGAAGAAGAAGTCGGCCGGCAGGCCGCCGGCCTCCAGGTAAGCCGAGCGCCGTGCCGCGAATCCAGCGCCGACGAAGGTCGTCACGGCCGACGACCGGTCCGGGTCACTGGCCCGCAGGCGCGGCACATGCCAGCGGACGCCGGTGCCTCCGGTCGGGTCAACGACCCTGAAGGCCAGCACCGCGAGCCGGGAATCGGCCGCGAACCGCCCGGCAACGTGCTTGGCGATGCCGGGGTCAGAGAACCAGCCGTCGTCATCCAGGAACATCACCACGTCGCCTGAGCTGGCCGCGACTCCGGCGTTACGGCCGCCCGCCACGCCCAGGTTTTCTGGCAGCCTGACCGTCCGCACGTCGTCGGGCACCGGGGGGAGGTCGGCGCCGTTCCCGACCAGAACGAGCTCCACGCCATCCGCGCGCAGCGGCTCAGTGCTGGCGATGGCCCGTTCCAGCTCGGTCGGCCGGGTACCCATGGTGATGATCACGCACGAAAGCTTCATGACAGGCGCCTCGACGCCATGATCGCGACTAGGTGCGCGACGACCATGAGCGCGGCCACGACCAGGCAGGCCACCAGCAGCACCCTGGTGGCGAGCAGGCCGCCCCGGATCGCATCGGCGATGGCCGCGAGCAGCACGAGGACCGACAACTCGATCTGCTGGATGATCCGGTGGATCTTCAGCACGCTGGCGACGCGGCGAGCCATGGCCAGGCCGGAGCCGCGCGGCTGCAGGGCCTCGTTCTCGTGCGCTGCGGGCAGGCCCTGGACGGCCCTTGCGATGATGACGTTGTCTGTCTCGGCCTTGACCAGGCAGGCCAGGACCGCTGCTGCGAGGCCTGCCGTCACGTACCTGCCGGAAATGGTCAGGGCCCCCTGCGCCCGCACGCCGAGCCCCGCGAGCATGGCTGCTTCGCACAGGTAGTGGCCGACCCGGTCCAGGTAGATGCCACCGGCCGAGGTTCGCTTAGTGAGCCGGGCTAGCTCGCCGTCTGAGCAGTCAAACAGCAGCGCGAGCTGGACCAGAACGACCGCCACGATCGCGGTAGCCAGGCCGCCGAAGGCCACCACCACGCCAGCCGCGATGCCACAGGCGATGAACGCGAGCGTGACCGCGTTTGGCGACCAGCCTAGGCGAGCGAAGACCCAGGTCGCGCGCGGCGAGATCTTCCGCATGTACAGGCGGCCGAAGAGATGCTCGTCATTCACGCGGTCGACGACCCAGCGCGGCTGGCCCTCCGACTTCACCTGGCTCATGCTGGGCCGGGTCATGTTCCTCCGCTCGGTGCCCGCTGCCGGGCTCGGTAGTCTGCAGAACATGCTAGGGCCACTCGGCGGCCAGGCAGGCCGAAGCCGCATGCCCCAGATTCCGGCCGAACTCGCTGATCATCCGGACCGGCTGCGCTGGAACGGGCGGTACCGGGCCGTCGGATATGTGGCGTCGTTCGCACCTCATCCGCTGGCCTCGCTGGCACTCTCGATGCCGCTGCCAGCCGGGCCGGTCCTGGACCTTGCTTCCGGACCGTCCGGGAGCGCCCTGCTTGCTGCAGCGGTCGGCCGGCGGGTGACCGCGGTCGATGCCTCGGACGTGGCGCTAGGCCTGCTCGCGCACGAGGCTCGGCAGCGGCACCTGGATGATCTCATCACGCTGGTGCTGGCCGATCTTGCCGCCTGGCAGCCGGAGGCGGCCGGCTACTCCCTCGTGCTGTGCACTGGATTCTGGGATCGTGCTGCGTTCGCCGCCGCAGCCGAGGCGGTGCGCCCCGGCGGGATGATCGGCTGGGAAGCGCTCACCCAGGCTGCGCGCCGCGACCACCCTCGGCTGCCGCTGGAATGGTGCGTCGGGCCGGGGGAGCCGGCCACGCTGCTTCCGGCCGGCTTCGAGGTAATCAGTCAGGACGACATCGGACTTGAGCCGGCCAGCAGGCGCAGGCTGCTTGCCAGAGCTACGCCGTCAGGGCAGCGGCGATAGCGCTGCCGACTTCGCGCGCCACTGGCGGCGGGAAGGCGTTGCCGACCTGGCGGTAGGCGGCGGTCTTCCGGCCAGCTAGAGCGCCCCGTTCCGGTTCTTGCTGGGCTTCACAGGCGGAGAGCGCCTGTTCAGCTCGGCTGAGGCATGACGGCGCGGGGAAAGGAACTAGGACGGATTAGACGGCGCGCAATAGGCCCTGTCGCCGGCGGATTATCTGACCAGGGGCCCGTTGATCAACGGCAGTGCTGGTTGCACTCGCCTCTTCGTCACGGAGCGTGATGGCGGGCTCGAGGTCGAGGGGACCAGGTAACAGCAGATCGCCGACTCGGAGCGGGCACGGAACTCGCCGGAATCTCGCGGTCGACGACGCAGATCACCCAGTTCTGTCTGTCGCGTCGGCTAGCCTGCGGAGCCTGATGACCAGGAAGTTCTCGCTCCGAGCTTGCGGCCTGCAGGACCCGGGCGCCGGGCTCGGCGGCTCCTGGGATCAGAACACGACGAGTTCTTCCGCGGTGGCACCGGCCAGCTGGTAGTCAGCAGGCTCAACCGGCCTTCCGGCGAATAGCTTCATCATGGTGGCATTGCCGGTGCGCAGGGTGGCCTTCGCGCGGCCGGGCGCCCGGACGCCGAGCACGAGGGTGGCGTCAGGCAACCTGACCTCGATCAGCGGGATTGCCCGGCGGCGGGTCCAGTCGCGCAGCAGGCCGCAGGCGTCTTCGAATCCCTGGCTGGCATAGGCCGGCGGCTGGCCGAGGGCGGCACGCACGTCGCCGCCGTGCAGCCATTCGCCGAGGGCAATGACATCCAGCCTGCCGTCGGCTGCGCCGATGACAGGTCCGGCTTCGAGATATCCGCGGGCCAGCTCGGACAGTACTTCCGGGAGCGGCCAGTCGCGCCGTTCAGCCACGTCGATCTGGTTGAGCTCGGGGGTGAAGGCGTGCAGCCGGTCTGTTGTCACCCTGGTCAGGGCCGCCCCACAATGAGCGAGCACGTCACGTACCGACCATCCTGGGCAGGCAGTCACGCTGTCGAACGCTTTCGCGGGCGTGCGGCGCAAGATCGGCAGCAGGGCATCGTATTCGGCACGCAGCAGCCGCGCGGGGCGCTGCGGGTCGCGGATCGTTGTGGCGTCAGCCGGTCCCGTCACCGTCACCAGGCTCATGATGGCAGAGACCGCGTACTCCCCAGCAGGCTCGCGGTACCGGTCGGCGCCGAAGTCCGGCTGGATGTCCGGCTAGGTTCGCGGTGTACTGTTCGGCCTGGTCTCTGCTCGCCCGGCAAGGAAGGCGTCTGGGCTTGCGCAGGACAGACCGGGGAGCTGTTGATGCCAGGGCTGAAGGAAAGGCTGACCGGTGCCGGGTACGGCCTGGGCTGGTCAGTTACCTGTCGCCTGCCCGAGTCCTGGGCGCGGCGATGCTTCCGGTCCGCCGCCGACGTCGCCTGGCATCGCCGGGGCCCGCGGGTCCAGGTGCTGGAGGGCAACCTGCGCCGGGTCATCGGCGGGGACCCGCCCGGTGGGCAGGTGCGTGCGCTTTCCCGGCAAGTGATGCGGTCCTACGCGCGGTACTGGCTGGAGATATTCCGGCTGCCGGTGATGCCGGCCGAGCGGCTCGTTGAGGGCATGCACGCCAGCGGGCATCTCAAGACGGCGCTTGAGCACGTTGCGGCAGGCCGCGGGGTGGTGTTCGCGCTGCCGCACATGGGGAACTACGACCAGGCCGGCGCGTGGATCATTGCCAGCGGAGCAGCCTCGGTCACAGCCGTTGCCGAGCGGCTGGAGCCCGAGTCGGTCTACCAGAGGTTCGCCGCGTTCCGAGAGGGACTGGGCATGGAGGTGCTTCCTGCCGGTGGCGGATCAGGCAACCCGTTTGGCGTCCTGGCGCAGCGGCTTCGGGCCGGCAAGATTGCCGTCCTGGTCTGTGACCTTGATATCACCGGCGGGGGGATCGAGGTGGACTTCTTCGGCGAGAGGGCTCGGATGATGGGCGGCGCGGCCGCGCTCGCCGTTCATACGGGCGCGGCATTGATGCCGGTGACCCTGTGGTTCGAAGGCGATGACTGGGGCGTGCATATCCATGAAGAGATCCCCACACCGGCCCAGGGAAACAGAAGGCAGAAAACCGTCGCGATGATGCAGGAGGTCGCGCGCGCTTTCGAGGCAGGGATCAGGGCTCATCCGCAGGACTGGCACATGCTGCAGCGCGTCTTCGTCGCCGACATCGACCCAGGGTAGCTGCGGCGCTGGCCAGCTTCGCGGTCACTACAAGCTGGGCCGGCGGGCCGCCGGCGTGTGGCGGCCCGCCAGGGCGCCACTGCCTAGGCGATCGGTCCGGCGAGTTCGCCCGCCCACGCGCGGTATCCCCTGGCTGGACGGCTGGAACCCGTCGGCGGCGAAGAAGCCGCTGCCGATCATCTGCGGGTTCACTGGCACGTGACCGTCGCCGGCCGCGCGGCGCAGCGTGTGATCCATCGCAGGGCCATCACGGCGCGCATCGGCTGGGGCAGCGCAGGGAACCGGCTCACCGGGGGCCATCCCGGAGACGATCACCGGGACCCCGCTGGTCCTGGCATCGATTGCCGCCAGCAGGGCCGCGACGTCCTGATCCCAGTCGCGGAGCGACCGCAGGTTCTTCAGGTCGTTGACCCGACTGCGAACACGACCACGTCGGGCCGCCAGTCGCGGTCGACCAGGCCGGGCAACCAGGTCCCGGGCGGTTCGCGAGGCGGCGCCGCTGCGGGCCACCGCGGGCCACGACACCTCACAGCCGACCCGGGGCGGCGACGCCAGCGGCGAGCATCCCCGCCAGGGCATCCTGGTGAGGTGTCGCCCCACCCCGGCAGCGGTGGAATCGCCGAGAACCGCCAGCCGGACCCCCGGTCTCGCGCCGGCAGCGATCCCGGCCGGATCCGCCGCCTCTGGCGGCCTTCAGAATGCGGCGCCTCGGGGCCGTCCCCTGATAGATGAGAACCGGTGCCAGCAGGTACGCCAATGGCTGCATCGCGCGAGGCAGGTCCATGACCCTCCCTGCCCGATCGGACGTATGCCTGGGCGCCTCCGCCGGCACAGGCATTGGCGGCCGGCCCGGCCCGGCGCAGACGGACGCGATCGCGGGACCCACTGCGCATGATTCCTACCCGTTATGGTCGATCGGCCTGGCTGACTCGGCAGGTGAGTGGTCTGTCAAAAGCAGGAAGCAGGTCAGTGATCTCCAGCACGACCAGAGGACCGCCGGCGCGACGGAACCTTCGTTCAGGTGCGCCGCGAATGGCAGAGCTGCCAGACCACAGCTGCGCGCATAACCGCGGTTGTCTTAAGTCCTACTTGAGATAACAGCGGCTAAGCGCGCGCTTTAGCCAAGCCGGCCAGTCACCTTCCGTAGAGGTCGGCGGTCGCGGAGCGATGCCGACGCGTGCTCAGCTAACTGGGCCGCTGGATGTCCGAGGTCGCTACCAGGCCCCCCACCGGCCAACCCCAGCGCTGTCACCAGCAGCCTGAATCGCCACACGAATCCTCGTTCCCGTCGCCTTTGCGACCGGAGGCGGAAAGGCATTGCCGATCTGCCGGTACGCGGCGGTCTTGCGACCGTGGAACCGCCAGTCCGGCGAGAAGCCCTGAATGGCGGCCGCCATCGGCAACGTCAGCCGCGGCACGTGAGCGGCGGGAGCATCCGCGGCGGGTGGCTCGTCCGCCAGGCCTCGGCCATCGACGCCGAGTTTCCGCCACGCCTCGCGGGCGCGCGTGGGCCCGAGATCCGGCCCGCCGTGCTTGCGCGAGCCTCCTACTAGCGTGGGGCCTACGCCATTGGCCTGCCTGGCCCACGCTTCCGCGCCCTTCCAGCCACCAGCGCCCATCAGGTCACCCAGGGCCTCACCGACCGTCGGGGGCGCCCCGACCGCGCTCGGCCACTCGAAGTACCGGTACACCTCTGGCATCATGGCGACCAGGACGAACCGGGGTCGTAGCTGCGGGACCCCGAACTCACAGGCGTTCAGTACCTGCCAGTCGGCCTCATAGCCCAGGTCGCGCAACTGGCGGAGAACCTGCTCCCGGTAGCCAGCAAACCTGGCCTGGGAAAGGCCAGGGACGTTCTCCAGCAGCACCGCCATCGGCTCGCACTCCCTCACCAGGCGCAGCGCCTGCGGGAACAGGTCACGCTCGTCATCGGCGCCGAGTTGCCTGCCCGCTACGGAGAACGGCGGGCACGGAACCCCTCCGGCCAGCAGGTGGATACCGCGATAGGGGCGCCCATCGAAGTGGTGGACATCCGCCTCGACGACCTTCCATGCGTGCTGTCGGTTCAGCCGGAGGGTCTCACAGGCATCCTGGTCAATCTCTACAGCCGCGGCATGAGAAAAGCCTGCTTGCTCTAGTCCCAGGGACTGCCCGCCGGCGCCCGCGCAGATCTCCACGACCGTCAGCTCACTCACGCTCGCGCCTCCAGGTTTGCCTCACCGGCTGATTCTGCTAGGCGTCAGCACTAATGCTGATCTCCCACGCCGGGGGGCCGTTGGCCAGCACGGCGGGCAGTCAGGCGTTCCAGCGGACGTGCAGTGCGGGAGGCTTACGGAACACCAGGCCCTCGGGGGCACTTGTCCGGTTCGGATCGAGCCGGAGGCCAGGGAGCCGGTCGAGCAGCGCGATGATGGCTTCGACCGCCTCTTTCCTTGCCAGCTGCGCCCCCACGCAGAAGTGCGGACCGACGGCAAACGCCCAGTGCTGCCGCGCGTTCCCCCGATGGATGTCGAACCGGTCAGGATCGGTGAACACGGCAGGATCGCGGTTCGCCGCCGTAATGGAGATCCTCACGAGGTCGCCGGCGTGAATATCAGCAGTGCCCACGGTGACGTCGGTTGTCGCATAGCGGTCCACGACGGCAGCAGCAGGCTCCAGCCGAAGCGCTTCCTCCACGGCGTTGCCGATCAGGTGCCGGTCGGCCATCACGTCGCGCCATGCGGCCTGGTCGCGAAGCAGGTACCAGACCGCGTTGCAGATCATTCCCTCGGTGGTCTCGATGCCGCCGAACAGCATGACGGCCGCGTTCGACACGATCTCCGCGGCTGACAGCGAGCTGGCCGCAGCGGTAAGTACCGATGGTTGTGCCGGTTCCGCTAGCGCCGCCTCGACGCAGGCGCTCAGCTCGCCGAACGCGGTCGCCGCCGTGTCGGTTACCGCCGCGTCCGGCACCGAGAGCGCGGAAACCCCGCCGACGATGGCGTCATACCAGGCGAGCAGCAGACTCGGCTTGGCGTCTAGCCCGAGCATGTCAGCCATCACTGCCACGGCCAGCTGCCCGGCGAGGCCGCGCCGCAGCTCGGCCTCGCCTGGGCCGGATGCGAGTTCGGCGACAAGCCGGGCGGCCTCGCTCGCCACCGCCTCGGCCAGCCGCGCCTGAGTGTCCGCAGCGCGCAGCGCCCTGGCGAACGGGTCGCGGTGGCGCCGGTGCTCGGTCCCGTCAAGCGAGAGCATGCTCGGCCCGACAACGCGGGCGGTGGTGAACTGCGGATCGTCAACGGTAAACGCGCCCGGCTGGCGCAGTACTCGGTCGACAAGATCGGCGCCGGTCACCAGCCAGCCGCCAATAGCCGGCAGCCAGGACACCGGTTCGGCTTCGCGCAGTCGCCGCAGCGCCGGGTGCGGGTCGGCGGCCAGCTCGGCGACGCTGACGCGGGCGCCTACGGGGTACCCAGGGCGCGATCCTGGCTCCTGTGGCTGCGACACCTAACGACCCTAATGCTCATAGTCCGCCCGGCGGCCACCTGGGATTAGTTACCAATGCCGCCTCTAATGGGTTCCCGTGGGATGGGCGGGTGTTTGCGGATGCGAGGACGACATTGGTTGCACGGCGAGGCGCTGGAACAGGGCAGCGGGGAACGACCCAGTGCGAATCAGCGTGCGATCGACGTGGCAGTCCAGGTTCCGTGCGGCAGAACGCACGCGGCCCGCCGGGACGATACGGAAGTCGTAGATCCACAGCTGGCCGCCGGGCCGCAGGACTCGGCCGAGCGACGCGATCACAGCACCCACATCGGCCCAGTGATGCATGCTTGCGGTCGAGACGATCAGGTCCACACTGTCATCCGGCAGCTGGAGATCGGCTAGGTCGGCGGCGGTGAACTGCACGCGGCTTGCGAGACCCTCCTGCTCCGCGCGCCGGGCCGCGACCTCCACCATGCCCTGCTCCAGGTCCACTCCGCGCACTTGCAGATCGGGCCGTCGCCGGGCGATCAGCACCGCGAGGCGTCCACTACCACAACCTGCGTCCAGCACCACTCCGCCCGTCGGCGCAGCCGCTGCAACCTCCTCGACCACGTTCCTGTGAAGGCCCCCGAAAAGCCGGGCCGTGTGCCGGTCGTAGGACTCGCCGTGAGAGAAGTGCGCCCGCTGAATGAGCGCGAGAAGTGCCTTACGCATGAGCGCTCCCTATGATGGTTGCCAGCGTCAACTATATTCGATGCTCTCATCAACAGTTGCTACTGTCAACCGTGGAGCCTGCCCGTGCCTGATTCAGACGCCGAGCTGCTCGAGACGCTGCTCGCCCGGGTGATGCGGCTTGTCTCCGTGCATCTCGACGCCCCCGTCAGTGGTGTCGCCCGAACAGCGCTGTCCGCCGCGGAGGGCTCACTACTGGTCGAGCTGCGCGCCGCTGGTGAAGTCACTCAGCAGCAGATGGCGGACCGGCTGAGCATCGACAAAAGCCGGGTCAGCCGGCTCTGCGCGGCGCTCGAGCGCAAGAATCTGCTCGCCCGCGAGCGCGATGCGAGCGACCGCCGTAATCTCCGGCTCTGCCTGACGGAGTCCGGTGAAAAGGCCGCGGCGGGTCTGCGACAGGCGTGGCGTGCCTACCACGACCGGATGCTTGCCGGGATGACTCCCGGCGAGCGCAGGGCGCTCCTTATCGGCCTAACGGCGTTCGCCCGAGAACTCGCCGTGGCTCACGCAGACCAGCTCGGACACCCCGCTGGGAGCGAAGTGGGACAATGACGCGTGGATATCGCGCCCGATGTATCTCGCCACTTGGACAAGTTCAGGGACGGCTTGCTGGCGGTTGCTGAGCTGCGCGGCCTCTACTTGTACGGCTCGCTGACAACTGGCGACTTCAGCCCGGCAAGCAGCGATATCGATGTGCTGGCCGTCACCGAAGGCAAGCCCGACGGCGCGGTGCTTGACCGCCTCCGCGCCCTGCACCTGGATCTAGCTCGCGACGGCGGAGCTTACGCTCGGCTCAACTGCCTCTATGTTCCGGACGGGATGCTCGCCGACCCAGATCGGCTGCATACGTACTGGTACGTGGACCGCTTCACGCAGTGGCAGATCAAGGTGATGACTGTTGCCGAGCTCAGGCACTCGGGTCAGGCCCTGCACGGGCCCTGGCCACCGCCGGGGCTCCCCGACGTCAGCCCCGGTGAGCTCCGCGAGCACGTGCGCGAACAGCTAGTGAGCTACTGGCGACCGCTGACGTACCGGCCCCGCATCTGGCTGCAGGATAAATGGGTCGACTTTGCGCTCATCACGCTCGCCCGGACTGCCGCGTTGATGCGAGACGGCGACCTCATCACCAAGTCGCAGGCCATAGCCGAGCTCGCTGACCTTGGCGTCCCGCCGTGGCTGGCGGACCAGATGCGATGCCGCCGGCTAGGTGAGCCGGTGCACGTCACGGCGGGGCAACGGCTCGTCAGGGCAGCACGGGCGCAGCACATCATGGCCGTCGGCATCCGCGACCTCACAGCCTTCTAGGCGTTCGCCGCGCCGACGGCCAGCAGCTCGAGCGCGCGTGGCACGGCATTGATCTCGTAGCCAGGCGCGCATTCGGTCAGGACGCGCCGCGCCGTCCCGGCGAGGTGATGCGCTAGACCCGACAGTGCCGCGTCACGATCGCCTTCCGTCAGGGCCGCCAGGATTACGGCGTGCTCGGCATCGCCGGCCATGTGCCAGCTGGCGGGGTCGGCCAGCTGGCAGATCCGGATGTAACGAGTGGAACGGTCAGCGAACGCGGTCAGCTGGCGTTGCAGCGCGTTCCCCGCACCGGCGGTGATGATCCGGTGGAACTCGCCATGCGACCGGAACCACACCTCGGAGTCCCCGGATCTAGCCGCTTGCCGCATCGCGGTCAGCGTGCGCTTGGCTTCGCGCTGGCGCACGGCTTTGGACTCCGCAAGGGTCATCGACAGCGCTAGCGTCTCAAGCAGGATGCGGCTGGCGTACAGCTCGTCGAGCTCCTGCGGGTCCAGGCCAGCGACTCTGGTGCGCTGATTGGGCTCGATCTGCACCAGGCCCTCTTCCTGGAGCATGCGCAGCACCTCACGCAGCGGCGTCCGGCTCACGCCTAGCTGGTCAGCGAGCGCCACCTGCGACAGCTTGGCGCCAGGCGTGAGCGTGCCGTCCAGAACGCACTCGCGGAGATATGCGTGCAGGACGGGAATAGCGTGACGGGCCGCTGGGAGATCCACCCTCCTCAGGCCCGAAACGAAGGTTGGGGTGCGGGTCACGCTTCCTCCTGACGCAGTCAGGGGTCTTCGCGGGAGACTTATCGTCGTATAGCACCGTTAAGTCTGCACGCAAATGGGGTCGTCGAGTCGGTTCCGTTAACCTCGTTGCGGCTCACGATTGGCCAGGAAGGTGTCGGGGGGCGGGGCGCCCCACAGGTGCGGCGGCACGTCCCAGTCACCGGCGACCCAGCAGTCGCCGATCTGGTCGATGTCGGAGAACCACTCGATCCAGCTGCCCCACGGATCAGGGTTGTAGTGGAAGAAGTTCGACCCGATCGTGTGCCGGCCGAGTCCCCAGCCCGCGTCGCGGCCGCGAGAGCGCATCCGGTCAGCGCCGATCGCGATCGCGTCAATCGACGGAACCTCGAAGCTGCCGTGATGAAAGCCCGGATGCGTTGAGCTGATGAACCCGAAGATGTGGTGGTCACCCGTCCCTGCGTTGAGGAACGTCACGAAGTCGCGGCGAATGGTGTCGCTGACGCGCAGTCCCAGCACCTGGGTGTAGAAGTCGGTCATGACGCCCGGCTGGGCGGTGAACAGCAGCGAGTGCCCGAGCCGCCGCGGGCTAGTGTCCGCGGTGACCTCACGCCATGCGGCCCGGCCGACGCGCTGCCTGCTTGCCCCGGAGTTAACAAGGATCTCCGCGACCGGCCGTGGCGGAGCGGGCTCAGCCTCGAGCAGCTGGACCGCTGTGCCGTCGGGGTCGCGAATCCAGGTGCCGCCCTCATCGGCCCCGGCAGGCGGCTCGGTCAGCGGCGTCCCGGCGCGCTCGAGCGACGCCAGGACATCGTCCAGCGATCCTGGGCGTAGCGTGAACGACACATGATGCAACCGCTTGGCCGGGCCCTGAATCATGCGCACCTGCTCCTGGCTGCGGCCGGGACACTGCGCGGTCAGCCCGCCGCCGGTCTCGGCGGTCTCCAGGCCGAAATCGGTCAGGAAGCCGTCGGCGACCTCAAGGTCGGGAACCGCCAGCGCGTAATGGTGCAGTCCCGATATCAATGGCCTTACCTTTCGCAGGAAACTGCATACAGTTTATCGGGTGGACAATCAAGTGCAACAGCCTGGGAACGAGGTGGTCGAGGCCAGCCGGGCTCTTTCTGGCCTCGGTCTGGTGACCGCATTCGGGCACGTGTCGGAGCGGAGCGGATCGCGCATGCTGATCACGCCACCGGCCGACCTGGGCCTGGTAACCACCGCCGACCTCGTTGAAGTCGAGCTTTCGGCAACATCCTTGCCCACGGGTGCCCCGGCGGAGGCCTGGGTGCACCTGGCCGTATACGCGGCCCGGCCCGACATCGCTGCCATTGCGCGAGCCCAGCCGCCCGCCGCGTTTGCCGTTTCGTCCGTGACTGGCGAGCTGCCGGTGCTGCACGGTCAGGCGTGCTGGCTGGGGCAAGGCGTGCCTGTACACGAGAACGCCAGGCTGCTGCGCTCGGCCGAGCTCGCCGAGGATGCCGCGGCAACGCTCGGGTCGTCCGACGCGCTGCTGCTGCGCGGGAACGGCGCACTCACGTGCGGTAGCACGCCCGGTCTCGCTGTCGCCCGGATGTGGCTGGTAGAGGACGCGTGCCGGACGTGGCTGGCGGCGTCGGCCAGCGGGATGCTGCGCCCGATGGAATTCAGCGAGGCAGAGTCGTGGCGGGCTGCCGCGGAGGAACTGCTGCCGCGGCTGTGGCTGCACCTGAAGGCCCGTGTTGAGGACTAAGGCCAGCCGTCGCCGGCGTTAGCCGCCCGCCATTGCGCCGACGATAAGTAACGGTTCGGCTCCGCTGGCGACGGCGGTCGGCAACGGAGCGTCAGGCTCCTCATGCGACAGATCCTCCTCGCACGCGAAGAACCGGATGAACGCCCTGCGTCGCTTGCTGTCCTGATCCCGGATGGTGCCGCGCAGCACCGGGTAGCTGGCCTCGAGAGCGTCCAGTACCGATCGCTGACTCACCTGGCCGGAGACATCGAGTTTAACCTCGCCGTCGATCAAGGCAAGCCGACGCAGGTGAGCCGGCAGCACGACGCGGATCATGGCAGCGTCTGCACCTCCACGGACAGCACGGCGGGCAGGTCCCTGACGATAGGCGCCCAGTGGTCGCCCGCATCGGCCGAGGCGTATACCTGGCCGCCGGTCGTACCGAAGTAGATGCCGCAGTCGTCCAGAGAGTCCACCGCCATCGCATCGCGGTACACGTTGACGTAGCAGTGCTGCTGGGGCAGTCCGGCGGTCAGCGGCTCCCACTCGTCGCCGCCGGTTCGGCTGCGGTACACGCGCAGTCGCCCGTCGGGCGGGAAGTGCTCGGAGTCGCTGGTGATCGGCACCACGTAGATGGTCTCCGGCTCGTGCGCGTGCACATCGATCGGGAAGCCGAAATCCGTCGGCAGGTTGCCGCTTATCTCGCGCCAGGACTCGCCGGCGTTGTCACTGCGCATCACGTCCCAGTGCTTCTGCATGTACAGCACCTCGGGCCGGGAGGGGTGCATGGCAATCCGGTGCACGCAGTGCCCTACCTCAGCGTCCTCGTCGGGAATGCCCTCCGAGTGCAGGCCGCGGTTGACCGGTCGCCAGGTCTGGCCGCTGTCGTCGGACCGGAACGCGCCTGCGGCTGAGATGGCCGCGAACATCCGGCTGGGCCGCGCCGGGTCCAGGATGATGGTGTGCAGGCACATCCCGCCCGCGCCGGGCTGCCACGATGAGCCCGAGTTGTGTCCGCGCAGGCCTGGTAGTTCCTGCCAGTTCTCGCCACCGTCGCACGACTTGAACAGGCCGGCGTCCTCCACGCCCGCGAATACCGTGTCTGGATCGTCGAGCGAAGGCTCCAGATGCCAGACGCGCTCGAACTCCCAGGGATGCGGCGTGCCGTCGTACCACTGGTGCGTGCCGGGCGTGCCGTCATAACTGAACTTGTTGCCCACCGCCTTCCAGGACTCGCCGCCGTCATCTGAGCGCTGCACGACCTGACCGGACCAGCCACTGGTCTGCGACGCATAGAGGCGGTTCGAGTCGGCTGGTGAGCCCTTGACGTGGTAGATCTCCCAGCCGGAAAAGTGCGGCCCGCTGACTTCCCACTGCTCGCGCTTGCCGTCGGCGGTCAGCACGAACGCGCCCTTACGCGTGCCGACGAGTACTCGTACGCCGCTCATCTCAACTCCCTCGTTAGCCGTTACGCCGAACGACCGATCGATGCCCGGCCGCCGGCCGGCATCCCGCGCCCAACGTTCTCTAAAGGTACGACGATTGGCGAGGGCGCAGATGGACATCGAAGCGTCCCGAACATAGTGGACATCCCGGCTGCCCGAAAAGTCATCGGCTGATCCCCTTAGCGGTCGCCGACAGGGGAACATCTACACGAGTGTCATCGTCAGGGCACCCAGCCATCTGAGCAACCGCCCCAATTCGGCAAGGTGAGACCCCTATGTCCGGTATGAGCGCTGTTGCCGTTTATCTTGGCGGCAGCTGTCTGGGCTCTCCTGGTTGCTGGCTACCTCGCTCAGGGGTCCGGCGCGCGTCCTGGGCGAGTGTATATATGCGGGCGTTCCCCATGATCGCGTCCATCCCGGCTACTACCTGCCCACTGTGGCCGGGGGTTTCGTTGGCGCGTACTGTGCCGCTCTCGTCCACTTGCGCGCGATCGCCGAGTCTGCCTTCGGGATTGGCATCTCTGCTGGATCCTGCTTGCCTCCCTGGTGTTGAACCGGCTGATGATTCGCCCCGCACTGCCGACACTTCTGGTACCTACGCTGGCTATCCAGCTCGCGCCGCCGGTGATAACCGGAGTGGCCTATTTCGGCATTTCGGGAAACAAGGTCGACTTCATCGCTGCCGCGCTCGGCGGTTACGCCGTGCTGATGCTGGTGGTCCAGCTGCGGCTTCTTCCGCTCTACGCGCGGCTGAGGTTCGCGCTCGGATTCTGGGCCTTCGCCTTCACTTCGGCGGCAGCTGGGCCTGGTCACCGTGCTCATTTGGGGGTATTGCCGTCCGCAGCGTGATCGCGATCGCGCGCCGTCAGTTCTTCCCGTCGCAGGGGCCGACGCCGGCGCAAGAGGCAGCTGAAGCCACCTCGTCACGCTGGCAGGCGTGAGGTGATTACTCGCCGAGCAGCCACCGTCCCGGCTCGACCAGGGCGCGGGCCTCAGCAGGCCCCCACGACCCCTGTGCATAGGACGCCAACTTGGGCGGGTTCGTCAGCAGCGGATCGACCACGCGCCAGGCAGCAGCCAGTCCGTCCGGCCGGGTGAACAGCGACCGGTCACCGATCAGCACATCGTGAATCAACCGGACGTACGGCGGCAGCGGATCGGCATCGGCAAGATTCGACAGCGGGAGTGCGGCATTTGCGTTGTCGAGAGCCACGCCCGCGCCGGGTCTCTTGGCGACGAGCGACAGGTCGATCTCTCCGTCGCCGGCCAGCGAGAATGACAGCACGTTGCCGTCACTTGGCAGCTGGCCTGCGAGCGGGGCGCCCGGCTTGCGCAGGATCAGGCTGACCCGCTGCCGGGTGGCTGCCAGGCGTTTGCCAGTGCGCAGGTAGAAAGGCACGCCACGCCAGCGCTCGTTATCGATCCACAGCCGCGCCGCAACGAATGTGTTCTGCTCAGACTTGGGATCGACACCGGGAACATCGCGATATCCGGAGAACTGGCCCAGTACTACCTCTGCCGGGTCGATCAGCCGAAAGCAGTTGATGACCTTCTCTCTGGCCGCCTGGAGGTCGGTGGCAGAGAAGCTCTTAGGCGGTTCCATGGCGACCTCGGCGGCCAGCTGGAACAGGTGGGTGACCATCATGTCCAGGACCGCGCCGGTGGCGTCGTAAAACGCCGAGCGATCGGTGACCCCGAGCTTTTCCGGCACGTCGATCTGCACGGACTCGATGTCTTCGCGGTTCCACATGCCGGCGAATAGGCCGTTGGCAAACCGCATCACGTGCACGTCCTGCGTCGCTTCCTTGCCAAGGAAGTGATCGATCCGGTAGACCTGCTGCTCGTCAAGTACCGAGTGCACTGTCTTGTCCAGCTCGCGGAACCCCTCTGGCGAGGTTCCGAATGGCTTCTCGTATACGACTCGAGACCCCTTGGCCAGACCGTGCTTACCCAGCCCTTTCGTGAGTCCGCCGAACGCCGACGGGGGCACGGCGAGGTAATGCACGCGCTGCGGGCTCGGGCCAAGCGCTTTGCACTCCTCGTCGATCACGTCCAGCAGACTGCCCGGGTCGTCCGTCGAGAAGCCGCCGCCGGCAAAGAACACACGCTGAGCGAAGGCGTCCCACTCGGACTCCGCTGGCTTCGGCCCGAACTCGGTGAGCACGGTATGGACGTGCTTGCGGAAGTCCTCATGCGCTACGTCGCCCCGGCCGTTCCCCACCAGTCGCCATTCCTTAGGCAGCAGTCCCTGCTGGGCAAGCTGGTAGAACGCCGGGATGACCATGCGCTTGGCCAGGTCGCCAGTTGCGCCGAAGAGAACAAAGACTGTCGGGCCCGGCTCCGGGCTTGCCTTGCCGTCACGCTTGGTGCTCGCCATGACACCAACGTAGTTGACCGGCCAGCGACGCCGGGGACCGCCCGGCACAGCAGCCGGCCAGGCCCCGGCGACCGGCGGCACGATACGCGACTGTCGTAATTGCCCCGCGCAATTAGACCATCATCATCGGATGCGCCAGCGCCCGCTTGGCTACTGTCGCCGCGTGCTCGGTCCAGGCTGGTCAGAGGTCGTCGCGCTGCTCGCGGCCTATCTCATCGCCGTTCTCGCCACGCCGGCCGGCGTATCGGGCGCGGTCCTGCTGCTCCCGTTCCAGGTAAGCGTCCTCGGCACCCCCAGCCCCGCCGTCACGCCCACGAACCTGCTCTACAACGTCATCGCCGTTCCCGGCGCGCTCTACCGCTACTGGCGGCAAGGCCAGCACGGTGGCCGGCTCACGCTTCTCCTGATCGCCGGAACAGTGCCGGGCGTTGTCGCCGGATCCGCCATCCGGGTCGACCTGCTGCCCGGCCCGCAGGTCTTCAGCCTGGTCGTCGCTGCGGTTCTGATCCCGCTGGGGAGCTGGATCGCAAGTACGCGGCCACCTGCCCCGGACGGATCGAGCGGCCGGAACCTTCGGATGTTGCCGGCGCCGGTTCTGATCGCGCTGGCCGGCGCGGTCGGCTGCGTGGGCGGCATGTACGGCATCGGCGGCGGCTCGATCCTCGCGCCGGTGCTCGTCGGCGAGGGCCGTCCGCCGGCGGAGGTCGCGCCGGCCGCGCTGGCGTCGACGTTCGTTACCTCGATCGCGGGCGTGATGACCTTCACGATCTTGTCGATCCATCAGCACGCGGCCATCGCCCCAGACTGGCCGACCGGCATCGCGCTCGGCGCGGGCGGACTGGCCGGAGCCTATACCGGCGCCCGCCTCCAGTCCCGGCTCCCCGACCTGCTCATCCGCCGGGTCCTTGGCGTCCTCGTGATCGCGATCGGCGCTCGTTACCTGTGGGCGGGTCTAGCGGCGTAAGCGGTGTGGGCGGCGCACTTGGGCTGATAGGGCGCAATGTTGCGCCTCCGCCACTGGCGGTGGGTAGGGACCCGCTTGCCTCGGCCGGGGGTGGTTACCCTGGGCTTGGGGGGCTGGTGACTTGGGGGTGGTGACGGTGGACCCAGGTGCTGGCAACGGGGCGGTCTCAGGCCAGCACTGGCCTGGCCGACCAGGTCTGATGCGTCCGTCCGCAAGTGGCGGCGGGTCTGATGCAGGGCCGGGCCTGCTGGACCGCGATGCGGAGCGGTCGGCGATCGACAGCGTGCTGGAGTCGGTGCGCGGCGGGTTTAGCTCAACCCTGGTGATCCGGGGCTGTATCGGCGTTGGCAAGACATCGCTGCTGGGCTATGCCGTGGATTCAGCGCCTGACATGGGGATCTGCGGCGTCACGGGGATCGAGAGCGAGATAGGCCTGGAGTTCGCGGCGCTGCACCAGCTACTCATCCCGGTCCTGTCCGAAATCGGAGCGCTGCCGGGCCCGCAGCGCCGGGCACTGGAGGTCGCGTTCGGAATGGCGGAGGGCGCGCCCCCCGACCTCTTCCTGGTGGGACTTGCCGCGCTGACGTTGCTGTCCCGCGCTGCTGAAGAGCAGCCTGTGCTGTGCCTGATCGATGATGCGCAGTGGCTGGATGCAGAGTCGGCTCGCGCACTGCCATTCGTCGCACGCCGGCTCTACGCTGACCGCGTCGGCATGGTGATCGCCCTCAACGAACCTGGTTCAGCGGATGGATTCGAAGGGCTCCCTGCGCTCGAGCTCAGCGGCCTGCCGTCGGCCGAAGCCCGCCAGCTGCTCCGGTTCGTCGCCCGGGCGCCCGTGGACGACCGGGTCGTTGATCGCATAGTCACCCATACCGAGCGGAACCCCTTGGCTCTGGCAGAGATCGGCAGGGAGTTCAGCGCCGATGAGCTGGCCGGCCGGGCGGCTCTTCCCGGGCCGGTGCCGGTGGGCCCTCGGCTCGTCGACCGGTTCGCTCGCCTGGCAGGCGACCTGGATCCGAATACGCAGGCGTTCCTGCTGCTCGCGGCTGCCAATGTCGGCGGCGACCGGGCAGTACTGTGGCACGCCGCGCACGAGGGCGGCATCGACATCGCGACGGCTGCGCCAGCCGCCGAATCGGCTGGCCTGATCGAGTTCTCGCCGGAGTGTGTGCGTTTCCGCCATCCACTCATCCGGTCGGTGATCTATCACGGTGCCACCGACTCCGACCGCAAGCGCGCGCACCTGCTGCTGAGCATTGCGACGAATTCCGGCCAGCCAGACCTGCGGGCATGGCACCAGGGCGCTGCCGCAACGGAGCCGGATGAACGTGTGGCCGCTGCGCTCGAGGGCGCTGCCTGGCGCGCCCATGACCGCGGGGGCATCGCGGCCGCGGCCGCGCTGCTGCGCCGCTCGATCGAACTGTCCGCCGACGACGGCCGTCGGGCGAGCCGCGAGCTGACGCTGGCCCATGCCAGTCTCAAGACGGGTCATCCCGACACTGCGCAGGATCTGATCGAGGGCGCGCTTCCCCGGCTGCCAGATCCCAGTGACCAGGACGACGGCGAGCGACTGCGCGGCGACGTGCTGTTCGCCAAAGGGCAGGCGGCCGAATCGGCGACGGTGCTGGCCGCCCTTGCCGAACGCCTGGGCCCCGCCAAGCCCGCGGCCCGTGAGGCGATGGCGGCTGCGATGCGGGCGTCCTTGTGGGCCGGGGCCACCCAAACCCGGAAGATGGCGGCCGCCGCTACGGCGTTTCCGCACCCGGCCCAGTCGGAGGCCAGCGTGCCGGACCTGTTGCTCGAGGGACTCGCGGCCAGGTACGCGGTCGGCTATGCCGCCTCGATCGCCCCGTTTCGTGCCGCCCTCGACCGGCTGCGGTCCGAAGATCTCGACCCGCTAACTGGGCTGCAGTGGTCTGGGCTGGGCGTGTTCGCTGCGGGAAGCACCTGGGAGAGTAGCCTGCCCGACGTAGCGGAGGCATGGCTGCGCGCGGCACGGGACAAAGGAGCGCTCACCCTGATCCCGGCCGCTCTGGCGCTGCGGGCTGTGGGTGACTGCCTGACCGGCAGCCTCGCCGAGGCCGAGGACCGGACCGCGGAGATGCGGGAGATGATGGCGGTCGGCGGCGGTCGCCCGGTCCCTGGCGTGGACGGCCTGAGTGAGGGCCTCGTGCTGCTCTACACCGGGCGCGTGGCCGAAGCGAGGGAGACTGCCGCGGCCAGGGTCCGCGAGTCGACCGCACTCGGCCACGGCGGGGTCGCTGACATCAGCCGGGCTATCGTCGCGATCGCCGACATGTGGACCGGCGACTATGACGCTGCGGTCGAGACAGCGATGACGGTCGTCGAGGACGATCTTCCCTTCGTCACCGAGATGATCTTGCCTGAGCTAGTCGAGGCGTCCTGGCGCAGCGATCGCCGTCCCGAGGCAGCAACGGCCTTCGCCACGTTGTCCGAGCGGGCGCTCGCTGCGGGCACGCCCATAGCGCTCGGAAAGTGGTCTCGCTGCGCTGCGCTGCTCAGCAACGGCGACCGCGCGGAGCGGGCCTACCGGGAGGCCCTTGGCCATCTGGAAAGCAGCCGTGCCGCACTTGAAGTCGCCCGCACGCACCTGCTCTATGGCCAGTGGCTGCGCAGGGC
>Ga0335075_10005467_pt1 | contig 19737 bp, 20 predicted proteins | sample Lox_Sample_24_FD_206723 | JGI IMG/M metagenome (GOLD analysis project Ga0335075, IMG submission 206723) | Soil microbial communities from Loxahatchee National Wildlife Refuge, Florida, United States - Lox_Sample_2.4 | ecosystem: Environmental > Terrestrial > Soil > Wetlands | place: USA...
GTCAGTTCGGGTCCACGATCGGTATCGGCCTGTTGTTCGACACCTTCGTTGTTCGAACGCTGATCACGCCGTCGATCATGACGATCATGGGACGCTGGTTCTGGTGGCCGAAGCGGGTCCGGGTTCGCCCGGCCAGCGAGATGCTTCGGTCCGTCGGGCCGCGCCCGCTGGTTCGTGCGCTGCTGTACCAGCCACGGCACGCGGGCCCGTCGGATTCGGAGACATAGCGCGGCACGTGCCCGCCGATTTCAGTCGAAGTGGGTGGCCACGCGTACAGAAGGTCGTTCAGTCGACGCTGAATGTCCTCGGTGAGGTATCCGGTGAGGCGTTTGGTGTATCGCGGACGCGGGCCAAAGCGAGCCGCACGGGTGTCTTCGACAGGCTGATCGCCGCCAATCCCATGCCGAACACCTCACCGGCCCGCGAACAGCCGGCTCAGAATGGTGGTAGATCACCCGGCTGGGGTTCGTCGAACGTCACGCTGTCGTTGGCGTAGTTAAGGAAGATCGGCTCGGTGAAGAACGGCACCACGCCGCTGTCGATGGAGGTTCCGGACGCCGTGGCCGGGACATCGTTGTCGCCGACCAGGTACTGGTACAGCTCCGTGCCTCCCTGGCTGGTGTACACGGTGATGAGATCGCCGGGCGCGACGTCCCCGGCCAGGCTTGCCGGGATGGTGCCGTAGCCGCCGCCGGAGTCGAGGTCGTCGGACACCGTCGTTCCGACGGGGTTCTGCCCCAGGATGTTGGAGACGGTCTCGTAGAGGTCGCTGGTTGGGGTCGAGCCAACGCTGGGCAGGGTCGCGATCGCGGTGAACGGGTTGTTGTCGTCGACGATCAGCCCACCCCCGAATGCGAAGGGTGTGTCGTCGACGGTCACCCCGGTGAAGCCCGCGCCGGCCAGCGGGCTCTCGCCCGCGCTCTCGCTAGTACCTTGGCCGATGCCCATGATGCCCGACACCTGATCACCGGTGAGCAAGTTCTGGAAGGCGTCGTTAGAGGACAATGTCCCCAGGTTGCTCGGGTCCCAGGAGTAGACCTCCATCTCGACCGGGGTGTTGGTGATCAGGTCGTTTAATTCGCCGTTGGTCAAGGCGGTGTAGTCGACCGAGACGCCGTCGTAGGTCAGGTAGAGGTAGTCCACCCCGCCGTAGCTGCTCTCCCCGAGTCCGACGGGAACCCCAAGGTCGTAAATGTTTTCGAGCTCGGTGAGGAAGTTATAGCTGTTCCCGTCGAAGTTCGTGAAGGGAACGACCAGACCGCTGTAATTGGTGTCGACGAGCAGGTTGGTGGGTGAGTCTCCGTCGATGCTGGCATAGGCCGACAGCTCATTCCCGTTTTCAAGGCCGAGCGGAATGTCGTAGACACCGGTGGTCGGCGAGTCGACGGTCCCGGTCGAGTCCGTCGCCGCCGACGCGGCTGCAGCCGTGGCGGACTCCATGCCCGGCTGCGCCACGTCGACCGAGCCCAGGCTGGCGAGCAGGCTGTCCGTCCAGTTGGTCAGGTCGAGCGCAGCCGCCGGGTCGAAGGTCGCGACTGAATCCGTTAACGAGGTCACCAGTGGCTGAATGATCGGGTCGAGCAAGTCCTCGAAGTCCGCCCTGGCGGGAGCGGCCGAACTGGTAGTTAGTGTTGCCGCGGCGAAGAACACGCTCGCACCAGCACCAACCAGACCGAAACCTGCTGCGCGCTTCTTTTTCCCATTCCGACCAGCCATTACTTGCCTTCCCCCAGAGAGTGGTACCTGAGCCGCAAACCTTAAAAACTCTAGCGTTTCTTTCAGGTTTATTTAACGTACGTGGTGAGCTGGTGATGACGCAACCCGTAGGTCAGCTTTTGCCTCACGTCGGCTGTGCGTCCGCTCGCTGCGACCCCTGCATATTTCCAAAGATGGCCGCATGCTTGTGATTTAAGTTGTTACCACGCAATTCGCGTTGCATTTCTCGAACGAATTTTGCATAAGGTGAAAGTTCGCCGTGGGTCTGCTGGGAGTTTGCTGGGATTGAGTCCACCAGTTTTGACACCGCGCCGAAGCTTAGGAATTCCTAGTAACGCTTATGCCCCGATCAGGTATATCGGCGGAGTGTCCGTCATCCCCACGTCCGCCGAGGCAATCGGGGTCGACCCCAGCAACGGCGACCTCTACATCACCGAGACACGCTTCGCGGTCTCGAAGTGATCGACCCCGACGCCAACACCCTGATCGACACCATCCCCGTCGGCGGCGAGACTCCAGACGGGCTGGCGTTCGATCCCACCACCGGCGACATCTATGTCGCAGACGCGGGCAGCAGCTCGGTGTCAGTGATCAACCCGGGCTAGTGGGGACTTGCTGAACGTCCCGTTTTACGGAAGGTGGTTGCATGGCTGGTCGCGGTGGCATCGAGGGCGCCAGTGTCTCAAGCCCTTTCATGGAAGGGATCGCCTACGACCCCGCCAGCGGCGACTTCTACGTCACCACCTTGGACGGCGGCCCGGCCGGCTCGGGCCTCGGATCAGTGTCAGTCATCGGCCCGAACTGACGCGGGACTGAGTGAGTCTCGATGATCGATAGATACGGCATGAGCGTTGGCGACGCGGACACGTACCGCCTCGAATTACTTGGGGCATATTACAACCCGAGCTCGCACGCATTTTTCGAGAGCGCGGGCATAGCGTCAGGAGATACCGTCATCGACGTCGGATGCGGACACGGCGCTGCGACGGGTTGGTTGGCAGAGCGCGTCGGTCCTAACGGTGTTGTGTTCGCAATCGACGCCAGCAGTGCTCAGTTCATCGGCGCGCGGAGGTGGTCGCCGCGGAGCGCCCTTGCGACGTTGCTCCCCACAGCTAGCCGATTCGCGAGGTCTCGGGCCCGAGCAATTCGAGGAGTCGACCACACGGCCACCGCGCACGGCGGCGCTCCGTCTGTTCAAGCGTTTCCTCGAGGCTGAGTCGATAATCGTCTGGTTCATTCCAGCGTCCACACTGGGCATAGAGCGGGCAATAGCTGCGCTGCGGCCGTCCGCGTGCGGCGCAGTGGGGAATTTTGCCGGATCGGAAGTGTCGCAAGGCGCGCCACAACAGCAACACTTCGGACTCGCTGACCGCGGGCATCACGATGTCCCGGTTTGATATTGGCGGTGTCGATGTCCGTCAGTTGCCCACTGCGTGGCGAGCAGCGTGCAGGCCCCGATTACCATGGTTGGGCCCCTGTGGCCAGGGCCGCGATGGCGTCGTGGAGAGCGCCGCAGTCCGCGACCAGACCCCGTTGCCCCGTCCCGGTGGCGATCCACCGGGTACGGTTGCGCCTTACCTGGCCGACTACGACGCCGTCGACGGCGACCACGTAAATGATGGGGCTTTCTGGGAATAGGCGTGTCCATGTCAGGGAGGGGGATTGCGCTAATCGTTGGGCGGCGCGTTCTTCGCAGATCCGCCACTTCTCCCGGTACACAATGCGTTCGGCATCTTTGACCACTTCGATATCAGGGGTGTTGCGGGTATCCATGGCGCCTCCCATGCGACAACGCAGACGGATGTCTGCGAACAACGTGGGTAGAAGCCATCAGCGCCAGATGGCGCAACTCGGCGGAGCCTCATCGCCGGCCGCGAAGCTGTGAACCGCGGCTGTTTTTGACGCTAGCAGAAGCCCGGCGCGACCGGCTAGGCTTGACGCAGAAAGCTGGCGGTGGGACTCGCCACCTAACCGCGGCCCGCAGTATCGGGCTCGCCAATGGTCCCTACGGATGAACGTCGATCCGTAGAGGGAGGCCGTGGTGCAGTGGATCGCCCAGCTGGATCGCGCGCGTGTGGTACGCGGCGAGAAGGTAATCCTCGATAACGTCACGCTGTCGTTTTTGCCGGGCGCCAAGGTTGGTGTGGTCGGCCCCAATGGCGCGGGGAAATCCACGGTCCTGCAGGTTATCGCCGGGCTCCAACAGCCGTCGAACGGGGAGGCGCGACTGGCTCCGCAAGCGTCTGTCGGGCTGCTGGCTCAGGAGCCGGTGTTAGACGACACCCAAACTGTGCTGGGCAATATTCGTGCGGCTGTCGCCGACACCGAGGTGTTGTTGACGCGTTACAACGAGATCACTGCCCGTTTGGCTGACGACTATAGCGACGACTTGATGGCCGAAATGGGGGAGCTCCAAGAACAATTGGACCAGAGCAATGCGTGGGATCTCGACGCGCGTTTGGAGCAGGCCATGGATGCGCTGCGCTGCCCACCACCCGATGCAGAGGTCAAAGATCTTTCCGGCGGGGAGCGGCGTCGGGTAGCGTTGTGCCGCTTGCTGTTACAGAAACCGGAACTGTTGCTGCTCGATGAGCCAACCAACCACCTAGACGCCGAAAGTGTGCAGTGGCTCGAGCAGCATCTCGCTGCGTATCTGGGAACGGTTGTCGCGGTCACCCACGATCGGTACTTCCTGGACAATGTGGCGGAGTGGATTCTCGAGCTCGACCGCGGCCGCGCGTATCCGTACCAGGGGAACTATGCAACGTATCTGCATACCAAGGCTACGCGCCTGCAGGTCGATGGCCGCAAGGACGCCAAGCGGCTGCGGCAGTTGCAGCGCGAACTGGAGTGGGTGCGCTCCGGCGCCAAGGCACGCCAGGCTAAAAGTAGTGCACGGCTGCGCCGCTACGAGGAGATGGCCGCCAAAGCAGCGAATACCACGCGACTGGACTTCGATGAAATCCACATTCCTCCCGGCCCGCGACTGGGAAACCTGGTAATCGAGGTTGACCACCTGAGCAAGGCCGTCGATGACCGTCAGCTGTTCAGTGGTCTGTCATTCTCGTTGCCGCGCAATGGTATTACCGGCGTGATTGGACCTAACGGAGTAGGCAAGACCACTTTGTTTCAGATGCTTACCGGCAGTGAGGAACCCGATGCCGGATACATCCGGATAGGCGAGACGGTCCAGATCGCTTACGTTGACCAGGCCCGCGCCCGCATCGATCCCGATCGCACCGCGTGGCAAGTCGTCTCCGGCGGCGATGACGTGTTGCAGATCGGGCCTGTGGAGGTGCCCTCGCGCGCCTACCTCGCCGCGTTCGGCTTCAAGGGTCCCGATCAGCAGAAGCCGGCGCGCCTGTTCTCCGGCGGAGAGCGTAATCGACTCAACCTGGCGCTGACCCTCAAACAAGGCGGCAACGTGCTGCTGCTCGACGAGCCGACCAACGACCTCGACACCGAAACACTTGCGTCCCTGGAGAACGCCATCACCGAGTTTCCCGGCTGCGTCGTCGTCACCGCGCACGACAGGTGGTTCCTCGACCGCGTCGCCACACACATCCTCGCGTGGGAGGGCAGTGAAACGCATCCCGCGCAATGGTTTTGGTTCGAGGGCAACTACGCCGGCTATGAGCAAAACAAAGTCGCACGACTGGGCCTCGAGGCCAGCCGCCCTCACCGCGTCGTGCACCGCAGGCTCACCCGAGACTAAACAAAGGAGCAGTGCCGGTGTCGCACCTGAATTGTGGTGACCTAGGGCTGATTCACGTCCTGGACCCGCTGATCGCGCTGGAGTCTTTGTACCGCTACGTGCGGAAGTTCCACGCCTTCAGTGAGCGGCGCTACGCGCTGATATCGCTGACGCGGCTGGTCCCGTTGGTTTTCGTGCTCCTGACGGTTGAGTTCCTGCCACGCCGCCGACGTCTGCGGCAGTACCGAAAGCGGCTCCGAAACAGTGCGCTCGAAGGTCTTGTTGGGCCAGCACACCCATGATTCGGAGAAGGCCTGCGCTTGTAAGGGTGCTGCTCGCGCTACTCGGCCTTGTGCTCATCATCAGCCTTGCTGTGCTGGCGGGCGCTGATCTGGATGACGGCGACGATGACGCCGGCTCGGGTAATCGCTCGACTCCCCTTGTTGTCCAGTGAAAGTGGAGTCCGGTGTACGTGTTGACCGTGACGAATTTCGCGGATACCTGCACGGGGCACGAGCGGACCGTGTCGTTCTACGACAACTACGACGATGCCCAGGCTGCCGCGGGCAGGACGGCAGCCGTGGACAACCTCACCGTTGACACGCGGAACACGTCGAGCCTGGGCGCCGACGTCGTCGCGGCCACGGGCGTGTTCGTGGACCCTGAGGGAGTGGCGCTGTACGGGTTCCGTATTACCCGTGAATCCTGAGTGCCCTCAACACATCTCAGCCATGCTCGTCGGTGTTAAACCTTTCGATCGAGCGCGCCACTTCAGCCTCGGCGGCTTCGCGATTCACCCAATCTCCTGCCTGGACATGCTTTCCCGGTTCGAGCTCCTTGTAGTGCAGGAAAAAGTGTTTGATGGCCTGCAGCTCGAATGACGGCACGTCGGCGATGTCGGTGATGTGATCCCAGCGAGGATCGGTGGCTGGCACGCAGAGCACTTTGTCGTCGCCGCCTGCCTCATCGGCCATCTGCAGCATCCCTACTGGCCGTGCGGTGACGATGACACCCGGGAACACCGGCTCGGGCAACAAGATCAGCGCGTCGAGCGGGTCGCCGTCCTCGCCAAGACTATCTTCGATGAATCCATAGTCTGCGGGGTAACCCATCGAGGTGTACAGGTAGCGGTCGAGGTAGATGCGGCCGGTGTCATGGTCGATCTGGTACTTGTTTCGTTGGCCCTTGGGGATTTCGATCGTGACATCGAACTGCATGACGGTGGCTCCTTAGGTTGGTTGGCCCGCGCCGCGGTTGCCGGCCTCGGTACGGGGCGCTGTGGGAGCAGCGGAATTACCTGCTCGCGAATGTGATTGGGGCTGGCGTCGAGGCGCCTTGTGGGGCAGGGGAGGTAGTGCTGCTGGGCCGTGGGCGCGCAATATATCGACCAAGCGCGCAGCGATCAGGCCGAGCTCACGTTCATCGGCGTGACTGCACCGTGACCCTAGCTCGTCCAGCGGCACCCACGCGACGTCTACGACCTCGTGGTCATCGGTGCGCAGTTCGCCGTTGACGAACCGCAGTAGATAGTGGTGCACGGTCTTGTGCACTATCTGGTCTTGTGCGTTGAACCAGTATTCGTTGACGCCCAGTGGAGCGAGGACTTCGCCGTATATGCCGGTTTCTTCGGCGATTTCGCGGATCGCGGTTTGTTCTGCTGTTTCACCGATTTCGATATGGCCCTTAGGTACCGTCCAGCGGGTGTGGCCACGCCGAGTGGTGGTCCGTATCAGTGCGACGGCCGGGTTGCCATGGTCGAGGCCATCGATGACCAGCCCGCCGGCGGAGTATTCGTGCACCGTGCGCGGGCTACCCACCGGGTGTCGGGATCGGCCGCGGCGCCGCCGGGATCGTCGATGGCCGGGCGTTGGTTCGGTCATGGGACAATAATCCGTTCGTTGCGGTGGTGCGCAACCTAGGCCGCGCCCGAGATCGACTGCCAGCAGCCGATCTACGTAGGTGAAGGCCTCGAACTTTGCACCCGGTTCGACACCTTCGTCGTCGTCGAGTTCACCCATCAGTGACACCACGGCTGCCACGTCCAGGTCGTCGTCGACGGCGGCGATGACAGCCTCGCGCCAGGCCGGCGGAATCGGATGGCCGGGTTGCCGGCTCCACAGCGTGATCTGATCGCGCCAGCGCTGCAGCACGGTGTGCGAACGTTCTAGTAGGGGACTGGTAAGTTGCAGCCGATACTTGTGATGGACGCTCGTTATCGCGAAACGCATGGTGGTCGGGTCGGCTCCCGGGTAGGGAACCATCGCGTGCACCGGGGCCACCGTGATCGTTGCGGACCGTATCGGCAATTGCTCGTATGCCTCGGCCACGGTGACCACACAGTCAAGCGAGTGACCCAACGCGGTCTCGGCCTTATCGGCGTTGGAGAACTTTCCGATGACGGGTCGCACCGAAAGGGTTGATTCCCAGTCCTGTTCGGCTACCCAACGATCGTTGCTGACGATGGCTGCCAGCACCTGGCCGGAGTAGACATCCTCAACAACCCGGCGCAGCAGATCACCGACCACCAGCACGCGCGCGCAGGTGAACGGTCCGGCATCGCCGGGGATCACCAACCCCATCCGAAGCACATCCCCGCTTGCGAGCCCGATCTTCGTCGTCGCGCCGCCGAAGGCGTCTTGAACAGTCAGCATGAGCGGTACCCGTTCGCCGTAGGTAGCGACATGCCGGCCGAAGGGGCACGGATCATCTGGCCGACGGATGGCAACGCTTCGCACGCCAGGGCCACAACGGCGGCATCGACCCGGATCACCGCACTGTCGGGAAACAACGGGGTCCATGTCAGCGCTGTTGTTCCGGCTAACAGTCTGGCGGCTCGTTCTTCGCGCAACCGCCAATTTTCACGGCAGACAACGCCTTGCGCGCCCTGAACCACTTCGACGTCGAACGGTTGGCGGGTGTCCATGACGTCTCCCTCGCGTGCGTGGAGACGGCTGCCTCCAAACATCGGGCATTGCAAGGTAGAAGCCATCAGCGCCCTACGGCGCGCGCAACGGCGAGCTTCATCGCCGGACGCGATACGTCGATCACGACTAGCGCCACGGTAGCAGCGCCACACGCACGAGGCCACCCCGAACATCGCTGGTGGTAGCACAGGCCATTGACGGCGGCTGGCTGATCGGGTGTCAGCGCACAGCGACGACTCGTTTCGTGGGGCGTTACATAGCGTGGACTCGACATCACCTCGACCCACGCGGCCGCCGCAGGCGATGCCGGCCAGGCGATGCCCATGCGCGCGTCGCCTTCGCGCGGCAACGACGCCGCAGAACGGCGATCCGCGGTATTCACCGTCCGGACATGTGTTATACAGGAAGTAGTAATGCAGCAGCGATGAAGCTCGCTATCGCACCTGGACCGGTCAGTCGGCCGGCGACAGGAGCTAATGGCTTCTACCCCTTGGTTCTCGACCGTTATCGAGAGGGTAGGAGCGTCCATGCACAGCGCCGTCGTACGGCAAGTCCAATCGGCTGTCGAGCTGTTCTCGTCGTGGTTTGCCGCCGCATCGGTGGCGGGTTTCTGCGCAGTCCTCGAGCTCAGTCGCGGACCGTCCTGCGTCGACGGCAATGCATCGTGTGCGCGCGGCCGCCCCCGGTCGGTAGGTCCAACAACCACGCATGCTGGGTGCTCCACGCGCCCACGTTTAGGCCTTGTGAGTGCTCGGCCAAGGTCTCGGCGAATGCACCGGTCATCTCACACAACTCTGCCGCTCACAGCGTTGTCGCTGATCTGGCGGGCGCCTTGATGCTGATCGCCGCGTTGCTGGTGACCTCGTCGCCTGTGCTTACTGCTGGCCGTCCACCCAGTGGCGCGCGCTCCAGCCCGCCCACCGAAGCCAAGCGAGGCGGCGCAGGACATGAACCGGGCCGATGCGGGGGGAAAGGTCGGCTGTGACTGGCGAGGTCAACCTGCTGCGGGTGTTTACCGATGCGCGCGGCAAATTCGGCAGTCCACTCGGCGTGGTTTCGGCAGGCGCCGCACCTGCCAAAGACCGACACCGCATCGCCGCTGAGTTGGGCTATGGGGAAACGGTCTTTATCGATGATCCAACACCGGGTGTTGGCGCGGCCCGTGCTGAGATCTACACGCCTGCGGTCGATTTGCTGTTCGCCAGTCATCCCGCAGTGGGCGCGGCCTGGTGGCTGCGCGAGCGTGGCACGCCCATTCGCACTCTGCAACTGCGTGTCGGCGTGCTCGGTGTCGGCTATGCGGGCGGTCTGGTGTCGGTCCAGGTCTTTGCCGAATGGACTCCTGAATATGCGCTGCACAAACTCGACTCGCCGCAAGATGTCATCGACGCCAACCCCGCCGATTACGCGAATGATCGTCCGCACTACGTGTGGGCGTGGATCGATAAATCAGCGCGGCACATACGATCTCGCGCGTTCGCGCCGGAACTTGGCGTCGAGGGGGACGAGGCGACCGGTGCTGCTGCGATCCGCATCACGCAGTATCTCGGCCGTGATCTGATCATCACTCAGGGTGCGGGGTCGCTGATCTACACCGTGTGGAAAGCCCGCGGCTGGGTAGGGATCGGTGGCCGGGCGGTTCACGACGGGCGGGCGCGTATCGCATAACCGGTCCGCGACACCCGCGCGCTTCGCAAGCTTTCGTGACACCAAGACACCGTGAGGATGGAGCTACATGAATATGGTTGGCAGGCGGGGGATCTCACTTTCTCCTACCGACGTGTTCAAACGGCGCTTGCTAGGGGAGCCGTTAACCACCGAGCAGCTGGATTCGGAGAAGCTGTCGACTCCGATTGCGCTCGGTGCGATTTCACCGGATGCGATCTCTTCGACGGCCTACGGGCCTGAGCAGATTATGATCGAGCTGCTACCGGCAGCCGGGATGGCCGCGTTCGTGTTGTTACTGCCGATTATCGGTGTCATCTTGGTGATCCTGGTGTTGGTGACTCTGTCGTATCGCGGAGTCGTGATGACCTATAGCCGGGCCGGCGGCTCGTATATGGTGGCGCGGGACAACTTCGGGCCGCGGGTCGCCCAGATCGCGGCCGCGGCATTGTTGATCGACTACGTGGTCACCGTCGCGGTGCAACCCGCGGCCGGGACGGTGGCGGTGGTCTCGGCGATACCGCAGCTGCGTCCGTATCACTTGGCAATCACCGTATTGGTGGTGCTGCTCATCTGCCTTGCCAACCTGCGCGGATTGCGGCAGTCAGGCCGGACCTTTGCGGTCAGCACCTACTCGTTTGTCATATTGATCACCGCGACGATCATTACCGGCATCGTCCGTGAAATCGTCTGGGGCTTACCCAGATACGACCCGGCCTTGGCTGTCGGGGGGGTGCCGGTGCATCAAGGCGGTGGTCTGGTGATGGGCGCCACGATTCTGGTGGTGTTGCGCGCGTTCGCCAACGGTGGCACATCGCTGACCGGTGTCGAGGCGGTCTCGAACACCGTCAATTACTTTCGCGAGCCGCAAAACATCACCGCACGTCGGGTGCTTACCGTGATGGCCTGCATTCTGGGGGTGTTGTTGGCCGGCGTGTCCTGGCTTGCGTACCTCACCCACGTCGTTCCGTATGTCGATGAGTATCCCTCGATGCTGTCCGAAATCACCCGGGCGGTATTCGGCCACGGCGTGATCGGGAACGTCTTGTACTTTCTGGTGCAAGCATCCAGCGCGGCGATCCTGTTCACCGGCGCCAACACCGGCTTCACTGGCTTTCCCGCGCTGGCCAGTTTCGTTGCCGAGGACCAGTTTTTGCCGCGCCCACTGACCAAACGTGGTCATCGCCTGAGGTTTTCCAACGGCATCATGACGCTGACCGTGCTGGCGGTGGCGCTGCTGGTGGTGACCCGCGGGTCGGTCAACAAGCTGGTGCCGCTTTTCGCGATCGGAGTGTTCACGGCGTTCGCGATGGCCGGCTTCGGCATGAGTCGACACCACTTCACCCACCGCGAGCGCGGCTGGCGTCACAAGGTCCTGGTCAACCTGACGGCGGGGATCATGTCCGCGATCGTGGTGGGGATCTTCGTTGTGGCCAAGTTCACCGAAGGGGCCTGGCTGGTCGTCGTCGTCTTCCCCATCCTGGTGTACGGATTGATACGACTTAACCGGCAATACCGTGCGGAAGCTTCGGTGTTAGAGATGTCGCGCAGCGCCCGTCCCGAGTTGGCCGAGCACACGAAAGTTCGGGTATTTGTGTTTGTGGATTCGGTCGATCTGGCCGAGATTGAGGCGCTGCGGTACGGGAAAGGGCTCAAAGCCGAGGAGTTGACCGCGGTGCACTTCATGATCGACGCCGATCATGCCGCTGAATTGCAGCAGCGCTGGCGACATTTCGAGCAGGACACCGAACTGCACGTGATCGACTGCCCGGATCGCAATATCCCTCGCGCAGCGCAGCAGCTGGTGTTAGAGACGACCCGCCAGCATCCGGACGCCAACGTCAGGGTGCTGTTGCCGCGCCGAACCTTTTCCGCGCTGCTGGGCCGGCTACTACATGACCGCACCGCCGACAAGATGGCCCGCGCGGTCAGCCGAGTCGGGGGCGCGACCGCGATCATCGTCCCCTACGACATCGAGTCCAGGATTGCGAGGGCGGGCGCCGTGACTGCGCACACACCGATCGCAGATGAATCCGGCGAGGACGAAAGCACCCGGAAGGTGGAGCGAACAAGCGGTAAGCATCGACGAGTAGAAGCCCGCGAAGGTTCGGGCCAAGACACCGTGGGCTTGTCCGAAGCGTGACGGGCAACCATGAGGGAGTAGGGATGAGCGACTCTGACGACCCGAACGCCAAGGGGGCGTCGACGCCGAATGACCGCTGGCTGACCCGCGGTGTCGGCGCGGTCGCGGCGGCGAGCTTCTTTTCTGACTCCGGGCATGAGGTGACGACGTCGGTGCTGCCGGCGTTCATCACCGGCGCGCTCGGAGCTTCCGCGGCAGCACTGGGCGTGATCGACGGAATCAGTGACGCATCTATCGGTGTGATGAAGCTGATCGGCGGACCTTTGGCCAACGACCCCCACCGGCGCGCACGCACGGCATCAGGTGGTTATCTGGGCACCGCGGTGGCGACCGGAGCGATCGGTGCCGCGGTCACCGTATGGCAGGTCGGTGCGCTACGGGCGATCGCTTGGTTGTCTCGTGGGTTACGCTCTCCGGCCCGAGATGCGTTATTGGCGTCATTGAGTCCAACGTCGGCGCACGGCAGGGCATTTGGGCTCGAGAGGGCTGGCGACAACCTCGGCGCGGTCGCCGGTCCGTTGCTGGCCGCCGGCCTGGTGACCTGGGTTGGTGTGCGGCCGGCGCTGTATCTGGCAGCGGTGCCGGGCCTGTTTGCGGCCATCGCGATCATCGTGGCCGCGCGGGAGTACCGGCGCGGAAAGCATGCCGCTGACAAGCCCTCGCCGCGTCGGCTAGAGTTGCGGTCCTTGCGAGATGCCGGGATGCTTCGTGCGCTAGTGCCGGTGCTCCTCTTCGAGTTCGGCAATCTCGCTACGACTCTGCTGATCTTGCGCGCGACCCAGCTGCTCACGTCAGGACAGCGATCTGCGACGGCGGCGACCTCGATCGCGATCCTGATTTATGCCGGGCACAACGTGATTGCGACGTTCGCCTCGCTGCTCGCGGGACGCTGGTATGACCGCGCGGGTCCGCGGGTGGCGTTCGCGACCGGCGCAGCCGTCTACGTCATCGCTTACGGTGTCTTCGCCGCGGGCCCGCACAATGCGGTCGTGGTTGCGCTGGCGTTCGCCGCGGCCGGTGGAGGCATCGGGCTTGCTGAGCCGACTGAGTCAGCGGTGGTGGCCCAACTGCTCCCGGACCGACTGCGCGGCAGCGGGTTCGGGGTGCTGGGAGCGGTGCAGGCAACTGGTGACGTGGCCGCGACCGTGGTCGCTGGGCTGCTCTACACGGTGCTCTCACCGGCGGTGGCGTTCGGCTATGCCGCGGCCTGGATGTTCGCGGCGACCATCGCGTCGGGCACACTGCGTCGCCCAGCCAATGATCAACCTCAGGAACAGTTCTCGTGACCACCCACAGCATCATCCTCAGCGGCGGCGATGCGCTGGCGACAACGATCGCCGACGAGCTGAAGAACGCCGGCGTACGCGTCGTCAAGCTCGACGACACCGAGGTCGCCGACACCGAAACCGACCTCGCCGAAGCGGGGATCGAGCAGGCCCTTGCCGTCATTTGTGGTGCGGACGACGATGCCACAAACCTCGAAATCGCCCTGCTGGCACGAAAAGCCAACCCCGATGTGCGGGTGGTAGCGCGGCTGTCCAACGACGTCTTACGCCAAGCATTGGCCTACGACAACGGGCCCGGCGCGGTCTTGAACGTCGCCGAACTCGCGGCCCCGTCGATCGTCGAAACCTGCCTGGCCCACGGCACCCATCCTTTTCAAGCCGCCGACATGCCATTCGTCGTTGCCGGCGATTCGGCGTCACGGGATGCCACGCTGCGCGAGCTCTATGGTGGCTTGGCCCCGGTGGCGGTGATTCGTGGGGAAAACTCTCCCGATCCTGGCACGTTAGAGGTCTGTCCGGGCCGAGACCTGCCGGTGCATAACGGTGATTGGGCGGTGATGATCGGGACCGCCGACGAAGTGGCCGCCCAAGGCGTGAAAGTCCCGCGCACGAAGGGAACGCGGTCGCGCAGGGCGCGGCTGCGCCGGATTCTGGATGCCGCCCGCGCCCTGCGTAACGACATCAATCCGGCGTTCTACCCGGTGGGGGCCGCGGTGCTCGGGCTGATGATTGTCTCGACAGTGGTGCTGCGGCTCAGCCACGAACGTCCCCGGATGGGGTGGATCGACGCGCTGTACTTCACTGTCGAAACACTGACCACCACCGGCTACGGCGACTTCAGTTTCGTGCACCAGCCGACCTGGCTGCGACTGTTCGCCGCCGCGATGATGTTCGGGGGAGTGACCACCATCGCGTTGTTGGTCGCGTTCATCGCCGACGTGCTGTTGTCGCGCCGCTTCGTCGTCACCGCCGCACGTCCGCGCATCGGCCACCTGCGCAACCACGTCGTCGTGATCGGACTCAGCGCACTGGGCATCCGGGTGGTCAGTGAACTCGTCACCGCCGGACACGAGGTGGCGGTGATCGAGATCGACGAGGAGAACCGATTCTTGCCACAAGCGCGCGAACTCGACGTGCCGGTCATCTTCGGTGACGCAACGCTCGTGCAAACCCTGCAATCGGCGCGCGTGAATCATGCTCGCGCCGTAGCTGTGCTGACCCGAGACGACATGATCAACATCGAGACTGGGATCGTGTTGGCCCAGATGCACGGTCGCCGGCTGGCTCCAATGCACCACTGGCCCGATATCCCCCTCGTACTACGGGTCTTCGACCGCGCGCTGGGCTTCGCGCTGGCGCAGCGATTCGGCTTCGTCAACGCCCGCTCCACCGTCGAACTGGCCGCACCCTGGTTCATCGGCGCCGCGATCGGGCTGCAGGTGCTGGACACCTTCTCGGTGGGGCAACGCTCGTTTGTCGTCGGCGCAATGCGGGTGGCCCGCGGCAGCGAACTCGACGGCCTGCGCATGTTTGAACTGTCCACCCAGACGAGGGTCATCGCCATCACCGGGCCCAATGCACAAGTCAAGCTGCACCCACGCCGCGCCGCCCACCTGCGTGCCGGCGACACCGTCTACCTGGTCGGGCCCTACCGCGAACTACTCGACACACTGCGCAAGGGCCAGTCTCTGACCGAGCCGAGCGCAGAGGGCAACGCCGAGCCAGCCTGATCATCGCGGCCTCCGGCCAGGCGATGAGCTCCCGCGTTTACGAAACGTTCACCCTGGTGTCTCCTGCGCGTCGAAGTCGCCTTGTTAGGCTTTGCCGCGAACGTAGCGATGAGGCTCGCTTACGCAATGAGGTACTGGATCGTTTGACCGGACCACGCTGATGGCCTCTACCCCTGGATACCGCGTGGGATACCCCGCGCCGACAGGCTGGAGCTACGGATGGCCGTTGGTGTACTGCGCCAAATATTTTGCGCTCCGCTGGTGACCGCGGTTGCGGCACCGTATTTCCGAACGCGTCATCGAGTTACGGGGTGCGGTCGCGCACCTTTAGCGAACTCGTTTTGCCCAAACTGCCGGGGCGACAACCACTATCGCCGCCGCAGTTATGGGAAGGCCCGAAGCGATCTGAGGAGCCGGCATGCCGCGAACCGTTGCGGCGGTCCGCTGGTTCGGCGGCCATGTGTGCAGCGCGGATCCCATGGGGACCGTGGCGAACCGGAGTGCCCCGCAGCAATAACTGTTGCGCGATAGATCTTTTCGGCACCCACCACCCACTTACCCTGCCAAGGAGTCAGTCAATGCTGCACGAATTTTTTCACAACTTCACCCACAACCTCTTCAAGCCACTGTTGCTCTTCTTTTACTTCGGCTTTCTGATCCCGATCCTGAAGGTGAAATTCGAGTTCCCCTACGTGATCTATCAAGGGCTGACCATGTACCTGTTGGTGGCTATTGGCTGGCATGGCGGAGAGGAACTGGCCAAGATCAATCCGTCGGACATTGCCAGCATCATCGGATTCATGATCGTGGGCTTCGTCTTGAATCTCATTATCGGCATGATCGCCTACTTTCTGCTCAACTGGATGACGGCCATGCGCCGCGTCGATACAGCTACGGTGGCCGGCTACTACGGCTCCGATTCGGCGGGCACGTTTGCTACGTGCGTCGGCGTACTTACCAGCCTCGGCATGGCTTTCAACGCGTACATGCCAGTTATGTTGGCCGTCATGGAGATTCCCGGCTGTCTGGTGGCCCTCTACCTGGTGGGCCGATTGCGTCAAAAGGGGATGGATGCGGCGGGAGTTATGCCCGGCGAACCCGGCTACGACGCGCCCGCGCCGGTGGGGGTGGGGCCCGGCGCCGCCGCACGGGCTGGATACCTGAATAACATCCAGGACGAGCACGAGCGGGCAGTTGAGCAGGAACGGGAGGTCGCGCTGCAACGACGAGAGCCCCCGGATTCGCAGTCCGACCGGCGCGGCGGGAATGCCGACAAGCCTCGGTTTTTCTCCACTGAACTTGTGCAGGAGGTGTTCTTCAACCCAGGGATCGCCCTGCTGTTCGGCGGTATCGTCATCGGCTTCATCAGCGGGATGCAGGGCGCGAAGGTCGTGCATGACGACGACACCGTGTTTGTCTCAGCGTTCCAAGGCGTGCTGTGCTTGTTTCTCCTCGAGATGGGTATCACGGCCTCTCGCAAGTTGAGAGATCTCAGATCTGCGGGCCGAGGGTTCATCATTTTTGCGTTGTTAACGCCCAATGTGTTTGCCACGATTGGGATCAGCGTTGCCCACGGGTACGCCCACCTCGTCCACAGTGAGTTCCAGCCGGGAACCTATGTCCTGTTCGCGGTGCTGTGTGCCGCAGCGTCATACATCGCGGTTCCGGCGGTGCAGCGGCTGGCCATTCCTGAGGCGAGTCCGACATTACCCCTGGCGGCGTCACTGGGCTTGACCTTTTCCTACAACGTCACCGTCGGGATTCCTGTCTATATCGAGATCGCCCGCCTATTCACCTGAAGGAGCATTTCGCAGCGCACCTCTATGGGGCTGCGAACGGTCGTGACGTCAACGCTGACGGGCCGTCCCGCTGGGGCCGATGACCGCTAGTTTTGTTGTGCTGATGAGCGATTGCCAATCCGGGTCGGGCGCACGGTGCGACGGGCCGGTCGACGGCATCTGGCCAGTCGGCGCTCGGTCGTCTGTCGTCACCTCGAGGGCCACTGGGAAGCGACCCGGCTGGACCCGAGGGTGCTCGTGTAGGCGGGTCGCGCCGCCCAGAAATCCACCCGGATCAAGGTTGCGCGGGGTGTTTGGATTGCGTTAGCATCGCGTTTAGGCGATGAAGCTCGCCGTTGACCGCCGTATGGCTAATGGCTTCTACCCGTGGATGATTCGGGTGGAAGGCGGGCAGCGGTGATGGTAGCTGGCAGCATTGCCCCGTGCGCGTATCGCTTTTGCGGATGCTCGCATGCGCGCGCCGGCGCGGCCACCACGCCCAGCCGCTTCTTTCACCGTGGACGAACCCTCGAGTCGTACCGCAATTCAGCGTCCGCGGATCATTGCACCCTTAATCGTCAGGCGGCCCCCCGACGCGGGGCTCAACGCACCGCGATCACCTTCCGGCCGTTGCCGCGGCTCTCGGCGATGCGGTGGGTCGGACATAGACCCGGGCCGCATCGACGGCCGAACCAACGTGTGCTCGGCCAGTTCGGCGCCAACATGCGCGGAAAAATTGTGGTCTCCGAAATCACCAGGAGCGCAGGCGACCTCAGCAGTGTGACGACATCGGCAACGTCAGTGTGCTGCACATCATCGGAGTAGGGCGTAGCCCCCACTATGGAACGGAGAAGAAGAGGACATGAGCGGCCAGGACAGCGACGAAACGACCGGCGAACAGCAGGACAGTCAGATCCGCGGCGAGCAGGACACGCGCGATGAGAACCACCACCATTCGGACGCCGATGTCGAATTAAGCGACGAGGGACGACAAGAAGTTCACGAGATGGTCGAGGCCTACAAGGATAAACCGACGATCGCACTGCCCGGAACACACGGCACGATAACGGGCACCGCAATCAACGAGTGGGTTGACGAGCAGGGCAACCCGAAATTCGGTGATGCCGATGAGCACCCCTATGTCGAGGAGCCCGACGAGAGCGAGGGCGGCGGCTCCAATGAGACGTCCGACGACGGGTCATAGCCCGACTGCCGCGAGCCTTCGGAGATGCGCAGTGCCCCTGTGTCTTTGGCACTGCTTGACGTACCGCAACGGGGGCCGCTGGTGGGCGGCATTGATCACAAGCACGACAAACTCACTCGGATGACGATTCGCGCTCTGCGGGGAGGTCTGTGGTGAGCGTCGCTGACAGTCTGGAGCCGCTGGTTCGTGCGGCTTTGGGCTCGCAGGCACCGGTCGCGATTCGAGGGTGGGACGGGAGCCAATCGGGGCCGGCGAACGCGGCCTGGGCGTTAAAGATCAACAACCGGCGTGGTCTGCGCCGGTTGCTCTGGGCCCCCAACGAACTCGGCTTCGCCCGCGCCTATGTGTCAGGTGATATCGAAATCCAGGGCGACCTACCGGCAGGCATGTCGGTGCTGGAGCAGATGTCAGACCCGGCGAACGGCCCGGGTGTGCGCGTCGATACGCAGACAAAGAGGGCGCTGGTGAAAGCGGCGCTGCGGCTCGGTGTCGTCGGCCTGCCTCCCAAGCCCCCGCCAGAGGAGGCGAAGTGCGCACGCGGGCGCCGGCACGACAAGCAGCGCGACGCCGCCGCGATCCGCCACCATTACGATGTCGGCAACGATTTCTATCGGCTGGTGTTGGGCGCATCCATGACGTACTCGTGCGGATACTGGGCGCCGACGAACGAGGATCTGGACGCCGCCCAATTCGCCAAGTGTGATCTGGTGGCCCGCAAGTTGGGCCTGACTGCCGGCATGCGGATACTCGATGTTGGTTGCGGGTGGGGGACTTTTGCCATGCACGCCGCGCGCGACTACTACGTGCAGGTGGTGGGTGTCACGTTGTCGCCGGAACAGGCCGACTACGCCCGCAAGCGGATCGCCCGTGAAGGTCTGACCGATTTGGTCGAGATTCGTGTCCAGGACTACCGCGACGTCGCCGACGGCCCTTATGACGCTATCTCGAGTATCGGCATGGCCGAGCACGTCGGGCTGACGATGCTGCCGACTTATGCGATGCACCTGTATGACCTGCTGCGCCCGCAGGGCCGGTTACTCAACCATGCCATCTCGCGCAGACCGGGCAAGCCTGCCGCGTTTTCCAAGATATCTTTCATCGATCGCTACGTGTTCCCCGACGGAGAGCTCGCGCCGATAGCCACCATGATCGCGGCACTCGAGGACGCCGGCTTTGAGGTGCGCGACGTCGAATCCCTGCGCGAGCACTACGCGCTGACATTGCGGGCATGGGTGGCCAATCTGGAAGCCGACTGGGATCAAGCCGTCGCGGCCAGTAGTGCTGGGCGCGCACGGATCTGGCGGCTGTACATGGCCGGGTCGGCGCTGGCATTTGCCGCCAACCGGCTCGGCATCAACCAGGTGCTGGCAGTCAAACCGACAGCGCGCGGTGAGGCCGGCTTGCCGCGGACTCGCACCGAGCTACTCGCCTCTAGGAGGACGCCAAGACCCGAGTAACGCAGCGCCGCAAGGTGTCTCGCGATCACCGAAACGCTTCCGGCGTTGCCTGGACGTGACGTTGGCCAGGCCCCTGCGCCGCGGCGCTGGCCGCATGTGGTCAGCCGGCGGGGATATGGTTGCCGCGGCTACCCGCGTGG
>Ga0335075_10005468_pt1 | contig 19730 bp, 18 predicted proteins | sample Lox_Sample_24_FD_206723 | JGI IMG/M metagenome (GOLD analysis project Ga0335075, IMG submission 206723) | Soil microbial communities from Loxahatchee National Wildlife Refuge, Florida, United States - Lox_Sample_2.4 | ecosystem: Environmental > Terrestrial > Soil > Wetlands | place: USA...
ACGACATCCCAGCAGCGATCAACTCTCCCGGTCACCGGCAGGGGCACGATCTGTCAGCAGAGCTCAACGGCCCAGGAGACAACAGTGCTCACCTGCCGGCGGCCACCACGTACCGAGTCTGCCGGACGGCGGACCCGCTAAGACTCATTAGGAGACCAGCACGTTCTCGTCTGCCGATCCGCAGCCCGTCGAAATCGGTCGCGGGACTGAGGGCGATCTTCCCGCGATCGTGGCCATACTCAACTACACAATCGCGAACTCCGACGCCACCTTCGCCAGCGAGCCCGTCACAGTGGCCGAGCGACGGGTCTGGTTCGAGCGGTTTGCCCCGACCGGCCCGTACCGGCTCGTTGTCGCCCGCCGGGGCACCCAGATACTGGGCTACGCCGCCAGCCAGCCCTACCGTGAAAACCCAGGCTTCCGGGAGACCGTTGAGGTCAGCATCGCGCTCGACGTCAGCAGCCGTGGTCAGGGTATAGGCACTGACTTGTATCGCGCGCTGTTCGAATGCCTCGCCGCCGAACCTGTGCATGTGGCACTGGCGGGCATTGTGCTGCCGAACGATGCGTCGGTCGCGCTCCACCGCAAGCTTGGATTCACTGACGTCGGCACCTTCCATGAGTACGGCATCAAGAACGGTCGCTACCTCAGCTCGCTGTGGATGGAATGCCTGCTCCAGCCCTGATGACGTGGCGGCCAGGCGGCGGCTAGTGTCGAGAGAAGGCAATCTGGACCCGCGCCGCACCTGACCGACCTTGCGCGACGTGGTTCGCCCGGTCTGGGCGAGCGAGGAGAAACGCACTATGACCTACGACATCGCGGCTGACATGCGGCTGGACCCTCGCCTCAAGGCACTGCTGGCTGGAATCCCCACCGAAAGCACAGGGGACGTCGACAGCTGGGAGACGCTGGTAGCCGAGGCGAACTCCGAGGCTGCGCACAAGCAGGCGGAGATGTTCCGGTCGTTCATGGACATGTGCGACAGCGAGGACACCGCGCCCTCCGCGGGGCTGCGGGTGCACACCGAGAGAGTCGTCTCGGCGCCGGACGGGAACACCATCAATCTCCAGGTCATCCGTCCCGACGCCGACGAAACGCTGGCTTGCGTCTACTACATCCATGGCGGCGGCATGGCGTCGCTGTCGTGCTACGACGGCATGTACCGGGGCTGGGGCAAGATCATCGCGGCGAACGGCGTCGCGGTCGTGATGGTCGACTTCCGCAATTCGGTCGTGCCGTCGTCCGCCCCCGACGTCGCGCCGTTCCCGGCCGGGCTCAACGACTGCGTATCCGGACTGAAATGGGTCGTGGCGAACGCCGGCCACCTGCGCGTCGACCCGCAGCACATCATCGTCGCGGGTGAGAGCGGCGGCGGGAACCTGACGCTCGCCACCGGCCTCAAGCTGCGGCAGGACGATGAGCTCGGCCTGATCAAGGGCCTGTATGCGATGTGCCCGTACATTGCCGGTCAGTGGCCCACCCCGGAATGCCCGTCCTCGATGCAGAACAACGGCATCTTGCTGGATCTGCACAACAACCGTGGTGCGGTCGGTTACGGGATAGAAGCGTTCAACGAGCGCAATCCGCTAGCCTGGCCAGCTTTCGCGACGGTCAATGACGTGGATGGCTTCCCGCCGACGGTGATCAGCGTCAACGAGTGCGATCCGCTCCGCGACGAGGGGGTCAACTTTTACCGCTTGCTACTGCAAGCCGGCGTCCCCGCGCGGTGCCGGCAGGTGATGGGCACAATGCACGGCACGGAGATCTTCACGATTGCCTGCCCGGAGATCAGCCGCGACACCGCCCGCGACATCGCCGCATTCTGCAAGTACTAGCGCGCGAGCAACGGCCCGGCCAGCAGTCCACGCGAGTTACCCGCCCTGCGGTATAACTGCCGCCCGGTGGTCACGGGGGGTTTACCTGCCTTCCCTACCGTCAAGGCATGGATGACTCGGGATGTTCGGAGGCGGCCGCCCCGCCGACAGCTCTGAGGGCGGGTTCACCAGGCGAACGTTCCTCAGCGGCGTTGTCGTAGTCGGCGCTGCGGTCGGGCTGACCGGCGCTGGCGAGGGCGCCTTCGCGGCGGATCCGGCGCTCGCGGCCCCGACACCGCCAAGCGGGCCGCCGACCACGACGCTCCCGCTGCCGACCACGACGGCGCCTGAGCAGCTGTGGCTGACCTGGGGCCGTAACCCGGCAACCGACGTCACCGTCTCCTGGCTTTCGCCGGGTTCGGTGCCGATGCCAGCGCCCACCCTGAGCTGGTCGGCCCGGCCGATCACCGCGGGCAATCCGGGACGGACGATCGAGCTTCCCGAACCGCAGCCGCTGGACGTCACGCAGCGCTTCCCGCAGGCGTCGGCGTTCAGCTTCACAGGTGCCGGACTTCAGCAGCGGAACGCCGAACCTGCAGTCCATCTGGCTCGAGCGCGAGCTGCGCGAGGCGCGCCAGGACCCGTCCGTCGACGCGGACTACCAGGGCTGGGTCGCCTCGCCGAACCCCAACCAGACGCTGAACGAGGCGGTCAACACCCGCCGGCCGCACGTTGTGACCACGACGCCGGCCAGCTTCGACGGCCAGCAGGCCTGGGACACACAGCAGGGCACCGTGTTCCTGGTGCTTGGCGGCGGCGGGACCGACGGCCCGACCAACGTCTACGGGACCGACGCGGCGACTGGCCTTCCGCTGGCCAAGGTCATCACCGAGCGCAATGCGATCAGCGGCTCCGAGGCGACCGGCTTCACCCGGAACGCGGCCGACTCGCGCGAGGACGCGCCCTGGTCGGCAGCGACCGACGCCGGTGACGCGTACGGGTATGCGATCTTCGACGTCGACCCCGGCGACCGGCGCGGCGAGACCACGATCACCTTCAGGTACTTCGCGATCCCCGCCGTCTCCGACGAGACAGGCCCCTTGCACACCGGGACGACGACGCTGCCGACGACTCCGTTCGAGACGTTCGTGTTCGGCCGCGGGATCTCGGGCCAGCCTGGGCAGGGTCGCCACGACAAGAAGCGAGTCGCAGCCACCGCGACCTGACGGAAGGCAGCCCCGCTGGCCACCCCGTTCCCGATCTGATCGTCTCGTGAGGGAACGGGGTGGCTTTTGGCCTGCGCTAGCCCGTCAGGACGCTGTTGGTATGGCAGCGTCGCTCCGATAGGGGGACAATCGCAGAGGGACCAGGTCGCAACGTTGCGTCGTGGTTCCGGTGGAGTTGCAATGGCGGCAATGCCCACGTCGAGGTGGACGCGGCTCAAGCGCAGGCTGGGCTGGGACGGCAATCCGCTTCGCCCGCGCTCCGACCTGGCCGCGCGGTGGCTGGTGGCGGTAGCGATTGCCCTCTTCGTGGCACTCTGCCCGGTCGTGGCCGGGGCGGCTGGCCTGTGGGTCCGGGCCGACAACTCGGCGGTGGCGCACAAGGCGCTGGGCTGGCACGAGGTAACGGCAGTGCTGCTGCGGCCGGTGCCCGGGCAAGCGGAGTCCGGTCACGGCGAGAACACCTGGATGACGTGGACGCCGGCCGAGTGGACCTTTGACGGCGTGCGGCACAGAGGCGACGTTCCGGCGGCTGCCATGCGGAGCGCGGGCAGCAGGCAGGCGGTGTGGCTAAACCGGGCCGGACAGCCGCAGATGCCACCGCTCACGCCGGGGCAAGTCTGGGATCGCGCAGCCGCCGACGCCTTGATGACACTGGCGGGACTGGCCGCGCTGCTAACGGTGACGTGCTTGCTGGCCAGGCGGGCGCTGTACCGGCGGAGGCTTGCGAGCTGGGAACTGGAGTGGCTGACAGTAGGGCCGCTCTGGAGTCGTCAGGACTGACCAGCTCAGCATGACCTAAGTCGAACAGCCAGAACGCGAAAAGCAGCGAGGACAGCGTCCCGATGGCTATCCCCACGGCCGCCAGGGTGGCGCCTTCGCCGCCGTGCTCGCGGACCTGGGTACGGGCAGCCAGCCCTAGCACGACAGCGAGCATGCTCAGCAATCCAGGAAAGAACGCCAGCACAACCGACGAGACGGCCAGCCCGTTCAGCTGGCGCTCGACCGGCTGGGCGCCTGGCGCGCGCCGCAGGGCGGTGACCTGACCTGGCGCGGGAATATCCCAGGTGATAGCGGTCAGATCGTCGTAGGTGCGCGAAGCGTATGCCAGGCCCACCCGTTCGGAGTATTCCTCCTGCGTCAGTCTGCCTTCGGAAAAGCCAGACTTGAGGATCTCGATCGCGCTTTCCCGGTCCGCCGTAGACGCGCGCATCAGGCCGTGCCTGATCCGTGGCGAAACCCAGCGCTCGTCAAAAACCATGGTGCCTCCGTTCGGGAGTCCGAACGTCGTCCCCTTAAGACTAAACGGAGCCTCCGCCCGGCCTCAGGGGAGGCATGCGTCAGCGCTCTGCGAGGCAGAAGCGCACCTTTCATGCGCGAGCGGCACTGACCCGGTGGTTTTGAGATGATCTGTACCCGGCTAACGCATGAAATGTGCCGGGCGGGGGTGGATGCTTGTGCGGGTGGCCGCACGTGCGGGTGGCTGCCTGATGCGAAGGAGGGCAACTTGAAGGGTGCAGAGGCCGTCGTGCGGACGCTGGTCGATTCGGGCGTCAGCACGTGCTTCGCCAATCCGGGGACCTCGGAGATGCACTTCGTCGCGGCTCTGGACGGCGTGCCCGCCATGCGCGGCGTTCTGTGCTTGTTTGAGGGAGCGGCGACCGGTGCCGCAGACGGGTACGGTCGGATGCTCGGCCGCCCGGCGAGCGTGCTGCTGCACCTAGGCCCTGGCCTTGCCAACGGCCTCGCCAACCTGCACAACGCGCGGCGCGCGCACACGCCGCTGGTCGCGATCGTGGGGGATCACGCCAGCTACCACAAGCGGCTCGACGCGCCGCTCGAGTCCGACATCGAGGCGCTGGCCGGGTCGGTGTCCGGCTGGGTCCGGCGCAGCCCGCGCAGCGCTGACGCACCCTTCGACGCCGCGGAGGCGGTCGCCGCTGCGCTGCGGCCGCCGGGTCAGGTGGCTACGCTCATCCTGCCCGCCGACGTGACCTGGACTGACGGCTCAGAGCCGGTTGCTCCGGTGGCAGCCAGGGCTCCCGCGCCGGTGCCAGACGGGGTGACGCGCTCTGTCGCCAGCGTGCTGCGCGGCGGGGAACCCGCCGTGATCCTGCTCGGGGGCGGGGGAGTGCGCCGCGCCGCGCTCGATTCCGCAAGCCGCATCTCGAACGCGACCGGAGCACGGCTGATTGCCGAGACGTTCCCGGCGCGGCAAGAGCGGGGCGCGGGCGTTCCCGCGGTGGAGCGGCTTGCCTACCTCGTCGAGGGTGCTGCGAGCCAGCTCGCCGGAGCGAAGCACCTGATCCTTGCCGGAGCGGCGTTCCCGGTGTCGTTCTTCGCCTACCCCGACAGGCCAGGCACGCCGGTGCCAGACGGATGTCAGGTGCACGTGCTGGCCGAGCCTGGTGACGAGGTATCCGGTGCGCTCGCCGAATTGGCGGAACTGGTAGGTCCCGGCGCTGTGCCGTCCCCGCAGCAGCTAGCCCGGCCCGGCCTGCCGGACGGCGCACTGACCGCTCACTCGGCTGCCGAGGTTATCGGAGCGCTGCTGCCCGAGGACGCCATCGTCTGCGACGAGGCGAACACCTCGGGGATCTTCATGCCCGGCGCGACAGCTGGCGCGCCGCCGCACGACTGGCTCAGCCTGACCGGCGGTGCGATCGGCCAGGGGCTGCCGCTCGCGGCCGGCGCGGCGGTGGCTTGCCCGGACCGGCCGGTTCTCGCGCTGGAAGCTGACGGCAGCGCCATGTACACGGCATCCGCGCTGTGGACCCATGCCCGCGAGCAGCTCGATATCACCACGGTGATCTTCAGCAACCGCTCGTACGCGATTCTCAGCATGGAGCTGCAGCGGACCGGAGCTCCGACTACCGGGGCTACGGCTAAGAGCCTGCTTGACTTGTCACGCCCGGACATCGACTTCACCGCGCTGGCCACCGGAATGGGTGTGCCGGCCAGCCGAGCGACGACAGCGGCCGAGTTCGCAACGCAGCTGCGGAAGGCGCTCTCCGAGCCCGGCCCGCACCTGATCGAGGCCATCATCCCGCCGCTGGGGTGACGCCGACATCCCGCCGAGGGAGGCGTCGCGCCGCTGGGGTTAGCGCCGCCGGCCCCGTTGCGCAGGTGAGTTCGGCGGCCAGCAGGGCAAAGTGGGAACAGATGACAGACTCAGAAGGACGCGGTGGCCTGGATCCGTGGCTGGCCTGGGCGCGCAAGGCGGAGCAGCGGGGCGCCAGCCGCGTGCCATTTACCGTACCGGCGTGGCTGCGCCCGACGCGCGGCGAGCGGCGCTGGCCGATAACCGTGAGTATCATCGCCGCGATCGTCTTGCAGGTCCTGCTCCCGCCGCGGCTGACCGAGCCGCTCCCGCGCTGGGTGATGCCAGCTCTGGAGGCGGCCCTGCTGATCGGCCTGACCATCGGCGATCCGGTCCGCGTCGAGCGCGGGGGCGCTATGCGGCGGATAGCGAGCATCGTGCTGATCTTGCTGTTGTCGGCCGCTAACGCGATCTCTGCAGTGCTGCTGGTCCGCGCGATCCTGACCGGTAAAGCCGGCGCGGCCGCCGGGCCGTTGTTCGCCTCCGGTGCGTCGATCTGGGGAACCAACGTCATCGCGTTCGGGCTGTGGTACTGGGAATTCGACCGCGGCGGGCCGATTCAGCGCGTTGCGGGCGTCTCCCGGCACCCGGACCTGATGTTCCCCCAGATGGCATCGCCGCAGCTCGCGCCCCCGGACTGGGAGCCTCATTTCGTCGACTATCTCTACTTGTCGTTCACCAATGCGACCGCCTTCAGCCCCACGGATGTGATGCCGCTGGCTCGCTGGGCGAAGCTGACCATGGCGGTCCAGTCCGCTGTGTCACTGGCGGTCGGCGCCCTGGTGATCGCCCGGGCCGTGAACATACTCAGGACCTAGAGCCGCGCGCGTGCGTCGTGAGCGCCTGGTCCCTTTGGGGCTCAGAGGACGTTGACCCGCTGCGCGGTGTTGCAACGGAGAGAGTATGCCGAGTATTATGCCAGGCATGCTGCCAGACATGGTGATGTCATGAGCGTCCCGCACGCGCTGCTGGCGCTGCTATCTGAGGGGCCGAAATACGGGTTGCAGCTTCGCGAGGAGTTCGAGGCCGGGACCGGCGAGGTGTGGCCGCTGAACGTCGGCCAGGTGTACAAGACTCTGGGCCGGCTGGAACGCGACGGGCTAGCCGAATCCGACGACAACGGTCAAGACGGGCCGCAGAAGCGGTACCGGATCACGGCCGCCGGCCGGGAGGCTCTAGGCGTGTGGCTGCGCACGCCGCCAGACCTGACCTCTCCGCCCCGCGACGAGCTGGTCATGAAGGTGCTGGTGGCGGCGCGGGTGCCGGACACCGATGCGCATGAGGTGATCCAGGCGCACCGCCTGTACCTGCTCCAGCTGATGCAGCAGTGGACCCGGCTGAAGGAGGGCGAGGCTCGCGATGACCTGAGCCTGGCGCTCGTGGTCGATGCCGAACTGTTCCGGCTCGACGCGGTGATCCGCTGGCTCGACGCCGCCGATGTTCGCCTGACGCGCGCGGCCACCGAGCCGCCCCCGCCCCCTGCTGCCGCCGCTCCGGTTCCGCAGCTTCGCCGGCTGGGGGCAAGGCGATGAGCCGGCCGGAACACGCCGAGAACGGCTACAGCGCGGCGAGCGTGCTGGAACTGTGCGACGTCTCGAAGACCTACGGCCAGGAGCCGGACAAGGTGCACGCGCTCGTCAACGTGGACTTGGCGGTGCGGGCCGGCGAGATGGTGGCCGTGATGGGGCCGAGCGGGTCCGGCAAGTCCACGCTGCTGACCATCGCAGGGAGCCTGGAAGACCCCACCGCGGGGGAGGTACGGGTCTGCGGCATGGCGCTGGCGAGAATGCCGGAAGACCGCAAGGCCCGGCTGCGGCGCCGGGTGATCGGGTACGTGTTCCAGGATTTCAACCTGCTGCCCGGGCTGACGGCTGTCGAGAACGCCGCCTTGCCGCTGGAACTGGACGGCGTCGCGGTGCCGAAGGCGCGAGCGGCCGGGCTGACCGCGCTGGAGGCTCTCGGCGTGGCCGGGCGGGCAAGCCGGTTCCCCGATCAGCTGTCCGGCGGCGAGCGGCAGCGAGTAGCGATCGCCCGAGCCGTGGTGGGGGACCGCCGCCTGCTACTGGCCGACGAGCCATCCGGCGCCCTGGACTCGGTGAATGCCGCCGAGGTGATGCGGCTCCTGCACGAGGCATGCCAGCGTGGCGTCGCAGCCGTGGTGGTGACCCATGACGCGCGGCTGGCGGCCTGGGCCGACCGGGTAGTGCTGTTGCGGGACGGGCGGATGACCGGCCAGACAACCCGGCCCCCCGGCCCCGAATCGCTCCTGGTGCCCAGGGAGATCCGGTGAGCACCGTTCTGGGCGACCCGCCCGACCTGGCGGCCGCGGGCAGCGCCATCGTCGCCCGTCGCGCGGTGTTCCGCTGGGGCTGGCGGCTGTTCCGGCGCGAATGGCGCCAGCAGCTGCTGGTGCTGGGCCTGCTCGCCGTGGCGGTCGCGGCCACGATCTGGGGCGCTGGCGTGGTCACGAACGCGCCACTCGGCAACCCCAACTGGGCCACCTACGGCACCGCCGCCGCGACGGCCAAGCTGCCCGGCAGTGACCCGCACCTGGGCGCCGACATCGCCAGCATCCAGCATCGCTGGGGCCCGGCAGATGTCATCGAGAATGCGAGAATCGCCACCGGCACGAACCAGTCCGTAGAGCTCCGCGCCGAGAAGCCGCGCGGGCTCTTTAATGCCCCGCTCCTCAGCCTGGTGAGCGGCGCGTACCCGGCCGGCCCCGGTCAGGTCGCGCTGACCATCCAGGTGGCGACCCTGTACGGCGCGCACGTGGGCGGCAGCTGGCGGGCCGCCGGCACGACCTGGCGGGTGACCGGCATCGTGCAAGACCCGAGCAACCTGTCGGACGAGTTCGCGCTGGTTGCCCCAGGCCAGGTCAGGCACCCGAGCCAGGTGATCATGCTGCTCGGCTCCGCCGCGGCGCGGCTGGCGAGCAGCAACGGCGACGTGACGCTACCCGGCGTGCCGGCGGCGGCGCTGTTCATTCCCAACGAGATGGTGGGCGGATTCTCGCCGGCGGTCCTCATTCTGCTGGTGGAGGTACTCGGCCTGGCGTTCATCGGACTGCTGTCAGTCGCCAGCTTCTCCGTCCTTGCCCAGCGCAGGCTCCGCGCCGTCGGCATGCTCAGCGCAATCGGAGCGACCGAACGTAACCTCCGCCTGGTCATGATCGTCAACGGTCTGGTGGTCGGCTTGGTCGGCGCGCTGGCCGGGGCGGCGCTTGGCCTCGGGGCCTGGTTCGCTTACGCACCGACGCTGCAGCAGGCCACCGATCACGCGGTGGACCCGGCCAGCCTGCCCTGGTGGGCGATCGCCATCGGGGGCGTGTTCGCAATCGTGACGTCGGTACTGGCGTCGCGGAACCCGGCCAAGACGATGGCCGCGGTCCCGGTGGTGGCCGCGCTGTCCGGCCGCCCCGCGCCGCCGAAGGCCGTGCACCGCTCTGCCCTGCCCGGCGTCATCGCGTTGGCGGGCGGCCTGGCCTTCCTGGCGTTCTCCGGTGGCCTGGCCGGGCCGCCTGGCGGAGGCGGTGGTCCCGGTGGCGCGCTGCCCCTGCTCATCGGCGTGGTCGGCGTGATCGTAGGCCTCTTCCTGCTCGCCCCGCTCGGCATCAGCGTGCTGACAGCCGGCGCCGGGTCCAGGCTGCCGGTCGCGATCCGGATCGCACTGCGTGATCTGGTGCGTTACCGGGCCCGGTCCGGTGCCGCGCTGGCTGCGATCACGTTCGCCATGTTCCTGGCCACGGTGATCTGCCTCGTCGGCAGCGAGCGGACCGACAACCCGCTCAGCCCGTCCGGTCCCAACCTGTCCAACAGCCAGCTCGTCGTCACCGCGGGGCGCAGCCCGGCCCCCGGCATGATGATGCCGCTCTCCAGCGCACAAGAGGTCAGCCTAGGCAGGCGGCTTAATAGCCTTGCCGTCAGCCTGCACGCGCGGTCCGCGCTGGCGCTGGAATCCGCGGGCATACTCAACCAGGCAGGCGCGCCGCTCAACCGCAACAGCAACAGCATCGGGGTCGGCCTGTACGTGGCCACCCCGCAGCTGCTGGCCATGTACGGGATCAGGGCCAGCCAGATCGCTGCCGGCACCGACGTCCTCACCGCGCGACCGGGGCTGGCAGGCCTGTCGCACATGGAGATGATCTGGCACAGTTCCGGCAACGGGGGCGAGCCCGACAGTAACAATAATGGCCCGTCCTGCACGCCGGGTAGCTGCCTGAACAGCCCCGCGATCCAGACGATCAGCAGCCTGCCCAGCTGCACCGATGCGCCGAACACGCTGATCACCGACTACGCGGTGCGCAAGTACCACATGCACCCTCAGCTGTCCGGGTGGCTGATCCAGGCACCTGCCCCGCTCACCGCCGCGCAGATCAGAGCCGCGCGGCACGTCACTCTCGGTTACCAGGCGCCGCTCGAGATCGCCTCCGGCGGGGCGGACTTCGGCGAGATCGCCGACGTCGGCACCGCGGTCGGCATTGTCATCGCGCTCGGCGCCCTAGCCGCAACCGTCGGCCTGATCCGCAGCGAGACTGCGCCGGACCTGCGCACGCTCACCGCGACCGGCGCTAGCAGCGCGACCAGACGGATGATCACCGCATCGACGGCGGCCGCGCTGGGCCTGCTGGGTGCGGTGCTCGGCATGGCTTTCGCCGTGGTCACGAGCTTGGTCTGGGCGCACGGCAGCCTGTCCGCCCTGTTCGGCGACGTGCCGCTGGCCAACGTGCTCACGCTGCTGCTCGGGCTGCCGCTGGTCGCCGCCGGCGGCGGCTGGCTATTGGCCGGGCGGAAGCCGCAAGCGGTCGCCAGGCAGCCGATTGAGTGAGGCTACTGGCCGTGCCACTCGTCATCGTGCCAGTGGCTGTGCGGGCCCGATTGCCAGTTTGATCGCCAGAAGCGCCGCGCGCGGCGACGGAACCGGGCGACCGCGAGCATGCCTACCACCGCGGCCACCAGGAAGATCACCAGGAAGATCTTGAGGAACGCGAAGATCACGAATCCCGCCCCGTGGAAGAACAGCACGGCAAAGAGCAGGATCAGGGCCAGCGGGAGCAGCCGGGGTCCGCGTCGGTAGCCGTAGCCCGGGCGGCCAGACCAGCGTGGCGGTACCTGCCCGGCCTGCGGGCCAGCCGGAGTTGGCTCGGGCAGGTCGGCCAGGACGGCGTGCAAGTCGCCCGTGGTCTTGGCGCCGAGTGCGGCCGCGACTCGCTCATCCAGCTCTTCGGAGGTAAGCCGGCCCGCGGCGAAGTGCTCGCGCAACCGTTCGGCGACCCGCTCGCGGTCGGCGTCTGAGACCCTCATGTACTCGTTATTCACGGCCCTGCCCCGTTCCCCTAGTTGTCCTGTTCGTCGTCGTTGTCCTCACTCGGGTCGCCCGCGAGGATTCGATACAGCTCACGCCTGGTGGCTTCCAGCAGGCGCTCGGCTGCCCGGACCTGCTCCGGCGTCCCGGCGTGGGCTAGCTGCACGATCCCGCTGCCCAGCCGCGCCGCCTCGGCGAACAGGCCGGGGATCTGCCAGGACTCCTGCTGCTGGCTCGACTCCCAGGCGCCGCGCGCCTTATCCGGATTCGCCGTGACGTACGCTCGGCCGGCGTCAGTCAGGCTGTAGGTGCGCCGCCCGTCGGATTTCTCGTCAGTGACCAGCCCCTCGTCGGCTAGCTGAGCGAGGGCCGGGTAGACCGCGCCCGGGCTCGGCCGCCAGGCGCCCCCGCTGCGCTGCTCTATCTCCGACATTATCTGGTACCCGTTGCGCGGGCCTTCTTGCAGCAACGCGAGGATCGCAGCGCGAACGTCACCGCGACTGGCCTTAGGCGGGGGCTGCGCGCTCGGCGGGCCCGGCCACCACGCAGTCCGCCGCGATCCGGCAAAGCCGCCGCCCCAGTGCCCTGGGCCAGGCCGTCCGCCGAAATCCCTGGCCCACGGGCCGCCCTGGGAGCGGGCGCTCGCCTTCGCTCGGATGCCACCGCGGATCTTGCCGAGGACGTCGTTTGCGTACTTGAGCGCCTCGACTAGGCCGGCGTCGAGGTCGCATGCTCCGAAGGCTGCTCCCGCGGTCATCTGCATCCGCCAATCTCTCGCGATACGATCACGATATATCGACAGCCTACGTCCGGCCTGACGTCAAGACAAGTCATAACTCGACAACGTCCCAGCGGCATCGGAAGTGGCGAGGCGCCCGAGACTCGGTGCGCACGGCAAGGCCAGTTCCCTGCCCTCGCGCGGCCGTGGTTCCAGCCGCCAGGTGCGGACGCCCATGTACCCCAGGAACGCAAGGCCGGCGATCAGGAAGCAGTTCGCGGTCAGGGTTGTCAGCCCGTGGAAGCCGGTCTCGCTCGTCGTCCACGTCCAGGGCGTCCACCACATCGGGGCGAGCACGAAGAGCAGGTAGCCGCAGGCTGCGGCGATCCGGCTGCCGGTGCCGCCCAGCAGCAGCACGAGCAGAGCCGGCATGATCCAGACCCAGTGATGAGTCCACGAGACCGGACTCACTAGCAGGCCGGTAGTACCCGCGACGGCCGCCGCGCCAAGCCAGTCGTCACGCCGGGCGAGCGTAGCGGCGACCGCCAGCCCCAGCGCGCCAATCACCACCGGGATCGCCACGTACCACGCTCCGACGTGGCTCACTCCGCCGAGGATTCTGACAACGGCCGCGTACGGCGACTGGTTGCTGATGTAGCCGGCGTTGACGCGCGCCGTGTCGTAGAACAGCCGCGTCCAGTACACCCGCGAGGCGCTCGGATCGACCAGATAGCCAAGCGCGGCGCAGCCCGCGAACGTCCCCGCCGCGACCACTGCGCTCCTGGTCCGCCTGGTCAGCAGGAACAGCACGACGAAGATGGCAGGCGTCAGCTTGATCGCGGCGGCTACGCCGACGCCGAGGCCCGCGGCCCGGCCCGCAGCGGTGCGCCAGATGTCCGTCATCACCAGGGCCAGCAGGATCAGGTTGACCTGCCCCAGGTACAGCGTGTGGTAGACGGGCTCCAGCAGGAAGCCGGCGCCCGTCACCGCAGCCACCATGGCGCCTGACGGCTGCCAGCCGGCCAGTTTCAGCGCGAGCAAGCACGACCAGGCGAGTGCTGCGACCGACGCTAGCTCCCACACCACCCCGACCACGAGCGGCGGCAGCGCGGCCAGCGGGGTAAACACCGCCGCCGCGAACGGCGGGTAGGTGAACCAGTTCCCGCGCGGCGCCACCAGGTACAAGCGCATGCCATGGGTCACGGCGCTGCCGCCCCACAGGTAGATGCTCAGGTCAAACGGCCGGTATGCGATCGCGAACCCGATGACGAGGCCAAGTTCGGCAAGCAGGCAGCCGTAGGCGACGGCTCGCGCTCGCCGTCCGCGCAGCACGCTCCGCAGGCCTTCAGCCGCGCCCGGCACGGGAGCAGGCGGGGCGGCGCCGGCGGAGTCCATGCTCCAACCCTGCCGGCCCCAGGTCGCGGACGCATCCGGATTGTCCCGGAGCCGACCCCGAAATAGCCGGGCGTATCAGTGACAGTCCGGAGCGCCTTTTACGACAACACTCACGCTAAGTCGTATCCCTGTTACTCTCAGTTCTCAGCGTTTGGGGGGCGCAACTGCGCAGCGCGGCCTGGGGGTGCTTGTGACGGGGTGGTTGGTCAAGGGCGAGCCGACGGCAGATGACCTGTCGGCCGGGGCGGCGCGACGGGTATCTGACGTGGCTGCCTACCGTGAGGCAGTTGCCGACCTGCTGGCGGAATTAGCTGGTCCGCGCGGAACCAGCCCGCGGGCGGCCGCAGCCGAGCGGGTTCTCACCCGGCGGCTGTCCGAGCCGGAGTTCACGATGATCTTCTCGGCGACACCGGCGGGTCCGGATGCGGCGGCGCGGCGAGTGCTGCGTGAGGTCAGGTCCTACCACCACAGCTCCCGCAGTTCTGCGGCAAACCTCACCGCGATGGTCCGGATCGCGCTGCTCTCGCAGATCGATGTGCTGTGGTGGGGTCACCTGCCGGCCTATCAGGCGGATTCCGACGTGCGGGCCGCCACCGAGCTGCTCGACCTTGACGCCCTCCGGCGGGACGGCAAGCTGCTCTTCCGGTACCGGAGGCAGGCTTCGACGCTTGTCGCCAGGGCAGCGCGGTCAGCAGAACGCAGGGCCGCGCCCGGTCACGCGCCCCTGACGGCGGGCCTGCGGTTCGCGTGCGCGCGAGCGCCGCTGGTCGTGCTGCTCAACCAGATAGCCGCCGACTTCGCAGCTCTCGCGCCAGTCGGCACGCCGCGGCTCTGGGTCACCAGTCTCACCCGCAGCGTCACCCATCAGCTCCATCTCCGTGACCTCGGTTACGCGGCGCTGCTGCCGAGTGCGCACTGCGTCGGGTATGCGGCCGATATCGAGATGAACTGGTTCCGCCAGTTCGAGGCCGACGAGGCCCTGCAGCAGGTGCTGCTCCAGCGGCAGCGCGCTGGAGAGATCAATGTCATCGACGAGGGCCAGGCCTGGCACGTGTGTATCCGGCCGGGCGCCGGGCGCGCCCTGAGCCTGATCCCAGACCAGCAGAAGGGCGGCTGAGGCGAGTGTGCGGTATCGCGCTGATCACCGGGACCGGCGCTGACGAGGACCTGTTCCGCCGGATGCTGTCCGCCCTGGAACCGCGCGGGGAAGTCGAGGAGATCGTCCGCGATGATCACCTGCTGGCTGGCGTCCGGCGGCTGCGGATCATAGACCGGGAACGGGCAGTGCAGCCCTGGCTGTCTTCCGACGGCCGCTGGCTCCTGTGCTTTAACGGCGAGATCTTCAACTACCGGCAGCTTCGCGAGGAGCTGCGCGGTCTCGGGCGGCAGTTCCGGACGCACAGCGACACCGAGGTCGCCGGTCAGGCGTTCGCCGAATGGGGCGAGAAGGCGATCGGCAAATTCCGCGGCGAGTTCGCGGTCGTGATCGCCGACCGGGACACCGGGCGTACCTACCTGGCCCGCGACCCGGTCGGCGTCAAGCCGTTGTACTGGTCGTGCCGCGATGGCCGGCTGTACGTGGCGTCGGAGGTCAAGGCGCTGACACCAGTCGGCGCCGCGGTGTCGGAGGTGCTGCCAGGACAGCACGGCTGGGGCGAGCCGACGGGCGAGCCGCCAGCCCTGGCGCCGTACCTGGACCTGATGAGCCTCGGCGCGGACCTCCCGCCGCTCGAGGATCCGGCCGAGGCCGCGAAGGTCCTGCGGCTGGCGGTCGAGGACAGCATCCGGGTACGCGTCGACACCGACCTGGCTGTCGGCGTGATCCTCTCCGGCGGAATCGATAGCTCGATCGTGCTCTCGCAAGTGGTCCAGATGCACCCGGACTGCGTCGCGCTAACCATCGGCGCACCCGGCAGCGACGACTTGCTTTATGCCCGCCGCCTGTGCGGTGACCTCGGGGTCCAGCATGAGGTGATCGGCGTTCGTCCGGCCGACATCAGGGCTGGCGAGGTCAGGGAAGCGATCAGGATGTCGGAGCTGAGCGAGTACGGCGACATCATCAACGCGGTCGTGTCGGTACCGCTATTCGCCCGCGCCCGGCAGCTCGGCATCAAAGTTGTGCTCACCGGGGATGGGTCGGACGAGCTGTTCGGCGGCTATCCGATGTACGAACGGACCCCGGAGGCGGCTTCGCGGCAGCTTCTCATGCGGATGGTCGGCAACCTGCACCGAACCGAGCTGCAGCGCGTGGACCGGGTCAGCATGGGCCACGGCGTCGAGGCGCGGGTTCCCTACCTCGATCCGGCCATCGTGGAGCTGGCGGTGCGGCTGCCAGTCGGACTGAAGATCCGCGACGGACAAGAGAAGTGGATCTTGCGGCGCGCCTTCGAGGGCGTGGTGCCGGACTACGTGCTCCAGCGGCCAAAGAACCCGATGTCGCACTCTTCCGGCCTGCACGAGCGGGCCCGGCTGTTCCGGCCGTTGTTCGCCGGGATGCACCGCTCGTTCGGCTACGACCTGCTCGAGCCGGTGCACCGGGATTTTTCGGTGGTGCTCCGGCGGTGCGGCGACGACCTGGACCGCGCCCTCGCCGCGACCATGACCCGGCAGGACTACACCCGAGCCGAGCATGCTCGCGACCTAGCCGGAGCGCTGCGATGGAACGCATCCGCTGCGCTTCGGCGGACCCCGAGGACACCGACAAGGCGGCCGCCCGGCCGCCATGCCCGGACTAGAACAAGCCGGTAACCAGACGCCACGTGCCACGGCTTTGCCGTGACACGTGGCGAGGCCTGCACTGGAAATCAGGCGGGCTTGCGGGGCAGCCGGCCGTCGCGAGTTGAGAGCGGCGGCCGTAAACCTCAGCGCTTCGACCGGCTGGCGGCCCAGGCGAGGATCAGCAGCACGACGCCGACGACGAAGGAGACCGCCGCCCGCACGGTGTGGCTGCCCTTGTGGTGGCTGCCTACGAGGAAATGGATCGAATTCAGGGCCCCGGCGATGTAGAGCACTCCGGCGATGATCGCCAGGAGTCCGAGAATGCCCAGGACTATGGTCAGTGCACGGCTAGACGACCTGGCCGGCGCACTCGCTGTACTCACCACTTGACTCACCTGTTCTTCCAGATTGGGTGGCCGCCACCCTCGAGGATCAGCCGGGGGTCACTGTACCTGGTGCTCACCCCGCCCCGGTACGGCACTGCTGGGGCTAGCCTGCCACGAACCGGCTGCTCCGGCTGGAATTCTGCTATGTCCAGTTCGCGGTAATACCGCCGGGGCCCCGGAATCCGCTCGCTCCCCGCTGCCGGGCGGGCGTCAGCACTGAAGATCTTGCGCGGATTGCGCGCTGGCGGAGGCGGATCCGCTGCTCGCGGTCAGCCCCACGGGCTGCCCGCAGGCCGACGAACCGGAGATCCAGATGTAGATCACTCCCTGCGCCTGACCGCCGGCCGAGATCGCGGAGTGCTGGCAGCTCGCCCCGGTTGAGGTCGGCTGGCATGACCATCCGTCACCGGCGTCGGCTGACTGGACGCTGCTCTGACTATGCCAGTGCCCGCCGCCGTTACCTGGGCCGCCGCCGTTGCCGTGTCCGCCCTGCCCGTGCCACCCGCCCTGGCCGCCGAACATCCAGGCGCCGGCCGGAAGCGAGATCGACACCGCCAGTTCCCCCGTCGATGCAGAACCGGTGTCGTTGACTTGGAAGGCAACCTGGGCGCCGTGCCAGTGCCCGTGCTGTCCGCCAATACTGACGGACGCCGTCAGCTGCACCGCGGGCGCCGTGTTAGCGATCACCGTTGGTCCCGGCGAGAGGCCGGCAGGGGGCGTCACGCTGGCGGGCGGCCCGGCTGGCGCCTTGCCGGGCGTGCGGTGGGCGGCGTGGCCGCCAGTTGCCGGCTGTGATGGTGTCGGCGAGATAATCCCGGTCGCGTGTGGCGTTCCGGCAGCCCCGGCCTGAGGGTGGTGCGCAGGGCCCAGCGGCGTGTCGTGGCCTACCAGGGAGACCGCGAAGGCCGCACCGCAGACGACGATCACTGCAGCTGCCGCAAGCAACCGCAGCGGCTGCAGCGAGCCGCGCGTCAACGGGGCACTGAACCATGCCGTGTGGCCGGCACCTGAGCTGGCCGTCTCGGCGGCGACGGCGGCCATGCTGCCCGCCCCGGCGGTCACTGCGGCCGTGGTCGCTGCCATGTCGTGCTGTGCGCCGGACAGATAGGCGGCTGTCGCCTGACCCAGGACGACTGGCGCCACCAGCGTGCGCAGCGCCAGGCTGATGTCGGCCAGGTCGGCGTACAGCCCGCGGCAGTCGTCGCACTCGCTGAGATGCTCGGTCACCAGCGCGCTCTCTGGCCCTGGGCCTGGGTCCCGGACGAAGGCGCCGAGCTGTTCCCATACGGGCCTGCACTCGGAGCGACCGACACGGGAGGCATGCAGTTGCAGGTAGGTCTGCCGCAGGCCCTCCCTGGCGCGCCGCCTCAGCGCTGCAACACCCTCGGGGGTGAGCCCGAGCGACGGCGCAACGTCGACTGCGCTTGCCGACTCAATCTCCATGTGCCACAAAACCGCGATCCACCGCTCGGGCAGCGCGAAGAAGGCCGCGGCCACCAGCGACCGCTCCTCCGGCGGGTAGGAGCCCTCAGCCTCGAGGCTGTCGTCAGATCCGAGCCGGACCGCTGTCAGCAGATACGGCCGGAATGCATCAGTCGGACCGCCGCCGCGGCTCGTCTCCTCGAGCACCTCGGCGAATGTCTGCTCCACCAGATCATTGGCTTCGGCAGCTGACCCGACTAGCTCGTCGGCGAGCCTGCGCGCAGCCTGCTCATGCCGCTGCCGCAGAACCTCGAAGGCTCCGCTGTCCCCCGCCCGCACCAGGTTGAGCAGCTTCGCGTCATCTGCCTCCTGTGCGGCAAGCACGTCATCCGCCACCAGTGCTCCCGCCCCGCGCTTAATGTGCTAGTGCGCAATAGAATCATGGCGGTTATCAGCAGATCGCGCCGGAGAATCGCCGTGACTTCAGCTCAGTGAGCCTGCAAACGCACCTCACCCCAGCCGTCATAGCTGCCGTCGTCGGTGCCGGCGCTCTACATGCCGGCTGGAACGCGATCGCGAAGCAGGTCCCGGACAGGCTGATGGCATTCGCCTGGATCGGCGTCGCATCGGCGGTAACCGGCGGACTAGTTCTCAGCATCACTGGGCTGCCGGCCACGGCGGCGGTCTGGTTCGCTATTGCCTCCGCGGTCATCCACGTCGGCTACGACCTGGCGCTGATGAACTCGTACCGGCTCGGGGCGTTCAACCAGGCCTACCCGATCGCGAGGGGAACGTCGCCGCTTGTCGTCGCAGTCGGCGCGTACTTCCTGGCTGGCGACCGTCTCAGCGCGGTTGCCCTGAGCGGGATCGCGACGCTCGCTGCGGGCCTGGCCGGACTAGCAGTCTCGGCTGGCCGTCTCACCCGCGGCGACGCGCCGGCGATCGGCGCGGCTATCGTGACCGGTCTCACGATCGCCGCCTACACCCTCGTGGATGGCATCGGCGTTCGCCGGGCCGGAGATCCGTGGGCATACACCGCCCTGCTGTTCGCACTGCAGGGGCCGCCGTTGACGATAGCTGCCGCGATCCGCCGGCCCGTCAGCGCGTGGCGGGACCGGGGTACAGTCGAACGCGGGCTGCTCGCCGGCCTGCTGTGCGTAGTCGCCTACGGTGTAGTCCTCTGGGCGCAGACCAGGGCACCGCTCGCCGAGGTCGCTGCGATCAGAGAAACTAGCGTGGTATTCGGTGCACTGATCGGCCTGATCGCGCTTGGCGAGGACTTCGGCAAACGGCGAGTCGCCGCCGCATTGGTGATAGCTGCGGGCATTGTCCTGATCGGTATCTGAGGTCCGTCCTCATCGCATAAATGTGCATACTTGCGGCAGCAAGTGGCAGGTGACATGAGGAGACCGCATTGCGCAGTTCCACGGCGAGGCGCGCGCTCACGCTGCTGGCGGCTCCAGTGCCAGCGCTCGTGCTGTCAGCTGCATCGGCCTCGGTTGCGGTGCCGGCCTCGGTTGCTGCGCCGGCCTCGGCTGCGGTGCCGGCCTCGGTTGCTGCGCTGCCGCCCTCGGCTGCCGGTCCGAACGCGTGGGCTGCTCCGAACACCGCGGCCGCGCCGGCGCCGTCCAGGGTACGCCAGATCAAGGT
>Ga0335075_10005469_pt1 | contig 19727 bp, 17 predicted proteins | sample Lox_Sample_24_FD_206723 | JGI IMG/M metagenome (GOLD analysis project Ga0335075, IMG submission 206723) | Soil microbial communities from Loxahatchee National Wildlife Refuge, Florida, United States - Lox_Sample_2.4 | ecosystem: Environmental > Terrestrial > Soil > Wetlands | place: USA...
CGCCACCGAATACGATCAGATGATGAAAGAGGCAAAGGTGCTGGCCAAGATCGCGCCGAATGTCTGCATCAAGGTGCCGCTGACACTGGACGGCCTGCGCGCCTGCAAATCGATCCGCGGCGATTTGAAGCGCGACGTCAACGTCACGCTGTGCTTCTCGGCCAACCAGGCGCTGCTCGCCGCCAAGGCCGGCGCGACATTCATCTCGCCCTTCGTCGGCCGCATAGACGACATCGGCTCTGACGGCATGGAGCTGATCGCCGAGATCAAGACAATCTACGACAATTACGACTACACCACCGAAATCCTGACGGCGTCGGTGCGCACCGTGAACCACGTGAAGCAGGCCGCGCTGATCGGCGCCGACGTGATCACCGCGCCGCCGGCGACACTGCGCGCGCTGGTCAGTCACCCGCTCACGGACAAGGGCCTTGCCGCGTTCCTCGCCGACTGGGCGAAGACCGGCCAGAAGATCGGCTGATTTAAGTCAGACGAATTTCGCGTCGGGATCACGCGCCAGCGTGTGCACGGCGTATTCCTGCAGGCGCGCGGTCAGTTCTACCGGATCGCCGGTGAGCTGTTCGGGCGCGATCGGTTCGCCATAGGTGATCCGGAACGGCTTGCCCTTCTTGTTCAAGAGTTCGTGGAACACGGTCATGTCGCGCAAATCGGTCGAATATTTCGAGACGAAATAGAACAGGCCGGAATTGCGCGACGTGATGTTCGCCGGCACCACCGGCACATCGAAGCGCTGCGCCAGCGAGATGACGGACGTCTGCCACGGGCGTTCGGTCAGCTTGCCTTCGTTCCAGTACGCAATGCGGCCGGACGGAAACAGCACGACGACCTTGCCGTCCGCGAAGGCCTTCGAGGTCGTGACCAGCGTGTCGCGGCGCTTGGAATGCGTCTTCTCGCCCTGCCGCCACTCGACGGGAATGATCAGATCGATGAAGCCCGGTGTGACCCGGAGCGCGTCACGGTTGGCGAAAATCGCCATATCAGGGCGATGCGGCAGCAGCGCGTCGAAGATGGCGATGCCGTCAGCGATGCCGGTCGGGTGGCTCGGCGCGAGGATGAAGGCGCCGGCCTTCGGCAATTTCTCAACCCCGCGCTGCGTCAAATCGAGCGACAGCAGGCGGCTGAGATATTTGAAGGCGTCATACCCGGAGAGGCCGGCGATGTCGTCCGCCATCCGGACCGCCTTCCGATAGTGGAAGGTCGACAGAAGAAGCGGTCGCAGAATCGGCCAGAGCGGGTTTTTGGAGAGGCTGGTCGCGCGCTCGTCGATCAACTGGTCGACGATATGCCGCTGTTCTCCAGCCGCCCAGGCATGACCGGCGAGTTCAGTGGCCGGAGTCGGCGGAGTGTCCATGAAATCCTGGCCCTCTAGGGTGCCGGGATTCGCCGGCACGACATCTGACCAAACGCTGACGTTTTACCTTGGTTCCTGCGTTCCGGCTACTCGGGAGGCAGGATCTCGGCAGCAGGCTGAGCAGGGACCACGGCGGGTAGAGCGGGTGGATTTGCTATATCCTGCGCAACCGCGAGGCGGAGCAACTCGGCGAGCTCGCGCGCCGCACGATTCTCCGCGTCACGTCTGGCGCGAACGGCTGCAAACTCCTGCCGCGGCACGTCATAGGACGAGGTGATTTGCCTGTTGCCGGCCGCAATCAATTCGCCTGCGGTATCGAGCAGCCGGTAGCTCGCCTTCATCGTCAACATCGCCGAGGTCGGTTCGTTCTCGGTTCCCACCTGAATCAATGCCGACGCCTCGGCCAGCGGCGAGACACGGAGATCAAGCGTATAGCGCGGGTCGGCCGGCTCGCCCTGTCCGCCGCCAAACAGGAAAATCAAGTGATTGCGGACTTCCTGCGCCTGTCGCGTCGTCACCGGCTTGATCGCGACCGACGCGAGTTCGGCCGTATAGGACTGGCCGGACGGCGACTGCGGCGCGTTCATGTAGAGCGGGCGCACCGTGCAAGCCTGCAGACCAGCGGCGGCGATCAACGCCATCGCGACCATCGTCCGGCGATAGCGCGGGAAGATCCGCTCAGATAACGACATTGATGATCCTTTGCGGAACGATGATCACCTTGCGCGGCGGCTTTCCTTCGAGTGCCTTTTCGACGAAGTCGAGCGCTAGCGCTGCTTTCTCGACCGCAGCTTGATCCGCGTCGCGCGAAATTGTCAAATCGCCACGCTTCTTGCCGTTGATTTGCACCGGAATTGTGACTTCGCTGTCGATCACCAGCGCCGGGTCGAACCGTGGCCAGGGCTGGGAGGCGGCAAAATCCTTGCCACCCATCACCTGCCAGCACTCCTCGGCCAGATGCGGCATCATCGGCGCGACCATGATGACCAGATATTCCAGCGCCTGCCGGCACGCCGCCTTCAGCTCGGCGTCGGCTGTACCCGCCGCGACCGCGTTCAGCGATGGCTGGATGGCATTGGCCAGCTCATAGAGACGCGCGATGCCCTTGTTGAAGGCAATCTTCTCGATGTCTTCGGCAACCAGCTTCGCGGTCTTGTGCGCGGCGCGCGAAACGGCGAGCGCATCGCCGTCCTTGGCCTGCGCTGGCGCGACGCCGGCCAGGTTTGCCGCCGTTTCGCCGACCAGGCGCCAGATGCGCTGCACGAAACGATGCGCGCCTTCAACGCCCGCCTCGGTCCACACCACATCGCGCTCGGGCGGCGAATCCGACAGCACGAAGAAGCGCGCCGTATCGACGCCATAGCTCGCCAGAATGTCGTTCGGGTCGACGACGTTTTTCTTCGACTTCGACATCTTCTCGACGGGGCCGATGTCGACCGGCGAACCGTCTGCGATCAGCGACGCTTTGCGCTCGCCATCGACCGTGTCGATCTTGATCTCGATCGGCATCACCCAGGTGCCGTTCGGCCCCGGCCCGCCGATCCGATAGGTCTCGTGCACGACCATGCCTTGCGTGAACAGACCCTCGAACGGTTCCTCGACGACGTTCAGGTGACCCGTCGCCTTCATCGCGCGGGCGAAGAAGCGTGAATAGAGCAGGTGCAGGATCGCGTGCTCGATGCCGCCGATATACTGCCTCACAGGGAGCCAGCCGTTCTTGCCGTCCACCACGGTCAGGTCGGTCGGCTCGGTTTTGTCCCACGGATCGGTGAAGCGCGCGAAATACCAGGACGAGTCGACGAACGTGTCCATCGTATCGGTGTCGCGCCGCGCATCCTTGCCGCAGTTCGGGCACGTCACGTGCTTCCATGTCGGATGGTGGTCGAGCGGATTGCCTGGCTTGTCGAACGTCACGTCGGACGGCAGCACCACCGGCAGGTCGGCATCCTTCACCGGCACCGCGCCGCAGGCGTCGCAGTGAATGACCGGGATCGGGCAGCCCCAGTAGCGCTGGCGCGAGATCAGCCAGTCGCGCAGCCGGAACTGCACCTTGCGCTCGCCTTGCGGACGGTTGCCGATGGATATGCCCGACAGCCGCGTTGCGACGTCATCGAACGCCTGCGCCGGCGTCATGCCGTCGAGGAAGCGCGAATTGATCATCACGCCATCATCGACATAGGCCTCTTCGGTAATCTGGAACGTCTTCGGATCGGCGCCTTCCGGCATCACCACCGGGATCACCGGCAGGCCGTATTTGTTGGCGAAGTCGAGGTCGCGCTGGTCGCCGGACGGGCAGCCGAAAATCGCGCCCGTGCCGTATTCCATCAGCACGAAGTTCGCGACATAGACGGGCAGCGTCCAGCTCTCGTCGAACGGATGCACGACGCGGATGCCGGTGTCGAAACCCTTCTTCTCCGCCGTCTCCAGTTCGGCCGCGGACGTGCCGCGATGGCGCACCTCCTCAATGAAGGCCGCCAGCTTCGGATTCGTCTCGGCCGCCTTCTTCGCCAGTGGATGCTCCGGCGCGATCGCCATGAACGACGCGCCAAATATCGTGTCCGGCCGCGTCGTATATACTTTGAGTTCGGTCTCGCCGGCCGGCGCGGTGCCTTGGGCCAGCTTCCAGCGCAGCAGCAGTCCCTCGGAGCGGCCGATCCAGTTCTCCTGCATCAGCCGCACCTTTTCCGGCCAGCGGTCGAGGGTCGCCAGACCGTCCAGCAGCTCCTGCGACATGGACGTGATCTTGAAGAACCACTGCGTCAGGTCGCGCAGTTCGACCGGCGCACCGGAACGCCAGCCCTTGCCGTCGATCACCTGCTCGTTGGCGAGCACGGTCATGTCGACCGGATCCCAGTTGACCTTGGCCGACTTGCGCTCGACCAGTCCGGCCTTCCAGAAGTCCAGGAACATCTTCTGCTGGTGCTTGTAGTAGCTCGGATCACAGGTCGCGATCTCTCTCGACCAGTCGAGTGACAGGCCGAGCGTTTTCAACTGCCCCTTCATCGTGGCGATGTTTTCGTAGGTCCAGTCGCGCGGATTGACCTTGTTGTCGCGCGCCGCGTTCTCGGCCGGCAGGCCGAAGGCGTCCCAGCCCATGGGGTGCAGCACGTTGAACCCCTTGGCGCGCATGTAGCGGGCCACCACGTCGCCCATCGCGTAGTTGCGCACATGGCCAATGTGGATGCGCCCGGACGGATAGGGGAACATCTCCAGCACGTAATATTTCGGGCGCGGATCGTCGTTCCGGGTCTCGAAAAGCTTCGCGTCGGCCCAGGCCTTCTGCCATTTGGGCTCGGATGCGCGCGGATTATAGCGTTCGGTTGCCATGAACGAGGATTCAACTAAGAGGGTGATCGGAAGCTGCGCGGTGTTCACCACGCTTTCCCGGACCCGTCAACTCCAGAGGCCGCCCTGAAAGGGCGGAAACGAGCGGAAACGGCATGGACCAGGCGGCTGCAAATCTGGCCGAGGTGAAGGACAGGATCGCCGCGGCCGAGCGCGAGGCCAAGCGCCCGGCGGGCTCAACGACCCTTGTTGCCGTAACGAAAACCTTCGATGCCGCGCATATCCGCACAGTCCTCGACGACGGACACCGTATCTTTGGCGAGAACCGAGTCCAGGAGGCAGAAGGCAAATGGCCGGCGCTCAAGGCCGAGTTTCCGGACATCGAACTGCATCTGATCGGGCCGCTGCAGTCGAACAAGGCGAAGGAAGCGGTGGCTCTCTTCGATGTCATCGAAACGGTCGATCGCGACAAGATCGCCGCAGAACTCGCCAAGGAAATTACGAAACAAGGCAGGCGGCCGCTTCTCTACGTGCAGGTGAACACCGGATCGGAACCGCAAAAGGCGGGCATCGAGCCGACCGAGGCGGTTGCGTTCGTCGAGCGCTGCCGGTCCGTCCACGGCCTGTCGATCGAGGGGCTGATGTGCATCCCGCCCTTTGAGGAAAATCCCGGTCCGCATTTCGCGCTGCTGGAAAAGCTTGGCCGCCAGGCCGGCGTCGAAAAGCTGTCGATGGGCATGTCTGGCGACTACGAGATCGCCGTCGCCTTCGGCGCGACCAGCGTGCGGGTCGGGTCGGCGATTTTTGGGGCGCGCTGAACGACCGCCGCCTCAGTGCAGCACGAACTCCCCGTCGACGTTTCGCCACTCGTTCGGCGAGATCAGCTTCTTGTGCGTGTAGGAGATAGAGTGCAGCGGCCCGTCGAGCTTGGTCCGCCAGAAGTCGATGAACTTCAGCAACACGGGAAACTTCGGCGCAATGTCGTAGTCCTGCCAGACATAGGTCTGCAGCAGGTGCGGATGGTCGGGAAAGCCGTAGAGGATTTTCGCCGTCGTCAGGCCGTAGCCCTTGAGCATCAGCTCCAGTTCGGAATGATCGCGCATCGCAGCCCCTCGCAGTGGTACGTTCGTTCCTCCCGGCTTCGCATCGTGCGCCCGGGTTCTTAATCGTCTATTGAAATCGCAGCGGGCTCACGGCAGTTTGCCGTTTTGGAACAAATGTTTGGCAGCAGTGGGGTTGGAGTGCTTGCGCACGGCGCGCTACCCTGCGTCATCCCGCCACGCGAATCGAACGTCTAATATTGTCGCCAAAGCCGAATTGTTAATAATGAGCGCGAGTGCGGGCGCGCGCCGTCCGCGCCGGTCGATTGTCCGGGAGGGAAATTCATGTCCGAGGTTCACGTCCACAAGGTCCAGGCTGCGTGGAAAAAGCGTGCGTTGATCGACAACGCGACCTACCAGAAATGGTACGCCGACAGCGTAAAGGATCCGGACAAGTTCTGGGGCAAACACGGCAAGCGCATCGACTGGTTCAAGCCCTACAAGAAGGTCAAGAACACGTCCTTCGACGGCAGCGTCTCGATCAAATGGTTCGAGGACGGCCTGACCAACGTTTCGGTGAACTGCATCGATCGCCACCTGAAGAAGCGCGGCAACCAGACGGCGATCATCTGGGAAGGCGACAACCCGTACGACGACAAGAAGATTACCTACAACGAGCTCTACGCCAATGTTTGCCGCATGGCGAACGTGCTGAAGAAGTATGGCGTCAAGCGCGGCGACCGCGTCACGATCTACATGCCGATGATCCCGGAAGCGGCCTATGCGATGCTCGCCTGCACGCGCATCGGCGCGATCCATTCGGTGGTCTTCGGCGGCTTCTCGCCAGACTCGCTTGCCGGCCGCATCGTCGACTGCGAGTCGACATTCGTCATCACGGCCGATGAAGGTCTGCGCGGTGGCAAGACGATCCCGCTCAAGGAAAACACCGACAAGGCGATCGACATCGCCGCGAAGAACCATGTGCGTGTGAAGAACGTGCTGGTCGTGCGCCGCACGGGCGGCAAGATCGGCTGGGCCGATGGCCGCGACCTCTGGTATCATCAGGAAATTCTGACGGTGAAGGCGGAGTGCAAGCCCGAAAATATGAAGGCGGAGGATCCGCTCTTCATCCTCTACACCTCAGGCTCGACCGGCAAGCCGAAGGGCGTGCTGCACACCACCGGCGGCTACCTCGTCTACGTGTCGATGACGCACCAATATGTCTTCGACTACCATGACGGCGACATTTACTGGTGCACGGCCGATGTCGGCTGGGTCACCGGCCACAGCTACATTCTCTACGGTCCGCTCGCCAACGGCGCCACGACGCTGATGTTCGAGGGCATTCCCAACTATCCCTCGCAGTCGCGCTTCTGGGAGGTCATCGACAAGCATCAGGTCAACATTTTCTACACCGCGCCGACGGCGCTGCGCGCGCTGATGGGCGCCGGCGACAGCCATGTGAAAAGGACCTCGCGCAAATCGCTGCGCGTGTTGGGCTCGGTCGGCGAGCCGATCAACCCCGAAGCCTGGGAGTGGTATTTCAAGGTCGTCGGAAACGGCAAGGTGCCGATCGTCGACACCTGGTGGCAGACCGAGACGGGCGGCATCCTGATCACGCCGCTGCCCGGCGCGACCGATCTCAAGGCGGGCTCCGCGACGCGGCCCTTCTTCGGCGTCAAGCCACAACTGGTCGATGAGAAGGGCGACGTGCTCGACGGCGCCGTCTCCGGCAATCTCTGCATCACGGATTCATGGCCTGGTCAGATGCGCACGGTCTACGGCGATCACGACCGTTTCGTGCAAACCTACTTCTCGACCTACAAGGGCAAATATTTCACCGGCGACGGCTGCCGCCGCGACGAGGACGGCTATTACTGGATCACCGGACGCGTCGACGACGTGATCAACGTCTCCGGCCATCGCATGGGCACCGCCGAAGTGGAATCCGCGCTCGTCGCGCACGACAAGGTCTCGGAGGCCGCTGTGGTCGGTTATCCGCATGACATCAAGGGCCAGGGTATCTACTGCTACGTCACGCTGATGTCGGGCGTGCAGCCGACCGAAGACTTGCGCAAGGAGCTCGTCGCCTTCGTCCGCAAGGAGATCGGCGCCATCGCCTCGCCCGACAAGATCCAATTCGCGCCGGGCCTGCCGAAGACGCGCTCGGGCAAGATCATGCGCCGCATCCTGCGCAAGATCGCCGAGGACGATTTCGGCGCACTGGGTGATACCTCGACGCTCGCCGATCCGGCCGTCGTCGACGACCTGGTGAGCAACCGGCAGAACAAGAAGGGATGACGGAGGCCTTCGGCTCCGTCGCCAAACTTTGGCGATATCCCGTCAGTTCGCTGGCGGGTGAGCTTCTGGACAGCATCGCCATTCAGCACAACGGAGTCGACGGCGACCGTCGCTTCGGTCTTGTCGATGCAAACACCGATGAGATCGCCGCGCCGGACGGCAGCGAACGCTGGGCGAACGTGCCGCGAATTCGCAGCCGGCTGAACGGCGGCCTGGAGATAGCCGTTCCCGGTGGCGACTTTCTTCCCGCGCCGGATGCCCGCAGCGACAGCGCCGTCTCGTCCTATCTCGGTTTCGGCGCGGCGATCCGGCCCTATGACCGCGATATCGCGCCTGACTACACCGGATCGCTGACGGGCTCGCGCTACCGCGAGGCCCCGATCCATCTGCTGACGACGGCATCGCTGGCGCGGCTGAAGGCGCTGCACCCCTCGGGCGATCCCGATGCTCGCCGCTTCCGTCCGAACATCCTGGTCGATATGCCTGAGATCGACGGCTCGTTTCCCGAGACGGAATGGATCGGCCGCCGGATGGCGGTCGGCGAGGTCGAGCTGACGATATCCGAGCCGTGCCGCCGCTGCGGTTTCACGATCATGGAGCAGGATGGCGTCGCCAGCGACCCGGAAATCCTACGCCAGCTCGTGCGCAACAACCGGCGCAATATCGGCGTCTATTGCACGGTGGATCGACCGGGTATCGTCAGGACGGGCGACGCCATGCGCCTGATCTGAAGGCTGCTCCTAAACGTCAGCGGTTTCGGCCTCTTCGTCCGCCTCGACATCCGGCTCGCCACGGGACCATTTGAGCTGGAACTCGATCTCTTCCTCGTCGTCGCCGCGCTCGTGCTCGATGCTCGCGACCGCATGCGCAGGCACACGGATGCGTTCACCGTCGATCTGGATTTGAAACGGTCTGCCGCTTTCCAGCGCGTCGGCGAGACGCCGCAGCTTGGCGACGATCTCACCTTGGCTGTAGCTCTTTTCGACGTCACGGGCGATATCGTCGCTCATTGCGGCCTCCATCTGGAGACATGACGATACGGAGCCAGCATGGCAGGCGGATGAAGGTTGGACCAAGGTCGAAGGGGCGCGGGCAGCTTGCCCCTTGCACTTCCGGACGAATGCCCCCACATTGCTTCTCGTGTTCAACCAATTGAAAGGAGGTGATCCGATGTCGAGTGATTTCGTTCCCCAGAGCGTGAGTTCGTCGGATTGCCTTCGCGGAGAGCAGACTCTCCGCTGAAGCGCGAGCCGCGCGGCGGCCGGCTTAGCTGGCGCCAGGCCGCGCTCTGAACGAAAGACACGGAAGGCCGCCTCGAAAGAGGCGGCCTTTTCCGTTTCAAGACTGTCGAATCGCCGGCCTGCCGTTCGTCGTAAGACAACGACACCAGTTCAGCGGAGACGACACATGCTTTATCGAGGCGGCTGCCATTGCGGAAACATCGCGATCGAGACGGACGGTGATCTCACGATTGCGGTCTCCTGCAACTGTTCGATCTGCTCGAAGAAGGGCGCTCTGTTATGGGCGGTTCCGCACGGCACACTGAAGGTCACGGCGAAACAGCAGCCCGGCGCCTACCTCTTCCACAACCGGTCGATGGCGCATCGCTTCTGCACCGGCTGCGGCATCCACGTCTTTGCCGAGGATGTCGCGGAGAGCGACGGCCGCTCGGCCTACATCAACATCCGTTGCCTCGAGGCCGTCGACATCAAGGCGCTGGAGGTTCTTGAGTTCGACGGCCGGTCGGCGAGCTAGGCCGGCGGCATTAGTGTGTCAGCGCCAGCCGTTCGGCATTGCCGATGATCGCCTGGAACGCGGCATCGAGTTCTTCGCCCGTGGAAACCTCGAAATAGTGCTTGATCGCCGACTCGTCGTCCGAGGCACAGTTCTTCAAGACGGCCTTGGCCTGGTCACGTTCGGTCGGTGACATGTCCTTGTTGTTCAGGTCGAAGCCGATGGTGAAAATCTCGATCCCATCGGTCTTCATGTTTCGGCAGAGGCTTTCGGCGTAGCCGCGGGATTTTGCGCCCTGGCCGTTGAAATTGCTCCCTACTCCCGCATAAGCGGTGTTGAACTGGCCATCCGTCATGAGGATCGCCACCTTGGCGATCTTCTTGCTGGGATCTGCGGGACCATCGCCGAGGTCGGCGCTCTTGATCACCGACCGCCAGCTCGACGACAGCATGTAGTATGTCCACTGGATGGCGATCGCACCGCCCGTATAGCCATTGGCTTCGAAGTCCTTGATCGAGGCAAGCAACGCGTCCTGTTCCGCCGTCAGCGGGACGACCTTGGCATCGGGGCACCTGTTCATGCCGGAGCCGGCGAGATTGTTGTCGCGGTTGACCAGCGCGTAATATTTCTTGCCGTTCTTATCCGTCCTGACGGTGTCGGGGCCGTCATCGCTCATGTCGGCCTTGCCGTCTCTGGTCTTGCGTTCGGTCGCGCAATTGTCAGGCCGGGGAAACGACCCGCCGACGGCGGACACGTAGTCGGCATAGGACGGCAGGGCCTTGCTTCCTGTCGCGGTGACGAGTGCCGCGCTGCCCGCCACCGGCGGCAGGTCGGAGGATGAGGATTTCTCCGCGTAGAGGTTCTCGGCCAGCGCGCCGACATTGACGCCCGACGCATAAGGCACCAGCGCGACACGCACGCGCGGGTTCTTCGGGTCCTGATTCTTCAGCACCGTTTTGACGGCGTTCTCGGCGGCCGTCTTGAGGTCGCCGATCTTGTCCAGTTTGCCCTTCTTGGCCATCGAGCCGGTGACGTCCAGCATCATCGCGATCTCGATCTGCTTGTCGGAATAGACCGCTGCCGAATCGACGCTGATGCGGCGCGTTGCATCCATGCCGAACAGCGGGAACAGAAGCTTCGCATCGACGGACACATCCGCAGCGATGGTCCTGGTCGTTCTGTTGACAACCAGGGAATTAACCGTGGCGACGCCGCCGCCGATCAGATCTGGATCGGTGTTCGTCGCGAAGAAGGCTTCGAAAATGCCCCGCGCATCGTCAGGCTTGATCTTGCCTGTCGTGAGATCGCGAGTCGTCGACGTGACGGCCGCGTCAAGCGCCTGCTGCAGATTCGACTTCACCGAATAGAGCTGCGCGGTGTCGACGGCGAAGCCGACGCCCAGCGCGAGGACAGGTATCGCCGTACCGAACACGACGGCAAAGTTGCCGCGTGTGTCCGCCATGAACCTCGAAACTGTTCTGCCGACCCGACCCATGACTGCCTCCTGCGGCGCCGCGCCGCGTGCGGCAGCAGGTGCAGGAACCAAGCCAAATTGTCCGATCGCGACCGTCGCGATCGCGCTCGGAGCTTAAGCGGTTGATTTCGCTTGGGTTCGGGGCTGGTGATGGTAAACGGATCGTTCCGAAAAAGCGGTACGGCGACGTGCCTTTTACCCGGCGGTAACCACTCAGGCTGGCTGCAACCAGCCGTCGCCAGGATCTTCCCGAAATTGGACTCGTCACATGTTCCGAATCGGGCCGGAAAGCTAGGCCAGAACCTGCGTCGTCATCGTCCTGTCGATGCCATGGATCGGCGGCGTGGCGGGATGGCTGTCCTGCTCGTAGGTCCACACCTTGAAGAAGGCGAGCCGGTGCTCGCCGAAGGAGTGGAGCAGCGGCACGTCGGTTGCGTCGCGGCCGCGCGCGATCACGATGCGGCCGATGCGCGGCATGTTGTGACGCGCGTCGAACGTGTACCACTTGCCGTCGAGAAACGCTTCGAACCAGGCGTTGAAATCCATCGGCGCCGGATCGGGCGGCACGCCGATGTCGCCGAGGTAGCCGTTCACGTAGCGCGCCGGAATGTTCATGCAGCGGCAGAGCGTGATGGCGAGATGCGCGAAGTCGCGGCACACGCCGACGCGCTCCTCATGCGCCTGCGCCGCGGTGCGGGTCGCCCGCGCATAACCGTAGCCGAACGACAGGCGGCTGTGCACGTAGTCGATGATGGCCTGCACGCGCGCCCAGCCGGCGGGCACCTGGCCGAACTTGCTCCAGGCGAGATCGGCAAGATGATCCGTCTCGCAGTAGCGGCTGCCGAGAAGGTAACCCAGCACATCGTCCGGCAGGTCTTCGACCGGTGTCTCGCGCGCCAGCGTGTTCACTTCGTCGGGAAGACCGGACGCCTCGACGACGGCATCATACAGAATGCGAAAGGGACCTTCCGGCGCCATCATGCGCCGGCAGGAATTGCCGTAACGATCCCTGTAGACGCGGGTCGGCACCGAAGGCGATGTGAGGAACCGCGTCTGCCGCTTGATGTCGGCGACATGGTCTTCATGGATTTCGAGAAGGGAAACGACAGGAGTCGGTTTCGGGCACTCGATCGCGATTTCGTAGCCGACACGAATGTGCATCTACATTCCTGCTGTTGGAGGAAGTCTCCCTCCTAAAACGCAGCCGGCTATCGCTTGTTCCGGAGCTCCAGACGCGGAACCGAAATGTTCAAAAATCGCTGGTCAGGCCTTTCACTTCCCAGTCGCCGTACCGCCCTGGCTCGAGCCCGCCACGCCCGCCGACTTCTTTCGGCCGCGCGGCTTCTTTCTCAATATAATCCTTGCGGCGCGCTTCCGCTTCGGCCAAGGCGCGCTCGGCGGCAGGCGAAAGCTTGCGCTTTCTGGGCTCTTGCTGCTCGGGATAGTCGTTTTCGGTCGGCACGGTTGACGTCACAATCATTGAAAGAGCGGCTCTGCTCCACCATCATATAATCACCATGACGCCGCGGATCGACCCCGGCGCGAACAGGAGTTGACGATGAATATGTTGCGGACAGCGATGCTGCTCGCCTTCATGACGGCGCTTTTCATGGCCGTCGGCTATCTGATTGGTGGTTCGGGCGGCATGACGATTGCTTTCCTGATCGCGGCCGGCATGAACCTGTTCAGCTACTGGAACGCCGACAAGATGGTGTTGCGCATGCACAATGCCGTCGAAATCGACGAGCGCGCCGCACCGGAATATTACGCCATCGTCCGCGACCTGGCGAAGAATGCCGGCCTGCCAATGCCGAAGGTCTATCTGATCGACCAGGACCAGCCGAACGCCTTCGCCACAGGCCGGAATCCGCAGAACGCGGCGGTCGCCGCGACGACCGGCCTGCTGAAGCGGCTGACCTATGAAGAGGTCGCCGGCGTCATGGCGCATGAGCTGGCGCATGTGCAGAACCGCGACACGCTCACCATGACGATCACCGCCACACTTGCCGGCGCGATTTCCATGCTCGGCAATTTCGCCTTCTTCTTCGGGGGAAACCGCGACAACAACAATCCGCTCGGCTTCATCGGCGTGCTGGTCGCGATGATCGTCGCGCCACTCGCCGCTATGATGGTGCAGATGGCGATCAGCCGCACCCGCGAATACGCCGCCGACCGGCGCGGCGCGGAAATCTGCCAGCATCCGTTGTGGTTGGCTTCGGCGCTGGAGAAGATCGCCATCGCCGCGGGCCGTTTCCGCAATGCCAATGCCGAGCGCAATCCGGCCACCGCGCATATGTTCATCATCAACCCGCTGCATGGCGAACGGATGGACGGCCTGTTCTCGACGCACCCCGACACCGGCAACCGCATCGCCGCATTGCAGGCGATGGAGGACGAATTCGCGGCACAGCCGTCTGAACCAGCAGAGCCACGCGCCAGCGCTCCCGCGCCGGACGAGCCGGCTGCATCCGGACCATGGGGCGGGTCGGCATCACCGTCTGAGCCGGAACAGCCGGCAGAAGCGCCGAAGAACAATCCGTGGGGCCGTAACCCGACCGGGCCTAAAGGCCGCTGGTCGTGAGCGAAACGCGGCCACGTAAGCCGCACCCTTCAAGATCAGCCGCCGATGTGCCGGGCCTCGCCGCCCGCCGCATGGCGGCGAAACTTCTGTCCGCCGTTGTCGACGCCAAAACGTCGCTCGACGGGCTCACCGACAATGAGCACGGACATCCGCACTATCTGGCGCTCGAACCGCGTGATCGCTCCCTTGTGCGGGCAATCCTCGGCGCCGCCCTTCGCCACCGCGTAACGATCGGCAATCTGATTGCGAAGCGTCTTGACCGGCCGCTGCCGGCCAACGCACATGCACTGCAGCATGTGCTGCATGTCGCCGCCGCGCAGATCCTGTTCCTCGACGTTCCTGACAGCGCAGCCGTCGATCTCGCAGTCGAGCATGCGAAATCCGATCCGCGCACCGCGCGGTTTTCTGCCCTCGTGAACGGCCTCCTGCGTGGATTGGCGCGCGGCAAGGAAAAAGACCTGCCGCACGAGCTCGCCAAGACAGACGACGCGCCGGACTGGTTTCGCGAGCGTCTCGTCGCGGCTTACGGAGCAGATCGCACGCGCGAAATCCTGGAGATGCATCGCATCGAGGCGCCGGTCGACTTCACCGTCAAATCCGATCCCGGACGCTGGGCGGAAGTTTTCGGCGGCATCGTCCTGCCAACCGGATCGGTAAGGGTCGAACGTCTCAACGGGCCGGTTGCCGAACTGCCCGGCTTCGCCGAGGGCGAATGGTGGGTGCAGGACGCCGCCGCCGCGCTGCCGGCACGCCTGCTTGGCGACATTGCCGGCCTCCGTGTCGCCGATCTCTGCGCCGCGCCCGGCGGTAAGACGGCCCAGCTTGCGCATGCCGGCGCCAGGGTCACGGCGATCGACGCCTCTAGGAACCGCCTGAAACGGCTCAAGAACAATCTTGAGCGTCTGAAGCTCTCAGCCGACATCGTCGAAGCCGACATCCTGACCTACACCCCGAACGCCGCGTTCGACGCCATCCTGCTTGACGCGCCCTGCTCCTCGACCGGCACGGTCCGCCGTCATCCCGACGTGCCGTGGACCAAGTCGCTCGATGACGTCGTGAAACTTTCCGACTTGCAGGCCCGTCTTGTCGATAAGGCCTTTGCAATGCTGAGGCCGGGCGGAGCGTTGGTGTTCTCAAATTGCTCGCTCGACCCGATGGAGGGAGAGGAGTTGGCGCGTAAATTCCTGGCCGCGAACCCGGCTGCGATTGCCGATCCGATCGCCGCAAATGAGCTGGCCGGCGTCGAAGGATTGATCGACAACAACGGCTGGTTGCGCACCACGCCGGCTGATTTCAACCTTGGAAACGCCTCGATTTCCGGCCTGGATGGCTTCTTTGCCGCCCGTTTTCGTCGATCGGCCTGATTTCCTTGGACAAATTTACTCGCCGTTCAGAAATTATTAACTACAGTGAAACCGGGAAGGACGACTTAGGAGGGGCACTTTTGGCAAGCGTCGTGGGCAACACGCCGCGGCTTTGGGGTCTTGTGGCACGCGAACTGTGGCGCCGCACGCGCCGCCGCTTGCGCGCCGGTCCCGCCTATCGCTGGCGCTATTCCGGCCGCACGCCGGAGCGTGTGCTGATCGCGCCGCCCGACCTTCGCCTGGCCGACCCGCAGATCGCGCTCGAAATCTATTACGGCCGCTTCCCGCTGTCGGGCCACCTGGTCGAGACCAACGGACAGTCTCCGTTCCAGATCGACGTCGCCAACCGGGCGTGGACACGCGGGCTGCATAGCTTCCGCTGGCTGCGCCACATGCGGGCCGCCGGCACCGAGCTTGCCGCGGCGAACGCGCGCGCCCTCGTCACCGACTGGATCGCGACGCATGGCACGCGCATATCAGGCGTTGCCTGGGACCCGGCGGTCACCGCCAAACGTGTCATTGCCTGGTTGCAACATTCCTCGGTGGTCCTGCAGGGGGCCGAATACCCGTTCTACCGCGCCTTCCTGAAATCGCTGGCGGTGCAGATCCGCTATCTGCGTTCGATGGCGCCCGAAATGCCGCCCGGCAAGGACCGGTTGCGCGCGCGCGTTGCGCTGGCTTTTGCCGCGCTGTCCCTGCCCTCGCCTGTTTCGGCGGTGCGCACCGCGACGCGCGCGCTGGCACAGGAGCTCGACAAGCAGATCCTCGCCGACGGCGGTCACCTGTCGCGCAGCCCGATGACGCTGATGAGCCTGCTCGCCGACCTGCTGCCGCTGCGCCAGACCTATGCGAACCAGTCCGAGCAGCCGCCGGCGGCGCTGATCGGCGCGGTCGAGCGTATGCTGCCGGCGCTGCGCTTCTTCCGCCACCAGGACGGCAGTCTCGCGCGCTTCAACGGCATGGGCGTCACCATCCATGATCGCGTGACCGCGATCCTGCGCCACGACGAGACCGGTGGCGCACCGCTGATGCACGCCCCCCATTCGGGGTACGAGCGCCTGTCGATGGGCGGGACGACGGTTATCGCCGACGCCGGCGCACCGCCGCCGCCGGAAATGTCGGGCAACGCCCATGCCGGGTGCCTGTCATTCGAAATGTCGTCGGGCCGTCACCACTTCATCGTCAATTCCGGCGTCGACAGTTTTGGCGCCAGCGAGTACCGCATCCTCTCGCGCGCCACCGCCGCGCATTCGACGGCGACGCTGAACGACACGTCGTCGGCCCGCTTCAGCCAGTCGCAAGGCGTCAACGATCTGCTCGGCACGCCGATGGTGTCCGGTCCGCGCGCGGTTCCGTGCGAGCGCCGCGACGGCAAGGGCGTGCAGGGTTTCATCGCCAGCCATGACGGTTATGTCCAGCGCTTCGGCCTGTTCCACGAGCGCTCGCTGGTGCTGTCGCATGGCGGCAATGTGCTGGATGGCGTCGACCGCCTGTTCCGCGCCGGCGGCGCACCAGCGAAGAACAATGGCCGCGACTTCGTCGCCGTCCGCTTCCATGTCCATCCCGACGCCGAGATCTTCGAGGATGAGCAGTTGCGTCTGGTGCTGACGGCGCGTGGCGCCGACACCTGGGTCTTCACGGTCACCGGCGTGGAGCCGACGGTCGAGGAATCGATCTTCTTCGCCGGTCTCGGCGGCCCGCGCAAATCGCGCCAGATCGTGCTGTCCTACAATGCGTCGCAGTTGCCGGAAGTGCGCTGGCGGCTGACCCGCACCAGGATGGGCGGCGAGTAGGCCCGCTTAGGGTTCCTGCCGCTGGAAATCCGGCAGCGGAATGCCGTCCGCGACGATCACCCGTTCATCCGATCCGCAGATGAAGTTGCGCGCCTGCTCGTCGGCAATCTTGCGCGCCGTCTCATTGGCTTGCGGATTGCCGGTGGCGACGACGAGTCCGACGGCGCAGCCGTCGCGCTCATGAAGCTGGCCGACCTTCTCGACGACGAGCACCTCGATCTGCCTGGAGCTATCCTCGGCATCGCTGACGAACCAGCGGTGGATCGTCGCGAAGGGAATTTCGCGGTTCCCTTCTTTCTCGACGCGCCATTCGATCTTCGGGCCGGCCGAGTTGAAGGCGCTAAAGCTTTCCCATGCCGGCTGCAGGTCGCCGCCAGGCGGAAAACCGTAAAACAGCGACTCGCGCAGATCGCCTGAATAGATGAGGACGGGATAGCCCTTGTAGCCATTGCAGGCGAGGTTGGCGAACTCGCCGCCCTCCTCGTTCGTCGAGAAGACGGAGCAGGTGCTTTCCGCATTGATGTCGGTATAGGCGGAAAAAGATTTCGGCGTGCGCGCTGGTGGCCGAGAGTGCAGCGACCGCCAGCGAGGAAATGATCGTTCTGCGCATCGCCATGCTCCCGCGCGATGTTGGTCGTTCAGTGAATGACGCCGAACATCGGCTCGATCGTCACGTGGATGAAGACTTCGAGGAAGTAGAGCAGGAGCAGAAGCACGATCGGCGAGATGTCAATGCCGCCGAGATCGGGCAGGACGCGGCGGATCGGCCGCAGCGCCGGCTCCGTCAGGCGGTAGAGCGCATTGCCGATCGAGGCGACAAACTGGTTGCGCGCATTGACCACGTTGAAGGCGTAGAGCCAGGAGAAAATGGCCGAGGCGATGATGATCCACCAGTAGAGGCTGATCGCCAGATGGATCGTCAGGAAGACTGCCGTCATCGAAATCTCCTACAAAGCCCGCGACATGTAGCCATTGGCCGGCGGCGCGGCAAGGCCGCGCTCCGGATCGCTTGACAGGCTTGGCCCCCAAACCCTAAATGCGCGCCATCCGCTGGACGGGGCTGTAGCTCAGCTGGGAGAGCGCGTCGTTCGCAATGACGAGGTCAGGGGTTCGATCCCCCTCAGCTCCACCAACGGCGGATAATCAAAATCCAGCCCATAGTTCGCGATTGGAATAGACACGCGATTTCCGCGGCTTAGTCGATAAGCAGCCATCGTTCGCGGTCACAGAGACGCCGTTTCTGGCCTCTTCCTGCCGATTTCGGGCGTCCCGTCTCTGCTGCCGGTTTCGTGTGCCCTCATGTTTGGAAGTATGATGCTCCTGCATCATGGCGATGGCGTCGTGATGCGAACGGACGTCGTGGTTCGATCAAGCGACGATGCAGGGAGGCTGCGAGCCGACGACCAACGAACGGCCGCGTGCAGCCGGGGCGGGCAAGTTTTGCGTGCGACTGAACTCTAGGATTGCCTACTGGAGAAAAGCATCCTGCCTGGCCCAGCGGATAGGCAGTTCGGCCCGAGCAAGGTACCGCGGAGTGAGCGATGCAGGCTGACGGCCGGTGAGGATGGCGTCCAGCATCTTCGGACTGAGGAAGGCGAGCGGCAGGATGCGCCCGACATCAGCACGATCGACCTCGAAGGCTTTCGCGATGCTCGTCGTGTTCATCGCCGACGGTCCGGTGAGCCTGTCGAGATAGATGTGAGCCCGGGCGATCAGGTCGACCAGCGATGGGTCGGGTTCCGGTTGGGCATAGGGCGGGTCGATCACGATGCGCATGCCGTTGCCGCGACGGCGAAGCATGATCGGTAGCTCGATACTGACGATATCGTCGGGGCTATGGGTTTGGTCGGTAACGTCGTCATCAAGCAACGCAGCGACAACTTCCCTCGTTTTGACCTCGAAGCGGATCGACGAGGTCGAGAGGTTGATGGACGGGAACATGATTGCGAGCGCCGCACGCTGGCGGGCGGCATGCTCGTGCTCCGACAGAGTAAGCGCCAAGCTATCTGCTTGGGCCATTCCACGGTGGATCTGATCGGCTGATGCGTGATCCTCGATCCAGCTGGCAATAAGCGGCTGATCCCGCAGAATTCGAACAGCCTGTTCGCGAACAACCTTCTCGATCTCTTTGGCTGGGATGCGCCAACTGTCTGGAACAGCATGCTCGGATTTTCTCACGCGGCTGGAGACATAGTATCGATAGCGGCGTCCATTTGACTTGCCATGGGTCGGTGACATGCGGTCACCCGTGTCGTCGAACAGGATGCCGGTCAGCAGATGCGTGTCTCTGTGCATTGCGGTCCCCTTGGGCACCGGCGCTCCGAGAGCGAGCTGCTTGCGAACAGCTTCGAAGAGCTCAACATCGATCAGCGGTTCATGCTCGCCGTCATAGACCTCGCGGTTATGACGGACCTTGCCGATATAAGTTGGATTCACGAGCAATTTGTTGAGCATGCCCGGGAACATCGGGCGGGTGCGATAGCGATCACGGATCGATTCAGGGACTTGAGGATCAGTTGCCGCTGCAGCCTGCCTACTCACCTCCATCGCCAGCTTTGGGACTGATTTGAGTTCGAGGTATCGACTGAACAGACCTCTGATGAAGCTGGCCTCCGGTTCGTTGATGACCAGCTTCCGGTCCTGAACCCGATACCCGAGCGGGACGGTGCCTCCCATCCACATGCCCTTCTTGCGGGATGCCGCGATCTTGTCACGGATGCGCTCGGCAGTGACCTCACGTTCGAATTGGGCGACGGAGAGAAGGACATTGAGGGTAAGCCGGC
>Ga0335075_10005470_pt1 | contig 19721 bp, 15 predicted proteins | sample Lox_Sample_24_FD_206723 | JGI IMG/M metagenome (GOLD analysis project Ga0335075, IMG submission 206723) | Soil microbial communities from Loxahatchee National Wildlife Refuge, Florida, United States - Lox_Sample_2.4 | ecosystem: Environmental > Terrestrial > Soil > Wetlands | place: USA...
TTCCTGCTCGGCTATACCGGCGCAATCGATCAGGAACACGTAAGGCGAGGCCGAGCCATCCAGGATCGGCAGTTCCGGCCCGTCCACCTCGACCAGCAGGTTAACGACACCGGTCCCGGTGAGCGCCGCCATCAAGTGCTCGACGGTGCCGATTCGGGCAGTCTGGTCATCAGAGTGAACAAGGGATGTAGCGAGCCGCCCATCCGTTACGTGATCGTATCTCGCCGGGATGTCGCGCCCGAGATCGGTGCGACGGAACACGATCCCATGATCCTGCGGAGCCGGTCGCAGCGTGAGACCGACCCGACTGCCGGAATGCAGGCCGACGCCCACACAGCCGATCGGGGCCTTCAATGTGCGCTGGTACATAAGGCTGGTTTGTGCGATTGCATTCAGCGGCAGTCCGTCCATCGGCCACCCGCCTTTCGGTGTTTTTCCGATACGCTGCACCGCAAAACGCTGCGGGCCACCCGAAGCTATGGGCGGCCCGTTTGATTCGCGAGTCACTCTTTATTGCCGAATATTACCACGCAAGTCACTGTTTCTTAAAGTTTCTTTCGTTGCGGACGGTAACCGGCGTCAGGATGATTGGCGGCGCAAAAAAGTCGGAATCTCGATTCCCATCTCCTCGCCGGCGACCGGGCGGACGGACGCGCGCGGATGTTCCGGCCGCGGCTCGGCGGCAATCATTGGCTCGACCCGACCGGTCGGCTGATCGTGGACCGCGTCGGCCCCGCTGACCGGTCGACGCCGGAATACGCCAGTGACAGTACCAAACAGGCTGGGGCGGGCCGCTTCTGCTGCCGGCGCCCCGACAGCCTCGGGCATGGGAGCAGGAGCCTGCTCGGCGAACAGGCCCGACCGTGGGCGCGCCGCACCCGGGACCGGCCCGGCCGAGGGCCGCGGCGCCATCGGAAACGGGGTAGGCGCGCCTGAAGGCGCCGCCTCGGCCACGCCGCCACGCACTTCGGCGCCCGCATCCGCGGTTGCGACCGGCTGCGGCACGGAAGGCCGCAACGAGCTTGGCAAAACCACGGGTGCCGGCGCGAGCCCGATTGCCATTCCACCGACATGGCCTGTCATCGAGAGCGGCAGCGGCGCCGCCACCGCACCGCCGTCCATGGCGACCAGACGTGGCCGCTGCTCCTCGGCTTTCGCCGGTGTGTCGATACCGGTGGCAACCACCGAGACCCGCACCCGCCCAGCCAGGCTATCGTCGATGGCCGAGCCGAAGATGATGTTGGCGTCCTCATCCACTTCTTCGCGAATGCGGTTGGCGGCCTGATCGACTTCAAACAGCGTCATGTCCTCGCCGCCGGTGATATTGATCAGCAGCCCCCGCGCACCCGCCATCGAGGTGTCTTCCAACAGCGGGTTACTGATTGCCGCTTCGGCGGCGCGGATCGCGCGGTTCTCGCCGTCCGCCTCGCCGGTACCCATCATCGCCTTGCCCATCTCCGCCATCACCGTGCGGATATCGGCAAAGTCGAGGTTCACCAGGCCGGGCGCCATCATCAGGTCGGTCACGCCGCGCACGCCCATGTAGAGGACCTGGTCGGCCATCTTGAAGGCCTCCTTCCAGGTGGTGCGGTCGTTTGCCATACGGAACAGGTTCTGGTTCGGGATGACGATCAGCGTATCGACATGCTGCTGCAGCTCGTCGATGCCCTGATCGGCGGCGCGCGCGCGGCGGGCGCCTTCGAACGCGAACGGCTTGGTGACCACGCCGACAGTCAGGATGTTGCGCTCGCGCGCCATGCGGGCGATCACCGGGGCGGCGCCGGTGCCGGTGCCGCCACCCATGCCGGCGGTGATGAACACCATGTGCACGCCATCGAGGTGACGATAGAGCTCATCGGCGGCCTCTTCCGCGGCGGCACGTCCGATCTCTGGCTTGGCCCCCGCGCCGAGTCCCTGCGTGATGTGGGGCCCGAGCTGGATTCGTCGATCGGCGCGGCTGTGCATGAGCTGCTGCGCGTCGGTGTTCGCTACCACGAACTCCACGCCTTGCAGGTTCGCCGTGATCATGTTGTCCACGGCATTGGTCCCGCCGCCGCCCACCCCGATCACGGTAATCCGCGGAGTGAAGTCGGTGTGAGTCTGCTGTGGGATGGTGAGATTGAGTGTCATGGCGACTTGTCCCTCAGACCACTCGATTCGTTGAAGCCGTTGTTGGCGAGTCGGGGCAAGAGCGCGTGTCGATACTACACGCGATCCCGCAGAAAGTTGACGAAGCGACGAAACAGACCGGCCGGCCGGCCGGGCTCGAGTTCGATGTCATGCAGCGTGCGCCCGGCGCCTGCCGCCCAGGACAGCAGCCCGGCCGCGGTGGCGAAGGCAGGGCCGCCCGCTGCATCCGGCAGCCCGCGCAGCACAGTTGGGCGGCCCAGCCGAACCTGCTTGCCGAGCAGGCGTGCCGCCAGCTCCCGCACCCCGGCGAGTTGGCAGGCACCGCCGGTAAGCACCACGCGATTGCCGACGGCGCGTGAGAGGCCGCAGCTCTCCAGACGGTCCTTCACCATCTCGAAGGTCTCCTCGAGTCGAGGGCGAATGATGTTCACCACCATGCTGCGCGGTACTTTGGCGATCTGGTGCTCTTCCTCGCCGACCAGCGGCACCGGCAGCATCTCGCGCTCGTCGTCGGGACTCGATTGCACGTTGCCGTAGAGCGTCTTCAGCCGTTCGGCATGTGCCACCGGCGTCGAGAGCAGTCGGGCCAAGTCGTTGGTAACATGCACCCCGCCGACCGGAAGCTGTGCGGTGTGCAGCAACTGGCCTTCGGCGAACACGGCGAGGCCAGTGGTGCCGCCGCCCATGTCGATCACGATGGCTCCAAGCTCGCGCTCGTCATCAACCAGCGCCGCAAGCCCGGCAGCCATCGGCGCGGAGACCAGTTCGGCGATGTCGAGATCGCATCGGGCCACACAGGCGCCGAGCGAGCGCAGCGCGGTGGCGGCGGCATCGATAATGTGCAGCCGCGCGGTCAGAGTGGTGCAGAACAGGCCGCGCGGATCAGAGACTCGGTCGGTGTCGTCGGTGGAGAACGCAAGCGGCAGGGCATGGATCGTGTCGCGCCCGTCTTCCTCGGCGCGGAGGCGTCCTTCGGCGACGACCCGACGGATGTCGCTTTCCTCGACGGCGCGTCCGTTGACCGGCCATTGCACATTGAACAACCGGCTGGCCGGCTGGCCGCAGGTGAGGTTGACAGTCACCGCGCGCAGTCTGGTGTCCGCCATGTCCTCGGCTTGCCCGACAGCGGCACGGATTGCACGCTCGGCCTCTTCGAGATCGACGATACCACCGCCGCGGACGCCTTTGCCCTTATGCCAGCCGAAGCCGAGCACGCGCAGCGTTCCGTCGCTTTCGCAGCGACCGATCAGGCAGACGATCTTGGTTGTGCCGATGTCAAGCACGCCGAACGGGCCGCTGCGTGCATGGCGCGGGCGCTCCGGCTCGTCCGGGCCCATGCCCTGCGGCGGCAGCACGCGGCGCGCCATGTCGTTCATTGGCAGTACTCCCCCTCTCCCGCAGAGCGGGAAAGGTGGAACGGGCGCCGCGCGCTGATGCTGTCCAACATGGCCTACGTCTGCTTCTTCGCCGCCACCGGCTCCGGCGCTGCCGCCGGAATCGGATGCAGCACCAGCATGGTGGGCAGACGCATGTCGATTCGCGCCAGCGGACGATCGAGCAGCCTGTGCTGCTCCTCCAGCGCGCTCAGCCGATCGAGCGCCGCCGCCTCGTGGCCCTCGGGCAGCAGCACCTCCATTCCGGATTTCATCTGCAGATTCCAGCGTCGCTCGCCGACGCGGACCGACGCGACCACGCGCGCGGCGATCCCCGGATGGTTATTCAGCGCATCGATCAGCGCCGCGGCGCCGTCCGGCGCGCCAGGCCCGACCAGCAGCGGAAACTGGCGAAAGTCCGAGACATTTTCGTTGGCAACGACCTGCCCTGCCCGGTCGATCAGCACGAACTTCCCCTGGTTCTGCCAGATCGCAAACGGCCGGCGCTCCTGAAGCTGCACCACGATGGTGCCCGGCAGCCGGCGCTCCACCGTCGCATGTTCGACCCAGGACAACGTCTCGATCCGTCGCACCGCCTGCTCGACCGAGAAGCCCAGGATCGGATCGCCCACCGACACCCCGAGCGTCGCGCGCAGCAATTGCTCCGGCGTGTTCGCACGGCCCTCGATGCGGATGTCGGTCACACGCAGGCCGGTGAAGCCGGTCGCATCCAGCAGTTGCTCGCGCATGCGCGCCAGCGCGCCGCCGGGCTCGGCCGAATGCACAACGATCACTCCGAGCAGCAGGACCAAGCTGCAGAAGACAAGCCAGCCGGTCGGGCGCAGCAGCCGTCGCTGGCGCCGCAGCAACAGCTTGAGCCGGGCCGGCCGGTCCCTGACCGAGTTCCGCGGTGCGGGCGCCCCTCCTATTCCCCTGGGCGACACGTCGCGTTCTCCACCATCCAGGTGCACAGTTGGGGAAAGCTCACGCCGTGATGCGCTGCCTGCTCCGGCAGAAGCGACGTGGGCGTCAGCCCTGGCTGCGTGTTCACCTCCAGCAGCACCAGCCGGCCCGGCTCACCCGCCGTGTCATCGTAACGGAAATCGGCGCGGCTCGCGCCGCGGCAGCCGAGCGCGCGGTGCGCCGCCAATGCCACGTCGAGCGCGCGGCTATACGCATCGGGATGCATCGTGGCGGGGATGACGTGCCGCGAGCCGCCATCCGCGTATTTCGATTCGTAGTCGTAGAAGACGCCAGCCTCGGCAATGATCTCGGTCACCGCAAGCGGGCGATCGCCCATCACGCCGACCGTCAACTCGCGGCCGGCGATGTATTCCTCGACCAACGCGGCACGGCCGAACCGCCAGGAGCGGGCGACCTCAGCACGCCGGTTGTCGCCGTTGCGCATGATCTCGACGCCAACCGAAGAGCCTTCGTTGATCGGCTTGATCACGTAAGGACGTGGAAACGGGTCGGCGGCTTCCAGCTCGTCGAGCGCGATCGTGCGGCCGCGCGCCACCGGCAGCCCGGCAGCCGCGAAGATCGCCTTCGCAGCGACCTTGTCCATCGCAAGCGAAGACGCCCGAACCCCCGAATGCGTGTAGGGAATACCGAGCCAGTCGAGCACGCCCTGGATCGCGCCGTCCTCGCCGTAGCGGCCGTGCAGCGCGTTGAACACGACATCGGGCTTGGGATCGAGCGCAGCGATGACGGCACCGAGATCGGCAGTGACTTCGATCGGCGTGACCTCGAAGCCGGCCTGGCGCAGAGCGGTGATCACCTGCATCCCGGACGACAGGCTGACCTCTCGCTCGGCGGAGATACCGCCGTAAAGCACTGTCACGCGACTCATGCATCCGTCCTTTCTTCGGCGATGTGGCTTGCCGGGAAAGGACGCCCGATGCGCCGGATCTCCCATTCCAGCTTCACCCCCGTCGCCGCGAGGACACGGCGCCGCACCTCCTCGCCGAGGTATTCGAGGTCGGCAGCGGTGGCGTTGCCGGCATTGATCAGGAAATTGCAGTGCTGTTCGGAGACCTGGGCGCCGCCGCGTGTAAGCCCACGACAGCCGGCCGCGTCGATCAGCTCCCACGCCTTCATGTCGGGCGGGTTCTGAAACGTGGAACCGCCAGTGCGCGCGCGGATCGGCTGGGTAGCTTCCCGCGTGGCGCGGATCTCCGCCATGCGGGAAGCGATTATCGCCGGTACGCCCGGTTGTGCGCGCAACCGCGCGCGCACGACCACGGCGCCCTCCGGCAGACGCGCGTGGCGATAAGCAAAGGCAAGATCGGCGGCGGCAAGGCGACGCTTCTCGCCCGATCTGGTGACCACCTCCGCCCAGTCGAGGCAGGAGGCGATGTCGCCGCCATAAGCGCCGGCATTCATCGCCACCGCGCCGCCGATCGTGCCGGGGATGCCAGAAAGGAACTCGAGACCAGCAAGTCCCGCCGCCGCGGCATGTTCCGCCACCGTCATATCGAGCGCGGCAGCCCCGGCGACGATGCCGTCGGTTTCCGGTGTAATCGTCGTGAATCCGCGCGCAAGCCGGATCGTGACACCGGGCAGTCCGTCATCGCGGATGATTAGATTGGAACAGGCGCCGATCACCTGCACCGGCACGTCAGGCGGCAACCCGCGCAGGAACGCCGCAAGGTCGTCGGCATCCGCGGGACGCACCAGCGTCTCGGCAGGACCGCCGACGCGGAACCATGTGAACGGCGCAAGCGGCGCATCACTTTGCGCACGACCCCGGAGTCGAGGCTGGGGCACTTCGTCATGGCCGGCGGAGGCCGGCCATCCACGACTTTCCTGGACGCACGAAGACGTGGATGGCCGGGCCAAGGAAGAGTTCATGCCGCATTCCCTCCGCGCCGCGTGTTCTGCAGCGCAGTCAGCTCAGCGGGCAGAGCCGCAGCCCATTGGGTGATGTTGCCCGCCCCCAGGCACACCACGAAATCGCCCGGCTTGGCGATCGCCACGATCATCTCGGCGAGCAGATCGGGGCTCGGCAGCGGCACCACGCTGCGGTGCCCGCGCGCGCGCAGACCATCGACCAGCGCATCGCGCGTCACGCCAGGGATCGGTGACTCCCCAGCCGGATACACATCCGCGACGATAACTGTGCCCGCATCGTTCATGCAGGCGCAGAACTCGTTGAACAGCGAATGGAGCCGCGTGTAGCGATGCGGCTGCACCACAGCGACCACGTCGCGTGCACCAGCCTGACGCGCCGCCTTCAGCACCGCGGCAATCTCCACCGGATGGTGGCCGTAATCGTCGATCACGGTGATTCCACCCGCCTCGCCGGTCTTGGTGAACCGGCGCTTCACGCCACGGAAGGCGGCGAAGGCGCTGCGCAACGTGTCGTCGTCGATCATCATCTCGGAGCCGACAGCGACCGCCGCCAGTGCATTCTGCACGTTGTGGTGACCCAGCATCGGCAGCCGAAACGGACCGGTCTTGCGCGAGCGGTTCCGCGTCCGGTCAGTCAGCACCACTTCGAACGTGGCGCCCAGCCGATCGGCAACCACCCGCTCGGCCCGCACGTCGGCCTGCGGCGAGAAGCCATAGGTGATGACCCGCCGGTCCGACAGGCGCGGGATCATCTGCTGCACTTCCGGATGGTCGATGCAAAGCACAGCAAATCCGTAGAAAGGAATGTTGGCTACGAACTGATCATATCCGGCGATCATCGCCTCCGGCGTGCCCCAATGATCGAGATGCTCGGGGTCCATGTTGGTAACCACCGCGATCACCGCCGGCAGCCGCAGGAAGCTGCCGTCGCTTTCGTCCGCCTCCACTACCATCCAGTCGCCGGCCCCGAGCCTGGTGTTGGTGCCATACGCGTTGACGATGCCGCCATTGATCACCGTGGGATCCAGCCGCGCGGCTTCGAGCACCGCGGCGATCAGGCTGGTCGTGGTGGTCTTGCCATGCGTGCCGCCGACCGCGATCGACCACCTCAGCCGCATCAACTCGGCCAGCATCTCGGCACGGCGGACCACGGGGACGAAGCGCGCGCGCGCCGCGGCGACCTCGGGGTTGTCGCCCTTCACCGCCGAAGAGACGACCACCACCTGGGCGTTGCCCAGGTTGGCGGGGTCGTGGCCGATGGCAACGGGGATGCCGGCCTCGCGCAGCCGGCGGACATTGGTGGAATCGGCAATATCGCTGCCCTGCACGCTGTAACCCAGCGTGTGCAGCACCTCGGCGATGCCGGACATGCCGATGCCGCCGATGCCAACGAAATGGATGGTTCCGATTGAAAGCGGCAGGGCCCTCACCGGGCAACCTCCTGGTGCATGAGGGACAGGGCGAACTCGGCAAGCCGGGCGGCCGCGTCCGGGCGGGCGAACCTTCGGGCCGCGGCGGCGGCGTGGGCGAGCAGGTCCGGCGTGGCGAGCAACGCGGCCAGACGTTCGGCCAGCGCTTCGGGGGTGAAATCCCGCTGTGGGATCATCGACGCGCCGCGTGCCGCGACCAGCGCGCCGGCGTTGGCAGATTGGTGATCATCGATCGCGCCCGGCAACGGTACCAGGATCGCCGGACGGCCGGCGACTGCCAGCTCCGCCACCGTCGATGCGCCGGCACGCGCGACGACCAGATGCGCCGCAGCCAGACGTTCGGCGACGTCGGGAAAGAATGCCGCCAGCTCGGCGTCGATGCCGTATGCTGCGTAGACGGTGCGCACCCGCTCGAGATCTTCCGCACGGCACTGCTGCACCACAGAGAGCCGCGAACAAAGCGCATCCGGCAGCAGCGCAATGGCCGCCGGGACGATATCGCTGAAAACACGCGCACCGAGCGAGCCGCCAAGCACCAGCAGTCGGACCTTGGAATCCTCGGATGGCGACGCGTAACCACGATCGGCCACAGCAGCAATGGCCGGACGCACCGGATTGCCAACCGTCATACTGGCGGCACCAGGCGGCACGCGTGTCGTCTCAGGAAAGCTCAACGCCAGCAGCGTCGCCTGCCGTGCGAGGAACCGATTGGCACGACCAAGCACCGCATTCTGCTCGTGTAGAATGATCGGCGGGCGACCACGCAGCAGTCGCGCCCCGAGCACCGGGGCGACCGACGGATAGCCGCCGAACGCCACCACGGCAGCGACATCGAGCCGAGCCAGAATCGCCCGCGCCTGCGCGACGCCGGCAGCCAGCGCCACCGCAGCGGAGGCCGCGCGCAACACGCCACGCCCCGCAATGCCTGCGCCGGGCAGCACGAACCGTTCATGCGCCGCAAAGACCGGGCTGCGCTCGGCCTGTGAGCGCGCATCGGTCATCAGCACGATGCGTCGTCCGCGCCGGACCAGTTCCGATGCCAAAGCCTCGGCCGGAAAGAAATGCCCGCCGGTCCCCCCCGCAGCGATGACAACGACACCGCGGTACCCCCCTCCCCTTGCGGCAGAGGTGGGTTCGCGAAGCGAACCGGATGAGGGTGCGAGGCGTGGACTCCTCACCTGCCACCCTTCGCGTGGCGACCTCTCCCGCAATATGGGAGAGGTGTTCAAGGCACATCTCCGTAGTGACGCCGCCGCGTCAACGCCAGCAGCATGCCCATCCCAAGCGCCACCGCCAGCACCGACGAACCGCCATACGACACGAACGGCAGCGTCATTCCCTTGGTCGGGATCAGCTCCAACGAGCTCGCCATGTTGATGAAAGCCTGCAGCCCGAACCCGACCACCAGCCCGGCGCAGGCGAGAATGCTGAACAGTTCCGGCTCGCGCAGCAGGCGCAGCAGCCCGCGTACCACGATGAAGGCGAACAGCCCGAGGATGATCAGGCATACGATCATACCGAACTCCTCGCCGGCGACGGCGAAGACGAAATCGGCATGGGCGTCGGGCAGCACGTCCTTCACTCGTCCCTCGCCCGGCCCACGGCCGAACAGGCCGCCATTGCCGAACGCCTCGAGCGCGGTGGTCACCTGGTACGTGTTGCTGCCGATTGGATGCAGGAACTCGTGCAGACGCACCTGCACATGCGGGAACAGCAAATAAGCTCCGACCGAGGCGCCACAGATCGCCGCGACGCCGATCGCCACCAGGAAAAGGTTGAGCCCGTCGATGAAGAGCTGGGCGAAGAATACCGCGGTGATCACCGCCGTCATCCCGACATCCGGCTGCGACTTCAGCAGCAGCACGATCAGGACAAAGATCGCGCCGGCCAGCAGAGTGCCAGGAAATCTGGCACGACGTCCCTCGGCGATCAGCCAGGCTGTCACCACGGCAAAACACGGCTTGAGGAATTCGCTTGGCTGGATCGAGAAGCCGGGCAAGGCGATCCAGCGCCGCGCGCCCTTGATCTCAACCCCGATCACCGTCGTGGCGGCCGTCAGGATCAGCGCGATGATGCAGCCGATCAGCGCCAGGCGGCGGATGTCGCGCGGGGACAGCAGCGAGACGCCGGTAACGATCGCGCCGGCTAGTGCAAGGAACAGCACCTGCTTGATGATCAGCTCGTCGCGCGCATCGCCGATGCGCACGGCAACCGACGGACTGGCGGCCAGCACCATGATGTAGCCGAAGCCGATCAGCACACCGATCGCACCCAGCGTCCAGCGATCGACCGTCCACCACCACCGGCCCAGCATCGAATTATCGGCGCGCGAAAGGGCCATCAGGCAACCGCCTCACGCGCCAGCGCGTGCACCAGGGTGGCGAAGCGCTCGCCGCGCGCATCGAAACCGGTGAACTGGTCGAAGCTTGCGCAGGCCGGCGACAGCAGCACGATCGGCACGCCGTGGGCCCGTGCTGCAGCGAAGGCGGCGGACACCGCTGCGTCCAGCGTACCGGCGACCTCATGCGGCACGCCGGCAGCCGCGAGCGTTCCCGCCAGCACCGGTGCGTCGCGACCGATCAGCACCGCACGGGCGACGCGTGGGAACAGTGGCGCAAGCGGCGCGATGCCGCCCTCTTTCGCGATCCCGCCGGCGATCCAGACCAGGCGCCGGTAGCAGCCGAGCGCGCGCGCAGCGGCGTCCGCATTGGTCGCCTTGCTGTCGTTGACGAAGGTGATCCCGTCGATGCAGGCGATACGCTGCTGCCGGTGCGGCAGACCCGGGAAGCTGGCGAGACCATGTGCGATTTCCGTGCGCGTGAGGCCGAGCGTCGCACCGATAGCAGCGGCGGCAGCAGCATCCTGTGCGTTGTGCGCGCCGGGCAAAGCGGCGGCCTCGGCCATCGGGAGGATCGGGCCCGCGGCATCACGCAGCACACCCGACTCGCACCACACATCTGCAGGCGCGCAACCCGAAACCGTAACAACGCGCGCCGGCCGGCTGCGCAGCCATTCGGCCATGGCCCGCGACATATTGTCATCGAGGCCAACCACCGCCAGATCGTCCGCGGTCTGACGATCGAACACCGCCCGCTTGGCACGCGCATAGCCCGCCATGTCGCCGTGCCGATCAAGGTGGTCGGCGCTGAGGTTCAGCATCGCCGCCGTATCGAACCGCAGCGTGGCGAGTCGCTCCAACATGTACGACGACATCTCCAGCACATAGACTCCGTCGTCGGGCAGCAGCGGCAGCGCGAGCGCCGCCGGGCCAAGATTGCCGCCAGCCGCGACCGTCCGGCCCGCAGCAGTCAGCATGTGCGCAAGCAGTGCGGTGGTGGTTGATTTCCCGTTGGTACCGGTGATGCCGATGAAGCGCGTACGCGACCCTGCACGACGCACGGCCTGAAACAGCAACTCGGCATCCGAGAGGATCGGCACACCGGCGGCACGCGCACGTACGGCAACCGGGTGCGGCGCCGGAAGATAGTGCGGGATGCCGGGCGAGAGAATCAACGCATCAAAATCGAACGGATCATCGGCGAGGGGCCGAAGCAAAACACCCCCCCTCCCCTTGCGGGGGAGCGGGCAGTCGCCTGGACTCACCAACCCCAGAGCTCCCTCCCACCAGCCTCCTCCCGCAAGGGGGGGAGTCGTGCGGGTGGCATCATCATCCCAAGCAACAACCTCGGCGCCCATCACGGCCAGGGCGCGCACCGCCGGCGCACCGTTCCGGCCCAGCCCCAAAACGGCAAACCGAGCACCATCAAACAGATCAGGCGGAAATCCGCTCATCGGATCTTCAACGTCGCCAAGCCGACCAGCGCCAGAATCATCGAGATGATCCAGAACCGGATCACGATGGTAGGCTCGGCCCAACCTTTCTTCTCGAAATGATGGTGCAGTGGCGCCATCAGGAACACGCGGTTGCCGGTCCGCTTGAACCAGAACACCTGAACGATCACCGAAACGGTCTCCACGACAAAAAGACCGCCGACAATCAGCAGCACGATCTCATGCTTGGTCGCCACCGCGACCGCGCCCAGCGCACCGCCCAGCGCCAGGCTGCCGGTGTCGCCCATAAACACGGCCGCCGGTGGCGCATTGAACCATAGGAAGCCCAACCCGGCGCCGATCAGCGCCGAGCAGAACACCGCGAGCTCTCCCGCGCCGGGTACCGGGTGAAGCTGCAAGTAGTCCGCAAAAATGCGATTGCCGACCAGGTACGCAATCAACGCGAACACCCCGGCCACGATGATGGTCGGCACGATGGCCAACCCATCGAGCCCGTCAGTCAGATTCACCGCGTTCGAGCTGCCCACCATCACCAGCATGCCGAAGATCGGAAAAAACCAGCCGAGCTGGATCAGCAGGTCCTTGAACACCGGAACGGCCAGCGCACTACCCAACCCCCCGTCCGTCGTCAGCATGATCCAGGTCGAAGCACCCAGTCCGATCAGCGCCTGTCCCACCAGCTTGGCGCGCCCGGACAATCCCTTGTGGTTGCGCCGCGCCAGCTTCAGGTAATCATCGGCGAAACCCAACGCGCCATAGCCTGCCGTCACCAGCAACACCGCCCAGATGTAGCGGTCGCGCAGATCGACCCAGAGCAGCGTGGCGCCGAGCGAGGCGGTCAGGATCAGCACGCCGCCCATGGTCGGAGTGCCTGCCTTCTCGATTACATGCCGCTCCGGCCCATCGGCGCGGATCGGTTGGCCCTGGCGCTGCATCCGACGCAGCCAGCGGATCAATGCCGGCCCGATGATGAAGCTCACCAGCAGCGCCGTCATGCACGCCGCGCCCGAGCGGAACGTGATGTAGCGAACGAGGTTGAACAGGATGAACTGCCGGGCCAGCGGCTGGGCGAGATCGTATAGCATCAGGCGAGCTCCGCCAGACGGTCGAGCGCGGAGACCACCAGTTTCATTCGGCTGCCGAGGCTGCCCTTGACCAGGATGGCGTCACCCGGTCGCACTGCGGCAGAAACGATCTCGGCAAGCGCCCCCGAATCAGGCGCATGCCCGGCGCGAAGAGCGGGTGGCACCGCATCGTACACCAATCGCATCAATGGCCCGCAGGTGAACAGCTTGTCGGCCGCGGTGGCAACATCGCCGGCGAGGGCCAGATGCTCGGGCGGCCCCTCGTCGCCCAGTTCAAGCATATCGCCTAACACCGCGATGCGCCGCCGTCCTGGCTGTAGCCGCAGCACCGCGAGCGCCGCGCGCATAGACGCACCATTGCCGTTGTAACTTTCGTCGAGCAGCAGAGCGCTGCCGCCCAGCAGCTCGATGCGGCGGTGGGCGCCGCGGCCGGCCACGGCAGCAAAGCCGTCGAGCGCTGCGGCTGCGCGCTCCGGCGCCACGTCAAGCGCCGAGGCGGCCGCCAGCGCCGCCACCGAATTCATGGCCATGTGCCGGCCGGGCGCGGCGAGACGAAAACGCACCACGTGGCCGGCGACCCTGGCTGCGACCGTGGTGCCATCGGAATCGGTTTCAACACCAACGAGACGTACATCCGCCTCCGGGTCCACACCGAATGTCACGACAGGCGCACCGCCTGCATTCGCCCGCAGCAGCGGCAACCAGGGCGAGTCTGCCGGCAGCACGGCAATGCCATCAGGCTGCAAGCCCTGCATGATCGCCGCCTTCTCCTCGGCGATCGCCTCGATGCTGCCGAGATAGCCGACATGCGCGCGCTCGATCGTGGTGATGACCGCGACGTGCGGTTGGGCCATGCGGGCCAGCGGCGCAATTTCTCCGCGATGGTTCATGCCGATCTCGGCCACGCAGAACGCGGCGTCCAGCGGCAGCCGGGCCAGCGTCAGCGGTACGCCCCAGTGGTTATTGTACGACGCGACGGCCGCGTGCGTCGTTGCCTCCGCCGACAGGATCCGCCGCAACATCTCCTTTGTGGTGGTCTTGCCGACGCTGCCGGTGATGGCGGCGAGGCGCCCACGGAAACGCGCGCGGGCAAAGAATCCGAGCCGTGTTAATCCGGCAAGCGTATCTTCCACTTGTAGGAAGAAACCGTCGTCCGCCGGCTGACGCACCATTGCTCCTGCGGCACCGCGAGCGAACGCAGCGGCAAGGTGGTCGTGTCCATCGCCCGTCTCGCCGCGCAACGCCACGAACAGGTCCCCTGGAGCCAGCGTGCGGGTATCGATCGACACGCCGGTGGCATCGAAGCCCCGCCGCATCGCCCCGCCGGTCGCCTCAACCAGATCTCTTGTGGTCCACAGCGCGGTCATGTGACGCCCACCAGACGGCGGATCACTGTCACGTCGTCGAACGGGATCACGGTGTTGCCGACCGACTGGCCCTGCTCGTGACCCTTGCCCGCAACCGCCAGCACGTCGCCCGGACCGAGCGCATTCAACGCCTCGGCAATAGCATGCTCGCGATCGTCGATCTCGCGCCCGCCCGGACATGCGGCAAGCACGGCGGCGCGGATTGCCGCCGGATCCTCGGTGCGCGGATTATCGTCAGTGACGATTGCAACATCCGCGTAGCGAGCCGCAGCCGCACCCATCAGCGGGCGTTTCCCGCGGTCGCGATCGCCACCGGCACCGAACACCACATGCAGCCGCCGCGCAGTGTGTGGGCGAAGCGCGGTGAGCAGCCGCTCCAATGCGTCGGGCGTATGGGCGTAATCGACATAAGCCGCTGCCCCGTTGGGCAGCCGAGCCGCCAGTTCCATCCGACCGCGCACGCCCATTAGCACTGGAAGCCGTTCCAGCGGCTCGCGCTCCCCGAGCGCCGCAGCCAACGCCGCCGCCATCAGCGCATTCTCCGCCTGGAACCGACCCGGCAATGCCAGCGCGACATGCTGCCGGACACCGTTCGCCAGCACCTCGATATCCTGCCCGTCGGGGCGTGGCACCACGGATACCAGCCGCAGCATTTCACCAGCAGCACCGACGGTGCGCAGATCGAGCCGCCGGGTCGCCGCCACTTCGCGCAGCGCGCCAAGGGTTGCCGCGTCCATGTCGGCGTTCGCCACAGCCGGCGCGCCCGTGGGCACCAGCTCGGCGAACAATCGCAACTTGGCGGCGCGATACGCCGCTTCGGAGCCGTGATAGTCGAGATGATCGCGCGTCAGGTTGGTAAACGCCGCGGCCGAAAGCCGCACCCCGTCGAGCCGGAACTGATCCAGCCCATGCGAAGAGGCCTCCATCGCCGCATGCTGGACGCCGGCGCGCGCCAGCGCCGCCAGGGTCTGCACGAGCCGCACCGGATCGGGCGTGGTGAGGCCGGCGCCCGCCGGGAAGCCGGGCGCGATCAAGCCCAGCGTGCCGAGGCTGGCGGCTGGCCGGCCGCCGGCGGCCCAGATCTGGCGCAGGAACTCCACTGTGCTGGTCTTGCCGTTGGTACCTGTGACCGCCGCCAGCACGGCCGGGGCCGGGCCGGCCAACAGCGCTGCAAGTTGTGCCAGACGCCGCCGCGGCTCCGGATCCTCGATCAGCGGCCGCGGCGGTACACCCGCGGGCCACTCAGTGCCCAGCGGAGCCAGCACCGCAGCGGCGCCGCGTTCGACCGCCTCGGCGATGAAGGCGCGCCCATCGGCCCGACTGCCAGGCAAAGCGGCGAACAGAAACCCCTCCGCCACTTCGCGGCTGTCTGCGCTCACGCCGGTCAGCGCCAGCCCCGACGCCGCTTGCCAGCCCCGGCGGGCGGCAGCCGGTAGATGCGCCAAGTCGGGGAGCTGCCCGATCATCTCAGCGAGTTGCAACTGCGGGGGCCTCGACCGCCCGTGCCGCCACGACCACGGCCAAAGGCAGGGCCGCCTGGTGCTGCCAGTTCCGCCGGCCCGGCGGGACGACCGGAGCCACGCTGACCGGGAGCGGCGAGGCCTGTGCCGGGTGCGCCGAGGCGATGGGCGCGCCGGCCGGCCGCTCGGGCCGCAGTGGAATGCTCACCTCCTGTTCCTCCACCTGGAGCTGCTCAGGCGAGGCGGGCAGCAGCCCCAACATCGGCGCGACGCGCGAGATCACGTTCCGGATCACCGGGCCGGCTGTCCAGCCGCCGGTGGTGTACCCATGCGTCGAGGCGTCGGCATGGGGCGAGTCGAGCATCGCGTATACGAGATAGCGCGGCGCGTTGATCGGAAACGCCGCGATCATCGAGCTCAGGTTCGCGTGCAGCTTGTAGCCGTGCTTGCCGACTTTCTGCGAGGTGCCGGTCTTGGCCCCGACGAGGTAGCCCGGCACTTTGGCTGGCGTCCCGGTGCCGGCCGTCACCACCAGGCGCATCAGCTTGCGCATGATCTCGGAGGTCTCCGGCTGCATGACGCGCTCGCCAGGCACCGAGGCGCCCGGTGGCACCGCGAGCAGCGTCGGCCGGTGATAAATGCCGCCATCGACGATCGCATCGGTGCCGCTCATGAGCTGGATCGGCGTGACCGCGATACCGTTGCCAAACGACACGGTCATGATTGTGGCGAGTTGCCAGCTTTTTGCCGGCTGCACGATTGGCGGCGCCGACTCGGGAAGCTGGATCGGCGAGCGGACGAAGAACCCGAGCTTCTCGAGCCAGGCGCGCTGCCGCTGCGCCCCAACCAACACTGCGATGTGCGATGCGCCGATATTGGAGGAATAGGCGACGATCTCCGGTACCTCGAAATTGCGGCGAGCGGGCTCGAAGTCGGTGATGGTGTACCGGCCGATATGGATCGGATGCACCGTGTCGAACTGATCCCAGATGTGGATCACGCCGTCATCCAGCGCCATGGCCGCTGTCTGGAGCTTGAAGGTGCTGCCCGGCTCATAGGCGCCGCTCACCGCGTGGTTGAAACGCGCATCCGCATCGGCATGGCCGAAATCGTTGGCGTCGTAGTCGGGCAGGCTGACCATCGCCAACACCTCTCCGGTGTTGGCGTCCATCATGATGCCTGCCCCGCCAAGCGCCTTGAATTCCTCAATGGCGGCCGCAAGCTCCTCCGCCACGACCGCCTGCACCCGAACATCGATCGACAGCCGAAGCGGCGTGGTGGGGTCGGCCATCAGCCGTTTGTCGAACCATTTCTCCACGCCGGCCACGCCGTGCTCGTCCACATCGACCCCACCCAACACATGAGCGGCGACCCGACCCATCGGGTAATGCCGCTCCTCGGTGGGCAGAAAGTCGATTCCCGGAATCCCCAGGTTGTTGATCTCGATCTCCTGCCGCGGGGTGATCCGCCGGTCGAGGAAGACGAACTCCTTGTGGGCCTCGGCCAAGTGTCGGCGGGCCTCGGCCTCGTCAATATCGGGCAGCACTGTCCGCAGCTTGGCTATCACCGCGCCGGGATCGACCACCTGCCGGGGATCCGCGAACAGCTCGGCTGTAGGAAGCGAGACAGCCAGGATCTGGCCGTTGCGATCGGTGATCATCGCCCGCTTGGCAAGCGCGTCGGCGTCCAGATCCTGCGGTGCAGCGACCAGTGCCGCGATGGGATTCTCCGGCCGATGCGGCCGCAGCGGCTGGATGACGGTTGCGTCGGCCAGCTTGAGCACGACGGCAAGGAACAGCACCAGGAACCCGGCCGCGGTCAGCACGAGACGGGAGCGGGTGGTCTCCAGGGCTGCGCGGCGCTCGAGATCGGGCGCGGTAACCCGCACCGTCTCCATGCGCGGCACTGCATCCGCACGCGCGGCACCGCGCCGGCGCGCCGGTGTGGTACGTTGCGCCGCGTTCAGTGGCGGTGAATTGGGGGAAGGCGCACCAACCGGTCCGTCCGGCTCGTCGGTCATCGGGCGCGCTCCCGGCATCGCGCCGCAGTCAGCCAGCGCGAAGTAACCTCCCAACGGTGGTGAATAAGCAAGTGGACACGGAGTGCACTGAGTTCCCGCGGAGTTTCACGGAGGCTCCTGGCCGTCGTACCCGCGAAAGCAGGCATCCATGAGAAGAAAAGCGTCATCGGCCTCGGCGCGTGGCATAAGCGATGGATGGGCCACGCCGCCTGTGCGAAGCGCACAACTTTCTTCTCTGTGAAACTCCATAGGAACTCAGTGCGCTCCGTGTCCACTTGCTTATTCAGCCAAACGCCGAGAGGCCACTCCCCGAACCGGACGGCCGTCATCGCGACAAAAATCCGTTTCGCGCGCATCAGTTGCCGTTTGGTCCCCAGTGGAAGTCGTATGGCACAGGCTGCGGAGCCGGTGCGGCCACCGTGTGCGCCATCCCCAGCAGCGAGCCGGATGTCGCCACTGGCGCCGGCCGTGCCACCGCCGGGATCGGCGAGAGCTTGCGCGGTGGCCAGGACGGACGATCCGCAGCTTCGATCACCGGGCGCACGCGGGCAATCGAGGGCACCAGGCGCGGCGCCGACGCGACGGCGCTGACAGCCGGCGCAGCATGCGGGTGCTCGATCGGTGCGTGCGGCGTCTCGGCTGCAACGGGCTTCGGCGGGGGCGCCGGGACGGCGGCTGGAGGCGGCGACATTGGCGGCGGTGAAGCCGATGCCACCGGCACATCCGTTGGCGGTGCCGCCGCGGGCGACGGCGCAGGCTGCGGCGGGGGCACCGGCGGCAACCGGTTGTCCAGCTCCGCCATCGAGGTGAACTGGCTCGGGTTCGTGGTCTTCAGGTTGAGGAACTGGTTGGCCAACGCCTGTAGCCGGTCGGGCTGACTCAGCCGTGTCCATTCGGCGTGCAGCAGCCGAATCTGCTCGCGTGTTGCGTCGGTGGCGCGCACCGTCTGCCTGATCTGCTCGTCGAGCAGGCTGACGCGGTGCTTGGCCTGATAGAGATACAGGCCGGATCCGCACGCCAGCAGGAAGCAGATGCAGGTGACCGGTCGGATCACGACGCTCCCCCATCGACCAGCCGTTCGAGGGCGCGCAACCGGGCGCTCCGGGCACGGGGATTGGCTTCCGTCTCGTGCGTACCGGGGCGCAGCGGTCTCGCCGTGAGCAGTCGGAAGTTTGCGTCGGGCCGCTCCGCCAAGCTGCGCGGGTCGTGGCGCGATGGTATCGGGGAGCGGCCCGCCGCAGTCACCATGAAGCGCTTCACGATCCGGTCCTCGAGCGAGTGGAAGGCGACCACCACCAGCCGTCCGCCCGGGGCGAGCAAGCGCGCTGCCTGATCGAGTGCGCGCTCGACCTCGGCAAGCTCGTCGTTCACACGGATGCGCAGCGCCTGGAAGCTGCGCGTGGCCGGATCGATGCCGGAGCGATCCGGCGGCAGCACGCTGCGGATGATGCCGGCGAGCCGCGAGGTGGTAGTGATCGGAGCTGTGTTGCGGGCGGCGACGATGGCGCGGGCGATGCGGCGCGCCGCGCGCTCTTCCCCCAACTCGTGGAGCACGTCGGCCAGTTCGCGTTCCGATAGGCGGTTGATAAGATCGGCGGCGGTCGGCCCGTCGCGCCCCATGCGCATGTCGAGCGGTCCGTCGGTGCGGAACGAGAAGCCGCGCGCGGGATCATCAAGCTGGAACGACGACACGCCGAGATCGAGGACGACTCCGTCGAGCATCGTAACGCCGCGCTCACCGAGCAGCGCCACCATCTCGCCGAACCGTCCGTGCAGCAGATGCAGCCGCCCGGGATAACGGGCAACGAGCGCCGCCCCGCGGGCTATGGCGTCGGGATCGCGGTCGATCGCCCACAGCGTGCAGCGGCAGGACTCGAGGATCGCGCCAGCGTATCCGCCGCCACCGAAGGTGCCGTCGAGATAGATTCCACCGTGGCGCGGCGCCAGCGTCGCCAGCACCTCAGGCAGCATGACGGGGACGTGCCCGCTCATTGTGCACCTGGGCCGCGCAGCGTCAGGCCACGGGAGCGGGCGCGTTCGCGCGCCTCCTGCAGCCGGCGCTCCGCGGCCTGCGGCTCCCAGATCTGAAAGATCCGGCCAAGCCCCATGAACACCACGGACTCGCCGAGGCCGGCATGCGCTATCAGGACGTCGGGCAGGACGATGCGGCCCTCTCTGTCGGCTTCGACCGGGTATGCGTTGGCAAACAGC